>Ga0193755_1000057_pt1 | contig 28898 bp, 25 predicted proteins | sample H1a2metaG_FD_144921 | JGI IMG/M metagenome (GOLD analysis project Ga0193755, IMG submission 144921) | Soil microbial communities from a riparian zone of the East river system, Colorado, United States - H1a2 | ecosystem: Environmental > Terrestrial > Soil > Riparian zone | place: USA: East River...
GCGGGCCTGGCCGTCGTCAACGGCGGGCTCGAGATATTCCGCGCACCTGGAAAGATCGCCGTGCTCGAGCGCGAGATCGGCAGCAAGCTGCCCGAAGGCACGACCGCCATCGCGCACACGCGGTGGGCGACGCACGGCGCACCGAACACGCTCAATGCACATCCCCATGCGGACTGCGGCGGCACCCTCGCCGTCGTGCACAACGGCATCATCGAAAACTCCGGAGCGCTGCGGCAGGCCCTCACGAAGCGCGGCCACGTCTTCCGTTCCGAGACCGACACCGAAGTCCTCTCCCACCTGATCGAGGAAGCGCATACCAAGGGAGCGTCGCTGGTGGACGCGACCGCCGAAGCGCTACGCCAGGTCGAAGGGACTTACGGCATTGCGGTGATCTCGAGCCGCGAGCCCGACACCCTGGTCGCGGCGCGGCGCGGATCTCCGCTGCTCGTCGCGATCGGCAACGGTGAGAATTTCGTGGCCTCCGATGCGTCGGCAGTCCTCGCGTACACGCGGTCGGTCGTCTACCTGGACGATGGCGACATCGCCGAGGTGAAGCCCACCAATTACCGCATCATGGACCTCGCGTCGGCGGAAAAAGAAAAAGCTGTGACGCACGTGGAGTGGGACCTGGCGACGACCGAGCGCGGCGGCTACGCGCACTTCATGCTCAAGGAGATCATGGAGCAACCCGAGAGCGTACGAAACACGCTGCGCGGCCGGCTGCTCGAGGAAGAAGGCACGGTCCGCTTCGGCGGCCTGAACATCAGCGACGAAGAGCTGCTCAAAGTGCAGCGCATCGTGATCACCGCGTGCGGCACGTCGTGGCATTCGGCGCTGATCGGCGAATACATGATGGAGGAGCTGGCGCGGATTCCGACGGAAGTCGAGTACGCATCGGAGTTTCGCTACCGGAACCCGATCGTCGACGAGCGCACGCTCGTGATCGGCATTTCCCAATCGGGCGAGACGGCGGACACGTTGGCCGCCTTGCGCGAGGCAAAGCGGCGCGGCGCTCGCACGCTCGGCCTAGTCAACGTCGTGGGCAGCACCATCGCGCGGGAGGTGGACGGCGGCATCTATCTCCACGCCGGCCCCGAGATCGGCGTCGCCAGCACCAAGGCTTTCACCAGTCAGATCGTCGCGCTGGCGCTGTTGACGCTCAAAATGGGCCGGCTGCGCGCCCTCTCCATCCTGCAGGGACGCGAGGTGGTGCGGGCGCTGGCCAAGCTGCCGGAGCTGGTGAGTCGCGTGCTCACCAAGGCGCCCCAGGTCGAGCAGATCGCCGAGCGGCTGGTACGGGCGCAAAACGTGCTGTATCTGGGGCGCGGCTACAATTTCCCGGTCGCGCTCGAGGGCGCGCTCAAGCTCAAGGAAATCTCCTATATCCATGCCGAGGGCTATCCGGCGGCCGAGATGAAGCACGGCCCGATCGCCCTGATCGACGATCTGATGCCGGTCGTCTTCATCGCGCCCAAGGACGGCGTGTATCAGAAGGTCGTGAGCAATATCGAAGAGGTGAAGGCGCGCGGCGGCCGCGTGATCGCGATCGTGACCGAGGGCGACACGGCGCTCGACAAGCTGGCCGACCACCGCATCGAGATTCCCGAGACTCTCGATCTGCTGACGCCGGTATTGAGCGTGGTGCCGTTGCAGCTGTTGGCGTACTATATCGCGGTGCGTCGTGGCTGTAACGTGGATCAACCGAGGAATTTGGCCAAGAGCGTGACGGTCGAGTGAGGGTCGTCCTCCAACGCGTCAAACGGGCTGAGGTTCGAGTCGAAAGCCGGGTTACCGGGAAGATCGGGCCCGGCTTTCTCGTGCTCGCCGGTTTTGCACCGACAGACAACGACGCGTCGCTCGCGTGGATGGCCGAGAAGATTCTTGGCCTGCGCGTGTTTGGTGATGGCGAAGGCAAGATGAATCGCGATCTTGCGGAGGTGAACGGCGGCGTGCTGGTCGTGTCGCAGTTCACGCTGTACGGAGACGCGAGCAAGGGCCGGCGCCCCAGCTTTATCGATGCTGCGCCGCCGAGTCTCGCGATCCCCCTCTACGAGAAATTCGTCGCGCTGCTGAAGGAGAAGGCTGCCGGGAAGATCCCCGTTGAGACGGGTGAGTTCGGTGCGATGATGGACGTCGAGCTCGTCAACGACGGGCCGGTGACATTGATTCTGGAGCGCTAGCGCGGCACCGCCACGATCGCCAGGCGATCGCCCCGGGGGCTCACCGCAAGCCGGGTCACGTTGGTGAGGCCCGCGGCCGAAAAGTCCGCGATCTCTTCCCAATCCGGCCTGCGCCGCGGGTTCCACTGATACAGCTTCGTGCCCCGCCCGGCGAGGACAATGCGGCCGGGCGTCCAGGTGAAAAAGTCCGCTCCGTCCAACGCCCGCACGAGTGGGGTCACACCTTTCGTGCTCGGATTCACGTCCTCGATCCAATTGCCCGCGACCGAGTCGCGCTGCAGGAACGCGATCGCCGCCGATCCGGGCACGCGCTGCAGCGAGCGGCCAATGTTCCGGGCGACGATCGCGCCTCGTGCGCCAGGTGTGCGCGTGTCCGCGATCTGGAGCGTGGGCGGCGTGCCGAGGACGAAGAGGACGAGCGTGTGGGCGTCGGCCCATGCATGGTAGCCGACAGGTCTGATCGAGTCGAGCACCAGACGCGGGTGGGTGGCGTCTTTGTCGAAGGCCCAGAGGCGCTGCGTCGAGTCGGCTTCGACGCGCACCACCGAGAAGCCGCCGCCGTCCGGGAGCGGGGTCGGGGAATACTCGCTCTCGCGCGTCGCGGTGAGCCGGACGCTCGTTTTTTGGTCGATGTCGTAACGGTAGATGTCCGCCTGACTGTCCTCACGGACCGACGTATAGAGGAAGGCGCGGCCGTCGGGCAGGAAATACGGCTGGTTGTCATAGCCGGGGCGGGCGGTGACGTTGACCGGCGCACCGACGACGATGCGGCCCTCCTGCACACGCAACGGGGCCAGGTAGATGTCGGTCGCCGGCGGCGCGGCGGCCACCTGCAACAGCAGCAGCGCGGGGTAGAGCACGCCCTAACATAGCCCGAGCTATCTTTTCCCGCGTGAACCCTATTGTGCTGGCCTCCGGCTCGCCGCGCCGGAAGCAGCTCCTCGAAATGTTGCGCATCCCGTTCCGCGTGATCGCCCCTGATGTGGACGAGCACGTGCTGCCGGGGGAAAAACCCGATGCCTATGTCACGCGGCTCTCCCGCGCCAAAGCGCAGGCGGTGTTGCCTCGCGCGCCGGGTGAGGTGATTCTCGCGGCCGACACGACCGTAGTGTTGGGCGGGAAGATCTTCGAGAAGCCGACGTCGCCACAGCACGCCGTGGACATGCTCGAGCAGCTCCAGGGGAAGACGCACGAGGTGCTCACCGCCGTCGCGGTGGCGGAGAACGGCAGGCTCGAGCAGGCGCTGGATGTCTCGCGCGTCACCTTCCGGCCGAACGACCGCCGCACACTGGAGGAGTACGTGGCGACCGGCGAGCCACTCGATAAGGCAGGCGCGTACGCGATCCAGGGACTCGGCGCGCCGCTGATCGAACGGGTGGACGGCGACTTCTTTGGCGTGATGGGACTGCCGCTGCGGCTGGCGTTGGACCTGCTGGCGAAATTCGGCCGGCCTTACCGCTTCACGCGATAGACCGGCACCTTCTTCGTCTTTCCTTTGACCTGAATCGGCTCGAGCGCCTCCACCTGGGGGGGCTTCTTGAGCGCCTTGTAGAACGGCTCCGAAATCAGAATCTCGTTGAGGCCGGCCGATGAGCACAGCCGGCTGGCGGTATTCACCGCGTCGCCGATGACGGTGTACTCGAGCCGCCGGTTCGAGCCGACGTTGCCGGCAAAGACCTCGCCGTAGTTGATGCCGATGCCGATCGCGAGCGGCTGGCGCCCCGATTCCTTCCACTTGGCGTTCATCTTTTCCAGCGTGTCGAGCTGGTCCAGTGCGCACTGCATCGCGCGGTCGGCGTCGTCGGCATGGCCGATCGGCGCGCCCCACAGTGCCATGATGGCGTCGCCCATGAACTTGTCGAGCGTGCCGGAATGCTCGAAGACGATGTCCACCATTTCGGTGAAATAATCGGTGAGCAGGCCGGCGATCTCGTCGGGGTTCATCGTTTCGGACATCGGGGTGAAGCCGCGAATGTCCGAGAAGAACACCACCACCGGCTGCTTCTGGCTCGGCAGCTTCCCGGCGTCCTGCTGCTCGGCGATCACTGACGCGATGTTGGGCGAGAAGTAGCGCTCGAAGTTCGAGCGCACCAGCGCCTCGCGGCGGATCCGCTCCGAGAGCTGCGAGTTCTCGATGGCGATCGCGGTGAGTCCGCCGAAGGCAATGAGAAACTCGAGATCCTCGTCGGCGAACGAATGCGTCGCGGTGAGATTGTCGACGTAGAGGATGCCCAGGACCTTCTGGTCGGAGCCCATGAGCGGCGTGCACATCGCGCTGCGCACACTCTGGATGAGAATCGATTTCCCCTTGAAGCGCTCGTCGGCGGCGGCATTATCCGACAGAATCGCGACCCGCTCCTCGACCGCTTTCCGGGCGATCGACTGGGGCACATGCTTGGCGGCGCTCGCGTCGCCTGTCCGGCTCTTGGAAATGCGCGGAATCAGCTCGTCCGACTTGCCGTCGAGCAGCAGAATTGAGACGCGGTCCACGTTCATGATCTGGAACGTGAAGTCGACGACCTTGTCGAGCAGGCGGTCGAGCTCCTGCTGCTTCGACAGCTCCTTGGAAACCTCGAGCAGCAGCGACAGCTTCTTCTCGCGCCGCTCTTCTTGACTCTGGCCACGCACTTTGAGGTGCGAGGAGCCTTGCGGCTCGTCTAGGACGATCGCCGGGACGCCGCCGCTGACCGGCAGCTGCCGGACGATCGTGCCGCCGCCCGCTCCGCCTTTGACGCCTGGCTTGGGGCTCGGGAAGTCGGGCGGCGCCGCCACGACCTGAGGCCGCGGGAGGGGAGCAGTCACTTCTTTGACACGAAATGCCACTTTCCCGAAGGTCACGACGTCGTCGGCTCCCGCCTCGGCTTCGGTGATCTTGGCGCCGTTCAGGAACGTGCCGTTCGAGGAGCCGAGGTCGGTGACCCGGACGCCGCTTTCGGTGAGCACGACTTCGGCGTGCCGGCGGGAGATCGTGGGGTCGTAGATGGGGACGTCGCTCGTGACCGCCCGCCCCACCACGAGCTTGCGCCCGAGCTGGAGGTCGATCGATTGTTCGCCGGATGTGCTCAGCAGCTTGAACACAGGCCCGAAACTAATCGCCGGCTTTGGTCAGCGCGAGCGCCCGAAGCACAGCTTGTGCCTTGGCCTCGGTTTCCGCGAACTCGCGTGCGGGGTCTGAGTCCGCGACGATTCCGGCGCCCGCCTGCACGACGACCTGGTCCTTGAGCACGAGCGCCGAACGAATCGCGATGGCCGTATCCATGCTCGTCGCGCCCCAGCCGACGTAGCCGACCGCGCCCGCATACGGACCGCGCCGCTCCGGCTCCAGCTCGTCGATGATTTCCATCGCGCGCACCTTGGGCGCGCCGCTGACTGTTCCGGCGGGGAAGCACGCGCGAAATACGTCGAGCGCGTCATAGCCGTCCTTCAACCGGCCCCGCACTTCGCTCACGAGATGCTGCACGTGCGAGTAACGCTCGATCTGCAGCGATTCCGTCACGCGCACCGTGCCGTACTGCGCCACCCGCCCGACATCGTTGCGTCCCAGGTCGACGAGCATGCGGTGCTCGGCCAGCTCCTTTGCGTCCTCGCGCAGCGACGTCGCAAGCGCTTCATCCTCCGCGGGGCTAGCGCCACGGGGGCGGGTGCCGGCGATGGGTCGCACCGTGACTTCGTCGCCCTCGACCCGGACCAAGACTTCCGGCGAGCTCCCAACGAGCGTCACATCATCGAGCGTGAGGTAGAAGAGATAGGGAGCGGGGTTCAGGGCCCGCAGGTACCGGTACAGTCGTAGCGGGTCGATCGCACCGGGCACGACCTGCCGGCGCGACAGCACGGCCTGGAAGACGTCGCCCGCGGCGATGTAGTCGCGGATCTTGCCGACATCGCGCTCGAACGCCGCTCGCCCGTACCGGGATTGCGGGGGCGGCCGCAGCGCGAGTCCATCGTCGTCCAACGCCAGCGGCGCGAGCTGATGCGTCCCGCTCAGGCGCCCGATCAAGGTGTCGAGCCGCTCCTGCGCGACGTCGTACAGCCGCAGCCGCTGCGCGGCCGACGCCTTCGCGGGCACCTCGACGTTCGCCACGACGATGGCACGACCGAACACGTTGTCGAGAATCACGAGCGAGTCCGCGATCATCACGACCGCGTCGGGCACGCCGAGCGTGTCGGTGGGGCCGGCGGGGAGTCGTTCGATGCTGCGCACGACGTCGTAGCCGAGGTACCCGACGGCGCCGCCCATGAAGCGCGGCAACCCGGGCAGCGCGACGCTCGGGAGCGCGCGCAGCCGGTCGGCGAGGTGGGCAACGGGGTCGGTCGTCTGGCCCGCCTGTTCCCAACCAGACGCCGGCGTCCAGCGGTCGACCCGTTGCCCGCGATACCGCCACGCTTCCCGCGGCTCCGTGCCGAGGAAGGTGTACCGGGCCCAGCGCTCGCCGCCGACCAGTGATTCGAGAAGAAACGCGAACGGCGGCCGCGCGATCTTCGCGAAGGCGGCCACCGGCGTATCGGCATCGGTGACCACTTCGCGGATCACCGGCACGATTCCGCCCCTCTTGGCGCGCTCCAGGAATGCGTCGCGGGGGTCCATGCCCTAAATTTGGCGACAATGCGCTGGTCTGCTGTGCTCTTGCTCCTGCTTGCAACCCCCCCAGCTGCCGCGGCCCAGGAATGGAACAGCGATTCCGCCCTGGCGCTGGCGCGGCGCGCCATCGAGCGCCGGGCACAGACCGCGGTCGACACAGCACTGCGCGACTACAAGGCTAAAGCTCACGGGTTTCTCTTCTTCCTCGGGCAGTTCGGCGAGGGGCTCACCGAGCCACCGCGGCTCGTCAAAGCGGATCAGCTCGAGCTGGAAGTGTACTGGAAGGCGCCGCAGCTCAGCAAGCAGCGCATCATCGGTTGGCGCGATCGCGCCGAGCTCCCCACCGATATCAACTACCACCGCGATCACCTCGGCATCGTGCAGAACAACTTTGGCATCGCCATCCGACTCGGTGAGGGCGATGAGGTGCGCGACGTGCCGCATCCGCTCGCGCCCGGCGGTGCAGATCTGTACGACTTCGCCCTGGGTGACACGACGGCGATCGTGCTTTCGCAACGCGCGGTGCGCGTCGTCGCGCTGCGGGTGCGGCCCAAGAACTTCGGCACCGCCGCCATCGTCGGCACGCTCTTCGTCGATGTCGAATCCGCCGACTTGGTGCGCATGGCGTTCAACTTCACGCCCAAGGCGTATCTGGATCCACAGCTCGAGGACGTCAGCATCGTCCTGGACAACGCGCTCTGGGAAGGACGATTCTGGCTGCCTTATCGTCAGGAGGTGGAGATTCGGCGCCGCGCCACGTGGCTCGACATCCCGGCGCGCGGCATCATCCGCGGACGCTGGGAGATCGACAGCTACCTCTTCAACGTCGGCCTCGAGACGAGCTTTTTCCGCGGCGAAGAGATCACGGCGCTGCCCAAGGCCCAGCGCGATTCCTTTCCATGGCCGAGCACGCTCAGCGCCGCCATCCAGGACGTCGCCGAGCCGGTCCGCGAGAACGATCTGCAACACGTACGTGCCGAAGTCCGTCGCATCGCGGGCCGCCGCGCGCTCACGGGGCTCAAACGCCAGCGCCTCGGGGCGCGCTCGTTGAGCGAGCTGGTCCACGTCAATCGCGTGGAGGGTCTCGCCGTGGGAGCCGGGTTCGTGTGGCGCACGCCGGACGATGGCTTCGAGCTCCGCGGCCTGGGGAGTTACGGGTTTGCCGACCGGACGGGGAAGGGCAGCATCGCATTCACGTCCGCCGACGGGCTCGAGCTGGCGGCGTACGCCCAAGTCCGGGACATCGGGGAAGCGCCCGTGATCGCACCGCTGCTCAACTCGATCGCGTCGCAGGAATTCGGCGACGACTACGGCGACTACTACCGTGCGACCGGCGTGCGGCTCAGCGTACGCTCGGGGCTTGGCGCGCGCGGCGAGTGGCGCTTCGCAGCCGCACGCGAGCACGTCGCATCACTCGCGGTTCACGCGACGCCGGCGACGGGACACTATCGTCCCAATCCCGCCGTGAACGACGGCGACTACTCTACGGCCGCATTGACCCTGCGGCGCCGCAGCGAGGGCTTCGCCGTGCGCCGCGATGTGGCCGGAGAGGCGACGTTGGAATTCGGCGAGCGTTATACGCGCCTCAGTGGGACGGCGCATTTGCTCGTGCCGGTCGGGGCGGGAGCGAGCCGGTTGTTGACACGCGTGCAGGTCGGTCTTGCCACCCGCAATCTGCCGCCGTATCGCGCGTTCGTTCTGGGAGGCCGTGGGACGTTGTTGGGTGATGGGTTCCGGGATTGGGGCGGCCGCCGGGCCGCGCTCGTGCATATCGAATGGCGCACTCCGGTGCCATTCATTCGTCTGAGCGCGGGGCCGGCGCGGACGCCGGGCACGATCACGCTCGCACCCTACGCCGCGTGGGGGTGGACCGCCGAGCCGATCGCGCTCACACCGTGGCAGGCGACGCCCGGTGCCCGCGTGACCTTAGGGCTCGGCGCGGAGTGGCTCGGACTGTTGCGGCTCGAGGCGGGATACGGGGTCCAGACACGCCAGATCCACGTCGCGTTCGACGTGACGCGTGATTTTTGGGACATTCTGTGATTTCCGATACTGGACTGATCGGCCTCCGGGACTAGCTTGGAGGCAGCCTGATGCCTGTAACCCAATTCCCAGACGAGTGGTTGGCCCAATCTGTTGAGGGCCTGACGCCCGAGCGCCTTCAGGAGCTGCGGGCGAAGGCGGAGTCCGGCCGCACGCTGTGGGATTGCGTCGTCGCCGAGAAGATCGCGACAGACGTCCAGATCATCGAGAAGTTGTCGCACCGCTTTCGCCTGAAGGTCGCCGACCCCTCCAAGATCGATCTCACGGCGCGGGACGGCGTGCCCGAACAACTCGCGCGGCGCTATCACGTGCTGCCGCTGCGCCTGACCGATTCTTTCCTCGAGCTGGGAACGTCGAACCCATTCGATCTCGACGCCGAAAAGGCGCTGGCATTCGCGACCGCGCGCGAGATCCGGCTCTTCTTGCTCCCGCCTTCCAAGATCAGCGAGAAGCTGGACGAGATGTACCGGGCGGACAGGGCGATCGGCAAGCTGCTCGAGGGAATGGGTGATCAAGAGGTCACGACGCTGAGCGATGCGCCGCCCGAAGAGCTCAACATCTCCGAAGCAGACGCCAGCCAGAAGCCCGTCGTTCGCCTTGTCGACATGATCATTTCCGAGGGGATTCTTTCCCGGGCGAGCGATATCCACGTCGAGCCCGAAGAGGGCGGCGTGGCAGTGCGCTACCGCATCGACGGCGTGCTGCGGCAGGTCATGAAGATCCCGCGCCAGGCAGGGCTGCCGCTCATCTCGCGCATCAAGATCATGTCCTCGCTCGACATCGCCGACCGCCTGCGCCCGCAGGACGGGCGCGCGCGCGTCGCGGTCAACGGCCAGCCGATCGACCTGCGCGTCTCGACGCTGCCCGCGCAGCTCGGCGAAAAAGTCGTGATCCGCATCCTCGATTCTCGCGGCACGGTCAAATCGCTCGACACGCTTGGCCTCAATCCGGGTGAAGCCGAAGCGATCAAGCGGCTGCTCGAGAACCATGAGGGTATCCTCCTCGTTACGGGACCCACCGGCTCGGGCAAAACGACGACGCTCTACTCGGCGATCAATCAGATCAAAAGCGAAGGCGTCAACATCGTCACCGTCGAAGACCCGGTCGAATACCGGATGCAGGGTATCGTCCAGGTCCAGGTACAGGAGAAAGCCGGCCTGACGTTTGCCGCGGCGCTGCGCTCGATCCTGCGGCAGGACCCGAACGTCGTCCTGGTCGGCGAGATCCGCGACAAGGAAACGGCACAGATCGCGGTGCAGGCGTCGCTCACCGGACACTTGGTGCTGTCCACGTTGCACACGAACGACGCGGCCAACGCCGTCACGCGGCTCGTCGACATCGGCGTCGAGTCGTACAAGATCGCCGCGTCGTTGCGGGGCGTCGTGGCGCAACGGCTGATGCGGAAGCTCTGCCTGACCTGTAAGGAAGTCTGGATGGAGGCTCCTCCCGAGCGTTTGAGACGGTGGATTCCCAAGGGGACGCCGCTGTATCGCGCCGCCGGTTGCCCCGACTGCGCGATGACGGGCTATCGAGGACGTTTCTCGATCCTCGAGATTCTGACCATGACGCCGGAGTTGGAGAGGCTGATCGCCGCCGGCGAGACAGCGGGCCGCATCGCGGACGCCGCGCAACGCGGCGGAATGAAGTCCCTGTGGGATTCGGGGTTGGCGCATGTAGCGCGCGGCGAGTCCACCCTCGATGAGCTCACGCGCGTGGTGGATATTCCCGACGAACCGGAAGCTCCGTCGCCGCAGGAGCCGCGCGTCTCGCGCGGCAGCGCCGCACGGCGCAGCCCGGGCGCCGGGACGGTTGGCGTTCCGCCGGAGCCCGCCGCACCCGTCTCTACGGTCTTCGATCTGCTCGAGGAGTCCGCACCGCCCGCGCGGCGCTCTGGCGCGCACGGCCAGCCCGCGTCGAAGGTGCTGCTCGTCGACGACGAGGATAGCCTGCGCAAGGTGATGCGCGACCTGCTGGAGCGCGACGGCTACATCGTGACCGAGGCCCGCGACGGCGTGCAGGCGCTCGATCAGGTCGATCGCGTAGGGCCCGACATCATCGTGCTCGATCTGAACCTGCCGGGCCTGGACGGCTACGGCGTGCTGTCGCACCTGCGCTCGCGCCCGGCCACCGCGAACATTCCCGTGATCGTACTGACTGCGAAAGGCGACGAAGACAACGAAGTGCGCGTCTTCGAGCTGGGCGCCGACGACTTTCTCACCAAGCCATTCCGCGCGCGCGCGCTCTCCGCGCGTCTCGAAGCGGTGCTCGGCCGCCGCCGCTGACTTCCGTTCGAGTGTCCTTCGTGGACACGTACGCCCTGCGCGGAGCGGGGCCGACGCTCGAGGTGCTGGCGCTGCGGCGCGGTCCGCACGGCCGCAACGTCGGATCGTGGGAGACGGTGCACGGCACGATCGAGCCCGGCGAGACGCCGGTGGAGGCGTCATTGCGTGAGCTGCGCGAAGAAACCGGCCTCGTGCCGGAAAAATTCTACAATCTCAGCCGCACGGAAGCGTTTTATCAGCACAAGCGCGACGAGGTGGCGCTGATTCCGGTGTTCGCCGCGTTCGTGGCGTCCGGCGCGAGCGTAAAACTCTCGGCGGAGCACGATCGCGCGGAGTGGCTCCAGGCCCGGGGCGCGGCGGGGCGGTTCGCCTGGCCGCGAGAGCGGAGAGCAATGGAGGACATTTTGTCAATAGTGGGGGGTGGGGACGCGGGCTTGCTGGAAGACGTCCTGCGAGTAAGCTAGTACCGAGGCTCCCTTGTGAATCCATTCTATCATCGGATCTACCGCGTGGTCCGTCACATCCCCAAGGGACGGGTGGCGACGTACGGGATCATCGCGCGGCTCGCGGGTCGCCCCGGCGCCGCGCGCACGGTCGGCTGGGCGCTCTCCGCACTCCCCGAGGACAACGATGTGCCGTGGTGGCGCGTCATCAACGCGGCGGGCCGCATTTCGTTTTCCGGCCAGGATCACAGCGCGGTGCTGCAGCGGGCGTTGTTGTTGCGCGAAGGCCTGCGGTTCGCACCGGGTGGAGCGGTCAACCTTGCGACGTTTGGCTGGCCGTCGGAGGCCTACGACAGCGCCGTCGCCTCCCACAAGCGCGCCGCCTCGACGCGGAGATCGCGCAGGTTGAAAGGCTTGCGCACGTAACGCACGCCGAGACGCGCGAGCGTCTCTTCCGTCGTCGGGCGTACGTCGCCCGTGGCGACGATGATCCGATCCCGCAGCGCCGGCATCCGCGTCACCAATTCCTCCGCCAACAGCGTCCCGCGTTTCCCCGGCGCCATCGCGCGCGCGTCGGTGATCACGAGATCGAAGCCGCCGCGCTCTGCCAGGTCGAGCGCGTGCTGCGGATCGCCCGCCACTTCGACGTCATGGCCGTCGCGCGCGAACAGCGCCTTGATCGTCCGCTGCACCGCGGGATCCGCGTCGACGAGCAGAATGGTGCGCTTCACCGTCGACGCGGCGTTGACGGCCGGGGTGCCGTGGACGGGCGTGAGTGCCGGCCGCACGGCGTCGGCCGGCGCGGGAGGCAGGTCCACGCGAAACGCCGCGCCGGCACGCGGGCCGCGAGGTTCGAGCGTGATCTGCCCGCCATGACTCTCGACGATCGAATACGTGATCGACAGGCCGAGGCCGGTGCCCTTGCCGGGCTCTTTCGTCGTGAAGAACGGCGTGAAAACGCTCTGGGCGATCTCGTCGGGAATGCCGGGCCCCGTATCCGCGACGCGCAAATGCACCTGCCCGTCGAACCAGGTCGACACGGTGATTTCGCGGGGACGCTCCCGTGGGTTCTCCGCGACGGCGTGGGCCGCGTTGGTCACGAGATTCAGCACGACCTGCTGCAGGCCGTGCCGGTCGCCGAACACGTCGGGCAGCGCGCCGCTCAACTCACGCTCGACCACGATGTCCTTGAGCTTCAAGTCGTACGACGTCAGCGACAGCGTTCGGCGAATCACGTCGTTCAGATCTACCGGCACGCGCTCGGCGGCGCCCTTGCGCGCGAAGGTGAGGAGATTGCGCACGATGCGGCTCGCGCGCTCCGCCTGTTCTTGAATCACTTGCAGATGGCCGCGGTCCTTCTTGCCGAGCTCCTTCTGCTCGAGCAGGAACTCCGATAGCCCCGCGATCGATGTCAGCGGATTGTTGAGCTCATGGGCGACGCCGGAGACGAGCTGGCCGACGGCCGCCAGCTTCTCGCTCTGGACCAGCTGCGTTTCGAGGGCCTGCTGCTCCGTGACGTCCTCGACCATCACGACGATGCTCTGTTCGGTCGCTGCGCCCGGAATGGCGGCGGCGTTGACGCGGACCGCGCGCCCCAATCGCTCGGAGCGCGCCACCAGCGGAGCGGGACGGTCGCCGCGCCGCGTCGCCGCGAGCAGCTCCTGCAGCGCGCTCGTCTTGCCGAGCAGTGCCTCGCCGAGCGGCGTGCCGACGACGTTCTGTAGCGGCATGTTGAGCAGGCTGGCGAGCGCGCGATTCGAGCGTCGCACCCGTCCCTCGTCGTCCACGACCGCGATGCCCTCGCTCAACGCGTCGAAGGCCGTCTCCCACTGCTCCTTGGCCCGCCGGACCATCTCGAAAAAGCGGGCGTTCGCGATGACGACGGCGGCGTGGGTCGCCAGGGTGGACAACAGCCGGATGTCCTCCGGGACGAACACGCCCTCCCTGGGGTCGGTGATGATGAGCGTACCGATGACGATCCCGTGCGACCGGAGCGGCACGGCGGCGGCAGCGGCGGCATCGAAGCCCTTCACGATCACCGTGGGCGCGGCCCCCGAATTCCGGATCAGCTCGAGGTGCTCCCGGCCCGTGGAGCGCGCGACGAGGCCGGGATCATCTCCCTGGATCTTCTGGCCGCGCAGCGGCGCCAGTGTGCCCTCGGCAGCGGCGATTTGCAGCGGATCGCTGGGCGCATCCCCCAGCAGCGCCAGCAGGGCGCCCTGCGCGTCGAGGAAGCGGACGGCGTAGCGCACCACCTGCTCGACGATGCGGTCCAGCTCGAGCGAGTCGGACAGGACGTACGACAGCTCCTGCAGAGAAAAGAGCTCGGACAGGCGACGATTGAGCTCCTCGGCGGCGCGGCGCCGCTCCTGCTCGGAGCGCAGCAACCGCTGCCGTAAACGCCACAACACAAGCCCAGCGCCCGCGAGAATCAGGGCGATCGCGATCGTCGCGAACTCCAGTGCGTGTTGTCGCAGCGGGTCCATGGGCATCTATATTCAACTATACATCTTGAGAATCAATCTTCTGCTGTGCGTGAGCCTCGCGGCGTGCGACGCCGAGGCGCGCCCCGGTGTCTCGCGCGTCTGGCCCGAGCTGGGGACGATGATGTCGGCCGCCGCGTGGGGAACGGATACCACGCGCGTTGCGCGCGCCCTGGACGCGGCGCGCGATTCCGTCGATCACATCGACTCACTGCGCCGGCGGCATGTATCGATCGCCGCACTCGATTCCGTGCGGCGCGAGATTCGCCGGCGCACCGCCATCGCACTCGTGGTCGACAGCATCGCTCCTGGATACGCGCTCGATCGCGCGGCGTTGGCGCTCGCCAATGTGGTAGACAGCGCGCTGCTGGACCTGGGCGGTCAGTACCTCTGGGTAGGGCCGCTCGCGCGTCCGACACACCGGGCGGTCGGCATTCCCGATCCCGACAACACCCTGCGCACGCTGGCGGTCGTCGATCTGCAAGGCGGGTCAGTGCGGACCGCGTCGCGGCGCAATGCGGCGCGCGGCGCGGCACGCTCGGTCACGGTGCTGGCGGGGGACGGTCTGACGGCAAACGCCTGGGCGGCGGCACTGCTCGCGCTGGGGTGCGACCGCGCCCTCGCGGTGGCGCAGGGGATGCATGTGATATGTGCGGACTCGGCGGGCGTGCGGTGGGCTACAGGTCTCCAGAATCGTGTTTCGCTCCCGCCTGCGCGCGGGCCCTGACCCGCGCGCGTTCCTGATCGAGCAGGCGCAGCGAGTGGCTCCAGGCATCGCTGGACAGGCCCTGGTAGCCGACGGTCAGCTGTTCGGCGAAGCTGATGCCGGGATCGAAGAGGTAGATCGCCGCCGCCTGCTGCCGCGCATCGAGCTGAAATGAGCTCCAGGTGGGCGAGAGCGGTACGACCCCGATGGGGCGAAACAGGCGGCCGCGGCTCGTGATGGTCAGCTCTTCCGGATTGAATCGCGCCTGTGGTACCACTCCAAGAAATGTCACCATCACCAGAGTCGGATTCTGCGTCGATCCGCGGGCGGCAGCATCGGTGAGATCCGCGACGCGACTGCGGACGAGCTCCGTGAGCGAGCGGTAGGTGTCGGGAGCCAACAGCCGGATCACCTGCTCGTCGAGCGGCAGCACCTGGACCTCGATGGTGCCCGTCGCGAGACGGACGGCGATATCGTCGCGGCGAAGTGTGCCGTAACCTGCAGGCACCGTATCCTGTGCAATGAGACACACCAGCAGTGCGATGATCACTGCACCACTCCTGAAATCAGTCCCGCAATCGCTTCTTTCAAGTCGGCGATACCCTCGCCGGTTTTCGCACTCGTGACGATCACCTGGTCTTCGGGCAGACCGAGATCGTCGCGCAGCTCGTGCTCTCGCGTGCGCCGTTTCGTCGTCGTCAGCTTGTCGCCCTTGGTCAACGCGGCGAGCACGCTCGTCTCACCCTCCGCGAGCACGTCCTGCATGTCGCGGTCGTCGGCGGATGGTGGATGGCGGATGTCGAGGAGCCAGACGACTCCGCTCAAACGCTCGCGGCGCAGGGCATGCTTCACCAGACCCCGGAACGCGGCGCGTTGCGCCTTGCCGGCCCGTGCGTAACCATACCCGGGCAGGTCGAGAAAGTAGTGCGAATCGCCGAGGCGAAACACGTTGAACGCGCGGGTCTTGCCTGGTGTCCCGGATATCTTGGCGATTCGCTGGCCGACCAGGGCGTTCAGCAGACTCGATTTGCCAACGTTGGACCTGCCGACGAATGCGACTTCGGGAAGGGGAGGATCGAGAACCGCGTCGGACCGTGGGAAGGAGCCGATGTAGGAGGGGCGCAGCATGCTGCGCCCCTACTAGGCTTCTTTCTTCTGGCGGGGGCGCTCGGTGACGAGGAGCGGCGCGCGGCCGGACGTGACGCATTCGGCGGTAATGGCTACCTCGCGCACGTCATCGCGGCTCGGCAGCTCGAACATGATCTCGGTCATGATCTCTTCGAGGATGGCGCGCAACCCTCTTGCGCCGGTGCCGCGCTTCATCGCCTTCGCCGCGATCGCCTTGAGCGCGTCTTTCTCCAGCGTCAGCCGCACGTCCTCGAGGTCGAACAGTTTCTGGTACTGCTTGGCGAGCGCGTTCTTGGGCTCGGTGAGGATCTTGATCAACGCATCCTCGTCGAGTGCGTCGAGCGGCACGGTGACGGGCAGACGGCCAACCAGCTCGGGGATGAGACCGTAACGGAGCAGGTCGTCCGGCTCGACGTCGCCGAACGGATTCTTCTTCACCTTGGCGGCCACGCCCTCGGCGACTTCTTCCTTCGTAAAGCCGATCTGCCGCCGCCCCGTCCGCGACTCGATGATCTTCTCGAGCCCGTCGAACGCGCCGCCGCAGATGAAGAGGATATCTTTGGTATTGACCTGGATGTATTCCTGCTGCGGATGCTTGCGGCCGCCCTGCGGCGGCACGCTGGCGACCGTGCCTTCGAGGATCTTGAGCAACGCCTGCTGCACACCTTCGCCCGAGACGTCGCGCGTAATGCTGGGGTTTTCTGACTTGCGCGCGATCTTGTCGATCTCGTCGATATAGACGATGCCCCGCTCGGCCTCGGATACGTTGAAATCGGCGGCTTGCAGCAGGCGTACGAGGATGTTCTCGACATCTTCGCCGACGTAGCCCGCTTCGGTCAGCGTGGTGGCGTCGGCGATCGTGAATGGCACGTCCAGAATTCGGGCCAACGTTTGCGCCAGGAGCGTCTTGCCGACCCCCGTCGGGCCGATCAACAGGATGTTGCTCTTGTCGAGCTCGACCTCGTTATCGCGGCCCGAGTGGGAATTGATCCGCTTGTAGTGATTGTAGACGGCGACGGCGAGGGTCTTCTTGGCGCGGTCCTGCCCGATCACGTACTGGTCCAGCACATCCTTGATTTCGGCAGGCGTGGGGACCTGCGTGATGGCTTCGGCGACTTCGCGCTCTTCGTCCTCCGCCAGAATCTCATTGCAGAGCGCGATGCACTCATTGCAGATATAGACCGACGGCCCGGAGATGAACTTCCGGACTGAATCCTTGGATTTACCGCAGAACGAGCAGCGGAGATGCTTGTCGTGAGACATCGTATCCTAGTATGGGAAGGCGCCTGGAGTGGCGCAAGGGATCACTTCTTCGCCTTCCCGTCTTCCTTGATTTCCTCGAAGTTCGAGATGACGTGATCGATCAAACCGTACTCCTTGGCCTCTTCCGCTGACATGAAGCGGTCGCGGTCCATGTCCTTTTCGATCGATTCGACGGTTTTGCCGGTGTGCTTGGCATACAGCTCGTTGAGCTTCCGCCGCAGGAACAGGATTTCCCTCGCTTGAATCTCGATGTCGGACGCCGTGCCCTGGGTGCCGCCGGAGGGCTGGTGCATCATGATCCGGGCGTGCGGCAGCGCGGAGCGCTTCCCCTTGCGGCCGGCGGTGAGCAGGAAGGAGCCCATCGAGGCCGCCATGCCCATGCAGATCGTGTTCACGGGGGCCCGCAGGAACTGCATCGTGTCGTAGATCGCCATCCCGGAGGAAACGAGCCCACCTGGGGAATTCACGTATAGGTAAATATCTCGTTCCGGGTTGTCGGCATCGAGAAACAGCAGCTGGGCGATGATGATGTTGGCGACATCGTCCTGGATGGAGGTGCCGAGGAACACGATGCGGTCCATCAGCAGCCGGCTGAAGATGTCATAGGTGCGCTCGCCACGGCTCGAGCGCTCGATGATGTACGGCGGATAGATGTGGCTTTCGCTCTTCGTCACGCTTGCTCCACGGTGGACTGCGACAGGAGATAGGCGAACACCTTCTCCTCGGTGATGCTCCGCGCGACATCGCGGAGCCGTTTGGCCTTCTCCAGCGACGCATACAGCTGCGCCGCCGGCATCCCGCGCCGCTCGGCGAGCTGCTGGATACGCTCGTCCAGCTCGCCTTCGGTGGCGCGCAGATTCTGCGACTCGACGACGTAGTCGAGCACGAGGTCGCGCCGGACCTGCGCTTCGGCGACGGTCCGGAACTCCTGCGCGAACGTCTCCCAACGGTCCTCGGGGACCTCGTACGCCTGCGCGTACATCCCCAGCACGCGCTCGACCAGCGGGCGCGGCGCGACGACGTTGTTCGCCTGCACGATCTGCTCGACCAGCTCCGAGCGGACCTTGGCGTCGGTGTCCCGCTCAGCTTCCTTGCCGAGATCCGTGGCCACCGCCGTGCGGAGCGCGTCGAGCGACTCGAAATCGCCCATCTCCCGCGCGAAGGCGTCGTCCAGCGTCGCGAGCTCCTGACGCTTCACTTCCCGGAGTGTGAGCTGGATGTCGCGCGTCTGGCCTCGCTTGGCTTCTTCGGCGAAGTCGTCGGGAAAGCGCACCGTCGCATCGAGCGATTCGCCCGGCGTCAGGTTCATGATGCGCTCTTCGACGTCTGGAATCGCCCGGCCCTCGCCCAGCACGAACTGATAGGGCTGCGGATCCTTGACCTCACCGTTCTCGCGGGTCGCGATGATGACGTCCACGAGATCCTTGAGCTTCGGCTTCTCGCCCGTGACCGGCGTCCACGGCGCGCGCTGCTCGCGCATGGCGTTGAGTTGGGCGTCGACCTGCGCGGCGCTGACTGCGGGCACGGTCCGCGTGAGCCGGAATCCGCCCAGGCGCTGCAGCTTCAAGTCGGGCTTCAGCTCGACATGAAACTCGAACGTGACGGGGGCGCCTGCTTCCCACTTCAGGTTGTGGATGTGGGGGTCGGCGATCGGCTTCAGCTCTTCCTGCTTCTGCGCGACCCGCCAGCTCTCCTGCACCAGCTCGCGCAGCGTTTCCTGCCGGATGTCGTCGGCGAATTTCTTCCGCACGACGGCGGCGGGCACCTTGCCCTGACGGAACCCGGGTAGACGGGCGCGCTGCTGATAGGCCTTCGTCGCGCGCTCCTCGGCCGCTTTGACGTTGTCCGGTGGAATCGTCACCTCGAGTGATGCTTCACCGGGCTCCGCTTTGGTCTTCTTTACGAGAATCTCGGGCATGTGCGGGATAATCTAACCTGATAGGGAAGCAAGTCGCGGGCGGGTTGTCCCAGTCACTAGGACCTCACAACCACTCGGCGTCTCGGCGTCTAGGCGAGCAGGTCCTCACACCTCAAACCTCGTAACTCCAATCTGGCTAGAGTGCGACCGGAGGGACTCGAACCCCCACGGGTTGCCCCACCAGCTCCTAAGGCTGGCGCGTCTGCCAATTCCGCCACGGTCGCAAGCTTCGGCGAAATGTATCTTTCCCGGGTCCTGTTGTCGTCCCTTCAATGCCTTTGGGAGCTTGCACATGAATCATCCACGCGTCGGTTTGGCCGTTCTCTCGCTGAGCCTTGGCGCCGCGGTCCTCGCCCGTCCCGCCGCCGGCCAGGCGGCGAAAGACCAAGAGCGCATCTGCGCGCAGGTCCAGAACCGCACACCCGCCGTGGGAAGCTGGGCGAGCTACAACTGGACTGGTGGCCGGTCCAACGGCACCACGATGCGGATGGCCGTGGTGGGGCAGGAGCCGCAAGACGGAAAGACGTATTACTGGTACGAGGTGACGATCGCCGATCCGTCGCGACCCAAAGACAAGATGATCCTGCAGATGCTCGTGGCGGGGCTGGGAACGGGCAACGTGCGGAGCATCGTGATGAAGAGCGGGCAGCAGCCCGCGATGAAGATGCCTCCGCAGATGATCCAGATGGTCAACTCTACTCCCGGGATGAACATGGCGGCAGATCTCGCGCGTCAGTGTCAGGCGATGGACGTCGTGGGGTGGGAGTTGCTCACGACCCCGGTCGGAGAGATCCGCGCGCTCCACCTGCGCAACACGGCGTCGGGGATGGTGTCCGAGGTCTGGGTGCAGCCCGATCTGCAATTCGCGATGGTAAAAGGGACGTTGAAGGACGGCGGTGTCATGGAGCTGGCGGCGCAGGGGACGGATGCCAAGTCATCTATTAGCGAGACCCCGATCGACATGCCCGGACTTCCGGGCGCCCGGCCGCCCCGCTAGCCCTTCAGCTTCCGCTTTTGCGCGGCGCCGTCTACTTTGACGGCCGTGCGGTTGGTACTAGTTCTCCTCCTGCTCTTTCTCACCGCGTGCAGCGGGCAGTTCCCGCAATCGGTGTTCGCTCCCCGCTCCGATTTTAGCACCGAGCTGGCCGGTCTCTTCAAGGGCATTTTCTGGTGGGCGGTCGTCGTCTTTGTCATCGTCGAGACGCTGTTGTTGATCGCGCTCGTGCGCTATCGCGCACGCCGCGGTGCAGCCGAGCCCAAGCCCGTGCATGGTCACACCGCGCTCGAGATCGGGTGGACACTCGCGCCCGCGCTGATCCTCGTTTTCATCGCCGTTCCCACGATGCGCGCGATTTTCGCGACGGCGGGGCACGCCCCCGAAGGCGCGCTGCGGGTCGAGGTCATCGGCCACCAGTGGTGGTGGGAATACCGCTACCCGACTTTGAACATCAGCGCCTACAACGAGCTGCACCTTCCCGTGGAAACGCCGATTCAGCTCGACATGACGTCGGCGGACGTGATCCACAGCTTCTGGGTGCCGCGGCTGGGTGGCAAACGGGATCTTATTCAGGGACGCACCAATCGGATCGCCTTCCGCGCCGACTCGACCGGCGAGTACTGGGGCCAATGCGCGGAATTCTGCGGCGCCTCGCACGCCAATATGCGACTTCGCGTGTTCGTGCAGTCGGACTCCATGTTCCAGCGGTGGGTCGATCAGCAGCGTGCGGCGCCGGCGATGCCGGCGAAGGGCTCACCCGCCGAAGCCGGGCAGCAGGTCTTCCGGCGCAGCGCCTGCATCGGCTGCCATACGATTGCCGGCATCGCGCAGGGCAAGATTGGTCCTGATTTGAGCCACGTCGGGGGCCGCGCGACCATCGCGGGCGCGTTGTTCCCCAATTCCAGTGAAATGCTGCACCGCTGGATCATGAATGCGCCGTCGCTCAAGCCGGGGGCGCTGATGCCGCCGCAGAATCTCTCGTCCCAGGACCTCGATGCGGTTGTAGCCTATCTCCAGAGCTTGAAATGAAGAGCTGGCTGACCACCACCGATCATAAGCGCATCGGACTGCTCTATTTCTGGACGGCGTTCGGCTTTTTCCTGATCGGCGGGCTGGAGGCGCTCATCATCCGCGCGCAGCTGATTCGGCCGGATGGTGGCCTCGGCGTGAGCGCCGAGACGTTCAATCAGCTGTTTACGATGCACGGCACGACGATGGTGTTTCTGGCGCTCATGCCGCTGTCGGCCGCGTTCTTCAATTACATCATTCCGCTGCAGATCGGCGCGCGCGACGTCGCCTTTCCGCGGCTGAACGCGTTCAGCTACTGGGTGTTCCTGCTGGGCGGGCTGTTCTTGAATGCGAGCTTCATCGCCGGGCCGCTGTTCGGCGCCGATCGGCTGTCGGTCGCGCCCGATGCCGGTTGGTTCGGGTACGCCAACCTCACGTCCCGGCAGTTTTCTCCGGGACCCAACGTCGATTTCTGGCTGCTCGGTTTGCAGATCCTCGGGATCGCTTCACTCGCCGCCGGCTTCAACTTCGTCGTGACGATTCTCAACATGCGGGCGCCGGGCATGCGGATGCTGCGCTTGCCGCCGTTTACGTGGATGGCGCTCGTCACGCAGTTCCTCGTGATCACAGCGTTCCCAGTCATCACGGTCGCACTCGTGCTACTGATGTTCGACCGGTTCTTCGGCACGCACTTCTTCCTGCCGGCAGGCGGCGGCGATCCGATCCTGTGGCAGCACCTGTTCTGGATGTTCGGCCATCCCGAGGTCTACATCCTCATCCTGCCCGCGATGGGCATCGTGTCGGAGGTCTTGCCGACATTTTCCAAGAAGCCGCTGTTCGGCTATACCGTCGTCGTTTACTCGGGCGTGGTGATCGCGTTCCTCGGCTGGAGCGTGTGGAGCCACCACATGTTCTCCACCGGTCTCGGTCCGATCGCCGATTCCGTGTTTGCCGGCACGACGATGCTGATCGCGATCCCCACCGGGGTGAAGATCTTCAACTGGATCGGCACACTTTGGGGCGGGCAGATCCGGTTCACCACTTCGTTGCTGTTTGCGGTCGGTTTCATCGCCATGTTCATCATCGGCGGGCTGTCGGGCGTGACACACGCCTCGGCGCCGTCGGATCTACAGCAAACCGATACGTACTACGTCGTCGCCCACATCCACTACGTCTTGTTTGGCGGGACGATCCTGGGGCTGTTCGCGGGGATGTATTACTGGTGGCCGAAGATGACAGGTCGGTTTCTATCGGAGGGTCTGGGGAAAGTACACTTCTGGCTCACGATGATCGGGATGAACCTGGCGTTCTTCCCGATGCACTTCTCCGGCTTGCTCGGCATGCCGCGGCGGATTTACACCTATCCCGCCGAGCTGGGCGTCGCCCGGTTCAATCAACTCTCGACCATTGGCGCGTTTCTCATCGGCATCGCCACGCTGATCTTCTTCTGGAATCTGCTGCGCACCCGCTGGCGGCCAGCGAATGCGCCCGCCAATCCGTGGGGAGGCGCCACCCTGGAATGGGCGATGTCTTCGCCCCCGCCGGTCTACAACTTCACGGTGATTCCCACCGTGTCGAGCCGGCTCCCGCTGTGGCAGACCGAGCGCCACGCGCCGATGGTCGCGCTCCCCGCGGAGCCGCCGGCGCCGATTCACGTGCCGGGCGGGTCCTGGTGGCCCATGATCACGGCCCTCGGCTTGCCGATCATCGCGATCGGTGCGCTTGCGCACCTGATCCCCATCGTCCTCGCCGGCGCGGCGGTCGTCATCGTCGGCATCTACCGCTGGGCCTATGAGCCCTTCGAGATGTAGATGACACACGGATCTGCACACGCGCACGAAGCGCACCGCACGAGCATGGGGGTCGACAACCGCAAGATGGCGTTCTGGGCTTTCATCGGCTCGGAATGCCTGCTCTTCGGCTCGCTGATCGCGACCTATCTGGTCTACAAGGGAAGAAGCCTCGTCGGGCCGTATCCGCACGAGATTCTGAATATCCCATTCACGTCGTTCAGCACATTCGACCTGCTCATGTCGAGTTTAGCGATGGTGCTCGCGCTGGCGGCCGTGCAGCGCGGCGACATGAAGCAGGGCAAACTGTGGCTGCTGGTGACCGCGCTGCTGGGCCTCGTCTTTTTGGGAGGCCAGTTCTGGGAATTCAGCAACTTTTTGCACGAGGGACTCGGCCTCACCACGAACCTGTTCGGCTCGACGTTCTACGTGTTGACCGGGACACACGGCGCGCACGTGACCGTGGGTGTGATCTGGCTGCTGACGCTCTGGATCCAGGCCGTACGCGGGAAGTTGGGGCCGAAGCAGGCCCTCACGGTCGAGATAACGGGGTTGTACTGGCACTTCGTGGACGTCGTCTGGATCGTGATCTTTACCGTGGTTTACCTGATTCAATGAGGGAAATGGAATGAGCGAGCACGGGGCGGGGGCAGCGGGGGCAGCGGGGGCAGCGGGGGCAGCCCACGCGACGACGGGCACATACCTGCGGATCGCGGCGATTCTCGTGATGATCACCCTGATCGAGGTAGGGGTGTTCTACGTCCCCGCCTTTCAAAGTGTCCTCGTACCGCTGTTGCTGGTCCTGTCGGCCGTGAAGTTCACCCTGGTCGTGATGTTCTACATGCATCTCAAGTTCGATAATCGGTTCTTCGCGTTCCTGTTTGGTGGACCGCTGCTGCTCGCGCTCGTCGTGGTCGTCAGCCTCCTTCTCATCTTCTATGGAGCGGTCCGCCTCCGTACCGGGATGTGAACCCTTGGAATAGGTGGGACCTTCATCCCAGCGTGATCATAGGGCTCGCCCTCTTAGGCGGGCTCTATGTCTATCTGGGGGGCCTCAAGTCGCCCCGGCGGCACGTTGCAAGTTTCTTCGGGGCCCTCGTCGTACTGTTTCTGGCCTTGAATGGACCTCTGCACAATCTCTCCGATACCTACCTGTTCAGTGCCCACATGGCGCAGCACCTGTTACTGACACTCGTATTCCCGCCCCTGCTGCTCTACGGCACGCCGGCGCATGTCATTCGGCTGTTGCTGCGACCCCGCTGGGTGATGGCGATCGCGCGCATCGTCACGCGGCCGCTCGCGGCGGGGCTTCTCTTCACGGGACCGATCGTCATCTGGCACGCGCCGAGTCTCTACGAGGCTGCGCTCCGTCATCACAACCTCCACATCCTTCAGCACCTGGTTTTTCTCACAACGGCCGTTCTCATGTGGTGGCCCGTGCTGTCGCCGGTCCCGGAGTTACCGCGCGCGCAGCATCTCGTGCAGATGCTCTATCTCTTCTTGCTGGGCATTCCGATGTCCGTCACGGGCGCGCTGATCACGCTATCGGATTCGGTGCTCTATCGGTTCTATGCAACTGCGCCCAGGGTGGGCGGGCTATCGCCGTTGGATGATCAGCAAATCGGCGGATTGTTGATGTGGGTGTTAGGCGGACTGATGCTGTGGATCGTGATGACGGTCGTCTGGTTCCGATATTCGGTGTGGGATCAGCGAGGTGACGCTGAGCGGGAAGTACCGGTGGAAGCCTATTCCCCGTCTTCCGTCTCTCCCAAGGGGTGACGGCGCAGCTCTTCGCCAATTCGGGGATGCTCCCGCCACAAGTAGTATCCCATGGCAAACGCGGCCAATCCATTGCCGATCGCCACGTTCCACCATGCCAGGTAGCCGAGCAGCGGCTTGGCGAGCAGGGCGACGAGGATGTAGAACCCCACCTCGAAGAAACAGAATCCCACGATCACGAGAAACAGCGTAGAAGGCGCGTACTCGACCTCGGCGGCGAGGGCGGCGGCGATGCAGCCCACGACGACGAAAGCGCTGACGTGAATCATGGTGTAGCCGAAGATGCGGGCGGGCTCGATGATGACGTGCTCTGATCCCGTCGCGCCCCAGAATACCGCACTGCCGAGCATAGCGGGGGTGAAGAGCGGCTGGCCGTTGATGAGGTCTACGATGAGAAACCAGATCGCGACGGCCGCCGCCCCGATGCACCCGGCGATGAAGCCCTCGCGCAGAATGCGATTCAAGTCCATGGCGGCTCAATATATCGCCGGGCGGAGTGCGTGCTAGATTAGGGCCCCATGATCGCGACCCGCCGTCCGTTGTTCTACGGTCTTTGCCTGCTCCTCGGAACACTGCTGTTTGGGATCGCCGGCCTCAAACATCCGTTGCTCGTCGGCGATGGTGCCGCGCAGCTCGCGATGATCGCCAAGACGGCCGACTGGCGCCTGATTCACTGGGCGCTGCTGTTCGGGCTCGCATTCATGTATGCCGGCGTGATCGGAGTGGCGTTGCGCCACAACGATACTCCCGGTGCGACACCAGGCCGCGCCGCGGTTCGGATGGGTGCGTTTGCGTTCTCGGTCTGGTCGCTGAACATCCTGTTCATGGTTGGCGCCGGCTACCAGCTCGCCCATGCGTACACGACGTCCGATACGGGACTGACCGGCACGCACGCCGTCTTCGTCTACGATATGCTCCACCCGATGGGCCTCGCGGCCGAGCGGCTCGCCACGTTCATGCTGGGACTCGTGGCGTACATGTTCGGTTGGGCGATCCGGAACGGCGGGGTGTGGCCGAAGTGGCTCGCCTGGATGGCGTGGCTCGTTGCGGCGGTGAACGGCGCCGTGGCCGTAGTATTCAGCGAGTTCTCGCCGAATCTCTACTACAGCCAGGCGCTGTTCGTCATCTGGCTGGCGGCGACCGCCGTCGTGATGCTGGCGGAGCGCCGTCAGCCACCAACCGGACCGCTAGTTCGCGCGTAGCCGGACGATGCGCTGTTGCCATCCCTGCGGTGTGGTGGACAACACCGTGAGCGTCACGATGTCGCCCTTTTTCACGCCCGCCAACGCCCGGCGCAGCTCCGCCCGTGAGCCCGTGGCGACTCCATTGACCTTCAGGATCACGTCGAGATAACCCTGGCTCGCGTCCGCCAGGCGCTGATACGCGGGGCCGTCGGGCGACACCTGCGAGACGATCAAGCCACCACCGGAGCGCATGACTTGGCGCAGGTCCGGATCGCGGACGTTCTCTTGTGACAGCGGTTCCACCGAGATTCCCAGCGCACTCTCCATCGGTGCGGCGTCGCGGCTGTTGGCGCCCTCGTCGTTGCTGGAGACTTCTTCGGGTTGGCTCGTGGGCGCTGCCGTCAGTTTCACCGGCAGCGTCTTCCGTACGCCGCCCTCGCGGACCACCGTCACCTGGGCGATCTCACCGGGCTTCTTGAAGCCAACCCTCTGCTGCAGCTGCGCCACCGATTCGATCTGCTGCCCGTCCACGGCGACGATCACGTCGCCTTCCTGGATCCCCGCGCGCTTCGCGGGCGAATCCTCGGGCGGGTTAAACGCATTGACGACCACGCCGCGGATCTCCGGCAGCTTGGTGTCCTCGGCGTCCTCCGGCGTGATCGCGCGGACCTCGACGCCGATGACGGCGCGCTCCACGTGACCAGTCGCGATGAGCTGCGTCATCACGGTGCGGGCGAGATTGATCGGGATGGCAAACCCGTACCCGTTATAATATCCGGTCTCACTGGCGATGGCCGCATTGATGCCAATGACCTCGCCACGCACGTTGACGAGCGGTCCGCCCGAGTTTCCGGGATTGATCGCCGCATCGGTCTGAATGAAGTCCTGAATCGCATAGCGGCTCGAGTTCAGCTCCCGTAACCCCCGGCCCTTCGCACTCACGATTCCCGCTGTTACCGTGAACGTAAAGGCTTCTCCGAGGGGATTGCCGATCGCCAGCACCCAGTTGCCGATCTTCGTCGAGTCGGCGTCGCCCATCCGCACGGTAGGTAGCTGCGTTGCCTGAATCTTGATGACCGCGATGTCCGTGTTTGGATCGGTGCCGACGGTCGTGGCCGTGAACTCACGGTTGTCGAGCAGACGCACGGTCACCCGATCGGCGCCCTGGACGACGTGGTTGTTCGTGAGGATGTAGCCGTCCTGCGAAACAATGAACCCCGACCCCGAGCCTTGCTCGACCTGGGGACGGCGCGGAGCGTTGAAGAAGTCGTCGAAACTCGGCACACGCCGGTTGGAGACCCGCTCGCGACGTTCCGACTTGATGAATACCACCGCCGGCTTCACATGCTCGGCGACCGAGGCGAACGCGTCGCCCAGATCGACGGCCGCCTTTGCCTGCGGCAGGGGCCGGCTCGTGTCCTGAAGCACTGACCGTACCGCCGCCTCACCGCGCGTCGGCAGGCGGAACGCCGAAGCGAATGCCAGACCGAGCGCAAACGCCAGTGCCACCAATGTGCCGAACTTCAACCAATCTCGCGTCTTCCCCGACATCCGTCCCCCCTTTTATGACTTCTTCGATTTATCGTCGTCCATGATTTCGTAATCGGCATCCACGACCTTTTCATCCTTCTTCGCTTCGGCGCCAGGTTGCCCATCGCCGCCTCCCGCCGCCCCTCCGCCGCCCGGCGCGCCCGCATCGGCCGTCCCACGCGCCGCGTACAATGACGCGCCCGCCGCTGAATATGCCTGCTGCAGCTCGTCGAGCGCTTTGCTGATTTCGTCAGCGTTGCCGCTGCGCAGGGCCGATTGTGCAGATTGAATCGCTGCGTCGAGCCGCGATTTGAGACCGGGCTCCAGCTTCTCAACCCAATCTTTGGACTCCTTTTGCACCTGATATACCATGTTATCGAGCCGGTTCCGCTGCTCGATGACATCGCGCCGCTTCTTGTCCTCCGCTGCGTGCGCCTCGGCATCCTTCACCATCTTGTCGATATCCTTGTCGCCGAGGCCCGACGACGCCTCGATGCGAATCTTCTGCTCCTTGCCCGTGGCCTTGTCCTTCGCCGCCACGTGGAGGATGCCGTTCGCGTCGATATCGAACCCCACTTCGACCTGCGGGATGCCGCGCGGAGCCGGTGGAATCCCGGTGAGCTGGAACTTGCCGATGGTGCGGTTGTCCTGCGCCATCTGGCGCTCGCCCTGCAGCACATGGATCTCCACCGTCGTCTGATTGTCCTCCGCCGTCGAGAAGACCTCCGACTTCTTCGTCGGAATCGTCGTGTTGCGCGGGATGAGGACCGTGGTGACGCCGCCCAGCGTCTCGATGCCCAGCGACAGCGGCGTAACATCGAGCAACAGGACGTCCTTCACCTCGCCGGCGAGCACGCCGCCCTGAATCGCCGCTCCGATCGCCACCACCTCGTCGGGGTTCACGCCCTTGTGGGGCTCCTTGCCGAAGAAGTTCTTGACGATCTCCTGGACCTTCGGCATCCGCGTCTGGCCACCCACCAGGATGACTTCGTTGATGTCGCCCGGCTTGAGGCCGGCATCCGTCAGGGCCTGTTGCATCGGCGGCATCGTCCGTTTCACCAGATCGTCCACCAGCTGCTCGAGCTTCGCGCGCGTGATCGTGAGATTCAGATGCTTGGGACCGGACTGATCCGCCGTGATGAACGGCAGATTGATTTCGGTCTGCATCACGGTCGACAGCTCCATCTTGGCCTTTTCAGCGGCTTCCTTCAGCCGCTGCAGCGCCATCGGATCCTTGGAGAGGTCGATTCCCTGGTCACGCTTGAACTCCCCTACCAACCATTCCATGACCCGGGCATCGAAGTCGTCGCCACCGAGGTGGGTATCACCGTTCGTGCTTTTGACCTCGAACACGCCCTCGGCGAGCTCGAGAATCGAGATATCGTAGGTGCCGCCGCCCAGGTCGTACACGGCGATCTTCTCTTCCTTCTTCTTATCCAGCCCGTACGCGAGTGCGGAGGCGGTCGGCTCGTTGATGATTCGGACGACGTCGAGCCCGGCGATCTTGCCTGCATCCTTCGTCGCCTGGCGCTGCGAGTCATTGAAATACGCTGGCACGGTGATGACGGCCTTCTCGACCTTGTGG
>Ga0193755_1000058_pt1 | contig 28371 bp, 22 predicted proteins | sample H1a2metaG_FD_144921 | JGI IMG/M metagenome (GOLD analysis project Ga0193755, IMG submission 144921) | Soil microbial communities from a riparian zone of the East river system, Colorado, United States - H1a2 | ecosystem: Environmental > Terrestrial > Soil > Riparian zone | place: USA: East River...
CGGGGACGTGCAGCTCGTGTTCGAGCCGACCGACGATGCGCTGGGCGTCGCGAAGGGTGGGGGCACTCAGGTGCTGAGGACACCCCACTCGATCGCCCCGAACGTCTCTCCCAGCCCAGCAGCACCCCGTCCCGCGCCACCCCCGTCGCCCCCCCCCAGCCGCCCCGCTCCCGCTCCCAAGGCCTCGCCGGCTCCGGCGGCCAAGGCGGCCCCTTCACGACCTGGACCCAAGCCCGCTCCCAAGCGGCCGGCGGCCCAGCAGCCGCCGCCCAAGAAGGGCAAAGGCTGCGGCGGAAGCGCCGCGGCGCTGGTGATCGGTGGTGGCGCTCTCCTTGCCCTCCTCCACCGGCTGTTAGCGTAGCGACGTCCCGTGCATATCACCTGCGCCGGTCGCACCGACGTCGGCATCATCCGCTCGGGGAATGAGGACAACTTTCTCATGGTCCCCGACCGCGGGATCTTTGTCGTTGCGGACGGGATGGGCGGGCACGCCGCCGGTGAGGTGGCGAGTGAGATGGCCGTGCGCTTCGTGGCGCGCGAGCTCGGGTCCCTGAAGGGTCTCTCGGACGACCAGGTGGCGGACCGGATGCGCACATCGATCCGGGCGGCGAACGGCGCCATCTTCCAGCGCACGCTCACGGAGCACGACAAGCGCGGAATGGGAACCACGGTCACCACCTTGGTGCTGTACGACACGCGTTTCCTGATCGGGCAGGTGGGGGACAGCCGGGCGTACCTCTACCGTGATCAGAAGCTGATGCAGCTCACCAAGGATCACTCCTACGTCCAGGAGCAAGTCGACGCGGGATATCTCACCCCCGAGCAGGCGCGGTCCCACCCGTATTCGAATGTGATCACCCGTTGTGTGGGTGCGAACAGCGACGTGATGCCGGACGTCTACCTCGGTACCGTGAAGCCCGGCGACCTCTTCCTGCTCGCCTCCGACGGATTGACGGGAATGCTCGAAGACCCCCAGCTGGCGGAGCTCATGGCGGGCGAGCGGATGCCGCAGGAGCAGGTGGACGACCTGATCACCGACGCCAACCGCCACGGCGGGCTCGACAACATCACGGCGATCATCATCCGCATCGATTCGGTGGACGCGGCCGTGGGCGACGCGACTCAAGTCACGCAGCCGGGCGCGCGGCCGCGCTGAGCCCGCCGGCTCAGCGCACCAGCTCGGTCTCCGCGTTCATCCGCCGCTCCACCTCTTCCCGCGGCAGCATCACGAGCTCCACAATCGCCTGCGCCGGCACCTTCGCGGGTGCGATGACGAACACGCGCAGCCGCCGCGCCGAGCGGTACAGCTCGGCCGCCACGCGCGGGAGGCCGAGATGGGCCGCTGCTTCGGCGCCTCCGAGCTGGGTTACGCTGCCGTCGCGCTTCACGAGCGGCAGGTCGAGCGCCAGCATCGCGGCCTTGGCCGGGAAGTCCAGGAACAGCTCCCCCGGCGCGAGGCCGACGTCCCGGGCGAGCCGGTCCTCCACCCGCTCCAGCAGGTCGGGGTCGTCGGACGGCCAGGAAGGGGTGTCGGCGGGCAGCTCGGTGGCCGGCAGGTCGAGAGCCCGCTTCGCGAGCCGGCGTTCGCGTAGCCGGCGGGCGAGGCCCGTCGCGTCCTGTTGCAGCAGCTCGTGGATCAGCCCGTCGTCGGTGGCGACCGCGACGGCATCCGGCCGAACTCGGCCGCCGGCGATCGCGCGCCGCACCAGGCGCTTGAACATCGAGGTGGCGCTGCGCACCGCGTGGTGCCAGTACACGTTGCGATACATCTGATACTTGGCGAACAGCAGCGACTCGAGGGCGGCGAGCCCCTTCTCGTGGAGCGCGAGCGTCGGATGCCCGTCCCGCCCGGGCGCCAGCGTCAGCGACGTGAGCAGCCGGTCCACGTCGATCACCCCGTAGGGAACACCGCACATCCAGGCGTCGCGGGACAGGTAGTCGAGCTTATCCACGTCGAGCGAGCCCGACACCAGGCCGGCGAGAGGTTCGCGCGCGCGGGCCTGAATGAGGGACAGCAGCCGCTGGGCCGGGGTCCCGAGTGTCGTCAGCCGTTGTGCGAGCTCGCCGTCCGCCAGGTGCCGCGCCGCCAGCTCCTCGTGGTGAGGCAGACCGGCTTCCTCGAGCGAATGGGAGAAGGGATAGTGCCCGATGTCGTGCAACAACGCGGCGAGCTTCAACCGGAGGCGGTCCGCGGCGTCGAGCCGGACGTCGCCCGCGTCTTCGAGCTGCGACAGCGCGCGGCGCGCGAGATGGTACGCGCCGAGCGCGTGCTCGAAGCGGCTGTGCGTGGCGCCGGGATAGACGAGGAACGCGTGCCCCAGCTGGCGTACGTAGCGCAGCCGCTGGACGGCGGGGGTGTCGACCACGGCAAGCGCTTCGGGATCGAGCCGGATGTTATCCCAGAGCGGGTCGCGGACGACCTCGAACCGGGTCACGATACGTGCCTCGGCGGCGTAGCGGGAGATCCTAGGATCATCGTGCCCCGAAGTCCGCGGCTGAAGCCGCGGCTCGGCACTGCCGCTGAAGCGGCGTCAGTCTATTGCCAGGGCCGAGCCGCGAGTTCACTCGCGACCCTTCGGAGCGGTCGGCAATCCTACCCTCGTGGCCCCGCGTCCCCGACCGCGGCGTGCACCTGATCCTGGAACTGGGCGAAGTTGTCCCGGAACATCTGCGCGAGACGGGCGGCCTGGGCATCGTAGGCCGCCGGGTCGCTCCAGGTGCCGCGCGGCAGGAGCAGGCCGTCCGGCACGCCTGGGACCTGCAGCGGGACTTCGACTCCGAACACCGGGTCGGGCGTGGTGGGGATGCGGTCGAGCTTGCCGGCGAGCGCCGCGCGCACCATGGCGCGCGTCTGGCCGAGCCGTATCCGCTGGCCCACGCCGTGGGGTCCCCCCGTCCACCCGGTGTTCACGAGCCAGCACTGGACGCCGTGGGCGGCGATCTTCTCGCCGAGCAGCGACGCGTAGGTATTGGGGCTGAGTGGCAGGAACGGGGCGCCGAAGCAGGTAGAGAACGTGGCCTTGGGTTCGGTCACGCCGCGCTCCGTGCCGGCGACCTTCGCGGTGTACCCAGACAGGAAATGGTACATCGCCTGCGCCGGCGAGAGGCGGGAGATCGGAGGCATCACCCCGTACGCGTCGCAGGTGAGGAACAGAATGTGCGACGGGTGGCCGCCCGCCCCGCCCGGGACGTGGTTCGGGATGTAGTGGATGGGGTACGACGCGCGCGTGTTCTCGGTGATCTGGTCCGAGTCGAGGTCGATGGCGCGGGTCTCGGGATCCACCACTACGTTTTCGAGCACCGTGCCGAACATGCGGGTGGTCGCGAAAATCTCCGGCTCGCCCTCGCGCGACAACCGGATGACCTTCGCATAGCAGCCGCCCTCGAAGTTGAAAATCCCCCGGTCGGACCAGCCGTGCTCGTCGTCCCCGATGAGCGCCCGTTCCGGGTCGGCGGAGAGGGTCGTCTTGCCGGTGCCCGACAGGCCGAAGAACAACGCGACGTCGCTCGCCCGGCCGAGATTGGCAGAGCAGTGCATTGAGAGGACGCCGCGCTTCGGCAGCAGGTAGTTGAGAATCGTAAAGACCGACTTCTTCATCTCGCCCGCGTAACGCGTGCCGCCGATCAGGATCGTCCGCTGCCCGAAATGGAGCACCACGAACGTGCCCGACTTGGTGCCGTGGATCGCGGGATCGGCGTGGAATTCGGGGGCGTGGAGCACGGTCCAGGCGGGCGAGAAGGCGGCGAGGTCCGTGGGAGACGGGCGCAGGAACATGTTGTACACGAACAGGGCGTGCCACGCGTTCGGCGTGACGAACCGGATGCCCAACCGGTGCTCCGCGTCCGCGCCGGCGAACAGGTCGCGCACGAACAGCTCCTGCCCGGCGAGGTGCTCGAGCACTGACGCCTTGAGTCGCTCGAAGTGCTCGGCCTCGAGCGGCTGGTTCAGCCGGTTCCACCAGACGTCGTCCGCGGAGGATGGCTCCCGCGCGATGAACTTGTCGTTCGGGCTGCGGCCCGTGTGCGGCGCGGTGACGGCGCAGAACGCTCCGCCCTCGGCGATCATCCCCTCGCCGCGCCGCACCGCGTGCTCGTAGAGCTCGGGCGGCCCCAGGTTCCAATGGACCGCGCGCTGCGGCGCGAGGCCCGCGGCGTCCAGGGCGGAGGCCCGCCGTTCGCCGGGGCGGGTGGCATGCGCGGTCATGCGCGCGCCCGCTGACCGTGCTCCTGCGCGTCCACAGCGGCGATCACGGCCATGTTCACGATATCGTTCACATGGCCGTGATCGCCGCTGTGATGCACAGGCTGTGCCATCCCCACCAAGATCGGGCCGATGGCCTCCGCACCGCCCACCCGGCTGAGCAGCTTGTAGCTGATGTTCGCCGCGTCGAGATTCGGGAAAATGAGCACGTTGGCCGGTCCGCGCAGCCTGGAGAACGGGTAGGCCCTGGTCAAAATCCGCTCCACCACGGCGGTATCGGCCTGCATTTCGCCGTCCGCTTGCAGCGCCGGCTCGCGCTCGTGGAGCAGCGCCACGGCCCGCTGCACCTTCTCGGCCGCCGGGTGGCGCACCGAGCCGAAGTTCGAGAACGACAGCAGCGCCACACGCGGCTCGATCCCCAGCCGTCCCACGAACTCGGCCGCCGCGGACGCGATCTCCGCGAGCGTCTCGGCGTCCGGATCGATGTTCACGGTGCAGTCGGCGAAGAAGAAGGTCTGTTGCGGCAAGACGAGCATGTAGATCCCGCTCACGTGCCGGCGCCCAGGCTCTGCGCCGATCACCTCGAGCGCCGGGCGCATGGCGTCGGGATAGTACATGTCGACGCCGACCACCACCGCGTCGGCCTGACCGGCGCGCAGCATCAGGAGTCCGTGGTACAGCGGGTCGACCACCCGGTTGCGGGCCTCGCGCAGCGTGATGCCCTTGCGGCGCCGGCGCTCCCACAGCTCCTGGGCGAACGTCTCCAGGTGGACGCTCCCCCGCGGGTTCGCGAGCGTGATGTCCTCGAGCGTCACCCCCGCGTCATCCGCCTCGCGGCGCATCGCATCCGGGTCGCCGAGCAAGATCGGCTCCGCCACGCCATCGTCCGCGAGGATTCGGGCGGCCTTGAGGATGCGAGGATCCTCGCCCTCGGGAAAAACGATGCGTTGCGCCGCCGTCTGGGCGCGGCTCGATAGGCCTCGCATGACTTCCCGTGCTCGCCCCAGCCGGGCGTCCAGCTCGGCGCGATACTCGTCCACGTCGATCACTCGTCCCGCGACCCCCGAGCCCACCGCTGCCCATGCCACCGCCGGCGCGACCCACAGGAGCACGCGCGGGTCGAACGGCTTAGGAATGAGGTAGTCGGCACCGAAGCGGAGCCGCTCGAGTCCGTACGCACGCATCACCGAATCCGGCACCTCTTCCTTTGCGAGCGCCGCGAGCGCCCGCGTGGCCGCCATCTCCATCTCCTCGTTGATCTTCTTGGCGCGCACGTCGAGCGCGCCGCGAAAAATGAACGGGAAGCCCAGCACGTTGTTCACCTGATTGGGGTAGTCCGACCGGCCGGTGGCGATGATCGCGTCGCTGCGTGCTTGGCGGGCCTCCTCCGGCGTGATCTCGGGGTTGGGATTGGCCAGCGCGAACACGATCGGCCGCTTGGCCATGCCCTGGAGCATCTCCCCCGTGACGATCCCGCCGACCGACAGTCCCACGAACACGTCCGCGTCCTTCAGGGCCTCGGCGAGCGTCCGGGCTTTCCCCCGGACGGCAAACCGCCGCTGGTATTCGTCCAGGTCGTCGCGGTCGGCGTGCACCACGCCCCGCTCGTCGCACAGCGTGATGTGCTCGCGTGGCACGCCCAGCCGGACGTAGTGCTCGGCCGTGGCGATCGCCGCGGCGCCCGCGCCGGCGAACACGACCTGGACGCTTCCGATGTCCTTCTTCACCAGCTCCAACGCGTTGAGCAGCGCCGCACCCGTGATGATCGCCGTGCCGTGCTGGTCGTCATGAAACACTGGAATGATGAGGGTGTCGCGCAGCGTCTTCTCGATGTAGAAGCAGTCGGGGGAGCGGATGTCTTCGAGATTGATCCCGCCCACCGTCGGCTCGAGCAGTCTACAGAACCGGATCATGTCCTCGGGGTCTTCCGACCCGACCTCGAGGTCGAAGACGTCGATGTCCGCGAACGCCTTGAAGAGGATCCCTTTGCCTTCCATCACCGGCTTGGCCGCGAGCGGACCGATATTGCCGAGGCCGAGCACCGCGGTCCCGTTGCTGACCACGGCCACGAGGTTTCCTTTCGCGGTGTAGGTGTAGGCCTCCTCGGGCCGGGCGGCGATCTCGCGGCACGGCTCCGCCACCCCGGGGGTGTAGGCGAGGGACAGGTCGCGCTGGTTCTTGAAGGGCTTGGTAGGCGAGACCTGGATCTTCCCAGGGCGGCCCTGCGCATGGTAGTCGAGGGCCTCCTGGCGACGGATCGACATCGAGGACACAAGTCTTTCGTTGTGAAGGACTTATGGTATCTGTCCAGGTCACTCCTGTCAAGCATCGCGCCGTCACCTGATCCGGATCACGCTGAGCCGCGGCCCGACCGCAGCAGGCAGGGGGGTGCCGGGGCCACGGTCGAACAGCAGCGTGAACGCCCCCGCGCCCGGCCCTTGGAGCGCCCGGTGGTACACACCTGATCCGGAGCGGAGCGTCCCGCTCAGGTTGACGGCGGTCCCGGCACTCATGGTCGGGACGATCGGATAGGGCCGGGGGAACTGACCCGGGTCCTGCGCACTGAGCGACGCAAACGTTCGCGTGCGAAACCGCCACGACGTGTAGGCGAGCTCGGGGGGCGCGGTGAACCCGGGCAGATCGGACACCCAGTTCGCGAGCGCCCAGCGCGTGACCGACGTGACGAAGCTCTGGCCCGTCTGGGTCGCGACGTTCACGGACCCCACGAGCGTGGTCCCATCGAGTTTGTGGGGGAGCGAGTCACCGAATTGATCCACGAGGTAGCGCACGAACAGCCAGCTCGCTCCGATTTCCGCAAGCGTGCCCTGGTCGTACTGGATCAGCAGCGGAGATGCTCCAGGGGCGCTCAGATACTGATAGGTGTCGTACACATCGTCGAGGGCGTAGTTTGAAAAGGTGACAGTATCGCCTTGCTGCAGATAGCTGCGACCGGCGATCTCCTCGGCGTACTTCGACAACCCCTCATCAAGCCAGCCTTCCTCTGTTCGGAACCCGGGGCGCAGCAAGACGTGTTGCGCGAAGTTGATCATGTGCTGGAACTCGTGCGTGAAGGTGCTCGGCAGGACGCTCTTCACGCCCGCGCGGCTGTGTGCGCAGCTGAGGGTCGCACTCGGGTCAGCGACGATCGAGTAGAAAATCTCCCCGTGATTCGAGCTGTCGATTGGGGCGGTGGTGTCCAGGTCGGGTGGGAAGAAGAATCCGGCGATATAGCCCGACGTAGCACACTTGGCGCTGGCCGACAGCTTGTTCACGACCCCCGTCATTAGCACGATCACGACGGAGTTGGTATCGAGGTCCGACACGCCGCCGAAGGTAGCCGTGTCGAGGGGGTAGAGACGCGAGTCGAACACTTGCTTGAGCGTGTCGAAATCGGCCGAGTCGAGGCCGCCAGCGGGCGCGAGCGTGTCGACGTAGATGGCGATGTGCGCGCCGACGTTCTCGGCGCGAGCCGTGACCGCGGTGAACTGGCTGCAATCGAGGGACGAGCAGACCGCGAACTTCCGCAGGCTGCCCGGGGCGGGCGGGCTCACCGGCTGCGGGTTCACGGCGGCAGCCGCCGGCCCGATCGCGGGATGGGCCCGCGCCGCGGCGCCCGCTCGGGTCCGACCAACGCGACGCAACATCCCGTCAAACTGCACGGCCACGGCACGTGGGGACGAAACCGGCTCGACGAGCTGGGCCGCCGGCATCGCGGCCGCGGCCAGGCTGGCCGTCCCCAGCTCGAACGGCGAGGACTGGCCGAAGGTCCCGGCGGCGGACTGCGGCACGATCAGGTACTCGGCCGAGTCGAGCGTCGAGGCGTTGGCGGCGATCGTCACGCAGCCCCCGTCCGAGGCGGGGTCGAGCGACGTGAACGCCCCGATAGCCAGGACCAGCTGAGGTGCCAGCGCGGAGCTGCACGTGGGTGTACTGGGTCCCGCGGCGTGGTCGCCACTGCAGCCGGCCGTCGCGGCCAGCGACCACATCACGAGCGGCACTGCAATCCGACGCTTCATAATACTCGCCTCCGCGCTGGCATTTTTTGAGCTCAGGCTCCGATGTTCATCCGCAGCTGGACGCTGCGGGGCCTGCCGAACGACGCGCCGCTGAAGAACGCGCCCTTCAACAGGTATTGTTTGTCAAACACGTTCTCGACGTAGAGCTGCGGCCGCAGGACCGCCCCGCCGACGGCGAACGCGTAACCGGCGCTCGCGTTCAAGATGAAGCTCGACGGCACCTTGATCGACTTGTTGAAGTCGAGCAGACCGGTTCCGTAGGTCGAGTCCGGATCCGCGCCGTTGGTGAGCCCACTGCCATAGATGCCGGTCGCGGAGAGGTAAAAGCCGTGGGCCGAATAGACCACGTTCGCGACGCCCGACAGGCGCTGGTCGTGGTCCAGGTCAAACGTCCCAGCCGGCGGCACGACAGGGAAGAACCCCCCGGTAATGGCTCCATACCCATACGCGTGGTTCAGGGCGACGTTCACGTATCCCGACACCGGGCCGCGCGGGCGGATCTCCAGCACCCCTTCGATCCCCGTGATACGGACTTGCTCGATGTTGACCGACGTCACGATCGCCGAGCCGGGGACGGTGTTGTCATCGATCCCCGGCGCGCTCCGCTTGTGGTACGCCGACAGTTTGGTCACCACGCCGAGCGGGAAGCGGTGCACATACCCGACCTCATAGAAGTCGTCCCGCTCCGGGAGGGTGGGGGCAGCCACGACGCCGCCTTGGGCATCGCTCGTGATGGCGCGCAGGTCCTCGACGTTGGTGGGGAGGAACAGGCGACCGTAATACACCCAGAACGTGTTGCCGGGGTCCGGGAAGAAGCTGAGCTTCACCCGTGGACTCACCTGATGCTGGTTGCCGGCGAACGGGGCGTTGTGGTTGTCGAACCGCACGCCCGTGCGCAGCTCCCACTTATCCGACGGCGCGATCGCGCCCTGCGCGTATAGGCCGACGTCACTGCCCTTGAGGTCCGAGTTCGAGGCGGGGCCGGCGGTGCCGTTCGAGGTGACCGACGCGAAGTCCTCGTGCCCTCGGGTCAACGACCCGAGCAGGCCGGTCTTGAACTCGAGCCCGTGATGCGGTTGCAGCGTGTAGTCCAGCTTGAGCCCGACCGTGTGAAAGTTGCGGTCCTCGCTCAGGATGTAGTGGGTCGTGTCGGGAGCGAACACGAACGTCGGATCGTCGGTGAGACCCGGCGTGTACGCGAGGCTCCCGTCCCGGAAGAACGCGCCCGCAAACAGCTCGGCGGAGCGCCCGCTCTCGGACGCGCCCTCCGCGAACCGGTGGCGCCACCCGAGATTGACGAACCCGTTCACGTCCTGCTGGTGGTCGTCGATAATCCCTTCGACCGAGTCGAAGGGGACGGCGAAGCGAGTGCGCGTCCGATTCACGTCGAGGTTCACGACGTCGTGGTCCGTGGGGACAAACTGGACCTTGGCGAATCCGAACAAGTCCGAGCCGTCGTTATGAAAGTTCGAGACCGCGCCGTGCAGCGAGTCGAATGCCACCGGCTCGCGCCGCATATCGGTCGCCTGGCGGGAGCCAGAGAAGAACAGCCCGACTTTACCCGCGTTGGTGCTCACGTTCAGGGATTGGCCGTTCGCCGAGAACGACCCGGCGTAGCCGGAGGCGTCGAGATGGAACCCGCCTGAGGGAATGCGCGTGGTGACGTTGACGACGGCGGCGTTCTTGTTGCCGTACTCGGCGTCCCACCCGCCCGTTTGAAAGTCGATCTGGTTCACCACCTGCGGGTCGAACAGCTCGTTCAGGCTTCCGGAAATCCCGGCCGGGACGGGTACGCCGTCCACGTAATAGGTGTACTCGGCGTGCTGGCCGCGGATGTGGACCTCGCCCGTGGGAGCCCGGGCGGCACCCACGATAGACTGCTGCAGGATCTGCGACGTCGTGTTGGTGGGCGCGCCGTGGTAGTCGTTCTGCTTGAAGATCTGGTTGCCGGTGCGCGTGTCGACGGCGAGCGGAACGGCGGACGTGACCTCGACGGCGGACAAGTTGATGGGCAATGGTACCAGGCGGAAGGCGACTTGCGTCTGGCCCTCCCCAACGGATACCTCCCGCGTTTCTGCGCGGTACCCGAGGTACCGTACCTCTACGCGATACGACCCCGCGTCGAGGTTGTGGATGACGTAGCGGCCGAACGCGTCGGTCGTCGTCGTGGCAATGGTGTTTGCGCCCCGCAGGACGCGGACTTCTCCGCCGGGCAACGGGGTGCCGCTGGCGCTGTCGGCCACGGACCCGCCGACGTCGCCGTCGGCCGCCAATGCGGGCCGGGCGAAGAGGCCGGCGGCCACGAGGCACGCCAGCACACGCGCCGCTTTCGAGAAGGTTGTCGCAGTCATTTGCTCTCCCTGACGTGGATGATTCACGCGGACCGGCGCACGCTCCCGGTGACGGGAAGGACGTGGGCGGGTCGGGTTCACGTGCGGGCGACGCGCGCAACGCGGCGTCGCTAGGAGAAGGCGGGAGGTGCTCGGGGTTGCGGGTGGGGTCGGGCGAGCGGCCGCGGCTGCGCGGTTGGACTCGTCCCGGGCAACGGCCGGTGGTCGGCCACGCTGAGCCGGAGCGCACTCGGGCGGGCCGGGACGGCCGGGGCCGTGAGGAAATGGCACACCGCGCAGTCCGGCGCGTGAAGGCGGGCGCAGCTCTTGCTGGTGTGGGACTCGACGTGCGGGGTGGCATGCGCGCCGGCGATGTCGAGGCGGGCGTCGGCCCACGCGGCGGCCCCCGGCAGCAGGAGCTGCAGGGCGGTGGCGAGGAGCCAGAGGGCGCGCGCCCCGAGGGGGCGCCGGGTCACGCGGGTCACGCGGGTGTTCGCACCAACTTCCGCAGCACGACCGCCCCGACGAGCACCACCCCATACATGCATACGATCAGTGGGCCGGTGGGTAGGTCACCGGCGAGCGACAGCCACAGGCCGAGGATCGAGGCGAGGGCCCCCGAGCCCCAGGAGATGTAGGTGAGCCGCCGCATGTCGCGGGTAAACAGGAACGCAATCACGGCGGGGACGACCAGGAAGCTGAAGACCATCAGCACGCCGGCGACCGGTACGGCGAGCGTGATCACGACGCCGAACGACAGATAGAACAGGAAGTCCCACCACTTGATCTTCCAGCCCAGGCGCTCGGCTTCCTCCGGGTGAAACGAGATGGTGAGAAACCGATGGCGCAGGAAGTAGTGGAACACGCCGAGTGCGGCGTAGGCTGCCGCGAGCTTGATGATCGTGGGCTTGAACGTGACCCAGAGGATGCTACCGGTGAGAGTCTTCTCGATCGCTTCGCCCCCGCCCGGAACCTTGTTCGCCACGAGGACGGCGGCGGCGGAGGCCACCACATACACGATGCCGATGAACGCTTCCTGCGGCACGCGCCGCTTTTCCTGGGGTGACGAGCGCGTGAGTGCGAACAGCAGGGCGCCGACCGCCGTCGCGAACAGGGCGAAGACGTAGGCCCACGTCGAGTCGGCCTCTACGTGGATCAGTAGTGCCGAAAGGCCGCCCAGCGCCGCCATTTGCGCGAGCGAGAGGTCCACGAAGATCACCTCGCGCGCGATCACGTGGAGCCCCAGGTACGACAGCATGGCGACGAGCACCATGCAGGCCACGAACGGCGGAATCATCAGCTGGAGACCGCTCATGTCATCTCCCCGTGTGCAGTCAGTTGGCAGTGGCGGCGCCCGGACCGAAGGCGCGAGCGAGCTCCGTGATCCACAGGTTCATGAGATCGAAGTACGTATTGATCCCGGCCGCGCCGCCGGTGTTCGACGGCACGATCACGGCCTTGGCCCCCGTCTTTTGCGCCACTTCCATGACCTGGTTGCGGTCGTAGTAGTTCGTCGAGAGGAGGACCTGGATGTGCTGCGTCCGCATTTCGTTGATCACCTCGAGCACGTGCCCCGGGGTAGGCGGGATGCCGGGCTTCGGCTCGATGTAGTCCACGCAGGGAACGTCGTACTCCCGGGAGAAGTAGTCCCACTCCTTGTGATAGCAGGCGACCGGCTTGCCACGGAACGGCATCGCCTCCTTGAGCCACCCACCCAGCCGATTGAGGAGCGGCGCACCCTGGTACTGCTTCGTCTTCAAGAAGTCGAGCAACTTTCCTTGCCGGTCCAAGTCCGCGAGGGTCGGGCCGCTGAGGAGCTTCACCAGCTCGTCGCCGAACAGCGCCTGGTAGATACGGTCCTCGAAGTCCTTCTCCCGCTGAGCGAAATAGTCGGCGTTCTCGGGGGAGACGCGCTTCAGGCCGGTCAGGATGTTGCGGGCGATCTGAACCGCATTGCGCGGGCTGGTCCAGATGTGCGGGTTGCCGTACACGTGGATGTCGCCCTGCGAGCGGGAGAAGCTCGTGGGCACGTCGAGCAGGTCGATGCCGGCATAGGCCGCGACATAGCCCGGCCCGCCCTCCGTCACCTTGGGATTGTTCGCCTTGTCGAGTAACGCCGGTACCCACAGCTCGAGGTCGAGACCCGTCGTGACGAACACGTCGGCCTGGCCCAGCAGCGGGACGAAGCTCGGCTTCGGTTGGACGTAATGGGGGTTCTCGTCGCCGGTGGCAATCGAGCTGACGATGCCCCGATCCCCGACGATTTCGCGCGCGATGGCCCCGTACGTCGTGAGCGACGTGACGACTTTGACCTTGTCCGCGACCGGCGCCCGGACGGGCGGGGGCGTCACGGGAACGTGAAGAGCAACGAGCAGTGCTGTGAGTCGGAGCATGTCAGTAGGTCTCGTGTTTGTGTGGTCCAATCGCCCAAACCGCTTGAAGGGCGAACTGGTTCGTGGCGTTGAGGCCCGCGGTCTTGGCCCAGGTATACTGCGCCCGTAGCTCCACCCACTCGCTCTGCCACAGGGTGAGCGAGGGGATCGCCTGCCGTGTGACGACACCGGAGAGCGGATCCTCGACGTAATCGTAGCGCGCTCCTGCGATCCAACGCCGGCCCAGTTTGTAGGTGGTGCCTGCGTACCAGCCGAGCCTCGTCGTGCCGGCGCCGGCGTACTCCTTGCGAAGCGCGTACAGCTCGCCGCGCAGCGTCCACTCCCGGTACAGCGCCTCGGCCGGCGGGCGCCACGTAAATCGAAAGTCGATCCCGCCCACTTTCGTACGAAGGCTGGAGTCCGGGTCCGTACCGTATAGCGCCGTGCCGCCGACCTGGGCGTAGGTGGAATGCGTCAGCTGCCAGAAATTGAGTAGATGAACGAGATACGTCGGCCGGCCGCTGCCGCCGAACAGCTCACCGTCGCTCGCGCTCCGGGTCAGCTGCGCCGTCAGCTCGTGCACACCCAGCCCACCGAAGGCGCGGTACAGCGAGATCCCCGTTCCCGCCAGGCCGTCTTCGCCCAGATAGGCCCGCAGCGCGAGCGGGTACTCGGTCTCCGGGAGCGCGTGCAGGTGCCAGCGGTTCACCTCGCCGAACTGCTGGCGAAATTTCCCGATGTCGAAGCGGATGCGCCCGGGCAAGCCGGTCCAGTACGCATACCCCTCCTCGATGCTGACATTGCCGTTCTCGAAGCTCACGAAAATCTTGGTGCTGGAGTAGGGATCGAGCGGCGATTGGAATCCCACCTCGAACTCCCGCGCGTCGAAGTTGTCCCGTTGCACGCCCGGCGTGTAGCCATACGCTCGCACGTCGCCCGTCGCGCTGATCTCGGGATTGAGTTGCGGCTGGCTGCGCTCGCGTCCGACGAACTTCGTGCCCCCGGCGGTGTCAGCCCGGATTCTGGCGGTGTCGGTGCCTGCCGCAGCCGCGGCGGCGGCGCGCAGCGCCGCGAGCTCGTCGGTCGCCGCGGTGTCCCGCTTGGCGGGCGCCGCGCCGACGCGCCCCCCCCCAACCTGCGCGCGCAAGCTGTCGAGCCGGGCCTTGAGCGCCCGAACCTCCGCCGCGAGCGAGTCCACCCGACGCTGGTCCGCAGGTTGCTGAGCGGACGACGGCGCGGCCAACGCGAACACGGCGGCGAGCGCGGCCACGACGGCCTGGTGATGTCGAGTCATGCTGGAAATCTCCCGTTCCGTTGTTCCAAGCAGGCGTCCCGCCGGGGGCGGGCACGCGCGGGCGGCGGGCCGGCACAAGCCGGCCGCCAGGCGCTAGGAACGCGAAGTGGGCGGGGCTCGGGGTGGGGCGGTAGAGTGGTCGGGACGGCGGTACGGCGCGACGTCGCGCGCGATCGGACGCCGATCGATGATCGCCGCCGCCGTGGCTTGCGCGCGCACCGGCGGCGGCGACCCCTGCGAGCCGGCGAATTGGCACAACGGGCACCGCAGGCCGTCGTGCAGTGCGACGCAACCCGCCCCATGCTGCGCCTCGATGTGCGCCGGCGCGCTGAGCCGTTCCGACGCGTGCGCCAGCGGCACCGCACCTCCCGCGAGCCCCTGTAGCACGAGGAGCAGCGCGGCGAGGCGCCTGGTCGAGCGATTGGGGGTCGTCGTCAATGCGATCACGCCCTGCCTACGGTTTGCGCAGTACGACCGTTGGGGCGACCGCGCGCGTAGGCGCGCAGCCGCCGCAGCATCCGCCGGTCGTGACGGATGGGATCGTCGCCCTTCGGCGTCTCGATAATCTTAATCACCAGCGCGAAGCGCGGGTCCCGCATGATGCGCCGGAATGGCTCCGGTCCGATCGTGCCTTCCCCAATCCATTGGTGGCGGTCGAGATGCGAGCCGGGCGCGCCCTTGGAGTCGTTGAGGTGCAAGCACTTGAGATGCGTGAGCCCGACCTGCTGGTCGAACCGCTCCCACACCTCCTCCAGCGCCGTGGCCACATCGTACCCGGCCGCGTGCAGATGGGCCGTGTCGAGACAGAACCCCACCCGAGCGTGCACGCTGGCCGGGAGCGCGTCGCGCAGCGCCCGCAGCTCCTCGAACGTGCTCCCGAGCGCCGTCCCCGAGCCCGCCGTCCCTTCGATCAACAAGCCGACCTCCCCCGGGACCGCCGCCAAACACTCGGCGTAAGCGCGAGCGTTGCGCGCGAGCCCATTCGCCCGATCGTCGATGTAGTTGCCGGGGTGCGATACGACCCACGGGATCCCGAGTGCCCGGCAACGCTCGAGCTCGCCCGTGAATGCCCGCATGCTCTTCGCGCGCAACGCCTCGTCCGGCGACGCCAGATTGATCAGATAGCTGTCGTGCGAGACCACGGCCCGGATGCCACTCCCGGCGAGCGACGTGCGAAAGGCCGCAATGTCGGCGTCTTTGACCTTTGGCTCGCGCCACTGGTTTGGCGTCTTCGTGAAGACCTGAATCGCCGTCGCTCCGATCGCGTTCCCTCGCGCGGGCGCCTGCGCCACGCCGCCTTGCGTCGACACGTGGGCGCCGAGCAGGTCGCCGGGTACGGGTTTCATCTCCAGGGCTCCTCCGTAAACGCGAGCCGCGAGATGAGGGGCACGAACCGCACGCCGCCGGCGCGGCGCTCCACGAGCCCGGCCGGGCCCCGCTGTAGAATGACCAGCTCCTGGGACGCGAGGTCACCGATCGGGATCACGAGACGGCCGCCGGGCGCGAGCTGCTCCGTGAGGGGGGTCGGCACGCTGGGCGCGGCGGCCGTCACAATGATGCCCTGAAAGGGCGCGTGCTCGGGCCAACCGGCCGCGCCGTCGCCCAGCCGGGTCTCGATGTTGCTGAGGCCGAGTCGCCGAAATCGGTCCTCCGCTTCGACGAGCAGGTCGGGCAGCCGCTCGATCGTGTAGACGCGTCCGGCGAGGCGCGCCAGGATCGCCGTCTGGTAGCCGGAGCCGGTGCCGATCTCGAGCACGCGATCGCGGCGCCGCGGCGCGAGCGCTTCGGTCATCAATGCGACAATGAGCGGTTGGGAAATGGTCTGCCCGCTCCCGATCGGCAGCGGCGCGTCTTCGTATGCGGCGCTCGCGAGGTGCGGGGGGAGGAACCATTCACGCGGCACGCACGCCATGGCCGCGAGCACGCGGCAGTCGCGGATGCCGCGTCCCGCGAGCTGTCTCGCGACCATGCGGCGCCGCTGGCGGCGCGTCTCAGGCGCCGGACGCACCCACCGCGCTCCGCGGTTGCCGTCCCATAGCGTGAACTATACCTTGACACGCTTCATCGTGCGGTAAGGACCGTTGCCCGAACAACCCAGCCACCGAATCCTCCTCGTCGGCGACGCCGGGACCCGTCCTGACGGGCTCGAGCGGTTTCTGGTGCGGGGCGGCTTCCAGGTCACCGCGGCGGCCTATCCGCCGCCCGGCCCCGATCGGCCGGAGCAGCAACCTCCCGATCTTTTGATCCTCACCATCGCCGCCAAGGAGGCGGGCCTGGCGGAGGCGGTGCGTGATCTCGCGACGGCCGCGCGCTTCGCGGGGGCCCCGGTCATCGTGCTGGTGGCGGACGGCGGGGCCGAAGCCGTGACCGACGCGCTCCAGGCGGGGGCGCAGGACGCCATGGCGAGCCCGGTGCACTTCGGCGAGCTGCGCGCCCGCATCGACGCCGACCTGCGTCTGCGCCACGATCGGAGCGAGGCCCAGGACGCCCTGCGGACCCGCGACCTGCTGTTCGACATCTTCCAGGAAGTGTCCGCCGCCCTGCGCGCCGACGAGATCTTCCAAACCCTGGTCCGCCGGGTCGGGCATGCCTTCGGCCTCACCCATTGCTCGTTCGTGCTCACGGCCCCGGGAGAAGACAAGGGACGCGTGGTCGCGGTGTACGAGAACCCGGCGATCCGCGACCTGCGGGTCGAGCTCGAGCGCTACCCGGAGATTCAGGAAGCGATCCGCACCGAACGGCCCGTCCTCATTCCGGACGTCCACGAGCACCCGCTGTTCGAGGCGATTCGCCGGCGCTGGACGCAGCAGCGGATCGAAGTGAACGTGCAGTCGGCGGTGGCGCTGCCGGTGTTCGTCCAGGGCCGTGCCGCGGGGGTGTTCTTCCTGCGCACCGTGCAGGGCGATCCCCAGCTCCGCTCCCAGGACGTCGCGTTCGCCAATACGATCGCCCAGGCCGCGGCGCGGGTGCTCGAGAACGAGGAGCGGCGGGCGGCCATCTATCGGCGGCAGATCAGCGCCGGCGTCACCGACGTGCTCACGGGCTGCGCCAGCCTCGACGCGCTGGACCGCCGCCTGCGCGACGAGTTCGAGCGCGCCCGGCGCTATTCGCTGCGGTTTGCGCTCGTGGTGATCGATGTGGACCGCCTGCGGGACATCAACGAGCGGCTGGGCCAGCAGGCGGGCGACCGGGTGCTCGCGGAGATCGGCGCCATGATGCAGCGCGAGATCCGGGCGCCGGACTTCGTGGCGCGCTACGGCGGCGACGAGTTCGCGCTGGTGCTCCCGGAGACCGACGCGCAGGGCGGCCGGCTGTTCGTGGAGCGGCTGCGGCAGGTGCTGGCCCGCCACACCTTCCCCGACCTGCCTCGCGGCCAGGTACCGAGCCTCACCGCCGGCGTCGTCGCGTTTCCGCACACAGAGGTGCTGCGGCCCGAGGATCTGTTCACGCAGGTCGAGGCGGCGCTGGAGCGGGGCAAGAAGGGCGAGCCGGACCGGATCGGCGTCAGCGGCGCGTCTTCAGCCAGTTGACGGGGTCCAGGGCGATGCCGCCCTGGCCCCGGATCTCGAAGTGCAGGTGGGGTCCCTGATCGCTCGACCCGCCCCCCACATGGCCGAGGATCTGCCCTTTGATGACCCGCTCGCCGTGGGCCACCGTCGCGTCACTCAGGTAGCCGTAAAAGCTGTAGTAGCCGCCGCCGTGATCGACCAGCACGGACGTGAGGTAGGTGCCGAGCGGTCCCGCGAGGCTCACCGTGCCGCCCGCGATGGCGCGGACGGGCGTGCCGGCCGGCGCCGCGATTCCGATGCCGTGCCACGGGAGGCGCGTGTTGTTGGGGCCTGTGGCGGTGCCGAACTGGTACACGATGCGCCCCTGCACGGGCCAGTCGAGCTGGCCCAGGTCCGCGGTCGTGATGGCGGCGGCGGGGGTCGCGGCGCCGCGGGCTTCCGCCTCGCGCCGGGCGCGCTCGAGAGCCACGATGCGGTCGTTCAGGCTCTTCTCGTCGCGCTCGAGCTCGGAGAGGCGTTGCAGCGCCTCGCGCGCACTGCGCCGCGTCTCGCGCAGCGACGCTTGCCGCTCGCGCTCGAGGGACAGATAGCGATCCAGCTCTACGGTGCGCTCGTTCTTGCGTCGCCCCAGCACGTCGCGCGCGTCGACGAGCGTCTGCCGCTCCCGGCCGATACGCCGCTGCAGCTTCGACATGTCGTTGTTCAGCAGCCGATCCTGCCGACTGACGAGATAGAGATATTTGTAGCGCGACAGCAGGTCGCCGAAGCTCTCCGCCGCGAGGAGCACCTGGTACCCGTACAGCGCCCCGCGCTTCGAGATGTCCACGAGGCGCCGCTCGAGCACCGCGCGCTTCTCGGCGAGCGCGTTCTGGGCGAGCAGCAGGTCGACCGTGGTCCGATCGATCTGGTCCGACAGCGCATAGATCTGGCGGTCCAGCTCGTTGACGATGCGATTGGTCGTCTCCTTCTGTCGCTCGATGTTCGCGAGCTCGTCGGAGAGCGAGTGTACCTGGGTGCGCAACCGCTCGAGCTCCTGCTCGACGTCCGACCGCTCGCGGCGGATGCTTTCGAGACGTTGCTGGTTATCCCTGAGCTGCTGGTCGAACGGTTGGGGGCGCTGGGAGGCAAGAGAGGTAGCACAAAAGGCGTAGCAGAGAGACGTCACGAGGAGACGTCGCGGGAAACCGAAGTGCACGGTCACTCGTGACGCCTTTCCGTGACGTCGTTCCGTGACGTCGTGCCGTGACGCTTCATACACGTCGCAAGTGTCGCCCCACCGACGCAGCACTTCCAAAGAATCCGATGAGAGTGCCGAACCCGACTATGGCGAGCGCCTGCAGGTTCGAGAAGAACGCCGCCTGGATGAGCCAGCGATTGATGAGGGTGTACGCGCCGTAGGACAGCCCGACGGCCACGAGCCCGCCCAGCATCCCTTTGATCGCTCCCTGCAGCAGGAACGGGCGGCGGATGAAGCCGTTGGTGGCGCCCACGAGTCGCATGATGGCGATCTCGCGGCTGCGCTGCAGCACGGCCATTCGGATCGTCGTGCCGATGATGATGATGGCCACCACCGCGAAGGCCGCCCCGACCACGAGCCCCACCGCCGCGGCGATCTGCCGCAGCCGGTCGAGCTTTTCCACCCAATCGCGCCCGAACCGCACGTCGTCCACGAAGCCGAACCCGCGCAGCCGGTCGGCGACGTCGTTCACGTGCTGGGCGTCGCGGAACTTGGGCTTGAGCTTCACCTCGATGGACGCGGGGAGCGGATTGCGCTCGAGCTCCTGCAGCACGTCGCGGAACTCGACGAGCTCTGCGCGCGCCCGCGCCAGCGCCGAGTCCTCGCTCACGTAGACGGCCGAGTGCACTTCGGGGAACGCCTCGATGTCCTTTTCGGCGAGCGTGATGGATTCGATCGGCGTGCCGGGCAGGAGGTAGGCGACGATCTCCACCCGCTCGGCCACTCCACGCAGCGCATCCTGCAGGTTCACGGCCACGAGCCCGAACAGGCCGACCACGAACAGCGAGAACGCGATCGTCGTCACCGAGAGCGCCGAGAGCAGCGGGGCGCGCCGGAAGGCGAGCAGGGCTTCGCGAATCGTCAGATTCACGGCGTCGCCGCCTGGTCGCGCGGCTCGTCCACGGCGGAGTCGTACACCAGCGCTCCCTCCTGAAGCTCGATCACGCGGTAGGGCGCTTGGCGCACCAGATCGAGGTCGTGCGTAGCCATCACGACGGCGGTGCCGCTGGCGTTGATGTCGCGCAGCAGCTGGAACACACCGCGCGTAGCCCGCTCGTCCAGGTTACCCGTCGGCTCGTCGGCCAGCAGCACGCTCGGCTCGTTCACGAGCGCCCGCGCGATGGCGACGCGCTGCTGCTCGCCGCCCGACAGCTCACGGGGGTAGGCCTGCGCTTTGGCGGCGAGCCCGACCTGTGTGAGGACGCGCATCACGCGTGCCGCGATCGACGAGCGCCGCGCGCCGGTGACTTCGAGCGCGAAGGCGACGTTCTCTTCTGCTGGGCGGTCCTCGAGCAGGCGGAAATCCTGGAACACGATGCCCAGACGGCGACGCAGCATTGGGACGTCCCGAGGCCGCAGCTCCGCCACGTTGAAGCCCGAGACGCGCACCTCGCCGCTCGTCACGGGCTCGTCGGCGTAGACCAGCTTGAGGACCGTGGACTTGCCGGCGCCAGAATGGCCGGTGAGGAATACGAACTCGCCCTTCGCGATGTGGAACGACACGTCCTTCAGGGCGAGCCCCCCCTTGGGGAAGGCCTTGAAGACATTCGTGAACTTGATCACTTACAGCTGCGCCAGGGCTTGCGCGAAGTCCGCGATGATGTCGTCGGCATCCTCCAGTCCGATGGAAAATCTCATAAAGCCATCGGCAATGCCAGCCCGCGCGCGGGCGTCGGGCGTGAGCATGGCGTGGGACGTGAGCCGCGGCTCGGACACGAGCGTCTCGACGCCGCCGAGACTCGGTGCGTGCGCCGCGATCGTGAGCGCGCGCAGGAACCGCTCCGTCGCCCGCGCGCCCCCCTTGAGCTCGACCCCCAGCATACCCCCGAAGCCGTTGAGGATCCGCGTCGCCACGTCGTGATCGGCGTGCGACGGGAGCCCGGGGTAGTGCACCGCGGTGAACTGCGGCTGCTTGGCGCACCACTCGGCGACCGCCTGCGCGGTCTGGTTCTGCCGCCCCACGCGCACGGCGAGCGTCTTCATCCCACGATCGATCAACCAGGCCGCCATCGGGTCCAACGCCTGGCCCCACACGTGCAGCAGCTTGCGCACCTCTTCAATCACCGACTCGCTGCCCACCACCGCGCCCGCGAGCACGTCGGAGTGGCCGTTCAGGTATTTCGTGGCGCTGTGGATCACCACGTCCGCGCCGTGCTCGAGCGGCCGGTAATTCAACGGGGTGGCGAAGGTCGAGTCGACCAGCAGCGCGACCCCCTCGGTCTTGCACAGCGCGGCGATCGGCTCGAGGTCGAGCACGCGGAGCAGGGGATTGGTCGGCGTCTCGACGAAGATCGCGCGGGTGTTCTTCTTGAGCCCGCGCTTCCAGGTGCGCGGCTCCAGCGGATTGACGAACGACACATCGATGCCGAAGCGACCGAACTCCTGCGCGAACAAGCGCTGCACGCCGCCGTAGATCCACTCGCTCGACAGCAGGTGGTCCCCGGGCCGCAGCACAGCAAGGTGCGACAGGGCGATCGCGCCCATCCCACTGCCCACGAACAGCGCCGCCTCGGCGCCCTCCAACAGCGCGAGGCGCTTGGCGATCGCCACGTGGTTGGGGTTGTTGCCGTAGCGGGCGTAGATGACTTCCTGGGCCGACCCGATGGGATTGGTGAAGGTGGCGCTCTGGTACAGCGGCGCCACCACTGGCGCCCAGTCGGGGCGCGCTTCCGGGTCGCCGTGCACGGCGCGGGTCGAAAAGCCGAGGCGACGCTTCACGCCAGCGTCAGGGTTCCTCCGGGCGTGCGCGCGGCCAGCCGCCGTGTCACCAGCCCCTCGAGCAGCGCCGCCGCCGCGTCGGGGGCCCCGACCGCCTCCAGCGTGCCGTCGGGCCGCTCGATCAGCACCGCCAGCCGATGGCCCGCGAGCACCGGCTCGATCGCTTCACGGTGCCCGTCCGAGATGCCCATGAGAACCAGCACCCCCGGCCGGCTCCGCAACAGCTTCGCCACGATCTCGTCGGCGCATGAGTAGTCGATGCACCCCACGCGCGTGAAATCGATGCGGGCGATAGCGCCGTCTCCTGCGTCGGTCGCCATCGCCCGCTCGATGCATTCGCGCACGACGCGCCCCGTCGGACGCGTCACCAGGTCCGTATAAACGCCCGACACCGATTCCTGGAGCACTGCGTGCACGTCGATGTGCTGTATCACGGCTTGGTGGACCCCTGCTCGGGTATGATGATGAGCACCTGGGCGCCCGGGAACGCCGGGAGGCCGTCCTTCAAGGGCACGTCGTCGTCCCACTTGGGCACGATCGCGATGCGGGCCGTCCCGCTGCGGATCGCGATCTTGCCGTCCCAGCGGGCGAGATAACGGCGGATTCCGGCGAGCCCCTGACCGCGGCCCGGATCGCGGAACCGGCTCACGCCCTGGATCAGCGCGGCCTCGAGTGCGGCCGCGTCCCCCCAGCGCGTCCCGAAGCGCTTGCTCTGCGTCGGCTCGAGGGAATGACGGAACCCTACCCCCGCGTCCGCCACCGCGATCACGACCACCCGCTTCGCGAGCTTGCGGCGCCAGTGGTACGCCTGCACCGCCACCCAGCCACCCGTGCCCGCGTGTTCTACAATATTCTGACACGCCTCTGAAAGCGCCATAGCGAAGCCCATCGTCGCCTTCGGATCGAGCCCCAGCTCGGACGCCAGGATGGCAGACGCGCGCTGTTGGATGTTCGAGACCACGGCGTGCACGTCCTCCGCCGCGCGCACCGGCGTTACAGGGAGCAGCACGTCGCTCTCCTCCGCAGCCTTCACCCGGGGCACCTTCCCGTGGATCTCGAACAGCTCTGCGGCTTCGCGGAAGAATCCGGCGCGCGTCCAATAGGTGAGAACGTCGGCGTGCGTCGGCGCGGTGAGCAGCGGTCGCTCCGCGCTTCCTCCGCCCCCGCCTCCCGTTCCCCGCGCCGCCTGCCCCGCCGCGAGCAGGCCCACCAGGCCGTACGGTGACGCCCACTCGGCCGCATGCGCATCGAACAGGAGGCGCTCCCCGTCTTTCGCCGCCTCGGCGAAGGCGCTCGCGAACTGGTCGAACGAGCGATCGTCGAACTGGGCCGGGACTTCGACGAGCCGGGTCACACCGCCGAGAGCCGGCCCAACAGATGGTCGCGCAGTCCGGTGGCGCCGCGGTGGCTCACGTTGCGCGCGCCCATGCGCGTACCGAGCCGCAGGGCGTCCTCGAGGCTCGCGCCGGCGACGAGCGACGCTACCACCGTGGCGCCGAGCACGTCGCCGCAGCCGGTCGGGTCGCCGTCGGGAAGGGGTGTGCCTTCCGCGGGGATCAACGCGGTCCGGACCGGGTCCCCGGTGAAGTACGCCGCGCCCCGCGAGCCGAGCGTGACGACCAGCGTGGCGCACCCCCGCGCCAGGGCGCCCGCGGCGACCGCGAGCGGATCGGGGCCCAGCTGTTCCATTTCGTCGGCGTTCAGCTGGACCGCGTCGAAGCAGCCGAACCAGGCAGGGGCGTCGGGGAGTGGCTGCGGGACGCGGGTGCCGTCCGGCTCCTTCCCCAAGAAGAGGCTGTGGAGGTCGGCATAGAGGAAGCGCGGGAACCCGCGGCGCAACAGTTGCGCCGCCTCCAGGTCCATCTCGTAGCCCGAGATGAAGTTGACGTACAGCGCGTCGAGGTCCGTCACCTGTGCCCCGAGCTCGGGCCATGTCCACGGCGGCACGCCGCCCGCCATCTGCTCGCAGCGGCGCTCGCGCTGGTGGTAGCGGAGGGTGACGCGGTTGTTCGCCGCCGGCACCTCGAAGAACCGTGCGCCGGGCGCCACATGGTGTAGCGTGCCGAGGAACTCCGCCGCGCGCGGGGCCAGGTCGCGCCCCACCTTGATGAGGGGAACGATCTGCCAGGCGTCACCCAGGGTCGCGTCGAGGGCGGCGAGGGAATATCCGATCCCACCCCACTCTTCCACCGCCGGCTGGGCGGCGTCGCGCCCGTAGATCGTGTCCCACACCATGGACCCGATGACGCCGAGTCGCTTCACACCGTTCCCCAGGTGCGCTGGACGAACACAGCCGCGGCGCCATACACGCCGGCCGTTCCTGTGAGCTCCCCGGGGACGATGCGGCAGGCATCGACGGCGGGCTTGAAGGCCCGGCGCTTCACTTCGCCGCGGAGCGGCGCGAACAGCTTCTCCCCGGCCAGCGTTACGCCGCCGCAGATCACCACCACCTCGGGGTTGAAGATATTGACGATATTGGCGACGCCGGTACCGAGGAACTTCGCCGTCTCGTGCACCACGTCCAACGCGTATTCGTCGCCGTCGTGCGCCGCTTCATACACGATCTGCGCGGTGATCTTGAACAGGTCGCCGTTCACGTACCGCGGGAGGGAGGTTTCGGCGCCGGTTTCGATTCCCTCGACCGCGCGCGCCGCGATCGCGGGGCCCGACGCGTACGCCTCGAGGCAGCCGTCGTTGCCGCACTTGCAACGCCGGCCGTTGGAATCGATGGACATGTGGCCGATCTCGCCCGCGACGTCCGAGGCCCCGCGATAGATCTGTCCCGCGAGCACGATCCCGCCACCGATGCCCGTTCCGATCGTGAGCCCGACCACGTGGTCGGAGCCGCGCGCGGCCCCGCGCCACCATTCGCCGAAAATGGCGCAGTTAGCATCGTTGTCGAGCGTGGCGGGCAGATCCAGCGCGGCCGCCAGCCGGTCGCGCAGCGGGTAGTTCGTCCACCCCAGGTTGGGCGTGAGCAGCACGATGCCGGTCTTCGTGTTGAGCGGGCCGGGCGAGCCGATGCCGAGGCCCGCGATCTCCTTGCCGCGCGCCGCCGCCATCGACGCGCGCGCCAGCTTCACGATCCGCCCGAGCACGGCGTCCGCTCCCTGTTGGGACATAGTCGGCTCCGACACCAGCCCCAGCATCTCCGAACCGTCCTCGGCCACCGTTCCCGCGACGATGTTCGTTCCGCCGAGGTCAATCCCGACGACGTAGCGCACCGGTCTCCTCGATCGCTTGAAGGACGTCCTGCACCGTGAGCGACCTCATGCACAGGTGATGCCCCAACGGGCAGCTGGGCGGCCCGTGCGCCGAGCACGGGCGGCATGGCAGGCCGTGGAGCTCGACTACCTGATCCCGCGGTCCCCGCGGCCCGAACCCGAAGCCGGGCGCCGTGGACCCGAAGATCGCCACCGTCGGCGTCTCCACCGCCTGCGCGAAGTGGAGCGGGGCGCTGTCGTTCGTCACCAGCACGGCCGCCCGCCGGATTGCCTCCACCGATTGACGGACGGTCAACCGTCCGCACCCACTGACCGCATGACCACCAGATCGCGCGACTGCCGCGGTGATCTCCGAGGCGAGGCCCGCATCCTCGGGTCCGCCGACCACGACGATCCCCGCTCTCTCGGCCAGGCGCTCCGCCAGCTCTCTATAGTACGGCCAGCGCTTCGAGCCCCAGATCGATCCCGGCGCGAGCGCGACGAACCGTTCCCGGATGCCGTGCTCCCGCAGGAAGCCCTCCGTCGCCGCGCGATCAGCGAGCGTGACGTGCAGCGCCGGGCGGGCACGGTGCACCGTCACGCCCGCGAGTGCCAGCACCCGGTCGATCTCGTGACCCTGCGTCGCCCGCCGCCGGACGTCGGTATAGAGCGACCGCCAGCCGTCGTCGAAACCGACCCGCTGCGGGATGCGGGCGAGCCAGGCCGCCAGCGCCGTCCGCAGGGAGCGATGCGGAAGATACGCGCATTCATACCGCTCCGCGCGCAGGGCGCGGGCCAGTCGGAACAGTCCCCCCAAGCCGCGATCGCGGCCCTTCTTGTCGTACGGGATCACCCGCCGGACCGCGGGATGCGTCTCGAGCAGCGGTGCGGCCGCCGGGGTGGTCACCACGTCCACAGGTCCGTGGCGGGCGGCCAGCACCTCGAGCAGCGGCGTCGTGAGCACGACGTCTCCCAGGAAGGCGGTCTGGATGACGAGGCTAGTCAACCTGCAAGACCGCCAAGAATGCCTCCTGCGGGATCTCGACGGTTCCCACCTGCTTCATCCGCTTCTTTCCTTCTTTCTGCTTCTCGAGCAGCTTGCGCTTGCGCGTGACGTCGCCCCCGTAGCACTTGGCGGTCACGTTCTTGCGCAACGGGCGGACCGTCTCGCGGGCGATCACCTTGGTCCCGATCGCGGCTTGGATCACCACCTCGAACAGCTGGCGCGGGATCAGCTCCCTCAGCTTCTCGGCGATCTTCTTGCCCCACTCGTACGCCTTGTCGCGGTGGATGATGACCGAGAACGCATCCACGGCTTCACCGTTCAGCAGCATGTCGAGCTTGACGAGATCGGCCGGGCGGTACTCGAGGAACTCGTAGTCGAGCGACGCGTAACCGCGGGAGATGGTCTTCAGCTTGTCGTAGAAGTCGAGGATGATCTCGGCCAGTGGGAATTCCCAGCTGAACTCGACCCGCGTCGGGTCCACGTAGTGCATGCCCTGGTACACGCCGCGCCGGTCCTGGCCCAGCTTCATGATGGCGCCGATGTACTCGGCGGGTGCCACGATCCGCGCCTTCACGTACGGCTCCTCGATGTGGTCGACCGCCGAGCCGTGCGGCATCAGGCTCGGATTCTCGACCAGCTCCACGGTGCCGTCCGTCCGGTGGACGTGGTACTCCACGTTCGGCACCGTGCTGATCAGATCGAGGTTGAACTCCCGCTCGAGCCGCTCCCGCACGATCTCCATGTGGAGCAGGCCGAGGAACCCGCAACGAAACCCGAAGCCGAGCGCCACCGAAGATTCCGGCTCGTAGTGCAGCGACCCGTCGTTCAGCTGCAGCTTGCCGAGCGCGTCGCGCAGCTCTTCGAACTGCTCGGCGTTCGTCGGGTACAGGCCGGCGAACACCATCGACATGATGTCGCGGTACCCGGGCAGGAGCGGCACGTCGCGATGGTCCGCGTCGAGCACGGTATCGCCTGGGCGGGTGTCGCGCACGCCGCGCACGTTGGCGACGAAGTAGCCCACTTCGCCGGCTTCGAGCTGCTCGGTCGGCTTGTGCCCCAGCTGCAGGTACCCGACCTCGTCCACCTCGTAGACGTCCTCCTTGTGCGCGCCGAAGGCAATCTTCATCCCCGGCCGGATCGTGCCGTCCGCGACGCGGATGCTGGGGATCGCGCCGCGGTAACGATCGTAGTAGGAGTCGAAGATGAGGGCGCGGAGCGGCGCGTCCGCCACGCCACGGGGCGGAGGGATGCGCTGCACCACGGCCTCGAGCAGCTCGGGCACCTTGGTGCCCTCCTTGGCGGAGATGCGGAGGATCTCCTCGGGCTTCGCCCCGATCAGCTCATGCAGCTCCTGCGCCCGTCGGTCCGGCTCGGCTCCGGGGAGGTCGATCTTGTTGAGCACGGGGATGATCTCCAGCCCGGCGTCCATCGCGAGGAACAGGTTGGAAAGCGTCTGCGCCTGGATTCCCTGCGACGCGTCCACCACCAGGATCGCCCCCTCGCACGCTTGGAGCGAGCGCGACACTTCGTAGGTGAAGTCCACGTGCCCCGGCGTGTCGATCAGATTGAGCTCGTACACTCCCCCGTCGCGGGCATGGTAGTTCATGCGCACGGCGTTGAGCTTGATCGTGATGCCCCGCTCGCGCTCCAGGTCCATCGTGTCGAGGACCTGCTCTCGCATCAAGCGCTTGTCCAGCGTGCCCGTGAGCTCGATGAGGCGGTCGGCCAAGGTCGACTTCCCGTGGTCGATATGGGCTACGATACAGAAGTTACGGATGTGATCTTGGCGCATGTGGGGCTAAAATATAGTCATCCGTCGTCCGTCATCCGTCGTGGCCCGTCGCTTGCGGATGACGGATGACGGCGAATGCGGTATACTCCGAGAGGAACTCTCCTGGCTCCCATTACCGGCTGGTTCGACCCTACCCCCAACGGCGGCGCCGTACGGCTCGCCGCCAACAGCTATTTGCCCGCCAAGGGCGATCCCGGCGTGCGCCTCCCCGGACTGCGGCGCGGCGATCTCGTCACCGTGGAGAACGGGCGCGTGGTGAGCGTCAACGGCCTGCCGCCCGCCCAGCTGGGCGAGCGGCCCGACTTCGCCAAGCTCGGTGCCGTGCACCCATCGCGTCCGCTGCGACTCGAGACCCCCCAAGCTTCGAGCCCGCGCACGGCCGAGATCCAGCGCGTCGTCGATTTGATCTGCCCGCTGGGCTTCGGCCAGCGCGCACTGATCGTGTCGCCGCCCAAGGCGGGAAAAACGGTGATGTTGCAGGCCGTGGCGGAAGGAGTCGCGCTCAACCATCCCTCTGCGATCCTGCTCATCCTGCTCGTGGACGAGCGGCCGGAAGAGGTGAGCGAAATGATAGACTGGGGTCGGGGCGAGGTCATCGCGTCGAGCTTCGACCTGTCACACGAGCGGCATGTCGCGGTGGCCGACATGGTGTTTGAGCACGCGCGCCGCCAGGTGGAGCTCGGCAAGGACGTC
>Ga0193755_1000059_pt1 | contig 28206 bp, 24 predicted proteins | sample H1a2metaG_FD_144921 | JGI IMG/M metagenome (GOLD analysis project Ga0193755, IMG submission 144921) | Soil microbial communities from a riparian zone of the East river system, Colorado, United States - H1a2 | ecosystem: Environmental > Terrestrial > Soil > Riparian zone | place: USA: East River...
CGGATCGTGGCGCCCGCGAGGCCCCGCACCGCTCGCTCGGCGGCCCCTGGCGCCACTTCCACCAGACTGAACGTTTCGCGCACCTCGATGCGCCCGATGTCGCCCTTCGCGAGCCCCGCCTCGCGGATGAGCGCGCCGACCATATCCTTCGCCGACGCGCGGTCCTTCTTCCCCACGTTGACGAAGACTTTCACTCGCTCGGTGCCGGTGGAGGCGGGCGGGGCGGCCTCTTCTCCCTTCCCCTTTCCCTCGTCCCCGAGCAAGGCGAGCAACGCCCCGGCGACCTCCGCCGGATCGAACCGCCCGAACAACGGATCCAGGAGCGCGAGCTCCGCGTCGACGCTGCCGTCCGTAAGCAGCCCCGCCACCCGCTCGCGCAGCGCTTCGGCGCGATCGCGCGCACGGTCGGCGCCGGAGGCGAGCGCGAGGGGCGTGAGGGTCGCGATCGACCGGAGGTAGGGCAGTTGGACCGCGGCGATGAAGACGACGGGCTCGCCACCGCCCAGTCGGGCGAGCGCAGCTGCCTCGTCGCGGCTCGGGAGCGCGGTGCAGAGCACCGCATCGGGGCGGGATTCGGATGGTGCGATCGGGCCCCCGTTCCAGACGAACGGCGTCGTCGCGGTCAGCGCGTCGAGGGCGTCCCGCACGGCGAAGGCGCGACGGAACGGCGGGACGACCGCGAAACGCGCGCGGCAGACGGGCGGGAGCGGACGACCGCTCTCGTCCACCGGCGGCATTCCAACGATGAGCGCGCGCCGAGCGTGTCGCTCGAGAAAGTCGCCCAGCAAGGCCGGATTCCAGCTCAACACGATGCGGTGAGCGTCGCGGGCTTCGCCGAGGACGGTGTCGAGCGCCGCGGCGCCGTCACTCTCCACCAGGGCTTCGGGCCACGCAACGACAACGCTCGCGACTCGGTCGAGCTTGAGCGCGGCGCGCGGCAGCAGGGCGGCCAGGTCCTTGGCCGCCCCGGCGAGGATGTCGACGGGACATTCCTTGAGGACGCGGCTGGTGCGGGCGAGGCCGGTGACGGCATGGATGGGGCGGTCGCTCGCTGCCGCGGCGACCCAGTCCACCGCGCCCGCGTCGTCCGCACAGATGATGAGCACGGCTGGACTCGCCCCAGGGCGCCGCCCCGGGGTCGGGGGGCCAAGCAGGTCCCAGAGATCCCGCGCCTGCTCCACCGCCGGCGGCCGTACCAACACCACCGGCCGGCCGCGCTCCAGCGCGGCCTTCGCGTCTGCTTCCGTCACACGATCCTCGGTTGTCAAAGGGCGATCCGTCGGGAGGGATGGTAGCGCGCGGGGGAGCGAAAGGCAACGACGGGGTAGCGTGGGAACTCGGGTTGCGTCCCCTTACCCATTCGGGCTATCCTGTCGGCCATGACTCCGGGGTCCGGCCTCTCACCCAACCTGCACCACCTCGAGACCTCTGCGACGATTGCCATCTCGCAGGAGGCGAAGCGGCGCAAGGCGGCCGGCGAGGATGTGATCGACCTGGGAGCCGGGGAGCCGGACTTCCCGACGCCGGCCCTGCCGTCAGACGCGGGTGTGCGTGCCATTCGCGAGGGCAAGACCCACTACGCGGCGAACGAAGGGATTCTCGAGCTGCGCGCCGCCGCGGCAAAGCACCTGTCGCTGCTCTCCGGCGGCCGCCCCGTGAACGCCGACAACATCGTGGTGTCGAACGGGTCGAAGCAGTCGCTGTTCAACGTGTGCTTCACCCTGTTCGGCCCGGGTGATGTGGTGGCGATTCCGGCACCGGCGTGGGTGTCGTATCCGCAGATCGTGTACCTGTCCCGCGCCCGCCCCGTGCTCGTCCCTGGGGAACCCGAGTGGAGCCTCAAGGTGAGCGTACGGGATCTCGATCGCGTGGTCCCCGGCGCGCGGGGTCTGGTGCTCTGCTCGCCGTGCAATCCCACGGGGGCGGTGTACACGCAGGCCGAGATCAAGGCGATCGCGCACTGGGCGCGCGACCGCAAGGTGTGGATCGTGGCGGATGAGATCTACCGCCGCATCCACTACGGGACGGGCCCAGCTCCCTCCTTCCTCGATCTGCCGGACGACTTGCTCGAGCGCGTCGTGGTGATCTACGGCGTGAGCAAGGCCTACGCGATGACCGGATGGCGGATCGGTCTCGCCCTCGCGCCCGGCCCGGTGGCGAAAGCGATGGCGGCACTGCAGTCGCACACCACGACCGGGGCGAATCATCCCGCCCAGTTCGCCGCAGCCGTGGCGCTGGGCGACGACCAGGTGGAACGGGACGTGGCTCGCATGGTAGCCGAGTTCCGCAAGCGACGCGACGTCGTGGTCGCGCGCTTCCGCCAGGAGCTCCCCGGCGTCGAGTTTGTGGAGCCGCTCGGCGCGTTCTACTTCTTCTTCCGGGTGGACTCCTTCGGCAAGATCAGCGGGACCGAGTTCTGCACCCGGCTCGTGACCACCACGGGCGTGGCGCTCGTGCCGGGCGCGGCGTTCGGCGACGATCGCTACGTGCGGTTGTCGTACGCGGCGTCGTTGGACAACATCCAGAAGGCGCTCGATCGGATCATCGAATTCGCGAAGAAGATCGCGGACTAGAGCTTCGCCGCTCGCTGACTGAGCACCTCCACCCCGCTCTCCGTCATCACACAGTCGTCCTCTATCCGCACCCCGAACTTCCCGAGCTGATAAATCCCGGGCTCGATGGTGAACACCATGCCGGGCTCGAGACGCGTCTTGTTGCCTTCGACGAGGTACTCGGGCTCGTGGCCATCCATGCCGAGCCCGTGGCCGAGGCGGTGCGTGAAGCAGGGGCCGTAGCCCGCGGCGGTGATCACCGTGCGCGCGGTGCGGTCCATCTCCTCGCACGGCGTGCCCGGGCGCCCCAGGTCCATCGCGGCGGTCTGGGCGTCGTGCACCACGTTGAACACCTTCCGGAACTCGTCCGACGGGCTATCGCCGAACCAGATGGTACGCGTGATGTCGGAGGTGTAGCCGCCCACTCGGCAGCCGCAATCGATCAGGACGACCATCTCGCGCTCCAGCTTGGGGCCCCCGGGGCCGCCGTGCGGCAGCGCGCTGGACGGGCCGAACTGCACCAGCCCGTCCCCCGGCGCGCCGCGCTGCTGCATTTCTCGCGACAGGGCTTGGGCGACGTCGACTTCGGTGGCGCCGACCGCGAGCTGGGCAAAGGTCGCGGCGATGGCGTCCAGGGTGATCGCGATCGCGCGGCGCAGCAGCCCCACTTCTTCGGGCGACTTGATGACGCGCAGTCGCTCCGTCACCGGCGCGGCGTCCACGAACTTCCAGCCCGGAAGCGCAGCCCCGAGCCGCCGGAACGTCTGGTACGCCGTGGACGACTCGAGCGCGATGGCGCCTCTCCCCGAGCCCGGCCTGAGCCGGCGGACAGTCTCGCGCACCAGAGCGTGGGGATCCTCCTGCTCCTCCCAGCCGTGCAGATCGGTGATGACGCTGTGGCGCTTGATGCGCTCGACCTCGAACGACGGGCAGACGATCGCCGGCGCGCCCGCGACCGGCAGCAGCAGCGCGATCAGCCGCTCGCTCCGCCCGGGGTTGTAGCCGGTGAGGTACTCGTAGTTGGTGCTGGGCGTCGCGATGAGGAGGTCGAGCCCGCGCGCCTTGAGCTCGCTCCGGGCCCGCTCGAGACGGCGGGCGAACACCTCCGGTGGAAGGGAAGGATCCTGGGAGGGGCCAACGCGGAACGGGGAACGCGGAACGCGGAACAGATCGTCCGGGCCCCCGTTCCGCGTTCCGACTTCCGCCTTCCGCGTTGCCAACGGTGCCGCAACCGCCCCGGCTGTCACGAGAAACTCCCGCCGCTGCATCGTCCTAGCTCCTCCCGAGAGTGCGGCCTATATTACCCGCCCTCCGCGGAAGCTGGAAGGCGGTTCCCGATGCAGTTCGAAGCACGGATCGAGCCACTCACGGGCAAGCTGCCCAAGGTCAGCTATCGCTGGGACCCGGAGACCGACATCCTCTCAGTCGCCTGTAAGGGCACGGGGAAAGCGACGGGGCTCAACGGGACGGTGGACCTGGAGGGCGGCGACGGCTCGTTCGTCGTGATCGACGTCGCCGGCGGCTGCATCCACGGCGTGGACGTCGTCACCTGGCCGGACGACATCCGCACGCGCGACAACCTCTCCATCCCGGAGCCCGCCAAGGACGGACGCGTCGTGTTCCCGGGCAAGAAGTCGCAGCCGGGGGTGGCGGCGGTCGAGGTGGACACCGCACTCACCGTGGAGAAGAACGAAACCGAGTCGGTGCTCCACATCCGCGTGGGGCGGCAGCGGGTCGCCAGCGTCGTGCGCGTGGCCGACCTGCTGCTCGTCGAGGTGGACAAGAACTCCCGCCTGGCGGGCCTGTGGTTCCTCGACGTGCCGCCGTTCCCGAACGTCGAGGCCACCGCCTGACGTAGATTCCTCGTTCATGAGCGACCAGCTGCCCCGCCTCGGTGGGCTTTCCGAGCCCGAGAAGTACGAGCGTCTGGTGGAGCGGGTCCCGGGCGTGTGGTGGAGCAACGCCGGCCCCTTCGCCGGGCTGCACGATCTGAACGCGTTGCGGGTCGAATACTTCCGACGGGTGTTCGGCGGGTTCGGCGGGAAGCGTGTCCTCGATGTGGGGTGCGGCGGCGGCATCCTCGCCGAGACGCTCGCCGCGGAGGGTGCGACGGTGACCGGCGTCGACCCGTCTGAGAAATCACTTGCGGCGGCGCGGCAGCACGCGCGGCGCTCGGGACTCCCAATCGACTACCGTCGCGGCACCGCCGAGGACTTGGGCGGCGCCGGCCTCGAAGGGACCTTCGACCTCGTCTTCGCGGTGGACGTGCTGGAGCACGTCGACGATCTGGAGCGGACCATCGCAGGCATTGCCCGCGTGCTTGCGCCCGGCGGCGGGCTCGGCTTTCTCACGCATAACCGCACGATCGCGGGATTCCTTCAGGTCGTGTGGGACGAGGAGTACGTGCAACACACCATGCCCGAAGGGTTCCATGACTTCGCCCGCTTCATCACTCCGGCGGAGCTGACCGACTCGCTCGCCCGCCATGACATGGTGGTACAGGAGATGAAAGGCGTCGCGCGCGCCGGCGACGGAACTGGGCGAAGGGTGCTCACCGACGATCTGAGCGTTACCTACCTCGGCTGGGCGCTCCGGACACGCTGACCGTGCCGCGCTCCTGGGTCGACGCGATCCTCGCGGCGGGGGTGGTGCCGGCTTCCTACGTCCCCGACGCGAGCGTCGGCCGCACCGATCTCGAGGAGTTCACCGGCGCCGAGCCGGTGGAGGACCCGGAGCTCCGGGTGCACTCGCTGGCCGGGGCGCAACCGCTCGCGCCCGCCGCCGTCGGTTTTCTCGACGGCATCGAGCAGTGGAGGGTGGTGGGGTACGCCGGGGTCACGCCCATCGTGCGGGCGTACGTCGCCGCCGCGATCCGCCTCCGCGGGGCCGATCGGCGCCCCCGCACGGTTGCCGAGGATGCGGACGAGCTCGCCATCACCCGGCTCGACCGCTTGCCCGCCGCCGTGCGCGGGGCGCTCGAGGGAGCGGGGGTCCGTGTCGTCCAGATCTCCGCGGACGACGCCGGTCAGCCTGCCCGCGCCCTGCCGGCCGTGCGGATCGAAGTGCAGAAGGCCCGCGCCGCGCTCGAGCGGCGGCTGGCGGAGCGGCGGCTCGAGGCCCTTGGCTCCGACGAGTGGCTCGTCGTGGACGGGGTGCTGTCCGATTCTGCCGCGCTGTCCGCGCACCCGCGCGCCCTGGGCGTCGTCAAGAGTCACGGTGCTCAGTACTTCGCGGGGCCGGAGCTCGAGCGTGCGCTGACGCTGCCCGCGGTCCACCGCACCAGCGTATTCCGGCCGAAGCGCCGCGGCGCGCGCCGCGAGATCCACTCCTGGTATCTCCGGCTGTGGCCCTGGGAGGGGAACGACCTCTTGTACGGGCTGCTGCGGGTGGAGGCGCGCGCCCATCCCGACACGGGCGCGCTCGCACCTCGAATCTCCGCGTGGCTCGTGGATGAGCGCGCCCCGCTCGCGACCCCCGACCGCCGGTGGGATCGGTTACTTTACCCTATCCATGACGTGGAGACCTACTTGAGAGCACGCGCGCCGCGCGACCTCATCCCGCATCCCGCCTCCCGCCTCCCGAGGACCGGATCGTGATCGACCGACGCGATCCTCCCCCCATCGGACGTGTCGTCGCCACCGAGCAGAAGCCTGCGACGCCGCACCAATTCCACTTCTGGACCGCGAACGAGACGACCATCGGGATCGGAGCGATCGTCAGGGTGGAAGAAGAACCGGGAAACCCTAAAGGTCGCGGGAAAGGGGAAACGGGAAAGGTGGTGTACGGAGTCGTGACCGACGGGTTCGCCTACTCGGACCTGGCGACCCCGCTGCACGACGTCGTGGGTGCCGAAGGCGATCCCGCGCGGGCCGCCGAGAGCCCGACGGTCCGGCAGGAGATCCGCCTGTGGACCGCAGCGGTGCTGCGTCAGAAGCCCGAGGAGCCGCTGCAGCCGGTCCCCCTCGGGCAGGTGCACGTCGCGAGCGACGTCGACGTCGCGCAGGCGCTCCGTATGGACACCTATCTCGGCGGGGCAGAGCCCACGGCGATTCCTGTGGGTCTCTACACGTCGGGTGCGCTCGAGGCGCCGGTCTACCTGGACGCCGATTTCCTGCTCGGACCGGAAGCGGCGCATTTGAACATCTCCGGCGTGTCGGGGCTCGCCACCAAGACGAGCGCGGCGGAATTCCTGCTCGGGTCCATCTTCCAACACTTTCCGGCCCACAAGGGGCGGATCGCCGCGGTGTGCTTCAACGTGAAGGGCCCGGACCTGTGTTTCCTCGATCAGCCCGGCGCGCTCGAGGACGAAGACCGCCGTCGCTACGAGCGACTTGCCGTCCGGGCGCAGCCGTTCGAACGGGTGCGTTATTACGCCCCCTTCAAGGCCGACGGCGTGAACCTGAACACGCTGCGCACGCACCCCGACCTGGTGGGCGACGTGGAGCCGCTCGTTTGGGGTCTGCGCGAGGTGCTCGACTACGCGGAGGTGCTGCTCAACCGCGACGACATCGACGCGAAAGCCGACGCCTTCATCGATTTCCTGTCGGATCGCGTGGTGGACAAGGACTTCGACGACGGGTTCGGCGGGGCGCATCGCGTGGTCACCTTCGCCGATTTGGAGCGCCTGTTCCGGTCGATCTTCGACGGCCTCGAGCTCGGGGGAGGACGCGGCGACACCTGGCGGACGCACCACATCGCGACCATCCGCAAGGTGCGCAACCGCCTCTCGAACATCTCGACCCGCGCCAAGGGCCTGGTGACCGATGACGGCCCGTCGAACGATCTGCCGTGGGGGCGGTTCGAGGACCGGGCCGTCTACGTGGTGGACGTGGCCAACGTCGATCCGCTCGGCCAGGATCTCGTGTTCGCGCGCGTCGTGTCGAAGCTGCGCGAGCATCTCGAGCGCCGCGACCTGGGCGTCGAGGCCGTCGTCGTGTTCGTGGACGAGCTGAACAAGTACGCGCCTGCCGACGGGCCCGAGACCTACGTGAAAAAAATGCTGCTCGATATCTCGGAGCGCGGGCGTTACCTTGGCTTGGTGCTGTTCGGCGCCGAGCAGTTCCGTTCCCAGGTGCACCGGCGCGTCGTGGGGAACGCGGGCACCATCGTGTTTGGTCGCATGGACTCGGACGAGCTCGCGACGCCCGGCTACCAGGTCCTCTCGCCCGCTACCAAGATCAAGCTCGCCACGCTGCCGATCGGCGAGCTGATGGTGCGTCACCCGCACTTCACGCAGCCCATCTTCGTGCGGTTCCCGCGGCCGGCGGTGCTGCGCGGCCGGGATGGCGTCGAGCGGTTCCCGCCCGCGGCGGATTTGCCGTTCGAGGACGCGGTGGTGCGGCAGCTCGTGAAGCTCGACCGGCGGGTGCGGCCGAACCTGGTGAAGGATCTGATCGCCGACCGGCGGGAAGAGGACGTGCGCCGCGCTCTCGCGCACACCCGCCAGATCCGGCCCCAGGACGCATGGGCGCACTTCCGGAAGCAGCTGGGCGGCCGCGTCGCCGCTGCTCCGGCCGCCGCGCGTGAGAGTGTGGCGCCGCTCAATCCGATCTCCGACGACCCTTACTGAAACGACAGGAGTCCTGGAATGCTCCCTGCCCGTTCACTCGCTCTCGCCGCGACGGTGCTCCTCACGGTCGGCGGCTGCCGCGGTGGTGCGAGCGGACCCAAGGTCACCCTGCGCTACCACCCGCCGGCGGGTGCAGCGTACCACTACACCCTCGATCAACAGAATGCCATGCGGATCGAAGGCGGACCGATGAGCGCCATGCCGGAGCAGACCTTCAGGATGCGCATGTACTACACCCAGGTGGTGAAGGGCCCCACCCAGGGTGGGGTGGCCGTCACGGTGACGTTCGACTCGACCTCGCTCGACGCCCCCGGGATGGGGCCGGGGGCCATGCGGCCGGCGCTCGATCGCATGCGCGGGATGAAGAGCGACATCGTGTTCGACGACCGCATGCAGGTGCTGAGCGCCGCGTTCACCGGACTCACCGGCACCCCGTCTCCGGTGACGGAGCAGTTGGGCAGCAGCATGAAATCCATGGCCTACCCGCTCCCCGAGGGACCGGTGGGGGTCGGCGACTCGTGGGTGGCGGAGCACGAGCTCCCGCTCGGCCGCCAGGCGCTGAGCACGAGCCGGCCGCTCAAGTCCCGCACCAAGATCACCGTCAAGGAGATCCAGATAGCCGGCGCGGACACGTCCGTGCTGCTCGGTATCGAGACGAGCTTTCCTGATGACCCGATCACCCTGACGCAGCAGGGCGAGGGAGGGGCACCGGCGACCGGCACGCTGCGGGTCACCGGCAATCTCTCGGGAGAGCAGTTGTACTCGCTCACGCGGAGCGCCCAGGTGCGCGCCATGATGGGCGGCACCATCAAGATGAAGAGCGCGGCTAAGGGTCAGCCGGAGATGACGATGGCCATGACGCAGCAGACGTCGCTCCAGCTCACCGAGGCCAAGTGACGCGGTGAAGCTCGCGCACCTCGCCGACCTGCACCTCGGCTTCCGCCAGTACGACCGGCAGACGCCGCGGGGAGGGAATCAGCGCGAGGCCGACGTCGCGGAAGCGTTCCGCCGCGCGGTTGAGGACCTGCTGGTCCAACGGCCGGACCTGATCATCTTCGCGGGGGATGTCTTCCACTCGGTCCGCCCCACCAACGCCGCGATCCTGTTCTGCTTTCAGCAGCTTCAGCGGCTTCGCGTGGGGCTGCCCGACTCGCCGATCGTGGTAATCGCAGGAAACCATTCCACACCCCGGTCCACCGAAACGGGGACGATCCTCCGCCTGTACGAGGCCCTGGGCGTCGAAATTGCCGTCGAGCATGCGCGCCGCATCGTCTTCTCCAAGCTCGACTGTTCCGTGCTAGCGGTTCCGCATCAGGCGCTGGTCGGGAGCGAGCCGCCCGCGCTGCGGCCGGAGCGCGGCACGCGGTTGAACGTTCTGGTCACGCACGGACAGGTCCCCGGCCTGGGGGAGGATCGCGGCACGATGGAGTACGGGGGCGCGCTGGTGACGCGAGAGATTCTCGCGCCCGCGCAGTGGGATTACGTCGCGCTCGGGCATTATCACGTCGCCCACCAGGTCGAGCCCAACGTTTGGTATGCGGGCAGTCTCGAGTACATCAGTCCCAATCCTTGGGGGCAGTTGCAAGACGAGCAGGACCGCGGGCGCGCCGGGAAGGGGTACCTCCTCGTAGAGCTCCCGGGCTCCCGGGTGACCTTCCGGCCGATCGCCTCGGTGCGGCGTCACGTCGAGCTCCCGCCGATCGAGGGCAAGGGCCTCACGCCGAAGGAGCTGGACGAACAGATCGCCGCTGCCGTCGCCGACGCGAAGCCGGCGATCGACGATCAGATCGTGCGGCAGCTGGTGTTCGACGTGTCGCGGGCCACTGCCCGTGACCTGGACCATGCCGCGATCCGCGCCTACAAGGCCCGTGCGCTCCACTTCCAGCTCGATCTCCGCCGGCCCGAAGTCCACCGCACCGAAGCATCGGGGGCGCCGGGGCGTCGGCAGACGCTGCCCGAGACGGTCCAGGAGTTTCTCGAACACCGGCCGCTCGACGCCGACCTGGACCGCGCGGAGTTCGTGCGGCTCGGGGTCGAGTACGTGGCGCACGTCGGCCACGACGGTGACGGGGGGGGGGCCTGATGCAGCTGCTGCGGCTCCGCCTCGTGAACTTCCGGCAGCACGCCGATACCGAGCTCGAGTTTGGTCCCGGGATCACGGGGATCATCGGGCCGAACGGCTCCGGCAAGACGACCATCCTCGAGGCGATCGCGTGGGCGCTGTACGGCGTGCAGGCGGTGCGCGGGGACAAGGACTCGATCCGCCGGCTCGGCGCGAAGGGCCGGGCCGGCGTCGAGGTGGACCTCGAGTTCCGGCTCGGCGCCCACGAGTACCGCGTGACGCGCGGGCTCTCCACCGCGGCGCTGCACCAGGACGGCCAGGTGATCGCGAATTCCCTCAAAGCGGTCACCGAGAAGCTCGAGCGCACGCTGGGAATGACGCACGACGAGTTCTTCAACACCTACTTCACGGGCCAAAAGGAGTTGGCGGTGATGGCGGCGCTCGGCAAGACCGAGCGGGCGGCGTTCCTGTCGCGCGTGCTCGGTTACGAGCGCCTGCGCGAGGCGCAGGAGCGGGTGCGCGAAGTCCGCAACGCCGTGGCGGCGGAGGTGCGCGGTCTCGAGGCCGGCCTCCCGGACGGCGCGGCGCTCGCCGCGGCGCGGCGGGCCGCCCAACAACGGCTGGCGGGGGCCCGGACGTCGGCGAAGGGAGTGGAGGCCGCGCGCCGCGCCGCGGAGGACGCGCTGGGTCGCGAGGAGCCGCGCTGGAACGACTGGATGACCCGCCGCGAGCGCACACTGTCGCTCGACGGCGAGCGGCGTATGGCGGAGCAGGCGGTGGTATCGTCGCGCCAGGAATTCCAGCGGCTCGACAAGGAGCTCGCGGACGCGCTCGCCGCCCGCGAGCAGCTGCGCCTGCTGGGCGCCGAGCTCGCGCCGGTGGCCCAGCTCAAGCTGGAGGTCGCGACGCTCGAGCGGCTGCAGCGTGAGACCGACGCGCGCCGGACGGAGGAGGCGCAGCTCGCGGAGCTGGCCCGCAACATCCGCATGCTGCAGCGTCGTGTCACTGAGCTGGGCGACGTGCCGGAGGCCCTCGCCCGCGCGGATGCGGCGGCGCGCGGGCTGCACGAGCGGCTGGAGCTGGTCGAGCGCACCGCGGAGGAGGAGCGGACGGTGTGGGTGCGGGAGCGGCAGTATGCCGAGACGAAGCGCACCGAGCTCCTCAAACAGTACGAAGAGGTGAAAGAGCAGCGCGACCAGATCGTGAAGCTCGGCCCGGAGGGGACGTGTCCCACCTGTAAGCGGCCGCTCGGGCCGGAATACGCGAGCGTGCTCGCGCTGCTCGATGCTCAGCTCGAGGTGATCACCGGGGACGGGAAGTATTTCCGGCAGCGGCTCGAGCAGCTCGCGCAACTGCCCCCCAAGCTGCTGGATGCGGAGGCCGAGCGAGACCGCGTGCTCGAGGAAAACCGCGGCGCCAGTGCCCGGGCGGGGGAGCTGCGGGCGCAGGTCGAGGAGCGCGATCGCGCCAGCGCGGAGCTCGCGGGCGCGCGGCGGCGGGCGGGCGACCTCGAGCGCCAGCTCACCGCGCGGCCCGGCGGCTACGACGCGGCGCGACACGACGCGGTGCGGGCCGACCTCGCGAAGCTTGAGCCGGTGGCGCTCGAAGCCGCCGCGCTGGAGGAGCGCGCGCGGCGCGCGGAGCGCCTCGTGCAGGAGGCGGAGCAGGCCGAGCAGCAGCTGTCGACCGGCGAGCGCCGGGTGCGGGAGCTCACCGAGGCCGTCCGCGCCGAAGGCTTCTCGGACGCCGGGTACCGGCAGGCCAAGGATCGCTACGATCGGGCCGTCGGTGCCCTGCGTGAGGCCGAGCTCGCGGTCGTCGAGGCGCGTGGCGAGCTGAACCGCGCCGAAGACGACCTGGCGGAGGCGAAGCGACGGGAAGCCGAGCGGGCGCAGCGCGAGCGACAGATCGCCGCACTCAAGGCGCGCCAGCGCCTCCACAACGAGCTGGACCGCGCATTCTCGGACCTGCGGGGCGAGCTGAACGCGCGTATGCGCCCCGAGATCGCCGAGCTCGCCTCCGGCTTCCTCGCCGACCTCACCGACGGCCGCTACGACGAGCTCGACCTGACGGAAGACTATACGCTCACGATCCTCGAGGGCGGGGTACCGAAGCCGGTCATCTCGGGCGGCGAGGAGGACATCGCGAGCCTCGTGCTGCGGCTCGCGATTTCGCAGATGATCGCCGAGCGGGCGGGCCAGCCGCTGTCGCTGCTCGTGCTCGACGAGATCTTCGGCTCGCTCGATGAGGCCCGGCGCCTGCACGTGGTCGGCCTGCTGCGCCGGCTGGCCGACCGCTTCCCTCAGGTCATCCTCATCACGCACATTGAGCAGGTGCGAGAGGGGCTCGATCGGGTGATCCGCGTGGACTTCGACCCGGCACGCGGTGCCAGCGTCGTCCGGGACGACACCGCCACACTGGGAGCCGCCGATGCGGGCGTGGCTGCCTGAGCGTCAGGTCTACGGGCCAGAGCCCGCCGGCGAGCGCGATACCGATGGGCTGAACCGCGTCTTCGCGGACGCGTTCACCGACCGGTACCGCCGCGACGGGCTCGTGGGCGTGCGCGTGCCACACTTGAATCCTCAGGTGTGGCGCTACGCCCTGCTCGACGCCGGCCCGGGCGCAATGCTGTGGCGCGACGAGGCCGGGCACGTCGTCGCTTTCAACATCGCCCACCGCTCGGGCGCCGAGGGGTGGATGGGACCCCTCGCGGTGCGGCCCGATCGCCAGGGCGCGGGGGTGGGGAAGACTATCGTCCGGACGGCGCTCGACTGGCTGCTCGAGCAGAACGTGGCGACGCTGGGCCTCGAGACGATGCCTCGCACCGTGGAGAACATCGGATTCTACGCGCGGCTCGGCTTCTTCCCCGGCCATCTCACCGTGACGCTCACCAACGATATCGTCACGCGCGGGCATCGGGCCCCGGTAGTGTTGTCGCAGCGCAAGGACGCGGCCGGCGGCCAGGCGGTCGAGGCGGCCCGCCACCTCGTCGCCGCGCTCGCTCCAGGCTACGACTTCACTCGCGAGATCCTGCTCACCGCGGAGCTCGGCCTCGGCGACACGTCGCTCATCGACGGCGACGACGGACTGGACGCGCTGGTGCTGTGGCACTCGGCACCGCTCGCCGAGGGCCGGCCGAAGGACGAGGTGCGCGTCCTCAAGCTCGCCGCCCGCGACCCGGACAGCTTCGAGGCCGCGATCGCGGCCACCGAAGCCGCCGCGGCCCGCGCTGGGATCCGGCGCGTCGCTGTGCGATGCCAGACCCGCTTCGACGACGCCTTCCGCCGGCTGGTGGCCCGCGGCTATCGCGTGCGCTGGACCGATCTCCGGATGACCTACGAGGGGTATCCGGAGGCCCATCCGGGCCGCGGGGTGCTGTTCTCCAACTGGGAGATATGAGCCGGGGCTGTCGGTGACGCTCGGCCTCGCGATCTTCGCGGCTACCTACCTCCTCATCGCCGTTCAGCGGCTTCCGTTCCTGCGCCTCAATCGCCCGGCGGCGAGCCTGCTCGGCGCGGTCGCAATGGTGGTGCTCGGCGTCCTGCCGCTGCGGGAGGCCTACGCGGCGATCGACTTCGACGTGCTGGTGTTCCTGCTCGGCCTCATGCTGATCGTCGGCTATCTCGAGGTGGGGAAGTTCTTCGAGTGGGCAGCCGAGTGGATCCTGCGGCGCGCCCGGACGCCCGAGCGGCTGTTGCTGGGGGTCGTGGTGGGAGGCGGACTCCTCTCCGCGCTGTTCGTGAACGACACCATCTGCCTCGTCGTCACGCCGGTGCTGCTTGCCGCGCTCGGGCCGCTGCGCGTCAAGCCCAACCCCTACCTCATCGGCCTGGCGATGGGCGCCAACGTGGGCTCCGTCGTGTCCGTCACCGGCAATCCGCAGAACATGCTGGTGGGGATCTGGAGCGGCACCTCGTTCGGGGCGTTCCTCGCCCACATGCTGCCGGTGGGCGGCGGCGGTCTCGCGATCACTTACGGGTACCTCCGGTGGGCGTATCGCGCCGAGCTGCGCGAGCCGTTCCGCGAGCGGCTCGAGACCGTACCGGTGGCACTCGACCGTCCGCTGGTCCTGAGGGCGCTCGTGCTGTTCGGCGTCGCCGTGATCGCGTGGCTGGGGGGCGGTTCACTGCCGCTCGTCGCGATCACCGCGGGTGCGGTGATGGTGGCGATCGCCCAGCGGGATCCGGCCTATGCGATCGACCGCGTCGAATGGTCGCTGTTGCTCTTCTTCGCCTCCTTGTTCGTCGTCATGCGCGGCTTCGAGCAGACCGGAGCGGTGGCCTGGATCGATGATCACGCGCTGCGCCTGGTGGAGGGTGGCTCGCCTTGGCGCGCGGCCCTGGCCGTGAGCGGCGTGATGACGACGCTCTCGAACCTGATCTCGAACGTCCCCGCCGTCATCCTGTGGCGCAACACCGTGCCGACACTCCCCAACCCCGAGCTGATGTGGCGCGTGCTCGCGATGAGCTCCACCTTCGCCGGGAACCTGCTTCTCATCGGCTCGATGGCGAACCTCATCGTGGCCGAGCGTGCCCAAACCCGTGGGGTGCGCATCGGGTTCGCGGAGTACGCGCGGATCGGCGTGCCGGTGACGCTGCTGACGCTCGCGTGGGGAGTCGTCGTGCTCGTTGCGACGGGCTGACGGCGCGCCGGTCTAGCTCAGACAGCCGATGCGGACCGTGGCGATCACCATGTCGTCGAACCAGACGCTGCCCGAGGCGGGGTCGGTGATGTAGTTCTGCGGCCAGAAGGCATTCAGCTTCAGATCCGTGGTGGTCCGGAACTGGATGTCGGGCGGGCCTGATGCGGTGGGTGAGTAATTACACTGCGAGCCATCGGCGCCAGCCGGACAGAAGTGGTCCTGCACCCAGTACCCGGTCCCTGCGGTATCGGGGAAGCGCTGGATGGGCGAGTCGTTCATCCATACTTCGAGCACCGCGCCGGCGTCCGACGCCATGTCGGCGTTGAGTTTGGCGTGAACCTCGACGCACGCCCACGTGTTGTCGGAGGGGGTGAAGGCGGTGCGGCTGATGAGCGCGTTCCCCCAGTAGGATCCGCCGCAGCCCGAGCAGGTATGCATCTTCATCCAGTAGTTGTAGAAATCCAAGACCGGATTGGGACCGCCGCTACCCCACACCGGCTCCACGGCAAAGGAGACCCGGTCGTTTCCGAGAGGTCTGATTCCCGCTTGCGGGTTCGGCCAGTTGCTGGGCGGGTTGTAGCCGCCGAACCACACGCCTGTGTGGTGCCAGGGCGCGCCTGCCTGGTACTTGGCGTACCAGCGCACGTACAGCTCGTCCTGACCGGGGTCCAAGCGCTTGTACAGATCGGTGGCTTGTGTGGCCCCGTTCCCGCCGTCGGCGGTGAACTTCATCGACGCCGTCCCGCAACTCCCTGAAGGCTTGTCGGTGACCAGCGCCATGCCGCCTGCGTTCTTGTAGTCCTGGTAGCGCGACGTCACCGCCGACACTGAGCCCTCCTCGAAGTTCTCGGCCCAGACCACCGCCGGATCGCTGGCGATGCCCTGATCACAGGGGTAGCGGTCAGCGAGGCGCTGTTCTCCCGCAGGTGGCGCCGGTGGTGTGGTCGAGACCCGGCACGCTGCCGGCAAGAGCAGAGCGCCCCACATGAGTCCGCGATGGACGACACGGCGACAGCGCGAATGGAGGAGCACGGAGCACAATCACTACGCGGTATCCACACTCCTGCCGGTGACGCCGCTCACCCCGCTCCCGGGCGCGTGTCTAGGGTGCTCGTGCTCGCTCCTGAGTTCGTCGCCTGGGCGCCACACCGTTGCACGCCTGCCCGCTGCCCACACGCCCCACTCCCGCTGTGTGCTGACTCAAATCCGCGCGGCGTGGGCGCGACGGATTCGGAACGAAATTTGCCCCCCGGTCGAGCTGGCTTTTCAACCGTCACGGAGGGGTCAGCCATGCCATCACCCGCGCGCATCGTCGCTCTCGCATTCCTGGCCGGATTGGCGGGGTGCGAGAGCCTGTCGAACCCGGCGCAGCAGACGCCGGATCCGGCCAACCGCACGGCGGCCGTCGAGGCCGTGCCCGGGCAGTACATCGTGGTGTTGCGGGACAACGTCGCCGATCCGGCGACCGTCGCGAATGAGCTCGTCAACGCAGCCGGCGGGTCGCTGCTTCACGTCTACACCAGCGCGATCAAGGGTTTCGCGGCGCGGCTGTCGGCTCCCGCGGCGGCCACGCTGCAGGGCAATCCGCTGGTCGCCTCCGTCGAGGCCGATCAGGTGATGAGGGCCGACGTCACCCAAACCATGGATGCCAACGGCGACCCCTGGGGACTCGATCGCATCGACCAGGGAGCGCTGCCGCTCTCCCGCACGTACACCTACACCTCGACCGGTGCCGGCGTACACGCCTACATCATCGACACCGGGATCTGGACCCTGAACGCCGAGTTCGGCGGTCGGGCGAGCAACGTCTTCGATGCGTATCGCGCCACGGGCGAGGACTGCAACGGCCACGGCACCCACGTCGCGGGCACGATCGGCGCCGCGACGTACGGCGTGGCGAAGGGCGTCTCGCTCCACGGAGTGCGGGTGCTGAGCTGCGCCGGCATCGGCCTCAACTCCGACGTGATTGCCGGCGTCGACTGGGTGAGCGCGAACCACGTCAATCCCGCCGTGGCGAACATGTCGCTGGGCGGCGGCAAGTCGCCGGCGCTCGACCAGGCGGTCACGAATCTCTGGAACTCCGGAGTGTTTCTCGCGGTCGCGGCCGGGAACGACAACGTCGACGCCTGCACCGAGTCGCCATCGGGTGCGCCGAGCGTCTTCACCGTCGCGGCTTCGGAGAAGACCGACGTCAAGGCGTCGTACTCCAACTGGGGCACGTGCGTCGAGCTGTACGCCCCCGGGTCGGCGATCAAGTCGACCTACCTCGCCACCACGATGACGCTCAGCGGTACATCCATGGCGACGCCGCATGTGGTCGGTGTCGGCGCCCTCTACAAGGCGACCTTCGGCGATCAGCCGTCCGCTACCGTCTCGAACTGGATCATCACCAACTCGACGTCGGGTGTGATCACCGGAAACGTGAACGGCACGCCGAATCGGCTGTTGTTCAAGTCGACACTGTAACACGGTAGGAGTACGCAGCGAAGAAAGGGGTTCCGTTCGAAACGAACGGGACCCCCTCGTGCTTGCGCCCGGGAAGTGAATCGCTAATCATGGAGCGCGCCCCACACCCGAACATTTCCCGTAGGAGGAGGCGGCTTCAATGAACCGAGTTCTGCAGTTGGCGATCGCTGTGACGGTAGCGTCGGTCGCGAGCGTCGCGACGGTGGCGGCCCAGAGCGTGCGCTTTGGCGTGGGCGGCGGACTCACCTCGCCGTTGAGCGACTATAAGGACCGGGACAAAACCGGCTGGCATGTGCTCGCCAGCGCCGAGTTCGGGATCCCGCTGGCCCCCGTGGGCATTCGCGTTGACGGCCTGTACGGCCAGACCAAGCACCAGGCACCGCTCGACAACGACGGCAACACCAAGTTGATGGGCGCGCTGGCGAGCCTGGTCTGGAAGATCCCCGTGTCCGCTCCGCTGCTGAAGCCGTACGTGCTGGCGGGCGGCGGCTTCTACAACGTGAAGATCACGATTCCGTCTCAGACGGTGGATACCTCGCAGTCCAAGTTCGCCTACGCGCTCGGCGCAGGGCTGAACGTCGGCGTCGGTGCGCTGCACCTCTTCGCCGAGGGCCGGTATGTCAGCATCCAGACCTCGGGCACGTCCACGAAGTTCATCCCGGTGACTGTGGGTCTCCAGTTCGGCATGTAGATTCGGGAGTGACTACGGTGACGGCGGTGGCGCCGGCAGGCCTGGCGGCGCCGCCGTCCCGTTTCAGGACAGGAACTTCGGCGCCCCCACGATAATCCGGCGGGCGAACGAGACGACGGCTACAGCGTACAGTACCTGCACCGGCCCGCTGCCGAGGTGCAGCGCGAACACGAGGATGCCCCACAGTACGAGCAGCGCGAGCGCGGCCAGGAGCGTGAGATTCATCTGTCAATGCCCCCACGATTTTGCGTGACGGTTCTGGGTGACGTTCTTCCTTGACGTATTCGGTCCACGTAGTATTGTAGTTGAAGGGACGGGGAGACACATTATTGAGCCAACAGCTCGATCGTGGACCCAGATACTGTGACCGATGTCATGCCCCCGCGTGGGGAAGGCAGACGCCATGGTGAGGGACCAGTCATTACTTTCGGGCTTCAATAATCCTCTCCGTTCCGGTCGTACCGGTCGGCCGGGCCGCGTTACAGCGGTGCCGGCCGATCGTGTTTCTGGCGGATGATCTCCCAGAAATACCGCGGCGCCAGCAAGGCCTTCCGTCCCACCACGAATTCGATCGCGAGAATCACCATCCAGACCCCGTACGTGATCGCCACGGCTTCGCGCAGGTTCGGTCGCAGGAACTGCACCAGCCACAGCACGAACAGCACGGTCGCGTCGCGCCAGTCGAACTCCATGTTCGCGAGCACCATCATCGCGAGCCCGGATTGCAGCAGGGTGAGCAGGATTTCGAGCCGCTGGGGCCCGTCAAAGTGGAAATCCAGCCACACCCCGTGATGCCGTAGGCTCGAGTAGCCGTACACCAGCGGGATCATGGCGGCGAGCACCGTCCACTGGTTGATGTTGCTCGACACCATGTTCATGAGCGCCATCGGCGCGCGGGTGACGCGCCGCGCCCAATAGAACGCCGACACCTTCTCCGGGAACTCGGAAAGAAACGGCGCCACCCACTGCACCAGGACGAACTGGCTCACACCCAGCAGCCCCGCCATCGCGAGCATCGACTCGAGGAACGGGTGTGCCGTGACGTACAGCAGCGCACCGCCGCCGCCGAACAGCGCGGCGATGGCGAGCGGACGGCGCCAACCAGGCTGGCGGTACGCCCAGCGTGAGACCGCGGGGGCGTCCGCGACGTGATCGGCGCCGTGCGGGGCGTTTCGGAATAGGACTCCGAGGTAGACGACGTACAGGGTCAGGAGCACCACCGCGTCGACCCAGGTAAAGCTCCGCTTGAAGAGGATCACGACGAAGTACAAGAGCGGCGGCACGAGCCCGACGATCTCGACCGCGTGCTCGCGCTCGAGCCGGATGGCCGGCAGCCGCTCGCGCGCGGACCTGCGGCCGGAGACCGCGAACACGAAGTAGATCATCGGCCACCCGAGCCCGAGCAGCAGGCGAATGGCGCCGGTGAGATTCGCGATCGCCAGGTGCGCGCGCTCGGGCTCTCGCCCGGCGTCCCACGCGATTACCGCTTCGACGGCGAACTCGGGAAGCGTCTGCAGCCAGGCGAGGATCGCGAGCGCGAGACCCTGGGAGATGAGAAACTGCGCGGCTTCCGCACCCCAGGCGACGAGGAAAGCCGACGCGAGAATGCTCGGAAACGTCCACAGCGCGGACAGCGCGGAGCCTCCCGCCGTGGACAGGAAAGCGAGTACCTTTAGTTTCACGTGCGCCGAAGATAGTTCTGCCCCGGAGGCTCAACAAGCATGGGACGCGACAAGATGAAGTCCGCCAGCCTGCACAGCTTCCACGACGAGCACACGGAGCCGCTGCCCCCCGTGCCCGCGCCCGGCACGCGCACGCCGTTCGAGACTCTCGTGCGCGAGATCCTCGACCAGCTCGGCGAGGACCCGAGTCGCGAGGGCCTCCGGCAGACGCCGGCCCGCGTCGAGACGTCCCTCAAATGGCTCACGCGCGGCTACCACATGTCGGTCGCGGACGTGATCGGCGACGCGCTGTACAGCGAGCGGCACGAGAACCTGGTGTGCGTGCGCGACATCGAGATCTACTCGTTGTGCGAGCACCACCTGCTGCCGTTCTTCGGGCGGGCGCACGTCGCTTACCTGCCGAACGGCCGCTTGGTCGGTCTCTCCAAGATCCCGCGCGTGATCGAGGTGTTTGCCCGCCGGCTGCAGGTGCAGGAGCGACTCACCGACCAGGTGGCGGATGCGCTCATGGAAGTGCTCGAGCCGCGCGGCGTCGGTGTGGTGATCGAGGCGTACCATCTCTGCATGATGATGCGCGGCGTCGAGAAGCAGAACTCCAAGACGGTCACGAGCGCCTTGCGGGGCGCCTTGCTCCAGGACGCGAAGACCCGGGATGAATTCCTGCGGCTGGTGTACAGCCGGGGCCCGGGGTGAGCGACGCGTCCCCGACCGCCCTCGCCGGGAAGCTCGCCCTCGTCACCGGCGCCTCGCGCGGGATCGGGCTCGCCGTGGCCGAGCTGCTGCACGCCGCGGGCGCGCACGTGGTGCGGCTTGCCCGTACCCTCGTCGACGGCACGACCGACCGTCGAACGGACCTGCGCTGTGACGTGACCGATCCCGCGGCGGTGGAGCTGGTCGTCGGTCGCGTGCTCGCCGAGCGGGGGATCCCGGACATCGTGGTGAACAACGCGGGCGTCTTCTTCATCAAGCCGGTCGCGGAGACGACGCCCGACGATTTCTCCCGCACGATCGCCGTGAATCTCATGGCTCCCTTTCTCGTGACGCGCGCCCTGGTTCCCCATCTCGGGCGGCGCGGCACCGGTCACTTCGTCACCATCGGGTCCATTTCCGACCATGTCGCGTTTACGGGCTCGACCGCCTACGCCGCCAGCAAGTTCGGCCTGCGCGGCATGCACGAGGTGCTGCGGGCCGAGCTGTCGCGCACCGGCGTCCGCACGACGCTCGTCTCGCCGGGGCCGGTGGACACGCCGATGTGGGACCCGATCGACCCCGACGCGCAGCCGGGATTCACCAAGCGCAGCGCCATGCTGCAGGCGGGCGACGTGGCAGAGGCCGTGCTGTTCGCGGTCACTCGGGCCCCGCGCGTCGACGTCACGGAGATCCACCTGCTGCCGACCGTCTATTCGCTGAGAGGCTAGATGCGGCCCGTTTCCCGTTTGCCGTTTCCCGTCCTGGCATTGCTCGCCGCGCCGTTGGTCGCACAGCAGTCCCTCCCCCCGCTTCCGGACACGACCGGCTTCGGCGTGCACGTGCTCGCCCTGGCCCGCGCGCCCGACAACGCCGTCTGGGTCGGCACCTACGGACAAGGACTCTTCGTCCTGCGGCAGGGAGCGGGCAGCTGGGAGCAGGTGAAACATTCCAGCGACACGACCGGGCGGACGGTTTCCTTCGATTTCGTGCACGCCCTTGGATTCGGGCCCAATGGCGAGATCTGGTACGGCACGGTGGGGAACGGGTGGGGCCTGTCGACCGACGGCGGCAAGACCTGGACCAACTGGGAGCTCAAGCAGCTCGGCCCCGAGTGGCAATACGTCGCCCCCAACGGCATCGTCACGCGGGGCGACACCGTGTACGTCGGCACGGCCGACGGCATCAAGCTGTCCTGGGACCGCGGCACCACGTGGTCGGAGATCACCGACTCGAGCGGGGCGGTCACTGCGCCGCATCCGTGGGGCCGGCTGCGCAGCCAGTACGTGCTGGCGCTCGCCCGCGGCGCCGATGGCAGTGTGTGGGCGGCACATCTCCGGGGGCTCGCCCGCTCGACCGATGGCGGGCGCAACTGGACGGAATACCCCACACCGGTGCGGTGCCCACCCCCCGGCGCGGAGTGCGTCAACCGGGTGCGGGCGCTCGCCCCGGATACCGGGAGTGTCGTCTGGGTGGGGACCGAGCGGGGGCTGTACCGGCTCGATCCGACACGCAGCGCGTGGCTCGACAAACAGGGGAATCCAGCCTGCCCGGTGGGACCCGTGGTGAAGGGCTGCCGCGTGGATCTGCCGCCGGTGCAGGCGCTCGTGCGCGTGGGCGCGGGGCAGGCGTTCGCCGCCACGCGCGACGGCGTGTACGAGGAGGGGGGCGACGCGCTCAACGTGTGCGACATGACGCGCAGCGTCAGCGCGCTGTTGCTGCTCGCGCCGGGGGTTTACGCCGCCGGGAGACCCACCGGCCTGGGGACCTGCCGCATCGATCAGCGACTGACCCTCGTGGGCGTCACCTACCAGGAGCGGCCCGACACGGACTCCCGTGGCACGCGACACACGTGGTTCGGACGGCCCATCGCCCTCACCGACCAGCCGTACATCGACCAGACGTATCGCTACGGCTCGACCATGGGGGGCAACTTCCAGCAGCATCAGGGCGTCGAGTTCAACAATCCGGACGGAACGCCCGTCCATGCGGTCGGCGACGGCGTGGTCGTATTCGCCGGGCCGGCGGAGCAGGGGGCCAATACCGTCGCCATCCGCCACGACCGGAAGCTCAAAGGGCTGTTCATCTTTTCGACCTACTACCACAACGCGCAGCTCCTCGTGTCGGTGGGCCAGCGCGTCAAGGCGGGCGACGTGATCGCCCTGGTCGGCAACACGGGCCGGGCGACCAACGACCATCTACATCTGGAGATCCACGCCGCACCGGTCGACTCCGTACCATTGATCGTGGATCCGAACCAGCGGTACCCGCAGTACACCGTGAACCCGGAGCTCTGGATCCGTCCGCTGCCCGGGACAGGGATCGTGGCGGGGCGGGTGTGGGACGCGCACGGCCGGCCGGCGCCGCAGGTGCGCGTGTACGGGTTGGTCAAGGCGGAGCCGCAGGAGACGCCGTACTCCTACGCCGAGACGTACGGCGAGCACAATCATCCGGACCCGGATTATCGCGAGCACTTCGCCGTGTCGGATGTCGAGCCCGGCGAATACACGATTGCGGTGGCGGTGGACGGGCGGCGCATGACGCGCCGCGTGCGCGTCGAGGCCGACCGCGTCACGTGGGTGGAGTTCGGCTCGGGTGCACATTGAGCTGACGGAGATGCTTCGCTGCCCGGAGGCGCACGAGGAGGGATTCCTCGTGATGTCCACCGGCGAGATGCTCGGACGGATGGTCCGGTCGGGCATGCTCGGCTGTCCGGTATGCGGGAAGGAATATCCGATCGTCAGAGGAGTCGCGCACTTCTCGGGAAAGGGGAAAGGGGAAGCGGGAAACGTCCAGGACGACCGAGCAACGATTCCCGCAACTCTCCAGGCGCTGCTGGATCTCTCCGGCCCCGGCGGCTATGTCCTGCTGCTCGGCTGCGCCGCCCGGCACGCGGTGGGGCTCGCCGAGCTCATGGGCGGCATCCACTTTGTGGGCGTGAACGCACCGGACGATGTGGAAGAGCTCCCGGTGCTGAGCCTGCTCGCCTGCGAGGCCATGATTCCTTTGCGACAGACCGTGGCGCGGGCTGCCGTCGTGGGGCGCGACCGGCTGGGCGCCAGGTGGCTCGCCGAGGCGCGCCGCGTGCTCCTCCCGGGGCGGCGGCTGGTGATCGAGAGCGAGACCGTCACCGCGCCGCCCGGACTCACGCAGCTGGCGCTCGGGCACGGCCTGTTCGTCGGCGAGCGGCGCTGATCAGCCTTCGATGGTCGCCGCCGTAGGATCGGCCTGCGCGTACACCCGATCGATCAGGTCCTTGTAGTTCTTTTCGACCTGGCGGCGCTTGACCTTGAGCGACGGGGTGAGCTCGCCCGACTCGATTGTGAAGTCCCGCTCGATCAGGACGACCTTCTTCGGCATCTCGAACTTGGCGAGGTCACGCAGGCCACCCATCACCTCGCGCTCCATCTTGGCCTGGACGTCCGCCAGCCGGATGAGCTCGGCCGGAGACGCATAGGTCAGGTTGCGCTCCTTGGCCCACCGCTCGAGCTGATCGAAGTTGGGGACGACCAGGATGATCGGGAATTTGCGTTGGTCGCCGAGCACCACGGCGCTCGCCACGAACTTGTTCAACCGCACCGTGTTCTCGATCGGCTGGGGCGCGACGTACTTGCCGCCCGCCGTCTTCAACAGGTCTTTCTTCCGGTCGGTGATCTTGAGGTAGCCATCGGCGTCGACCTCGCCGATGTCCCCCGTATGGAACCAGCCGTCCGCATCGATCGCCTCGCGGGTCTCCGCCGGCTTGTTGTAATAGCCCTGCATGATGTTCGCGCCCTTGGCGAGGATCTCGCCGTCGTCCGCGATCTTGATCTGGACTCCGGGGATCGCCTTGCCGACCGTGCCGAATTTCGGCCGCGCCAGGGGATTCAGCGTCAGCACCGGCGACGTTTCCGTCAGCCCGTACCCCTCGATGACCGGGAGCCCGGCGCTGTAAAAGAACCGTCCAATCTCGGCCGAGAGGGGCGCGCTGCCCGACACGAACAGCTTGATCCGTCCTCCGGTGCGTGCCCGCAGCTTGGAGAACACCAGCCGGTCTGCGATCGCGTGCGTCAGCTTCAGGCCGAGCGGCACCCCGATGCCGGCCAGGCGGTGCGCCGCCCACCGTTCCCCGACGCGCTTCGCCCACTGAAAAATGCCGCGCTTCACCGCGCCACCGGTGTGAGCGTTCTCGAGCACGCGGGCGTAGACCTTCTCGTACACGCGCGGCACCGCGGCGACGATGGTCGGCCGCACTTCCTGGAGATTCTGCGCGAACGCGTCGATCGACTCGGCGAAGTTGATCGTGACGCCCACGTGGAGGAAGTAGTACTCCACCATCCGCTCGAGGATGTGTGACAGGGGGAGCAGCGCGAGACAGCTGTCGTTTTCGCTGACCCGCAGCGTTTCCACGGAGCCGCGCACGTTGGAGCAGATGTTGTCGTGCGTGAGCATCACCCCTTTGGGCTGCCCCGTCGTCCCCGAAGTGTAGAGCAGAGTCGCGAGGTCGGCCGGCCGCACGCCGAGCGCTTCCTCTTTGAAGCGGGGATACTTGGCGGCGGCCGCCCGGCCGCGCGCCTCCAGCTCGGCGAGGGTGTGCACCCCGTCGCCTTCGGCTCCCCCGGTCGCATCGAATACGATCACGTGGCGGAGCGACGGCAACCCGCCGCGCACGGCGCGGATCTTCTCCACCTGGGCCGCCGTCGAGCACACCACCGCCGCCGCGCCCGCGTCGCGCAGAATGTATTCCACCTGATTGGCGGGGAGGGTGGGGTAGATGGGCACGTCGGTGGCGCGGGCACACAGGCACGCGTAGTCGGTCAGGGCCCACTCGAGGCGCGTTTCCGCGAGGATCGCCACCTTGTCGCCCGCCATGAGCCCCAGCTCGCGCAGGCCGAGCGACAGCGCCTGCACCCGCGCCGCGGCTTCCTGATGCGTGACGTCGCGCCACGCGCCATCGGCCTTGTAGCGGAACGCGGCCGCATGCGCCCCGTAGGTTTGCACGGCGTCGAAGAACAGCTCGGTCAGGGTACGGGGCGAGGCGCTCATGGCTGGAACCTCACGACGAAAGTGACGGGCGAACCAGGCACCGTGTCTCCCACGGCGCGCCGCGCGATCGCCTGCACGACCACGCTGTCCGGAACGGACGGACCCAGGAGCCGCACTTGCACGAATGCAAACCCCGATGCGCCGGTCGTCACCGTGTCCGTCGTGACGAGCGCATGGGTCGAATCATCAGCGACGAGCGTGACCGGGCCCGCGGACACCGGATCTGTAATCGAGTAGACCACGGGCCGGCCGGCCAAAGGCACCGTCAGCGAATCACCCCCGCTCGCTGATTCGATCGTGTCCGCCACCTCTACCGTGAGGGAATCGGAGACCGAGTCGGCGGACAGCACAACGGTATCCACGGTCGACGCTCTCGTCGCGAACAGCGTATCCGCGGCTGCCAGCGTGCGAATCGAAACCGCGTTGCTGATCAGGCCGTCTGACCGCGCCAACAGTCGTCCCGTCTGGCCGATGCGGTTCACGACCGTGCGGCCGGTGAGGCTGTCGAGTACGGTGAGGACTGGGGTGCTGTCCGCCGTGGCCCAGACGATGGTCGCGACGACCGAGTCGCCGTGGCCGTCCAGCACGCGGGCGTGCGGGGTGAGGGTGTCGTACTCCTCGAGGCTGTCGGGAGCGGTGACCTCGAGCGCGATGACGCGGCTCAGGTCCCCTGGGCCGAATTTGTTGCAGGCGAGAGCCACCACGAGCAGAAGGACGACACCGCCCGCGCGGCCCCCAGCCGGGGGCCGGCCCGTCAGGGCGCCTCCGCCGCGGCGGCTTGGGTGGGTCCCGAGGCGCCGAGATCGCGCAATGCCTGCGTCGCGTGCTCGATCCATTTCTGCGCGTCGGGTCCCTTGGGGGGGTGCGCCAGGAATGCGCGCAGGTGCTGGGCCGCGCCATCCGGATCGCCGCGCTTGAGCAACAGGAACGCGAGCCCGTAATGCGCGCCCGCCAGCTCGCGGTCGAGCTCCAGCGCGCGACGGTAGTGTCGGATCGCCTCGTCGATGCGCCGCGTCTTGGTGAACGCGATCGCCATGTTCTGGAGAATGCGCGCGTCGTTGGGATGGTCGCGCAGCGCCAAGCGATACGACGTGAGGGCCGCGTCGTAGTCGCCCTGGCGTTCGAGGGCGAGCGCCTCGTTCAGATAGTCGAGGCGCTGGGGATTGATGTCATCGGCGCCCGAGCCGCCGAAGAGGCGGCGCCAGAAACCCATGGGCCGAAAATAGCTTGCGGCCTCGCGACTGTGCAATGTAGCTTCACACCCCATGCCGGCCCCGCCCCCCCGGACGCCCCCGCCCCCACAGCCCCCGCCGGCCCCCCGGCCTCGGAACGCGCGCACCGCCCGCAAGGCGCCGCACGGCGTCCTCGAGGTGGATTGGCCATTTTTCGGCGAGATGTGCCGGGCGCTGGCGCTCAAGATCTTCCGGGAATACGACCCGGACGTGGTGATCGGTATCGCCCGGGCGGGCGTGATCCCCGGAGCGGTGGTGGCGAGTATCCTGCAGCGCGACTTCGCCTCCATGGCCATCACCCGCACGGAGACCGGGGGCCGACCGGTGGTCATCGCCGGACCGACGCGCCTCGTAACCGGGAGGCGGGTGCTGATCGTGGATGAGACCTGCGACACCGGGGCTACCATGAAGCTCGCCCTCAACGCGGTGCGCGAGCTGAAGCCCACCGCCGTCAAAACCGCTGTCTCGTTTAGCACCGGCGAGTTCCGGCCGGACTTCTACGCGCTCGAGACCGACAACTTCATCATTCTTCCCTGGGACCGTGAGGTCATCATCGACGGGGAGATCGTCATGCGGCCCGACTACGCCGTGAAGCTCAAGGAACTCGGCGGTTGATCGACCGGCTGACCGCGGCGCTTACCCGCTCCCGCGCCGACTACACCGAAATCCGCGTCGAACGCACCTGGAGCACCGCCGTGACTTTCCGCGGCCGGCGCCTCGAATCCGCCACCGCGAGCGAGGACCAGGGCGGCTTCGTGCGCGCGCTGCACGCAGGCGGCGGCTGGGGCGTTGCCTCCTTCACGTCGCTCGACCGGCTCGAGGCGATGGTGGCGCGCGCGGGCGAGCTGTCGCGCGCCGTGCCGGTGGAGCCGCCCATCCGCCTCGCCGACGTCCCCCCGCATCACGCCGACGCCCTGCTCGATCTCGACGGCGATGTGCGCGGCGTGCCCATCGCGGAGAAGAAGCGGCTGCTCGAGGCGTACAACGGCGCCATGCTCGGCGTGAGCGACCGGATCATCGACACGCTCGCCGTGTACCGCGACGACGTGAGCGAGTACTGGTACGTGAACTCGCAGGGCACGATCCTCCACGAGCTGCGGCCTGACGTCACGCTCTCCGGGACCGCCGTGGCGCGCCGCGACGGCACGATCGAGAAGGGACTCGAGTCGATCGGGATGCGCCGCGGCTGGAACTCGGTGCAGGACAGGGCCGCCGGGTTCCGCGAGGTCGCGGAGCGCGCGGTCCAGCTGCTCGACGCGCCTATGGTGAAGGGCGGCACCTATCCCGTGATCCTCGACCCCGAGCTGGCGGGCGTGTTCATCCACGAGGCGTTTGGACACCTCTCGGAAGCGGACTTCGTGTACGAGAACCCGCAGGCGCGCGAGATGATGACCCTCGGCCGCCGCTTCGGGAAGCCGGTCCTCAACGTGGGGGACAACGGCGCGGCCCCCGGCTTGCGCGGCACGCTGCCGTTCGACGACGAAGGCACACCCACCCGGGACACCACGCTCATCAAGGAAGGGATTCTGGTCGGCCGGCTGCACTCGCGCGAGACAGCCGCGGCGATGGGCGAGCGCCCAACGGGCAACGGGCGCGCG
>Ga0193755_1000060_pt1 | contig 28125 bp, 18 predicted proteins | sample H1a2metaG_FD_144921 | JGI IMG/M metagenome (GOLD analysis project Ga0193755, IMG submission 144921) | Soil microbial communities from a riparian zone of the East river system, Colorado, United States - H1a2 | ecosystem: Environmental > Terrestrial > Soil > Riparian zone | place: USA: East River...
GAGCTCCACCTCACGATGCTCCGCGTCGAGCACGGTATCCCCGGGCCGCGTTTCGCGAACCCCGCGCACGTTCGCGACCACGTAGCCGACCTCGCCCGCCTCCAGTTGCTCGGCGGGCTTGTGGCCCAGTTGCAGGTAGCCGACCTCGTCGACTTCATAAACGTCTTCGCGGTGCGCGCCAAAGGCGATTTTCATGCCGGGGCGGACTACGCCATCGACGACGCGAATCGAGGGGATGGCGCCCCGGTAGCGATCGTAGTAGGAATCAAAGATGAGCGCGCGGAGCGGGGCTTCGTGGTTGCCGCGCGGCGGAGGGACCCGCGCGACGACGGCCTCGAGCAGTTCCGGCACGCCTCGCCCCTCCTTTGCCGAGATGCGCAGAATCTCATCCGGCTTGGTGCCGATCAGGTCGTGGATCTCATGGGCGCGCTTGTCCGGTTCGGCACCCGGCAGATCGATCTTGTTCAGGACGGGTATGATTTCCAGGCCGGCGTCCATGGCGAGCAGCAGATTGGACAGGGTTTGTGCCTGAATCCCCTGCGACGCATCCACCACCAGAATCGCGCCCTCGCAGGCAACCAATGATCGCGACACCTCGTACGTAAAATCGACGTGTCCCGGCGTATCGATGAGGTTGAGCTCATACAACTGCCCGTTTTTCGCGTGATAGCTCATCCGCACCGCGTTCAGCTTGATCGTGATGCCGCGCTCGCGCTCGAGGTCCATAGTGTCGAGGACCTGGTCGCGCATGAGGCGCTTGTCGAGCGTTCCGGTGAGCTCGATCAGCCGGTCGGCGAGCGTCGACTTCCCATGATCGATATGGGCGACGATGCAGAAGTTGCGGATGTGGTCCTGTCGCATGCGGGCTAAATATAGCCATCAGCCATCTGCCATCAGCAGGCTGACGGCAGACGGCTGATGGCTCTATCTTTCCTTTCACCCATCCCTGATGCCACCACTCATCGGCTGGTTTGATCCCTCGCCCAAAGGCGGCGCGCTCCGCGTCGCGGCGAACAGTTATCTCCCGGCGAAAGGCGATCCATCCGTTCGCTTGCCCGGTCTGCGGCGCGGCGATCTGATCGTACTCGACAATGGTCGCGTGACGACGGTAAACGGTGAGCCCGCTGGCCAGCTCGACGGTCGGCCCGATTTCGCGAATCTGGGCGCTGTCCATCCAAACCGAGCGCTTACGCTCGAGACGCCCAATGCATCGAGTCCCCGCACCGCGGAGACGCAGCGGGTGGTGGATCTCATTTGCCCCTTCGGCTTCGGCCAGCGGGCGCTCATCGTCTCGCCGCCCAAAGCCGGGAAAACGATGATGTTGCAGGCGATCGCGGAGTCGGTGGCCGAAAATCACCCCAAGGCAGTCCTGCTGATTCTGCTCGTGGACGAGCGGCCTGAGGAAGTCAGCGAGATGATCGACTGGGGCCGGGGGGAAGTGATCGCGTCGAGCTTCGACCTGCCGCACGAGCGGCACGTGGCCGCCGCCGACATGGTGTTCGACCACGCCCGCCGGCAAGTCGAGCTTGGACGCGACGTCGTGATCGTCCTCGACTCGCTCACGCGGTTGGCGCGCTCGCACAATACGACGGGGCGGGGCACCGGGCGCACCATGTCGGGCGGGCTCGACGCGAATGCGCTGGCGAAGCCCAAGGGGCTGTTCGGAGCCGCGCGCGCCGTGCCCCCCAAGGACGGGGGTGGCTCGCTCACGGTGATCGCTACCGCCCTCGTCGAGACCGAAAGCAAGATGGACGACATCATCTTCGAGGAGTTCAAGGGCACGGGCAACGCCGAGCTGCGGCTAACGCGCGCGCTGGCGGACCGGCGCATCTATCCGGCCGTGGACATCGCGGCGAGCGGCACACGCCGCGAAGAGCTGCTCGCAGATGCAAAGACGGTCGAGGCCAAACAGAAGCTCCGGCGGGCCTTGGTGGACCTCCCGCCGGAGCAAGCGATGCAGAGTCTACTGCAACAGATGAAACGCGCTAAGACGAACGCCGAGTTGTTGACCGCCCTGTAGCAGGCGTGCCGGCCTTCACGGCCACGACCTTACCAGTCATCGCGTTCACCTCGACTTCCGTCGTTCCTTTCCGGCCGGCGCGCTGGATCCAGAACTCATACAGCAGCCGGCGGCGTTCCTTCGAGAGCTCGACGCGCTGCACGGTGCCGGGGACGCGTTTCAGCGCGACCGCGCGGGCCGAGTCTTCACTAATCTTTGCTTTGGCCGCGAGGCTGTCGGGGACGTTTCGCGTCGGTTCTTGCGCAGCGAGGCTGCCGGAGGCGAATGACAATGCCGCGACCAGGGTGAGGGTGGAAAGAAGGCGCATGGTTTCCGCTCCCAGGATGAAGTGTGGTTGTTGCTTGTTGAGACCACACCATCGCGAGGACGGTCACTGCAGCCGGTAGTCCGCTCCCCTGATAGCCACGAGCAGCGTCGGGACCGCGAATAGCGTGATGGGGGTGGAGAGGACTAAGCCTCCGATCACCGCCAGTGCCAGCGGCCGCTGCAGCTCACTACCCGCGCCGATGCCGAGCGCCAGCGGCAGCAAGCCGAACAACGTGCACAGCGTTGTCATCAGGATCGGCCGCAGCCGGACGCGGGCCGCCTCTCGGATCGCCACCTCGAGCGGCACACCTTCCTCGCGCATGCGGAGCCGCGTGAAGTCGAGCAGGATGATGCCGTTCTTGACGATCAGCCCGACCAGCAGAATCAGGCCCATGAACGACGCCACGTTCAACGCCGTCCCCGTCAGGAGCAGCAGCGCCAGCGCTCCGACGAACGACACCGGCGCCACGAGCAGCACGATCAAGGGCTCGACGAAGGACTCGAACTGCACGACCATGACGGCGCACACGCTGATCGCGGCGAGCGCCAGCACAAGCAGCAAGGCGCGGAATGCCTGCTGCTGGCTCTCGTACTGGCCGCCCAGCACGACCCGCACACCGGTCGGGGCAGGATGCGCGCGGAGCACCCGCCGCACATCGGTCATCACGCCACCGAGCGACCGGCCGCTGACGTCGGCCGTCATCGCGATCATCTGCTGTTGGTTTTCCCGCTCCAGGCTGATCCGTGATTGCGTCGGCGTGAACGTGGCGAGGCTGCCGAGGGGCGTGACCCGACCCCCCGTGCCGCTCGCGACGATCGGCAGCGCGCGCAATCGCAGCGGATTGTAGCGCACCGAGTCGGGCGCGCGTACCCGCACCCCCACCGGCCGGTCCTCCGTGCGGATCTCGCCAGCCTCGGTCCCGAGCAAAGCGGCACTCACGGTGCTTCCCACATCCTCCGGTGTCATGCCAATCCGGTCTGCCTCGGCTTGGTTGACGCGCATCATCAGCTCGGGCGAGGGCTCGGCAATGCCGTTGTAGAGGTCTTCGAGACCTGTGACGCCCTCCAGGTCCGGGGCGAGCTGTGCGGCGTACGCTTCGAGCGTATCGAGCCGCTCGCCGAAGAGCTTGATCTCGACGGGCTTCGCCGCGCCCGCGAGATCATTGATCACGTCCGACAGTATTTGGACGAACTCGATGTGCAGCCGCGGTACCGCGGAGTTGATCGCGTCCCGTACATCGTCCATGACGGCGAAAATGTCCCGCGAGCGCTGGCTTCGCGGCACGAGGCGCGCCACGACGTCGCCGGTGTTCTGCGATGTCGCGAACAGGCCGAGCTCGGCACCGGTGCGGCGGGAGGTCGCCTCGATCTCCGGAGTCTCCGCGAGGATCCGCTCCGCGATGCCCACTTCACGATCGGTTTCCGCCAGTGCCGTCCCGCCTGGGGTGAAGTAATCGAGGACGAACGCCCCTTCATCCATCTCGGGCAGGAAGCCCGTGCCCACGAGGCGCATGAGGATAACGCCGACCGCCACGAGGGCCAGCGCAATGGCACCGATACGCCGCGTATGGTGCAGCACTGACGCGAGCGCCCGCTCGTAGCGCGATCCGAGTGCGTCGAGCGCCCGCTGCGCCCGGGCCAGCGGACCGGCGGTCGTCGTCTCGACCTCGTGCGCGGTGACGAATTGCTCGGCCAGTAACGGAATGATGGTCAGGGCGAGAACCAGTGAGACCAGCACGGCCACCGTGAGCGTCGTGGCGAGCGCCGCGAAGAATTGTCCGACGACACCCTGCAGCAAGCCTAGCGGCAGGAACACGACGACCGTGGTCAGCGTCGATGTCGTCACCGGCCAGATCAGCTCCTGCACCGCGGCCCGAATTGCCTGCATGCGGTCATTCGTGAGCCGCAAGTGGCGCGCGATGTTCTCCGTGATGACCACGGCATCGTCGATGACGAGGCCGATCGCGATCGCCATCGCGCCGAGCGTCATGAGATTGAACGTCTGACCCACCAGGCTCATGATGAACACGGTGATTGCGAGCGTCAGCGGGATGGACGCCGCGCTGATGGCGGTGATGCGGCCGTGCCGGAGGAAGACGAGGAGCACGATGACTGCGAGCGTGGCGCCGATCAGCATCGCGTCCCGCACCGACCGCACTGCTTCCCGCACCAGCTCGGCCTGATCGTACACCGGTTTGAGGTGCACGCCGGGCGGCAGCGAGGGCGCGACGGTCGCCATGATCCGGGCCACACTGTCGGCGAGCGCGAGTGTGTTGCCGCCGACCTGCCGAGTCACGTTGATCAGCGCCGCGGGCCTGCCGTCTCCCGCGATGATCCGGACATGGTCCTCCGTGCCTACCTGCACGGTCGCGACGTCCCTGACGCGGAGGCCGCCGCGGATCACCACCGCGCCGATATCGGCGGGGGCGTGGGCTTCCTGGTCCGTCACGATCAGGTATTGCCGGTAATCCTGCGCGACGCGTCCCACGGCCTGCACCGTGATCGCGCGTCGGATTGCGTCGGCCAATTCGCCGTACGTCATGCCGTGCGAAGCGAGGCGGGCGGGATCCGCGATCACCTCGAGCTCGCGGACGTCTGAGCCCTGCACGTCCACGCGGCCCACGCCCGGCACTCGAGAGATCAGCGGCTTGATCTCGTAGCGCGCGAGATCGTACAAAGTCGCGGGCTCTCCGCCCTCGACGTTGTAGCCCACGATTGGGAACAAGGAAGGCGTGAGCTGCTCGACCTCGATGCTGAGGTTGGGAGGGAGCGCGCTCTGGACCTGGTTCACGCGCGCGCGTACGAGCTGCAGCGCCTGATCCATGTTGGTGCCGGGCGCGAACGTAATCGAGATCTCACTCGCGCCGCGGATCGAGTGTGACCGGACGCGGGTCACACCGGGCACGATGCTTACCGCTTCCTCGAGCGGCCGCGTGATGCTGAACACGACCTGGCGTGCGCCGAGCGTCGAGCCCTGGGCCACGATCGTGATGCGCGAGAAGCGGAGCTCCGGATAGATGGCGGACGGCAGCCGAAACGCCATCCAGATCCCGGCGGCACTGAGCAGAGCAACGAGGAGATAGACGAGTCGCTGCTGGCGGCTCAGGATGTCGAAGAGCTTCACCGCCGCGCGCCACCGATTCGGGCACTATCCTGCACGCCGTACGCGCCGGTCGTCACCACAGTCTCGCCGGCAGCGACCCCCGTCAGGATCTCGGCGAGCGATTCGTTGCGGCCGCCGACGGTGACTGCGCGCGCGTGCGCGATCCCGCCTGAGTCGACGACGAAAACGCGGTAGCCGTCTCCCTCGGGGACCAGCGCGTCGACCGGAATTACCACGGCGTGAGGGTTCACGCCCGTGACGATGCGACCGACCACCGATTCGCCGATGCGCAGGGCACGCGGGGGCACCGTGAGCCGGGCCCGGACCGCGACGCCGCGCGACGCGGAGTCCACCGCGACGCCGATGCTCGTCACCACACCGGGACCGAGCGCCTCGCCGCTCGCGCCCTCGCCGCTGGTGACGGTGGCCGTGTCCCCGCGATGGATGCGCCCGGCTTCAGCCGGCGACACGTTGAAGACGATGTCCAATGCCATTGGGTCGGCGACCTCGACCAGCGTCTGGTTCGCATCGACGGACGCTCCCAGCACCGCGTTCATGCGCGTGACGACGCCGCTCAAGGGAGCCCGCAGTGTGGCCAGCTCTTGCGCACGGCGCGCCGTGACCGCCGCCGACTGGGCCGCCGCAAGGTCGGCGGCCGCCTGGCCGCTGTCCTTCTGTGCCAGAACGCCGGCCTGGACGAGCCTCACCGCGCGCGCATAGGCGCGCTCCGCGTTCGCGAGCGCGGCGGCGGCGCTCTGCGCTTCCGCGTCGAACGGTGCACGCTCGAATTCGATCAACGCATCGCCCTTGGCGACGGGTTGCCCGGCGACTACGAAGATCCCGGCGACGCGCGTCTGCCCGGGTGGCGCGAGCGCGGCAAAGCGGTCCGCTCGCGGCATGACCGTGCCGATCGCGCTGACTTCATGGGGGAAGGGTCGGACCATGGCGACGCTGGTGGAGACGCCGAGCATTCCGGGTTCGCGCGACACGTTCTGCCCCTTACTCGAACCTCCGCCTCCGCATGCCGCGCTGATTCCCGCGAGCGCGATACTCACCGAGAGGCGGCTCACGGCTCGTCCGGCGACGCGGTGAGCAGTTTCAAGGCACGGGTTGCCGCGTCCGCGGTCGCGAGGTCGTCGATGTAGCGCGCCAGGATCTCGCGGGCATTGCGTTGCGCCTCGAGTACGTTCGCCAATGGGATGGCTCCCTCGCTGTAGGCCTGCAGTGACATCGCCGCGACGCGATTGGCGCTCTCGACGAGTCCCGCGGTGCGCCGCAGCCGATCGCGTGCGGCCACCAGATCGCGCCGCGCACGCGCCACCGCGGCTTCGGTCTCCCGGCGCGTCAGGTCGAGCTCGGCGCTGGCCCGATCCCGCTCCGCAGCCGCACGCAGCACGTCGCCGCGGCCAAAATTGAAGAGCGGGAAGGGAAGCGAAAAGCCGATGACGGGCAGCAGCTGATGCGGTGTCGTGCTCGTAGGATCGCCGGTGTCGAAGCCGAATTGGAGATTCGGCGCGAAGCGGGTGCGGCGCGCGAATGCCAGCGACCGCTCGGCGGAGCGCAGCGACGCCTCGGCCGCGGCGATGGGAAGCAGCACGCGCCCCTCTGTTAGGGCAGCGTCGGGTGGTGGACGCAGCGAATCGACCAATGCGATCGTCGGCTCGTTGCCGCTGAGCCCCATCTGCAATTGCAGCGACAAGAGCGTTTCGAGCGCGGCGAGCGAGTCGTCGGCGGCGATGTTCGCGAGCTGCCCTGCATTCACCGCCGCGAGCCGGACGTCGAGCTCGCTCACGTCGCCGACCTCCCGTCGCAGCTCGGCGATCCGCAACAGACTGTCGGCATCGAGGGCGGTGCGGTGGGATAAGCGCGCATGCAGCGCCGCTGCCAGGCTGCGCGTGTAGGTCGTGTCGACGTCGAACCGGATCGCGGCGCGCTCGAAGTCGAAACGATAGCGCGCGGCGTCGCGGGCCGATTCCGCGGCCCCGATCCGTGCCCCGCGCAGCCAGGGGAGGTCGACCGGCAACTCGCCGAGCGCGTGATAGTTCGGCGTGTCCTTCGTGTAGCTGCCGGAAACGATGGGATTGGGGAATGCCCGAGCCGCCCGCGACGCGCCCAATGCGGCCGTCGTATCGGCGCGGGCGAGCGCCACACGTGCGCCGCGGGCCAGCGCGGCGGCGACGGCGTCGGCACGCGTGACCTGTTGCTGAGCGACTAAGACGAACGGGAACAGCACCGAGGTCAGAAGTGACACGAGGCGCATGGCCCGGAAGCTAGTGGTCCTACCTTACAGCAGGCTTACGCTGCAGGAAACGCAATCTCGACGCGGGTTCCCGTTGCGTCGGATGCGACGGAAATCCGGGCGCCATGCAGGTCGGCAATCCAGCGAGCGATCGGAAGCCCGAGTCCCGAGCCCTCGGCATGTGTGCGGGCGCTCTCGCCGCGGTAGAACCGCTCGAAGATCCGGGGCAGCTGGTCGGACGGAATGCCGATGCCGCTGTCCGAGACGATGACGGAGCGCGCGCCGTCGCGCGCAGTGACATCCAACTGCACTCGCCCGCCCTCCGGCGTGTACTTGATCGCGTTGTCGAGCACGATGAGGACCAGGCGTTCCACGAGTCCCGCGTCCCCCGTGATTTGCGCCTCTTCGAACGACCCGACGACCAACGCCACGCCTTTTCGCTCGGCCAACGTTCGGGCGGATGCGACCGCCTGCGAGACGACATCGTCCAAGTAGAGCGATGCGCGCACGACCTTTCGCTCGCCGGCATCGGCGCGCGCGAGCGTGAGCAGGTCGCCGACGATGCCGCCCAACCGGTCGGCCTCCCGCTCGATCGCCTGAAAGGCGGCGGTGTCGCCCGTGGCGTCGCGCGGCTGCGCCAGCGCGAGCTCCGTGCGGGTGCGAAGAATGGTCACCGGCGTGCGCAGCTCGTGGGCGGCATCGGCCATGAAGCGCCGCATCTGCTCCATCGAGCGCTCGACCGGAACCGTGGACTGCCGGGCCAGCATGAAGCCGCCCGCCGCGACCAGCAGCAGCGCCGCCAGCGCGGCTGCACCGAAGATCCCGATCAGCGACGCGTACTGCTCGCGGATATTCGGTCGATCGGCGACGGCAGCCGCGACGTACGTTGTGCCCGAACGTCCGTTGAAACGCTCGGCGTGCAACCGCCGCTCGTGACTGCCGCCCGTCACGTGCTGCACGTCGGCGCTTCCGGTGGTCGCCGCCGCGCGCGCCGCGTCGACGATCCAGGCGTCGGCCTGGGGCGGCGTGATCGCCCTGCCGGTGGCGTCGAAGAGGTACAGCTCGCGCTCGGGAATGTGGAGTTCTTCGACGGCATCCGCCGCGCCGCCGGAGGCGCGCTCGAGCTCCAGGTCATGCGTCGCGCGCACGATGGCCCGCTCGAGCTCCAGGTCATGCGTCGCGCGCACGATGGCCCCGGTCGCCGCCGCGAGCGAGAGATCGATGCGCCGCGATACCTGCGTCCCGATCGCCAAGAACAGTCCGGCGCCGAGCAGCACCAGGATGAGCGTGAACGTCGCCGCATACCACAGGGTGAGGCGGACGCGCAGGCGGCTGAGGCTCATCCGGACACGCCCAGGCGATAGCCGGCGCCGCGCACCGTCCGGATCAGCTTCGGCTCGAAGCCGTCGTCGATCTTGCTGCGCAGACGCCGAACCAGCACGTCGAGGACGTTGGCAAAGGGATCGTGGTTGTTGTCCCACACGTGCGCGGTAATCGCGGACCGATCGACCACCTGGTCGCGGTGACGCAGCAGCAGCTCGAGCAAGGCGAATTCTTTCGCGGTGAGATCGATCGACCGGCCGGCGCGGCTGACGCGCCGGGCGCCGAGATCCACCTCGAGATCCGCGACGCGCAGGATGGTGGGAGTGAGTGCCAGCGCACGGCGGCGCGCGAGCGCCTGGAGCCTGGCGACCAGCTCGCGAAAGGCAAATGGCTTGGTGAGATAGTCGTCGGCACCCACCGCGAGGCCGCGGACGCGATCGTCCACGGCGTCGAGCGCCGTCAGCATCAGCACCGGCACGCCGACTTTTTGACGGCGCAGATCGGCGCAGAGCTCGAACCCGCTGCCGCCTGGCAGCCGGACGTCGAGGATGACGACGTCGTAGTCGCCGATCAACGCTTGCTCGCGCCCCTCGGCGAACCCGGCCGCCACCGTCGGGTCTATGCGATGCTCGCGCAAACCGTCACGCAGGAGACCCGCGAGCTCAGGGTCGTCTTCTACGATCAGCACTCGCACGAGCCTAAGATAGGCGCGCCCCCGCCTCCGGTCATCCCGGGGTCGGGGGCGTGCGGTCTCCTGAAGCCGCTAGTTACCGCTGACGATCCGCTTGTAGCTGTCGGGATTCCATTTCGGCCGATCGGCGCTGTTCGCGACGTCGAGGCCGAGGTAGAAGATGAGCTGCGCGACGCGCGACTCCTTTTCCGCGTCGATTTTGTCCGGCGAGTCACCGACCCTGTGGTAATCGATGTGGGTGCCGCTGAAGAAAAACAGGATCGGCACGCCTTTCTTCGCGAAGTTGAAGTGATCGGAGCGGCCGTAGAAGTTCTCGCCGGGCCACTTATCGTCGATCGGCTGCATATTCAGCTCGCGATGCGCCGCGGCGACCCGGTTCAGAGTTGCGCCGAGATCCGAGTGTTCCTTCCCGATCGCGACGATGGTGTCCTTCCAGTTACGACCGATCATATCGATGTTGAGATCGGCGACGATGCTGGTGATCGGCACCGTGGGATGATCGACGAAGTATTGGCTGCCCCACAGTCCTTTTTCCTCACCGCTCACGTTCAGAAAGATGATCGAACGCCGGGGACGCGGCCGCAGCCCAGAGAATGCCTCGGCGATCTCCACGACGGCGGCCGTGCCTGAACCGTCGTCGTCGGCGCCGTTGCAAATCGAGTCTGCCCCCTCGGCCTGGCAGCTGCCGCTGCCCCGTGGTCCCGCGACCCCGATGTGATCCATGTGCGCGCTGAAGACCACGTACTCGTTCTTGAGTGTCGGATCGCCGCCCTCGAGAATGGCAACCACGTTGGGCGCGGACTTCTTCTCGCGCGTGGCCATCCGCGCGTGCACGTGCAGCTGGACGTCTCCCAACGGCCTCGCCTCGAACGCCGCTGCGGACGGCGCGCCGGCCAGATCGAGCCCGAATTGCGCCACGATCGGCTGGAACGACGACATCCGCATGAGCAGGATCGGGCCACCGATGGAATTGTTGGGGTCGCGGGACTGCGGCCGACTTCTGCGACTGACGATCCTCGACCAGTCGAAGTCCTCAGCGGACGTGAGCAGCACGACGCCGGCGGGCTTCCAGGAGAACAGCCGCTGGCGGTCACGAAAGCGGGGGCTCGCGAAGATCACCATCTTGCCGGCGAACGTCGCCGTGTCCGCCGTCAGCGGACCGGTCAACGGGCCCGTGACCAACACCACGCCGCCCGCGTAGTCGCCGTTTTCAAAGTTGTTATCGGAAAACACGAAGTCCTTCCCGTACTTCAGCGTGGCGTCGCCGCCGCCGTGCACGAATGCCACGGAACTCTCGGCGACGACCTGTACGCGATCCAGTGAGTAGCGCTGAATGAACGTCCCGTTGTCGCCACCTGGCGTGAGGCCCAGCCGGCGGTACTCGCGCCCGATGTAGGCTGCGACCTTGTCGAGCTCGGCACTCGGTGTGTCTCGACCACGCATGGAATCATCGGCAATAATCCCGATGCGCCGGCGGATATCGGCCGGCAGGATAGTTTGCGCCGCCTGCTGTACATCGGCCGGTGATTGGACGAACAAGGCGTTCGAGAGCAACAGCATTGCGAGCAAGACAGCCTCAAGAAAAGGAAGGGATGAAAAAGGTAACGCGCCCGATCGTGTGAGACTACGATCGGGCGCGTCAGGTTTCAGTCTGAACGTTCAAGGCTTGCGACGCCGCACCTCAGGCTCATCGCGCGGCTTTGGTGATTCGCGCGGTGGATCGCGGCGCGGCTCGGCGCGTGGCTGTGGCTGGCTCCGAGGCTCGTTGCGCGGTTCCGCCCGTGGCGGCTGGCTCCGTGGCTCGTTGCGCGGTTCCACACGCCGCGGCTCGCTGCGCGGCTCATTGCGTGGCTCGTTGCGCGGCTCGACTCGCCGTGGCTCGGACCTCGGCTCGACACGGCGTGGCTCCGAACGCGGCTCCACGACGCGGGGCTCCACGCGCGGCTGGTCCCTGGGCGGCAGAATCATCGGCCGGTCAGAAGGCTTGGCATCTTGCCGGTCCGGACGGCCGCCGCCGTTGCCCCGATTATCATTGCCGCGATTGCCACGGTCGTCGTTGCCCCGATTGCCGCGATCGTCGTTGCCGCGGTTGCCGTGATCGTTGTTGCCACGGTTGCCGTGATCGTTGCCGTTATTGCCACGATCATCGCCGCCGTTGTTGTGGTCGTCGCCCGGACGACCGCGACGGTCCCGCACGTTGGGCGGCGGCACGCTGCCGAGCCCGCCGATATCCCGGCCCGTCACCCCGCGACGCGTGTTGTCGTTGACCGGGCGCTCGCGCTCGCGAGAGACGAAGCCCTCACGGCTGGGACGATCGGTGCCCCAATCCTTAAAGATGAAGCGCGGCTGCGGACGGAAGGGCCGCACGAACACGGTACGGCTGCCGCCATAGTAGCGGTATGGATAGTACCAGGGATCGTCGTACACGACCATGCGGAAGCGCACGCACGAGTTGAAATAGGGATCCCAGTACGGATAGCTGACATAAGTGTGACAGTCATAGCACAAGAAGCGCGGATAGTCGTAGTGCTGACCGACATTGTACGAGATGACGTCGTAGTCCCAATCGACGTACCCGTCCGGTACGATTCGCTCCGCGAGGTCGGTCATGGCAACGTACGGATCACCGCGTACGCGACCATCCGCGATCACGCGATAGTCCCAATGCTGTCCGCTTTCGATTTGGTCGTAGACGAACGGATCAGCGGAGGCCACCGCGAAGAGGTAGCCAACGCCTGGGTAGTCATCGATGGTGAAGGCTTCGCGGGCGAGCTCACTTCCATCGACTTCGAGGTCTCGGCCGCCGCGCGCAAAGTTGTCTTCCCACGGATCCCGGGGGAACAACACGCGAATACGACCATCCGTATCCACTCGGAAGATCGTGACGTAGGCATCCTGATCGAGGTGGAAATACAGCCGGACCCGCTCACCGCGGGTATAGACGGCCGCGTCTCCGCGGTTAGTCCACAACTCAACTTTCGGCCGGTACAAGCTCGGATCCCGCGCCGTGGACGTAGACAGGACGGCCAAGCTGAGCATCGCTAGGTTTGCGAACATAGAGCCTCCCGCCCCGGGTAAGGCAGAGACTGTGCCAGCGCCATAATACGCGTAAATTATATTGTTATAATGACTTGGCTCGATTGTGATCCATCTCCGCTGTCCCATGGCAAGGACATTTCTTGGCGCAGCGCCTAGACCTGCTCGATCCGGCCGAAGTCGCCCGCCTCGGTGGCATCGAAATCGTTGCCGAGGGCGTCGTTGAGGGGTTCCTGGCCGGGCTGCATCGGTCGCCGTTCCGCGGGTTCTCCGTGGAGTTCACTGAGCACCGTGCCTACCAGGCGGGCGATGAGCTGAAGTATCTCGACTGGCGGATGCTGGGGCGGTCCGATCGACTGTTCGTAAAACAATTCGAAGAAGAGACGAATCTCCGCTCCATGATCCTGGTCGATGCGAGTCGATCCATGGCGTGGCAGGGTACGCCCGAACGTCTGACCAAGCGCGCGTACGCGGATCGACTGGCGGCAGCGTTAGCGCTGATTCTGTTGCGGCAGCGCGATGCGACGGGACTCGTGACGTTCGATGAGCACGTGCGTCAAGTGATCCCGGCGCGGGTGAAGACCGGTCAATGGACTCGCATCGTGCGTGGTTTGCTCGACACGCCGGATGGCCTGGGGACCGCGGCACACGCCGCGCTGCAGCGCTTGACCGCCTTGCTCGCCCGGCGGGGAATGGTCGTGCTGATCTCGGATCTGTTGTTCGATCGAGAGTTGGCACTCGCCGCGCTGCGATATCTCCGGCATCGCGGCCACCAGGTCGTCGTCTTTCACACCATGGACCCAGCGGAAGTCGAGCTCAGCGGTCCGCCGGAAGTGCGGTTCAAAGATCCAGAATCCGCGGTGAGCGTCGTGGTACGGCCGCGCGAGCTGGCTCGCGCGTACGCGGACACGGTGCGCCGCGAGATCGCCGCGTGGCGGAAGGCCTGCCGGCGGCACGGCATTGCGTACCACCACATCCAGACCGACATGCCGTTCGGCCTCGCGCTGCGCCTGCTGACGTGAGCTTCATTCACCCCCTCGCACTCCTGGGACTCGCCGCCGCCGCGATCCCGGCATTGCTTCACCTGTTGCAGCGACGCATTCCCCCCGAGCTCGATTTCCCACCTGTTCGCTATCTGAGCGCGGCGGAACGAGAGAGTGCTCGTCGGCTGAAGCTCCGCCACCTGTTGTTGCTGATTCTGCGCACGGCGTTGATCGTGGTGATCGTGCTCGCGGCGGCACGACCGTTGGTACCGCTGCGCGGTGGGGGCGCGCATCAGCCGACGGCCGCCGTCATCATTCTCGATAATTCTCCGTCCTCTGGAGCAATCGTCGATGGCGGTCTCGTCCTCGACCGGTTGCGCGTGGCGGCGCACTCGTCCCTGGCACGCACGACGTCCGCCGATCGCGTGTGGCTGATGCTGTGCGACGGTGTGCTGCGCGGGGGCACGCGCGAAGCGCTGCTCGCCACGATCGACAGCACACATCCTGGCTGGCTACGGCTGGATCTGGTACCAGCCGTCGAACGCGCCTCCCGCATGGTGAATGCGCAGCCGTTAGTCGGCCGGGAAGTGCACGTGCTCAGCGATGGGCAACGCACGGCGCTCGCGTCGAGTCGGGCCACGGTGCCGAGCGGGGTCCGGGTGCTGGCGCTCGCTCCAGGACGCGGGGCGCCCAATCGCGGAATCGTGGCGGTCACGGTCTCCGAGGGAGCCGCGGTCATCGAATTGAGCGGCTCGACGCTCGACAATGGAGGAACACCCCAGTCTGTGCCCGTCACGATGCGCATCGGTGCCGGCCCCAACCGTGGAGAAATCGTCGCCCGCGGGTTGGCGACGGCGGGCCGGGAGGGCACGGAAGGAGCGACGCGAGCGGCGGTGACCGTGTCGCTGCCTGCGCAATCGCTTGCGCCAGGGTGGTGGGTTGGCGAAGCGGCGCTCGAGCCCGACGAGCTGCGCGCCGACGACCGAAGGCCTTTCGCCTGGCGCGTAGCACCGCCTGCGAAGGTCATGGCGGCGCCCAGTGCTGGATCGTTTGTCGCGGCGGCGCTCGACGTGCTCCAGACGGGCAGGCACATCGTCGATGGCCGCGATGTCGTGATCGGCGGCGGTGACGTCCCCACCAGTCCCCACGCGATCGTACAGCCGCCCGAGGATCCGGCGCTCGTCGGACAGGCGAATCGCGCGCTGGCGTCGCGCGGCGTGCCGTGGCGTTGGGGTCAACTGGCGACCCCTGGAGTGCTCTCGTCGACCAATTTGACAGTTCTCAATGGCGTGCCGGTCGTGCGGCGATATCGCATAGAGGGAGCAGGGGGGGGGAGCGGGGAGCAAGGAGCAGACGTCGTGGTGGCGACCGTGAATAGCGAGCCCTGGCTCGTGCGCTCGGGCAGTGTCGTGATGCTCGGCAGTCGACTGGACACCGCCTGGACGGCGTTGCCGGCCACGCCGGGGTTCGTGCCGTTCATCGATGCGCTCGTCAATCGGATCGTGATCGGTGAAGCCGAAGTCGCCTCAGCCGAAGGCGCGCCGCGCGTGGAGTTCCGCACGCGCGGAACCGATACGGTCGGAGCGACAGTTTTCGGTCCCGACGCGCGCGAGTCCGACCTCACGCCTGCCTCGACTGCGCTGGTCACGGCCGCGCTGGGCGGCAAGGACCGTACATCGGTGCTGAGTGCCGATCGATTTGCCGCCGAGGCCTTCTCCGGCACGCGGCGCGCCGATGCGAGTGGGATCCTGCTGGTCCTGGCCTTGCTGCTCGCCGCCGCCGAGCTGGGGGTCGCGACCCGGACGCGCTGATGCCGCTCGACTTTTTGCTCGAGAGGTTTCACGACCTTCCCGCCACGCGCTCGCTCGCCGGGCGCCTGCCTTCGGCCGGAAAGCGCATCGGGGTGGGCGGGCTTCCCGGTTCGAGCCCGGCCGTGCTGGTCGCAACGCTCGCCCGCGCGTTGCCGCAGCGAGTTTTCACCGTCGTCGCTCCGACTCCATCGGATGGGGAGCGCTGGCTCGCGGATCTGCAGACGCTCCTGGGACCGCAGTCGACGGCGCTGTATCCACAGCGCGAGTCGCTCGGCGCCGAGGAGCCGCATTACGAGCTGGCGGGCGAGCGCATCGAGACGATCGAGGCGCTACTGCGCGGAGCGGTCCGTGTGCTGGTCACGACCGCCCGAGCGAGCGCGGAGCGGACGGCTGTCCCGGCGGCACTGGAGCAGGCGCGACTCGTGATCGAAGTCAGTAAAGAGGAAAGGAGCCTCACCGACACGGCTCAGCGGCTCGATCAGATGGGCTACGAGCGCGTCCCAACCGTCACTGAAGTCGCCCAGTACAGCGTGCGTGGCGGAATCCTCGACGTCTACGGATTCGGCATGGCGGCGCCGGCGCGCATCGAATGGTGGGGCGACGAGATCGCCTCGGTCCGCAGCTTCGATCTCGACACACAACGGGCGCCGGCGCGCATCGAATGGTGGGGCGACGAGATCGCCTCGGTCCGCAGCTTCGATCTCGACACACAACGTTCGGGCGACGCGCTGGACCGCGTGACCGTTCTCCCGGTGCGTGCGGAATCGGTACCGGGGGGGGGCCAATTCAAGGCGGGGCCGCAGCATGACGCCCCCCGGCGGAAGAATCTCCTGGATCTGCTGCCGACCGACACGATCGTCATCACGGATCAGGAATCCGCTGTGGAGCGCGAGGTCGAACGAGCCTGGGCGGATGCGGCGCACCATCTCGAGGTCGCCCGCCGGATGGGAGAAGAGCCGCCGGCCCGTGAGGACCTGCTCATAGACCCGGGAGCATGGCGTGCACGGCTGAACGGCCTGGCCCGCATCGCGGTATCGGATGCGGAGACCGAGCAACGCTTTCCACTTGCCCCGCCCGAGCACATCGACCGTGACCTGAAGCGGCTGCGGCAGATCGTCGCCCAGCCTCCGCCAACCGTGATCCTCTGCGACAACGAGGGACAGCTCGAGCGATTGGAAGAGCTGATCGGCGCTGATCGTGCGACGCTGGCGGTCGGCGCGCTCGACGGTGGCTTCATCATGCCGACGCTGCGAGTCCTCACCGATCACGAGATTTTCCGTCGGGCACGACGGCTGCGGCGCCCGCGTCGCTATCGCAGCGCCGTCTCGACCGCCGCCTCACGACCACTGACCCCGGGCGGGTACGTCGTGCATCTGGAGCACGGGATCGGGATCTACCGCGGCCTGCAGACGATCGCCGTCGGCGCGGAGGGGGTGACGCTCGAGGTCGCGGTCGTGGAGTACGAAGGCGGGGACCGGCTCAACGTGCCGCTCTACCGGATCGATCAGCTCGAGCCCTACCGCACGGCGGGCGACGGCGACGGCGACGCGCCGCCGCCGCGTCTCCACCGGCTCGGCGCGAAGACCTGGCAGCGGCAGCGGGACAAGACGCGGGCCGCGATCCGGGCGATGGCCGCGGAGTTGCTGGACCTCTACGCGCGACGTCAGCTCGCCACGGGCTTCGCCTTCCCTCCCGATACACCGTGGCAGCGGGAGCTGGAGTCCGCCTTCCTTTATGAAGACACCCCCGACCAGCGGCGTGCCTCGGACGAGGTTAAGCGAGACATGGAGCGTGCCCGCCCGATGGACCGGCTGCTCGTCGGCGACGTCGGATACGGGAAGACCGAGGTCGCCGTGCGGGCGGCATTCAAGGCGGTGCAGGCGGGGAAGCAGGTCGCGGTACTCGTGCCCACGACGATTCTCGCCGAGCAGCACGGCCGCACCTTTCACGAGCGGCTCGCCGATTACCCGGTGCGCATCGAGGTATTGTCACGCTTTCGCAGCACCAAGGAGACGGCGCCGCTGGTGGAGCGCCTCGCCGGCGGCGAGGTCGATATCGTCATCGGGACCCACCGGTTGCTCTCAGCGGACGTCACGTTCAAGGATCTTGGTCTGCTGGTCGTCGACGAGGAGCATCGCTTCGGCGTACGGCACAAGGAGCGGCTGAAGGCGCTCAAGCTGAGCGTGGACGTATTGACGCTCACCGCCACACCGATTCCGCGAACCCTGCACCTCTCCCTAGCCGGTCTGCGCGACCTCGCGCTGCTCGAGACTGCGCCGAAGGACCGGTCTCCCGTCCTGACGTTCGTCGAGCCCTGGGACGATGCGCTTCTCGAGGAGGCGATTGCACGAGAGCTGGATCGCGGCGGCCAGGTCTATTTCGTCCACAACCGAATCGAGACGATCGAAACCGTGGCGGCGCGGGTGCGGTCGCTCGCGCCGCGCGCGCGGCTCGCGGTGGCGCACGGGCAGATGCGCGAGGCGGATCTCGAGGCCGTCATGGGCAAGTTCGTGCGTGGCGAGGTGGATGTCCTCGTCTCCACGATGATCGTCGAATCGGGCCTCGACGTGCCCAACGCCAACACGATGATCGTGGACCGCGCCGACCGCTTCGGTCTCGCCCAGCTGTATCAGCTGCGCGGGCGGGTGGGGCGGAGCCACCGCCGGGCGTTCTGCTATCTGCTCGTACCCGATCAGGTCGATGCCCAGGCGGAGGAACGTTTGCAGGTGCTCGAGCATCATACTGATCTAGGATCGGGCTATCGCATCGCGCTGCGGGACCTGGAGCTCCGTGGCGCGGGGAATCTGCTCGGAGGCGAGCAGTCGGGGCACGTGCAGGCGGTCGGCTTCGACATGTATCTGCGGTGGCTGGAAGAAACGGTGCGCGGGCTGAAAACCGGGGAAGGGGGACGGGGGAAGCGGGAAGAGTGGTCGCCGCCGGATGTCACATTGGACGCGCCGGCGCATTTGCCGGATGAGTACGTCGCCGATGATGACGCGAAGCTCAATTTGTACCGGCGGCTGGCGCGGGCTGAGCAACCAGGCGAGATTCAAGCCGTTCGTGACGAGCTGCGTGACCGTTTTGGGCGATTACCGGCGGCCGCTGAGCGGCTCCTGCTCGTCGCCGAGCTGCGCGCGCTGGGTGCTCAGGCCGGTTTGGCGACGGTCTTGATCAAAGGCGACGAAGCGCGGCTCACTTTCCGGCGCGACGCGTCGCCGCGTTTGGCGGGCCTGCAGGTGGCCCTCGAGGCGGTGCAGTTCGAAGCGGACGTGCGGCGCGCGATGCCGCTCTCCCTCAGGCTCCGCCGGCTCGGCGGAGAGTCGATCGGCCCCGGCTTGGTCCGGGCGCTCACGGCCGTTCTGCGTGACCATCACGGTTAACGAGAGAAAGAGGAAACGGATGCGACGTTTGAGTCTGGTGTTGCCGGCGCTGACCTCACTGACACTATTCGGGTGCAACGCGATGCGGGACGCCTTCTCGTCGCGCGCGGACGTCGTGGCGCGCGCCAATGGCCAGACCTTGACGGTGGAACGGCTCGGCGGGTGGGCGGGCGAGAGCAAGCAGGTGCCGCTCGATCCGATGACGTTGACCCGCGTGTCGCGCTACTGGGTCGAGTACTCCCTGTTTGCGGAAGCGCTGGCATCCGGCAAGAATCTCCGCGATTCCGCGACGGCGGCGACGGCGATGTGGCCGGTCGTGTCCAGACTCAAGTGGCAACGCTTCCACGACCGGATCGTTACGGGCAAAGACCTGACGGCGCAACAACTGGATTCCGCCTATCAGAGCGGGCCATACCGTGTGTTCCAGCACATTCTCTTTCGGGTGCTCCCCCCCCAGGGCAGTAAAACGACGGACGCGAACCAATTGATCAGAATCGACGCGCAGAAGCGCCGCCAAGCCGAACAGCTGCTGCCACAGGCGCGTACGGCCGGCGCTCGGTTCGCGCAGCTCGCCTCGCGGTATTCAGAGGATCCAACGTCGAAGGTGGACGGCGGATCGCTGGGGCTCTCGACGCGAGGCCAGTACGTTGCGGAATTCGATGACGCGGCCTGGCAGCTCGCGCCGGGCGGGATCACCGAGGTGGTGAAGAGCCAGTTCGGCTATCACATCATCCGTCGTCCACCGTTGGCCGAGGTGCGGGATTCGTTCCGCATCGGTCTACAGGAACGGATGTCGCGCCACGCGGACTCGATGTACGCTGACAGCCTCGTAGTCAGGCGAAAGATCCAACCGGTGAGCAATGCTCCCGCGTACGCGAAGGCGGCCGCGCAGGACATGGATGCCGCGCGCTCCAGCAACCGGGTGCTCGTGAAGTATCGCGGCGGATCGTTGAAGGTGCGGGACTTCGCGCGCTGGTTGAACGCCCTCGACCCCCAGATCATCAGCGCGCTGCCGCAGGCGAACGACGAGCAGATCAACCAGTTCCTGAAGTCGTTGGCGCAGCAGCAGCTCATGCTGGAGCTGGCGGACTCCGCCAAGGTCGCGCTCACTGCGGAGGACTGGCAGCGTGTGCGCGAGGAGCACGACTCCACGATGCTGATGATCACGAATGTCCTGAACCTGTCACCGGAGATGCTCCGCGATTCGGCCGGCAAGACGCCTGATGAGCGCGTCACTTTCGCGCTGGGACGGGTGAACGACTATTTCGATCGCGTGTTCCACGGACGGACGCGGTTCTATCCGCTGCCCGCCTTCCTGGCCGATACTCTGCTCGCGGACGCGCGCTGGGATGTGGACGCGGCGGGCGTGCGGCGGGCGGTCGAGCGGGGCCAGGAGATTCGGTCCGATTCGGCCCAGGCATCCAACGCGCCGCGTATGGCGCCCGCACCAGGACCCGCGCCGATCGACACGACGAGAAGGCAGGCGCCGCGATGAAAGCTCTTGGTTTTCTTCTGGCGGCGTCCATGGTCGCGGCGACCGCCGCCGCGCAAACACTCGATCGGATCGTGGCGATCGTGGGCACGCGTCCCATTCTCGCGTCGCAAATCGAAGAGGAAATGGTCCAGCAGCAAGCTCAAGGACAGGCGCTGCCAACGGACTCCGCCGGGCTCGCTGCCATGCGGCGACAAGTCCTCGACCGCTTGGTCGAACTCGAGATTCTGGTGCAGCAGGCCGAGCGCGATACCTCGATCAAGGTGACGGACCAGGAAGTGCTCGATCAGGTGGAGCAGACGTATCAGAACGTCCGCAAGCAATTCACCTCGGAGAACGATTTCCGCGATCAGATTCGCCAGGCGCGTTTCGGATCGGTCGAAGAGTGGCGGCGCTGGCTGGCCGACGAACAGCGCCGGCAGCTGTATGCGCAGCGCCTGATCGAGGCGCAGCGGCAAAAGGGGAAACTCCGCCCGATTCCGCCGACCGATGCGCAAATGCGCGAGTTCTGGGAACAGAACAAGGAGCAGCAGCCGAAGCGGCCGGCGACGGTGTCGTTCCGTCAGATCGTGCTCAAGCCGGCGCCGGATTCTGCCGCACGGCAACGGGCGTTTCAGCTCGCGGAGTCGCTCGTGGTGGCGCTACGGCACCCAGGCGCCGATTTTGCGGCAGCGGCGAAGAAGTTCTCGGGTGACAGCGCCTCCGCGGCGCAAGGCGGCGAACTGGGGTGGTTCCGCCGCGGCGTGATGGTCAAGGAGTTTGAGGACGTCGCGTTCCGGGTCCGTCCCGGAGAGATCGCGGGCCCGGTCGAGACATCGTTCGGGTTCCACATCATCAACGTCGAGCGCACGCAGCCGGCCGAGATTCTGGCCAGGCACATTCTCGTCGTTCCCGAAGTCAGCGCGGCGCAGATCGCGATCGCCCGGCATCGGGCAGATTCACTGCACGACGCGCTGGCCCGCGGAGGGGCGAGGGCGTCCTTTGATTCCCTGGCGAAGACCTACGCCGACCCGCAAGAGCCCAAGCTGGCGGAGGAGGCACCGCTCACCGACATCCCGCCGGAGTACCAAAAGGTCCTCGCGACGGATACGACGGTGGGACTGAAGCCGGTCATCGTCCAGGGAGCCGATACGCCGCGCACCAAGTTCGTGGTCCTCGAGGTAACCGCTCGCCACGACGCGGGCGAGTTGTCGTTCGAGGACGTGAAGATCCGGATCCGCCAGTCGCTCGGCGATCAGCTCGCCATCCGGCACTTCATCGATCAACTGCGGCGTCAGATCTACATCGACATCAGACTCTAGCCTTGGCTCCTCCCCCTTCTCGGCCGCGCCTGGCGGTGGCCGTGGGTGATCCGCGAGGGATCGGCCCCGAAGTGGTGCGCAAAGCGCTGCGGCAGCCCCTCGATGCGGATGTCCGCATCGTCGGTGGCTGGGAGGACGGAGCCAAGATGCCGAACGACCTCGAGGCGGGTCGGGCGGCCGCCCAAAACATCGAGGCCGCTGCGCGACTCGCGCTCTCCGGTGAAGCCGACGCCATCGTCACCGGACCCGTGAACAAGCTGGCATTGCACGCCGCCGGCTATCGGTTTCCCGGAGTGACGGAGTTCCTCGCCCATATCGCCGGTGATGTCCCGGTGGCGATGATGTTGACGACCGGGCGACTCCGGGTTGTGCTGGTGACGACGCACCTCTCGCTGCGGGACGCGATCGCCTCGGTGACGACCGAGCGCGTGGTGCAGGCGGGACGCATCGCGACCGATGCGCTGCGGCAGTGGTGGGGCATTACCACGCCGCGCCTCGCGTTGTGCGCGCTCAACCCGCACGCCGGCGAAAGCGGACTGTTCGGCGACGAGGACGAACGCCTGCTGCGGCCCGCCGCCACGGCGCTCGACGCCGCCGGGCCGCTCCCCGCCGACACTGTGTTCGTGCGCGCGCTGCGTGGCGAGTTCGACGCCGTGCTCGCGCCCTATCACGATGTGGGAATGACGGCGGTGAAGGTCTCGGGCTTTGGTACCGGGGTGAACGTGACGCTGGGGTTGCCGTTCATCCGCACGTCACCCGATCACGGGACGGCGTTCGACATCGCGGGGAAGGGAATCGCGGACGCGGGGTCGATGCGCGCGTCGCTGGAGCTGGCGGTGCAACTGGTGGGCGCCCGGCGGCAGCGAGGGGACTAGCTCGACGGCTCCGGTACGTGCGTTGTCGCCGGCCAGACGCGCACTCTCCCCACGCGCCGGCCATCCATTTCCAGAATCTCGAACGTCGCACCCTGCAGATTGACGCGGTCGCCTACCTTCGGCAGCCGGCCGAGCCGCCCGAACAGCAGACCGCCAATCGTGGTGTAGTCCGCGTCGTCGAGGTGAAGCTTGAGCAGGCGATTGACGTCATCAACTTCGGCACTGCCGGGCAGAATCGGCACGCCGCCCCCTGCGCTGCTCGCCGCGGTCCCCGGCCCGGCGGCCGGGGCCTGGTCGTACTCGTCGTAGATCGGCCCGACGATTTCCTCGAGTAGATCCTCCATCGTGACGAGCCCGGCGGTTCCGCCGAATTCATCGAGCACGATGGCGAGATGCACCTTCTGGCGTTTCATGTCGGCCAGGACGTCCTCGACCTCACGCGTGCCGGGCACGAAGAACGCGGGCCGCGCGATGTCCTGCACGGGGGCTTCGGCGCCGGACAGCAACCCGCGCAGGATATCCTTGGCGTGGACGATACCGATGACATCGTCGAGCGACTCGCCGGTCACCGGATAGCGCGATCGTCCCGCGGCGGCGACGCGGTCGGCCGCCTCGGCGAGGGATGCCTGGGCGGGTAACGCGACCATCTGTGTGCGTGGCGTCATCACATCGCGGGCATTCTTCTCGCTGAACTCGAAGACGCCTTCGAGCAGTCGCGCATCGCCCGCGCCGAGGCCGCCGGTCTTGCGACTTTGCTCGACCAGCATCCGGATCTCTTCGGGCGAATGCACGCGGTCGAGCTCGGGGTTACTGCTCCTGATACCGAGCAGGCGCAGCACGAGGCGTGCGCTTGCGTTCAGAAAGAAATTGAACGGTCGCGTGATCCAGGAAAAGACGATCAGCGGCGTGGCAACCCAGCGGCTGGTGGCCTCGGGGTGGGTGATGGCCCATGTCTTCGGCACTAGCTCGCCGAACACGACGTGCAGGAACGAGATAGTGGCGACGGCGACGACGGACGCGATGCCGCCGCGCGTCAGAAAATTCAGAGTCGACGGAAGCGAGGCAAACCAATCGTGAAAGAAGTGTGCGACGGTATCCTCGGCAACGTAACCGAGCAGGATGGACGTGAGTGTGATGCCGAGCTGCGTCGCCGAGAGGAGCTTGTACAGCTCGCCGAGCGCCTTGCGCACGACCCGCGCCTTGCGGTCCCCGCGCCGGATCATCGCCTCGATCCGCGTGCGGCGGGACGCCACCAGCGCGAACTCGGCTGCCACGAAGAAGGCGTTCGCCGCGACCAGCGCGAGGATGGCCAGGAGGCGCAGGCCCAGGACGTTCACGGCCTAATAGTATTAGATTTGCGCCGAGGACACATCCGTGCTGCCCGCTGAAGCCCACTGTACCTATCGCGCGCCCATCAACGTCGAGACTCGACGGCGCCTGACACTCGCGCTGGCCATTACCGCGGTCGTCATGCTGGTCGAGCTGATCGGCGGGTGGCTCGCCGGCTCCCTGGCCCTGCTGGCGGATGCCGCGCATATGCTCGCCGACGTCGCGGCGCTCGGCCTGGCGCTCGTCGCCGCGTGGATCGCGCAACGGCCGGCCACGCCGGAGCGCTCGTTCGGGTTCATGCGGCTGGAGATTCTTGCGGCGCTCATCAATGGTGCGGTGCTGTTCGCCATCGCGATCGGCATCGGGGTCGAAGCGTGGCACAGGCTGCGGGTGCCGCAGCTCGTGAACGGACCGTTGCTGCTCGGCGTCGCGGCGATCGGCTTCGTCGCGAATCTCGCCGCCGTCGTCGTCTTGCACCGCGGGCATGAGCACTCGCTCAACCAACGGGGCGCGTACCTGCACGTGCTGGGTGATCTCCTCGGTTCTGTGGGCGCGCTCATCGCGGGCGTGGGCGCGCTCATCGCGGGCGTCATCGTGCTCACGTCAGGCTGGGTGATGGCCGATCCGCTGATCTCCGTACTGATCGGGGGGCTGGTCCTGGTCAGCGCCTGGCGACTGGTCAAGGAAAGCACCGACGTGCTGCTCGAGGCGACGCCAAGACACATCGCGCTGTCGGACGTGCACGAGCGCATCGCGTCGGTGCCGGGAGTCGAATCGGTTCACGACCTGCATCTGTGGACCGTGACGAGCGGGGTGGTGGCGATGAGTGGGCATCTGGTCGTGAAGAACCCGAGCGACAATCAGCCCGTGCTGGAGGCGGTGCAGGACAGGATGCGAGGGTTGGGAATTGCGCACGTCACTGTGCAGGTGGAGAGGGATCCGACTTGCGAGTAGACCGTCCGTGGTACAACCACTACGATCCGGGCGTGCCGCGCGACGCGACCTTCGCGGATCTAACACTCCCGCAGTTCCTCGAGCGCGCGGCGGCGAGCTACCCTGACACGACCGCGGTCGTCTTCCTGAACGGCCGACTCACCTATCGTGAACTGAAGGATCGGGTGGATCGCCTCGCCACCGCGCTTGCGGGCATGGGCGTTACGAAGGGCACCCGGGTGGCGATACAGCTGCCCAATCTTCCCCAAACGGTCATCGCTTACTACGCCGTCGTGCGGCTCGGCGCGCAGGTCGTGCTCACGAACCCGCTCTATACGGCGCCGGAGATGGAGCACCAGTGGAAGGACTCCGGGTGCACGGTCGCCGTGGTCGCGGACTTCACGTACGACCAGAAGATCAAGGATAATCGCTCGCGGTTGCCGATCTCGGACTACGTCATCGCTTCGATCCCGGAGTACCTGCGGTTCCCGCTCAACGTGCTTGCGCCGCTCAAGCTCAAGCGGCAGAAGCCACACCCGGCCATCGCTAAGGTCAGGTCAGGTCCCGGGATCCATTTCTTCAAGCGCCTCGTCGCGGAGACGGACCCCCGGCCTCCGGCGGTCAGCCTCGACCTTGACGACGTCGCGGTGCTTCAGTACACAGGCGGTACGACGGGCGTCTCCAAGGGCGCGATGCTCACCCACCGGAACCTCTCGTACAACGTCCAGCAGGCGCGCGCGTGGCTGCCGGCGCTCCGCGATGGGCGGGAGGTGATGCTCACCGCGCTCCCGATCTTCCACGTGTTCGGAATGACGGTCTGCATGAATCTCCCGGTCCACATCGCCGCGACGATGGTGTTGCTTCCCAACCCGCGCGACGTCCCGGCGATCGTGAACGCCATCGAGCGGCACCGCGTCACGATCGCTCCACTGGTGCCGGCCCTGTTCAACGCGATCAACCAATTTCCGCGCGTCTCCCGCCGCGACCTCTCCAGCGTCAAGGTGTGCGTCTCGGGCTCCGCGCCTTTATCGGTGGACGTCCAGCAACGCTTCGAGGGCCTGACCGGTGGCAAGATCTGTGAGGGATTTGGGCTCACGGAGACGTCGCCGATAACGCACATCAATCCGCTGCAGGGTCTGCGGAAGATCGGCACTATCGGCGTCCCCATCGTCAACACCGACTGCCGCATTGTGGATGCCGAGACGGGAACCCGCGACGTGCCGACCGGCCAGGAGGGAGAGCTGCTGATCAAAGGTCCGCAGGTCATGCGCGGATACTGGAACAAGCCGGACGAGACCGCGAACGCCATCCGCGACGGCTGGCTCCACACCGGCGACCTGGCTGCGATGGACGCGGACGGCTACTTCACGATTGTCGGCCGTAAGAAGGAGATGATCGACGCGAGCGGCTACAAGGTCTATCCCGACGAGGTCGACCGCGTGCTTATGAGTCACCCGGCCGTGCTCGAGGCGGCGACGATCGGCGTGCCGGATCCCAAGCGCGGCGAGACGGTCAAATCCTTCGTCGTGCTCCGCCCGGGCGCCAACGCGACTGCTGAGGAGCTGGTCGCCCACTCCCGCAAGAACCTCGCCCCCTACAAGGTCCCAAGGTCGATTGAATTCAAGCAGGAACTGCCCAAGAGCGCGGCGCTCAAAATCCTGCGGCGCGAGCTACTAGAGGCCGAGCTGCGCACGCGCGAGAAGTGACGCAGTCCCTTGTTTCGGTCCAGCCACCCATTTATACTGCGCCCCTCAATTAAGGGGACCCACGGGACGTAAGCCTGTGAAAATCCGCAACATCGCCATCATCGCCCACGTCGATCACGGCAAGACCACGCTCGTGGATCAGATGCTCCGCCAGGCGGGCGTGTTCCGCGCCAACCAGCAGGTGGCGGAGCGCATCATGGATTCGAATCCGCTCGAGCGGGAGCGCGGAATTACGATCCTGGCGAAGAATACTTCGGTTCGCTGGGGCGACACGAAAATCAATATCGTAGACACGCCGGGGCACGCCGATTTCGGCGGCGAAGTCGAGCGCATCCTGCGTATGGTGGACGGCTTCCTGCTCCTCGTCGATGCGGCCGAGGGGCCGATGCCGCAGACGCGGTTCGTTGCGGGCAAGGCGCTGGCGCTCGGCCTGAAGCCGATCGTGCTGGTCAACAAGATCGATCGGCCGGACGCAGAGCCGATGCGTGTGCATGACGAGGTGCTGGAGCTGCTGATGGACCTGGAGGCGATGCCGGAGCAGTTCAACTGTCCTTTCCTTTATACGTCGAGTCGTCTGGGCACGGCGACGCTGGAGCTCGACGAGCCGGGAACGACGTTGACGCCGCTGTTCGACACGATTCTGGGAACGATTCCGCCGCCGAAGGCGACGGAATCGGGCCCGTTCCAGATGCTGATCTCGACGCTCGACTACTCGTCCTATCTCGGACGGATCGGCATCGGGCGCATCGAGCGCGGGCAGGTGCATGTCGGCGACACGGTCGCGTTACTGCCGATCGGCGAGCCGGGTCCTGTGGGTGACGGCGCGTTCGAGCAGGCCAAGATCGTGAAGCTCTTCGCGTTCGAGGGATTGGAGCGCGCCGAGCTCGAGACGGCGGCCGCCGGCGAGATCGTCGCCGTCGCGGGGCTGGCCGGTGTCGAAATCGGGAAGACGGTGACGGCGCCCGATCACCTCGACCGGCTGGCCGGCATCGCGGTCGAGGAGCCGACGATCTCGGTGGACATGCTGGTCAACAACTCGCCGCTTGCGGGCCGCGAGGGGAAGTTTGTCACGGGGCGGCAGCTGCGCGAGCGGCTGTACCGCGAGCTGGAGCGCAACGTGGCGTTGCGCGTCGAAGATACGGACACGCCGTATGCGTTCACCGTGTCGGGGCGTGGCGAGCTGCACCTTGGTATTCTGATGGAGACGATGCGGCGGGAGGGGTACGAGTTCCAGGTCAGCCGGCCGCGGATCATTCCGCGTGAGGGTCCGAACGGCGAGCGGCTCGAGCCGTACGAGGAGCTGATGATCGATTGCCCCGAGGGGTACGTCGGGGTAGTCATGGAGAAGCTGGGACCGCGGCGCGCCACGATGCTGGACATGAAGAATCCCGGACTCGGGATGGTGCGGATGCGGTTCAAGATCCCGGCGCGCGGGCTGCTGGGGTACCGGTCGGAATTCTTGACGGATACGCGGGGGACGGGGATCATCCACCACCGCTTTTTCGAGTACGATTTGTGGGCCGGCCCGCTGTCGGGGCGGAACCGGGGTGTGATGGTGGCGGACCGGGAAGGGGCGGTGGTGGCGTTTGCCCTCTTC
>Ga0193755_1000061_pt1 | contig 28028 bp, 23 predicted proteins | sample H1a2metaG_FD_144921 | JGI IMG/M metagenome (GOLD analysis project Ga0193755, IMG submission 144921) | Soil microbial communities from a riparian zone of the East river system, Colorado, United States - H1a2 | ecosystem: Environmental > Terrestrial > Soil > Riparian zone | place: USA: East River...
CGGCCGCTGCCAGAGTTCTTGAAGGGGTTACGTCGCAGCCGAAATCGTTAACAACTCCATCTGGGCGACCGGCTCGAAACTGTAGCGGTGGTGCCGGGTGGGACCGAGGCGCTGAATCGCGTCGAGGTGTTCGGGCGTCGCGTAGCCCTTGTTCGTCTCCCAGAAGTAGCCGGGGTGCCGCGCGGCCAGCCGATCCATGAGGTAATCGCGCACGACCTTGGCAATGACCGACGCCGCCGCGATCGAGTGGCAGCGCGCATCCCCGTCCACGATGGCTTCGTGCTCGCACCCGAGCTCGGGGCACGGCAACCCATCGACGAGCACGTGCGCCGGGACGATGCCGAGCCGCCGCAGCGCGCGCTCCATCGCGAGGATCGAGGCACGGCGAATGTTGAGACGGTCGATTTCGTGGACGCTGGCTGCCCCAACCGCGACGGCGGCGGCACGCTCCCGGATCTTGACCGCGAACTTCTGGCGCTGCAGCGCCGTGAGCACCTTCGAGTCGTCGAGCCCGCGGATCGGCTTCGCGCCCATCGGAAACACGACGGCCGCGGCGACCACTGGACCGGCCAGTGGACCGCGGCCGACTTCATCGATTCCGGCGACGATGCTCCGCCCTTCGCACCACAACGCCGCCTCGCGTTTCAGCGACGGGCGGCGGTGTCTCACGTCTGCGTCGGCTCCTGTTCGGCGGTGCCGGCGGTTGGGACGGTGATCCCGCGCTTCTCGCGGATCCGCGCCGCCTTCCCGGCGAGCCGGCGCAGGAAGTACAGCTTGGCGCGCCGCACGCGACCCTTCCGCATCAACCCGATCTCGGCGATCAACGGCGCGTGGAGCGGGAAGATCCGCTCGACGCCCACACCCGCGGAAATCTTGCGGACGGTGAACGTCTCGTTGATGCCGCCGCCGCGCCGGGCGATGCAAATGCCCTCGAACGCCTGGAGGCGCTCCTTCTCACCCTCGCGCACGCGCACCATGACCCGCACCGTATCGCCGGGTGCGAACGCCGGGATGTCCGTCTTCAGGCCTTCGCGCTCGACTGCTCTCAGCTTCTCCATACCTATTCCCCGTGTTCCGACCAGATATCCGGTCTGCGTTCGCGCGTGAGGCGCTCGGCCTCAGCCGCCCGCCATGCCGCAATCCTGTCGTGATCGCCACTCAACAATACGTCCGGGACCTCGAGCCCGCGATAGCTGGGCGGCCGCGTGTAGCTGGGCGGCGCCAACAACCCTTCATAATGCGAATCGCTCGACGCCGACTCGTGATCCCCCAGCGCGCCGGGCAGCAGCCGTACCACCGCGTCCACGACGCACAACGCCGCCGGCTCTCCACCCGTCAGTACGAAATCGCCGATCGAGACTTCTTCCGCGCCAAGGACGTCCACCACTCGCTGATCGACGTCCTTGTAGTGCCCACATAACAACGTCAGCTCACTGCCCAACGAATAACGGACCGCAGTATCGTGCGTGAACAGCGTTCCGCGCGCCGAGAGGAGGACGATTGGACCCTGCACAACCTGCAGATCCTCCACCGCCTCCACCAACGGCTCCACTTTCAGCACCATCCCCGCGCCGCCGCCGTACGGCGCGTCATCCACCGTGTGATGCTTGTCGTGCGTGTAGTCACGCAGCTGCACGATGCGGAAGCGCACGAGTCCGGCCGCCGCGGCGCGTCCCACAATGCTCGATCCCAGCGCCGCCGTGAACGAATCCGGAAACAACGTCACCACGTTGACCCGCAGCATCGCTACTCGTCCACCGCCACGAGCTGGTCGCGCCAGCCTTCCACTGCTTCACGCGTCGTCACACCCTCGAAGCCGAGTAGCCATTCGCGATGATAGGCACGGCGCCGGGTAACCACCAGCGGGCCGGCCAACACCTTCCGATCCTCGTCGAGAACGTAGAGTCGCGCCTTCGGCACGAACACCGTCCCCGGCTTCTCCACGAGAGGGATCACCGCCACCTCCCCGTGCTGGCCGTGCGGCTTGCGCAGCCGCCCGACTACGCGGCGGGCGGCGGAGGCGGAGCTGATTTGCCCAGTACGCCGGCCTTCTTGAGGAGCGAACGCACCGTGTCGGTCGGCGTCGCGCCCTTCTCGAGCCAGGCCCGCGCCTGCTCGGCGTCCACATTGATCACCGCTGGATTGGCGCGCGGGTTGTAATTGCCGATCGCCACTACAAAGCGGCCGTCGCGCGGCGATTTGGAGTCCGCGACGACGATCCGGAAATAGGACTGACCCTTCCGCCCCACCCGGCGCAGCCGAATCTTGGTTGCCATAGCGTTCCCTACATCCTTTTCATGAACTTGCTCATCTTGCGCATCTGCTGGAACTGTTCCAGCAGTCGATTGACTTCCTGTACGGACCGTCCGGATCCCTTCGCAATCCGCAGCTTGCGGGATCCGCTCAACACGCTGGGATCGGCACGTTCCCCAGGTGTCATCGATAGCACGATCGCCTCGACATGCTTGAGGCGCTTGTCGTCCATCGACACACCTTGCAGCGCCTTCGCGTTGATCCCCGGCAAGAGCCCGAGCACCTGCTTCAGCGGACCCATGTTCTGCATCTGCTTCAGCGCCACCAGAAAATCCTGCAGGTCCATGCCCTTCTTGGACCGCACTTTTTGATCGAGCCGTTTGGCGGCTTCCGCATCGACCGTCGCCGCCGCCATCTCGACGAGCGCGACCACGTCGCCCTGCCCGAGAATCCGCCCCGCCATCCGGCCGGGATCGAACGGCTCGAGCGCGTCGGTCTTCTCGCCCACTCCGACGTACTTGATCGGCACGCCGGTCACGCCGTGGATCGACAACGCCGCACCGCCGCGGGCGTCGCCATCGAGCTTCGTCAGGATCACGCCGGTGAGCCCGACGCCCTCGTGGAAGCCGCGCGCGATTTTCACGGCATCCTGGCCCGTCATCCCGTCCGCGACCAGCAGCACTTCTTTCGGCGCCACGGCGGCCTTCAGCGCGCGCAGCTCATCCATCATCTCGGCATCGATTTGCAGCCGGCCCGCGGTATCAACGATCACGGTCCGAGCCCGCGCCGACTCCGCCTCGCGCAGCGCGTCCTGCACCAGCTTCACCACGTTTCCCGTTTCCCGTTTCCCGAGAACCGGGACGCCGATCTGCGCCCCCAACTGTTGCAGCTGCTCCGCCGCCGCCGGCCGGTAAGTGTCGGCCGCCACCAGCGCCGGCGCCTTCTGCTCGAGCTTCAGCCGCCGAGCGAGCTTGGCCGCAGTGGTGGTCTTCCCCGATCCCTGTAACCCGACGAGGAGAATGACCGTCGGACCTACGGAGGCGAATTCGAGGCCGGCCTTGGTGCCGCCGAGCAGCGTCGCAATTTCGTCGTGCACCAGCTTGACGACTTGCTGGCCGGGACTGACTGCTTTGACCTGCAGCGCGCCGACGGCCCGCTCGCGGACCCGCTCGACGAAGCCCCGCGTGACCTCGAAACTCACGTCCGCCTCGAGCAGGTGGCGGCGAATCTCGCGCAGCGCGTCGGTGACGTCGCTTTCCGAGAGCACTCCGCGACCCCTGAGCCGGTTCAGAACACCGGTCAGCTGCTCGGAAAGGGCCGTAAACATAAGCGTAGCAAGCTAAATGGCGAGTACCCTTAAACCAAGTGGGGGTCTTATCTTGCCGTCTATGCCGCAACAGACGCAACAGACGCAACAGACGCAACAGGCGCAGCAGACGCAGCAGGTCACCCCCCCGTGGTCGCGGCCGGACGACGCCGAGCGGCAGGCGCGGCTCGACGCCATGAAGCGGCGCGCCACCGGCCTGCTGGCGATCGCGCTGCTCGTCTTCGTCGCCGCCAGCCTGTACGAGTCGCAGTTCCCCTGGCTCGGCTTCGTCCGCGCGACGGCGGAGGCCTCACTGGTCGGCGGGCTGGCGGATTGGTTCGCGGTGACGGCGCTGTTTCGGCACCCGCTCGGCCTGCCGATTCCGCACACCGCCATCGTGGCCACGCGCAAAGAGCGGATCGGCCAGATCCTCGGCAACTTCGTGCAGAACCACTTCCTGTCGCGCGACGTGATCGCAGCGAACCTGCGCCGCGTCCACCCCGCCGAACGCGCGGCACAGTGGCTCGCGGACCGCGAGCACGCCCGCCAGATCTCCCGCCAGTTCGCTAGCGGCCTCGTGAAAACGCTGGACGGACTCCCGCCCAACGAGCTCCAGGATCTCGTGAGCCAGGTCGTGCGGAACCGCGTGCGCACATTTCGCGTGGCGCCCGCGCTCGGCAAGACGCTGGCATTGGCGCTCGGCGACAACCGGCAGGAAGAGCTGCTCAATGCGACGGTGAGACTCGCGGCGGAGGCGGTCAGGAACAATCGCGACCTGATCCGCGAGCGCGTGCGCGCCGAGACGCCGTGGTGGGTGCCACCCGTTCTCGATGACAAGATCTATCAAAAGATCATCGAGGCGGTCGAGCGGCTGTTGCACGACATGGTGATGGATCCCGCGCACCCGCTCCGCACCGCGTTCGACGACGCGATTCGAGACTTTATCGAGCGGCTGCAGCACTCGCCGGAAGTGATCGCGCGCGCGGAGGCATTAAAAGAAGAGTGGCTCATGGGCGCGCAGACGGATGAGCTGGCGCGAAAACTGTGGGAAGGCGTCCGGCAGGCAGTGAGCAAGTATGCGACCGGGTCCGACGGGGGCACCAATGCCGCTCCGAGCCCGCTCGACAGCGGCTTGAGCGAATTCGGCATCGCCCTGCTTTCGAATCCCACGCTCCTCGCCGAGATCGACGATTTGCTGATCGACGTCACAGCAGGTGTCGTCGAGAAGTATCGACACGAGATCGGCGACCTCATCGCCCAGACTGTGGCGAGTTGGGATCCGGAAGCGACGTCGCGGCGATTCGAGCTGGCGGTGGGGCGGGACCTGCAGTTTGTGCGGATCAACGGCACGCTTGTCGGCGGGCTCGTCGGCTTGTTGATCTACACGATTACTCGCTTCCTCCACTGAGTCGCACGGTCGGGATCGCGAGCCACCCTTTCCAATCGTTGGGAGCATCGACCAGGCGGACAACCGGCCGACCCTGGATCGTCAGCTGCTTTATTTCCGACCGTCGGGCCGTCCCAGAGCGCCGTCGTGCCCAAGCGCGTTGCAGGCCGCCCGTGAACCGCGCGGCAGCCGCGGCATCGTCCCAGACGCTGTACCATACGAGCGCGTCGCTCTTCGGCCCGAGCACCTGATACCGATCGCCATCCCACCCCGTCGCGAGGTTCGTGGCCTCCGACTCGCTATCGAGGAGCTGTTGCAGCAGCAGGCGGGTCTCGAACTCGCCCAGATCGTCCTCGTATTGCACGGTGTCCGCCGCTCCGGGGGGGGGCGTAAAGATCACCGTCGTGGGTTCATCGTGCGCCGCGTAATGGTCCGGATGAAGGATCTGCTCGGTGGACGTCGGCATCGAGTCGAGCACCGATCGCCCGAAGTATTTGTGGCGGAACCACACTACGAAATCGGCGCCGCCGAGGTACGGAAACACCATGGTCTCCCGCAGCCACAGCGGGGCCTGACTGAACTGTTGCATCTGCGGTCCCTGCTGACCGCCCAGCAGGGCTCGGGACTTCCAGAACAGGCCGAGCGGAAGCGTGTCCGGGTTTTGCTCGGGCATCATCACGGACATCTGGACCAGCGTCGCCTGACCTTCGAGCACCGCTTGCGCTGCAGCCCGGCGATCGTTGTGGTGATGCTGCGCCATCACGGAGTCGAGATTGGCGTACTGGTCCTGCAGCGCGTGGACGAGCTCGTGCGCCATGACGATGCGCAACTGCTGCGGTGGTACGTCGGCCACGACGAACAGCGCACTGGAGTCGGGATCGTAAAACCCGGCGATCTGCTCCGTGAGTAACGCGGTCATCGTGACGTGGAGATCGAGTGACGGCGGAATGAGGCCGAACAGTCGCAAGGCCGCTTGCGAGCCATTCAGCTCCGCCGGCGGGAGGTCCTCGTCAATCTTGTGCATGACGTACTCATGCACCTGATCGCGCGAGCGCCGCAGTACGGCGGGTTCCTTCTTGAACCGCATTCGTGCGGCCTCAGCGACGGCCGGCATGAGACGGTGCACCATGTCTTTCAGCTCTGCTTCGTTCTGCACTGCCTGAGCGCGCTCGCGGCACCCCAGGGTCAGCGCGACGACAATGACGACAGCGAGTCGGCTCAGCCGGCCCACTCGATTCCCTTCCCCACGGCCTGGCCGACGACGCGCGCGACTTCCTTGCCCGTGACCACGAGGCCCTGGCGCTCGAGCTCAGCGCGGAGCCGGCGATCGAGATCGACGCGCTGCTCTTCGAGCGGCGGAGGACGGCGGACGTCGCCGGAGGGCGCCGGAGGTTCTTCCTTCGGCGTCTTCCGGCGTCCTTCGCCGCCGCCGAGCATTTGTTCTATCTCTTCACCGAACCGCTGCAGTACCGTCGCGAGATCCGGCATAGGCTCCTCGGGCGCCGTGCCTTCTTCCTCCGTCAAGCCGCGCCGAATCAGCGCCTCGACCTTCTTGCGGTCGCGAATCAGCTTGTCGAGCTCGGGAGACACACGGGCCGTCGCCTGCGCATGCGCACAGGCTTCGTCGAGCACGTCGATCGCCTTGTCGGGTCGCGCGCGATCGGGCACGAAGCGGTCGGTCAGGACGATCGCCGCCTTGAGCGCGTCGTCCGCAATCGCGACAGCATGATGGCGCTCGAGCCGCGGCCGGCGAGCGACCAGGACCTCCCATGTCTGGATCGCGTCCAGCTCTTCGATCGTGACCGGCTGAAACCGACGCTCGAGCGCCGGATCGGTTTTGATCCACTTGGCGTATTCTTCGCCGGTGGTCGCGCCGATGACGCGGATGTCGCCGCGGACCAGTGCGGGCTTCAGCATGTTCGCGGCGTCCATCGCTGCGCCCATCGCGGTGCCCTGTCCGATGAGGTTGTGCAGCTCGTCGACGAACAGGATGAGGTTGCGGTCGGCTTGCAGCGCTTGCACGAGACGGCGGATGCGCTCTTCGTACTGGCCGCGGAACGAAGTGCCCGCGAGCATCGAAACGTGATCGAGCCCGAGAATACGGGCGTCTTTGAGCGCGGGGGGGACGTTACCCTCCGCAATGCGCTGGGCGAGGCCTTCCACGACCGCCGTCTTGCCCACGCCGGCCTTGCCGATGAGCGCCGCGTTGTTCTTCCCCTGTCGCAGCAGGATATCCACGACGCGCTCAATCTCGGCGTCGCGGCACTTCACCGGCTCGAGATCGCCGCGCCGCGCCTGTGCCGTGAGGTCGATGCCGACGCGCTCCAGCACGTCGCCCGAATCGAACAGCCCTTCGAAGGGGTTACCCATCTATCAGTCGCCTCTGAGAAAATGCCCATACCAGCCAATGATCGCGTCACCAAACACGAACGCCACGACCGCACCGACGGCGAGGAATACCCCGAACGGCACGAGTCGCTTCTTCTTGATCGACAGCGGGATGAAGATGAGCGAGCCCAGCGCCGCCCCGGCGAACACCGTGAGCAGCACGCCCTGCCACCCGACGAAGCTGCCGACCATCGCCATCATTTTTACGTCGCCGCCGCCCATCGCTTCTTCCTTGAAGACCCACGTCCCTGCCATTCCGACGAGCCACAGCAGCACGAAGCCGACGGCGGCGCCGAGCAGCGCTTGCAGAAAGCTGTCGACGCCGCCACCGAGGGCGAGCAACAGACCGATGACGAGCCCGCCCCAGGTGAACTCGTCCGGGATGATGTAGTGGCGGGCATCGGTAATCGCGATGCCGAGGAGGAGCGTGCCGAACAGCGCGGCCGCGACGGCGTGCAACGTCATGCCATACGCCAGCAACGACGTGCCGAACAATACGCCGACCAGCGCCTCGATGAGCGGATACTGCTTGGAGATGGGGTGGTGGCACCAGCGGCATTTGCCGCGCAGCCACAACCACGAAAAAACGGGGATATTGTCGCGCCAGGCGATGGGCTGCTTGCAATTCGGGCACGTCGAGCGCGGTCGCATCAGCGACTCGTCGCGCGGCAGCCGCAAGATGCACACGTTGAGGAAGCTGCCGATGCACAGACCGAGCAGCACAGCGCCCGCGACGATGACGATGTCAGTGCCCACGCAGGACCTCGTAGAGCAGGATCCCCGCCGCCACGGCGACGTTGAGCGACTCGGCGCCGCGCGCCAGCGGAATCGCGACGCGCTGGGCGGCGATCGCGTTGAGCTGCGGGCGGATTCCCGCCCCTTCGTTGCCGACAATCACTGCAATGAGCTCCCGGGGTGAGGTCCTGGAATCGAGCGCGCGCGGGAGCGGTACACCATCTGCCGCGGCCGCCCATAACGTGATGCTGCGGTCGCGCGCCCACGCGATGAAGGGCCCGTCGTCGAGCTGCACCACCGGGTGGCGGAACGTCGCTCCCATCGCCGCTCGCAATGCTTTCGGATTCATCGGGTCGGCGCTGCCACGGAGCAACAGGCTCGCCGATGCGCCGAGCGCGTGCGCGGTCCGGATCAGCGTGCCGACGTTGCCGGGGTCCTGGACACCGTCCACGACGAGCAGCGGTCCCGTGGCGACCTCCTCCAGCCCCCACGTGCGTGGCTGTACGATCGCGAGAATTCCCTGCGGTGTGTCGGTACCCGCGAGATCGCTGAACGCGCGCGATCCGATTTCCTCGACCGCGACCGCGTGGCTCGCGAGCTCGGCGGTGAGCGCCTGGCCTCGCGTCGTGCGCGCGAGCTCGGGGGCAACGAGTGCACCCTTGAACTCGAGGCCGGCGGCGAGCGCTTCCTCCACCAGCCGCACGCCTTCCACGACCGCCAGCCCGCGGCGCCCGCGCGCCTTGCGGCGTTGGAGATCGCGGACGGTCGACTGCAGATTACTGCGAATGCGTGTCCTCGTGCCGGTCACAGGTGCCCCTAAGATTGCGCTCGTCCTTGCTTTCGCCAAGGCACGGCTTTGGAACTCATGAGAATCGCGCTCACCATCGCGGGGTCGGATTCGGGGGGCGCAGCCGGCATTCAGGCCGATCTCAAGACGTTTCATCAGTTCGGCGTCTACGGAACCAGCGCGATCACGGCCGTCACCGCACAGAACACGATCGGCGTGTCCGCCTGGCTGGCCCTTCCCGCCGCGCTCGTGGCGAAACAGATCGACGCTCTGGCGGAGGACCTGCGCCCTGCCGCGATCAAGACCGGCATGTTGGGGTCCCGCGAAATCGTCGAAACGGTGGCGGAGCGCATCGCCTATCATCGTCTCACGACCTACGTGCTGGACCCCGTGATGGTAGCGACGTCCGGCGACCGGCTGCTCGATCGCGATGCCGAGCAGCTGATCGCGCGGCGGCTCGCGCCGCTCGCGCTCCTCGTGACCCCGAATTTGAACGAGGCGGAGATTCTCGTCGGCGGCCAAGTGCGCACGCCCGATCAGATGGAGCGGGCGGGGCGCGCGCTCGTCGCGATGGGAGCGCGCGCCGCGCTCGTGAAAGGCGGACATCTCGCGGAGGGCGCAACGATCGTCGACGTCCTCGTGCACGACGGCTCAGTGCGCCGCTTCACCCACGCGCGCATCGACACGACGTCAACGCACGGCACCGGCTGCACGCTGTCGGCGGCGATCACCGCCGGTCTCGCGCTCGGTCGCCCGCTCGAGCAGGCGGTGGCGGACGGGCTCGATTTTGTGCACCGCGCTATTGCGGCGGCGCCGGGGCTCGGAAGCGACAAGGGGCACGGGCCACTGAACCACTTCGTGCCCGCGCCCCCCCGACCACCAACCGAAGGCCTTTAGGCTACGGATTCCACCAGTACGTCGCCTTGATCATGAAGATGTTCTCCGCCGGCGCGCGGAGCATGCTCCCCATCGAGGAGCCGAACCTGAAGTCGCCGTTGTCGTCGGCAGCGGAGCGGCTCTGCGTCCACACGAAGTACAGCGTCGATCCGGGCATGTACTCCCAGCGCAAGACGGCGTTGCCACGCAGCGACTTGAAATTGAAGTCCTGGTTACCAAACGACATCGGTTGGGCCGGGCCGACGCCGTCCGGATCGACGGTGTACGAGTTCGTCGAATCGACGTACGTGATCGTCGAACCGTTGTCACGACCGTAACGGATGAAGGACGCGCTGCGCGCACGCGCGAGCTCGTGATAATAGTCGTACCGGCCCGCGGAAATCAGGGGCTGCGCGTACAGCTGGAGCGAGAGCGTCGGACTGTAGGTCCAGTTGAGACGGATGGCTGCCGATAACTCCGTCTGCCTCAGCCCGCCAAAGACATAGTGTGTGTCATAGGTATTCGGCGCGCCGCCAGTCGTGTCGGCGATCGCGGTGATGTACTGATAGGGTTGGGTCTGTTTATACAGGTTCGGGCCCACGCTGACCGAGACGTTGGGCGCGGGCCGGTACTGGAGGTTGACGTAGGTCGACCATTCCACGTCCTGCGACGAGCGGAAGTACGTGAATCCGCCCATGCTCAGTGTCAGCGATTTGCGGCTATCCGATCCCAGGTCGATCCCGAACTGATACCCCGGCGGCAAGAGCATCAGCGGCCCACCCCGCGTGCGGCGATTGTCGACCGTCCACGGGTTGTACGCGACGTTCCAGTTGAGCCAGTAGTAGTTGTGCAACTGGACGTACCCGAAGTTGAAGCCGCCCGACCAGTTGATGTTGCCGTCCCAGTCGTAATTCCGGAACAAGGCGCCACCGGTCTCGGCATAGCGGAACAGCTTGCCGGGCTTGCTCCACGTGCGGCCGCCGCCGAGATGCATGTTGATGTAGCCCGTGCGCGACAGGAAACCGAGATCGTTGACGTCGAATCCAGGCGAGATGACGCCAAAGGCGGAGTTCACGAACGTGTTGCCGCGCTGCTTGGCAAGTGTGAAGCGCGCCGCCATCCCGTTGAGCGAAGTGGCGTTGGTATCCACTGCCACGCTGGGTGCATCAGGTCGTTGGAAGTAGTGCACGGAATTCTGCTGCACGGAGGTGATCCGGCCCGGTGTCCCGCTGATGCGCGAGCCGGCAACCCACGCCGTCGTGACCCACGTCTTGGACGTATCGAGGAAGATCCAGCCATCGGTCCCAAATGTCGTCGAATTGCTGTTGCGGACGTCGCGCAGCGTGACGTCGTCGAACGCGCGGCCGGCGAACGTAGTCACGAATCCGAGCCCTTGCCGGCCCTTGTCGAACTCCTTTTGCGCCCGATACACGCCGTACGTCGCGAGCGGCTCGATTTCCTGGCCCCAGCGCACGCCGAGACTGTCCTGCAGCGTCGCGCGCTCACGGGCCGTGACGGCAGTCAGGCCACCCACGTTCCAGCTGCCGGCGACTTTGCCGGTGAGCTTGACCGCGCCCAGGATATGGGCGCCGTCAGGTCCGCCCGCGTACCCCTTGTCGGGTGCCCCCGGGAGTCCCAGCGAACGCCCGATACGCCGGCTGTAAAAGAAGCTCGGACCGGACCAGTTGAATCCCCAGAAATTGCTCTGGCCGCCGAAGCCGAACTCGAAAATGGACGAACCCTCGACAAAGAACGGCCGCCGCTCGTTGAGGAATGTCTCGCGGTCGCTCAGGTTCACCACGGCCGGATCGACTTCAACCTGGCCGAAATCGGGGTTGACGGTGGCGTTGAGGGTGAGATTCGAGCCGAGGCCGATTCTCGCGTCGGCGCCGAACCCCGGGTCGAACGTCGATCCGTCGTTGAAAGGATCGCCGAAGGTATGCGGTGTAAACGCGGCGCGGGTCGTCGCGTAGGGCATGATCTCGAGCCGCCGCGGCGGCGCGATGCGCTCGATCCCTACCAGATCCGGGAAGCGCGACACGAAGCCCCTGCCATCCCGTGGCGTGTAGGCGATGTAGTCGAACTCGTTTTTGCGCGCGATGTCGCGCCGGAAATTGATGCCCCACACATACTGGCTGCGCTTGACGAACCGCAGCTGGGAGTAGGGGATCCGCAGCTCGGCGGTCCACCCCCCCGCATCCCGCGTCACCTTACCCTCCCAGACGCCATCCCACGTGTCGTCGTCCCAATCGTCATTGAAGAGCGTGCCGTCATAGAGCGTGCCGGCCGCATTGATCCCGAAGTAGAAGCCGCTTCGCTTGTCGTGATAGGGATCGATGAAGACCTGAAAGCGGTCCGAGTTGGTGCCCTGATCGCGGCGCGCCAGGCGCGCAACGATCGAGTCGGGATGCGAGTCGTAGAGCCGGGCGCCGATGTAGAGTGCCGCATCGTCGTATGCGACGTAGACGACGGTACTCTCGGTCGGCACCGCGCCCTGGTTGGGATCCCGCTGCGTAAACCCCGTCAGCCGCTCCGCCGACTGCCAGAGCGGTTCGCGCAGCAGGCCGTCGATCGTGACGGCCTGGCCACCGCCCACGCGAATGGCGCGGACTTGCTTCGGCGCGGGAGGCGCCGGAGGTGGAGAGTCGACGGCAACGAGCGGCGGATGACTTCCCACCAGAGCGAGGAGCAACTGGAGCGTCGTCGACATATGCGTCCGGGAGCTGAAGGTGGATGTGACTCCGGTCGCGAACGCTGACGGCGAGCGCGCGGCGGTTACCGCTTGATATGACAGAGCCTGGGGGAAAAAGGTTGCAAAACGAACGGGGTCGGGCGGGTCAAGCCAATGTCAGGGTTCTCAGAACTCCTTTCACGACCACGGCGAGCTTCCGGGCCACCTGCTCACTCACCGCCAGCACCTCCTCGTGGGAAAGCGCCTCTCCGGTAATCCCGGCGCCGGGGTTCGTAATAATGGAAAAGCCCAGGCAGCGCATGCCGCGAGACCGTGCGACCAACACTTCCGGCACGGTCGACATCCCGACGGCGTCGGCGCCGAGCCGCTCGAGCATACGGACTTCACTGGGCGTCTCGTACGAGGGACCCAGGAGGGCGACGTAGACGCCCTCTTCCATGCGGACGCCGGCTTCGCGCGCCACCGTGCGGGCGACGGCGCGCAGCTCCCCGTCGTACGGCTCGTGCATGATCGGAAAGCGCTGCTCCCCGGGCTCGGGCTGTCCGATCAGCGGGTTGCGCCACATGAGGTTGATGTGATCGGCGATGAGCATCAGGGTTCCGCCCGGGAAGGTGCGGCGCACCCCCCCGGCAGCGTTCGTGACGATCAGGATCTGGACACCAAGCTCGGCAAAGACGCGGGCCGGCAGGCCGGCGACCGCCGCGGGATGGCCTTCATACAAGTGAAAGCGGCCGGCCTGCACGATGACCGGCACGCCCTCGAGCTTTCCGGCGACCAGCTCTCCCTTGTGGCCCGCGACGCCTGGCTCGGGAAATCCCGGGATGGTGCGGTAAGGGATGCGGACAGCCTCGGCGACTTCATCCGCGAGGAATCCAAGGCCTGAACCGAGGACGATGGCGACACGGGGCTTCAGTTTTCCAAGGCGATTCCTCACTGCCTCCGTTGCGGCACCCGTCCCCCGTCCCTCTTCCCCCTTCCCCGTCAAAGAAGAATGCCCGCCAGCGTCGCGGAGAGGAAGTTGGCGAGCGTCCCCGCGATCATCGCACGGAATCCGAGCCGCGCGAGATCGTGCTTGCGCTCGGGCGCCAGCGCGCCGATCCCGCCGATCTGAATGCCCACCGAGCTCAGATTCGCGAAGCCGCAAAGCGCGAACGTCGCGATGGTAAAGGAGACGGGATCCAGGCTCCCTTTCATCGGCCCGAGATGCGCGTACGCGATGAATTCGTTGAGCACCATGCGCTCACCGAGCAGCGATCCGACCGTCCCGCTGTCGTGCCACGGGACGCCCATCACCCACGCGATCGGTCGGAATATCCACCCCAACACAGTCTGTAGAGTGGCTGGGAACCACGGGACAAATCCGTGAATCCAGCCGAACAGTCCGTTGATGAGCGCGATGAGTGCGATGAACGAAATCAGCATCGCGATCACATTGAGCATCAGCTGCAGGCCTTCGCCGGTGCCGCGGGCTGCGGCATCCAGCACGTTCACGTCGGTGCGCGGGATGTCCACTGTGACTCCGCCCAGCGTCTCGGGGACTTCGGTCTCGGGCTCGAGGATCTTCGCCATCATGATGGTCCCCGGCGCCGTCATGATGACCGCCGTCAGCAGATGGCGTGCTTCGATCCCGAACGCGATGTAGGCCGCCATGATCGAACCGGAGACATGCGCCATTCCCGCCGTCATCACCGTCATCAGCTCGGAGCGCGTCATGCGGGGCAGGAAGGGGCGAATCGTGAGCGGCGCCTCGGTCTGTCCCATGAAGATCGACGCCGCAACGTTGAGACTCTCCGCGCCGCTCGCGCCCATGATCTTGTTCATCGCGACCGCGAAGGCCTTCACGACGACCTGCATGATGCCGAGGTAGTACATGATCGCGAACAGCGCAGAGACGAAGATGATCGCCGGCATGATCTGGAACGCGAAAATGACACCGAGGCTCGAGTGCTGCTTGCCGATCTCGCCGAATACAAACTCCGAGCCGGCGTACGAAAAGCTCAGAATCTTCGTCACCGTGGCGCCGAGCCAGCTGAAGATCGTCTGGCCGACCGGGACCCGGAGCACAAAAATCGCGAACAGCAGCTGCAACCCTACGCCCCAGGCGACCACACGCCGACTGATCGCCCGCCGGTTCCGCGAGAACGCGACGCCGATGCCGAGAATCAAGATGAGCCCGAAGATTCCCGTGAGCCGGGATCCGAGGGAGCGCGGAACCGGCGGCACGGTCTCCGCGGGCTGCTGCTGCAACGGCGGCGCCGGTTGGGCTTTAGCGGTGTCCTGCGCGGCTGTCTGAACGGTCGCGCCGCGCAGTGTATTGAACACAAAGCGCGGCAGCGTGAAGACGACGAGGGCACAGACGAATGTGACCATGAACGCGAAGACGACTCGGCGCCAGGACATCACGGAGTTCCCCCCAATTCGTCGAGTTCGCTCTGCACGCGCGACACGAGCGCGACTTTTTCGTACTCCGGGAGAAATGCGCTTTCGCAGGCGTTGAGGACCACACGCGCCATATCGTCGGGCGAGAGACCCAGCACGGCGTGCGCGAGAAAATACTCGTCCGTCAGGGTGATGCCATCGGTCAACGGGCCGTCTGTGTTCAGGGTGACGACGACGCCCTGCTGGAAATAGCGCTTAAAGGGATGCTCCGCCACCGAAGCCACGACGTGCGTATGCACGTTGCTCGTGAGGCACATCTCCAACGGAATACGGCGTTGAACAACTTCGTCAAGCAACGTCGTATCTTCGAAGAGACGTGTACCGTGACCGATGCGTTGCGCTCCACACTCATGCAACGCCTGATGAATCGAGTCCGGCCCGTCGCCTTCACCGGCATGGCACGTACAGGCCATCCCATGGGCCGCCGCGTACTCGAATGCCGCGCGATGATCGCGTGCCGGATGCCCCCGCTCCGCTCCGGCGAGGTCGAATGCGGTCACGCCGGCGCTGTGATACTCCGCGGCCGCGCGCGCCAGCTCGAGGGATTCGGCAGGCGACCGCGTGCGCATGGCGCAGACGATCAGCCCGACCTTCGTGCCGGTTTCCGCGGAGGCGCGCCGGATGCCGGCGAGCGGGGCTTCGATCGCCTGGGCGAGCGTCAGCGCGGGGCGATGCAGCAACGGCGAATACCGCACCTCCACGTAGCGCACGTTCTCCGCCGCCTTATCGAGGACGAATTCGTACGCCACCCGCTCGAGCGCCTGTGCAGTCTGGAGCACCGAAAGCGTGATCTCGTACTTCTGGAGGTACTCCTCGAGACTCTTGGCATCGCGGACCAGCATCGCTTTGGCGAGGGCGTCCGGCGTGTCGGCAGGGAGACGGATGCCCTGCGCGCGCGCCAGCTCGATCATCGTCGCGGGCCGCAGCGCCCCATCGAGGTGCACATGCAGCTCGGCCTTGGGCCAGCGCCGCAGCGCGTCCTTCGTCAACTTCGGCTTCCCTGCGCGCCGCGCGGAGACGACGACGCGGTAGACCGCTCCGGCCTCCCCCACCGCGTCTCCGGCGTCGATCGGCCGGCCGGCGGCATCCGTCACATACGCGGCACCGTCGAGCAGCCGAGCCAGGCCGTCGTCCGCCTGCGCGACGGCGTCGCGCACGCGCGCGCCGCGGGGTACATCGACGGCTTTGTCGTTGACGAAAACCCGCATCAGCGGTCGGTCCGATGGAAGCGCACGTCGTTGGGCGCCTCCACGGGAGCGCGCAGCACACCCAGATAGCGGGTCAGGGCGTCGACATCGACGACGTCGAGGTCTTCCTTCGGAGAGCCCACCAGCATGCCGAATCCCGAGCCACCCGTGGCCATGAAGTCGCTGACGACCAGGGTGTACGTGCGATCCTTGTCGAGATCCTTGCCGCCGAGGCGAACGCGGCTGATGCGCTTCCGCATTTCCTTCCGGGGGTCGTACCACACCTCCGCGCCGGCGACGTGGCAGTCCGGAAGATGATCCTGCCTCCCCGCCACACACTGCTCCAGCGCGTCCTGCAGCACCGAGCCTTTCACCGTGAGCCGCAGCAACCGGTTTTGGAACGGCTGCACCTGGTAGACCTGGCCCCACGTGACCGTGCCCTCGGGCAGATCGGCCCGGATCCCGCCGTTGTTCATGATCGCCACGTCGGCGCGGCCGGCGGCACGCTGCGCGTCCGCGATGAGCCGGCCCAACGCGTACTCGTCACCCTCTCGCTTCAGCGGGATCTTGAGTCGCGCGACGACCCGCTCGCTGATGTTGCGAACCGCCTGCTGCTGGCGGCCCAGCGCGTCGGTCAACGCGACATCCGGTTTGACCTGGTCGGCGTAGGGCGTGACGAGCTGCACGCGCACTTCGCGCCGGCCGCCGGTGCGGACGAAGTCGGCAACACCAATCGAGCGGCCGCTCGACTGCGCCTCCACGATGGGGATGCCGTGGACGACCGTGTTGACGCGCAGGTGCGTGTGACCGGCGACGATCAAGTCGACGGACCCGGAATCGAGCTGGCGTGCGACGTCGAGAATCTCGCCGTGACAGGCGCTCGAATCGCAGGCCGCCCCCACGTGCGCCACGACGATCACGAAGTCGGCCCCGGCGCGCGCTTCCGGCAGATAGCGCTTGATCGCCTGGGCGCCGTCACCGAACGCCAGGCCCTGGATGTTGCGCGCCGCAGTGCTCGTCGGCGTCTCCGTCGTCGTCAGGCCGATCACGGCGATCTTGACGCCGTTCTTCGTCACCAGTTTCCATGGCGTCGCCCAGTCCGGCCGCGCCGTGCCTGCGGCATTCGTGATATTTGCCGAGAGGAACGGGTATTTCGCGTCGCTCATGCGCGCGCGCAGCGTATCGACCGACCAATCGAACTCGTGATTGCCGATCGCCGCGGCGTCGATGCCCAGCGCGTTCATGGCGTCGATCGTGCCGCGCCCGAAGGTGGCGTTCGACAGCAGCGTCCCCTGCATTTCGTCGCCGGCGTCCAGCCGCACCGAGGTGCAGCCACAGACGCGGGCCAGACTGTCGAGCCACGGCTTCATCGCCGCCACCCCGCCGACCGGCCGGCCCTGTGACCAGTCCCAGACGCGCGACTCGAGCTGTCCATGGAGGTCGCTCGTCGTGAGCACGCGCAGGAGCGTGCTGTCCCTGGTGCTGACCGCGGCCGGCGCCGGTGCGAATGCGGCCCTTGCGGCGGCGCGGGCGGGATCGGGGATGATCGCCCAGCTCGGCCGGAGATATGCAGTCGCTTGGATCGTGCGGACGCGGCGGATTTCATCCACCAGCAGCTCGCGAATGTCTTCACCCTTGTCGTAGACCACGCGCGCGTTTGCCAGCATCGTGTAGCCGCCGCCGCCCGCCTGCCGGTAGCTATTCACCGCCATCGTGAAGCTGTCCGTCGGCTGCACGATGCGCCCTTCGTAGGCGAGTCCTCGGATGCGCTGCCCCGCCGGTCGGGAGAGATCCACGTTGTAGACCACACCGCTGACCACGTCGTAGTTGTAGCCCGCGACGCTGTCGTTGATGATCGGCTGGCCCCCCCCAGGTTCGTAGGTGCGGAAGTAGCGGGCGGAATGCTCCAGGTACTCGCGCAGCTGCTGGCCCGAGATCCGTACCGCACGGAGTGTATTCTCGAAGGGGTAGATCCCCGACACGTCACGCTGATGGACGTCGCCCTCTGGCAACCCCGGCTGCACGTCGAAGGCGGCGGCCGCGGACAACTGCGCCCCTGCCCGGCGGCGCTGCACCTCATTGATGAAGTCGAGCAGTGGCGTGTCCTGCACGCGGGCGTAGCGCGCCTCGAATCCCGGCGTCGCGGTGCCGAGCGGGGTGCTCGCCCACTGCCGCGCCGCTTCCTGCGCCGCGATGAGCCTTTGGGTGAAGCGTGGCAGCTCGGGCATGGTCGTGAGCGGGATCAGGTCGGCGTGGACGTTCCTCACGCGCCAGCGGCCTTCCTCACGGCTCAACGACACGTGCACCACCGCCAAACTCTGCACCCAGTTTTTCGGCTGCACGAAATGCACGCCGTTGATCACGGTGTCGCGGATTTCGCGGTGCGTGTGTCCGACGATCACGATGTCCGGTTTCGGATTCACCGACGCCAACGCCGCCGCATCGTTCTCCGGGCCAACACCGGTCGTGTCGTAGGTCGATAATCCGAATCCGCTGTGGATCAGCACGACCTTCAGGTCGGCCCCTTCGCCCTCCAATCGGGCCAACGCCGCCGGAGCGGCGCCGGCTATGCGTCGCACGCGCACCCGAGACGCGGCGAGCTGCGCGCGATCCCACAGCATCGTGCCCGGCGTCGTAAAGCCGGTGACGCCGACCTTCACGACGCCGCGCGGCAGGATCACCGTCTTGGGGAACACGGGCGCGCCGCTCGAGTCCTCGACGTTCGCGGAGACGTAGCGATACGTGGCCTGTGTGGCGGCACGGCGCAGGAAATCGACACCGAAGTCGAAGTCGTGGTTGCCTGGCGTGACGACGTCGTACTGCAGGGCGTTCATCGCATCGACGATCGGTTGCGGCTGGCGTTTGTCGTAGCGGCCGTAGAACGTCGCGAACGGATTGCCCTGCAGCAGGTCGCCGGCATCGACCAGCACGAGCTGGCCGGGATAGCGGGCGCGCAGCGTTTCGAGAGCGGTGGCGGCGCGCGACAGCCCGCCCGGGGCCGCGGCGTCACGAACGTAGTCCCAGCCGAAGACTCGGCCGTGGACGTCGGTCGTGGCGACGATGACGATGTGCGCGGTATCTGGGGGACTCTGAAGCGCGAGAAGCAGGGTGCAGAGGAGCCGCATAGTGCGCAGAAAAGTACCGCGGCTTCCTTCTTCCGAGAAGGCAGGTGACCTTTCGTCATGCAACTGCTCGTCGTGCGGCACGGGATCGCGGTAGAACAAGACGAATGGGCGCGCGAACACAGCGACGATACGGAGCGCCCGCTCACGGCAGAGGGCAAAAAGAAGATGAAAGAGTGCGCCAAGGGGCTGCGCGCGATCGTCCCCCGGGTGGATGCATTGGCCACGAGCCCACTCACTCGCGCGATGCAGACGGCCGCGATCCTGGCCAAGGTCTACGAGAAGAGCGAACCGGTGATCGTGGACGCGTTGTCTCCCGGCCAGCATCCTCCGGCCGTTGCGACCTGGCTCCGCGGTCAAGGGACACAGAAGACCGTGGCGATCGTGGGTCATGAACCGGGACTCGGCGCAGTCGTCAGCTGGTTCACAGCGGGAAGCGAGCGCTCGTTTCTCGAGCTGGGCAAGGGCGGCGCCTGTCTGCTCGACCTCGGCGACCGCATCGAGGCGGGCGATGCGATGCTGCTATGGGTGCTGCGTCCCAGTCACCTGCGGGCGCTGCGCTGATGGCTGACTTCACCCGCGAGCTGCTCGATCGCCCGGCCGTCCTGGCGGCGAGCACGGTCGCCCTGGCGTATCTCGACGACGCCGTCGCCGCGGCGACGCGACTGAGCGATCGCAGCCACACTGAGGCACTGCATGACTTCCGCGTCGCGATTCGGCGGCTTCGTGTCACCGTCCGTGCCTATCCCGGTTTGCACGAGAGTGTGTCCCGCAAGCAGCGCCGTAGGTTGCGGAAGCTCGCGCGGGCGACGAATCCCGCGCGCGACGCCGAGGTTCAGCTCGCCTGGTTCGTCGAGCGCTCGCCGCGCTTTTCGACCTCTGAGCGCGCCGGCCTAGGTCCGCTGCGCGCGCGCCTGCGCGATCGCCGGCGTCGCGTCATGGCGGCGACGCGCGAGGATCTACAGGAGCGGTTCGAAAAATTGGAGCGCAAGCTGCGGCGCCGGCTGACGACGTTGCGGCCCGACGCCGGCTCGCATGCGGCGCCGTTCCGAGCGGTCGCGGCGACGACGCTCGTACAACACGCGAGCGATCTTGCCGGGCGGCTCAGCGATGCTTCCCCGTCCGCGGATCCAGCCGAGCTGCACGCCACGCGCATCGCCGCCAAGCGCCTGCGCTACTTGCTGGAGCCGGTGCAATCCGGGTTGTCTGACAGTGCCACGCTCGTGCGACGACTGAAGGATCTGCAGGATCTGTGCGGCGCGCTGACGGACGCGCATGAGCTCGAGGTCGTGCTGCGGGAGGCTGGAGAAGGCGCGGCGCCCGCCGCGAACCTGCTGCAAGCCGAAGTGGCGGCGCTCTCCATCAAGTTGCGGGATGAGTGGTCCACGGCCGGCCCAGATCTCGAGCGACAGATCGGTGCTGCTGCGCGGCAGCTGCGTCCGGCGAGGAGACGCCGCTGGCTACGTCGAGCTGTCGTCGGGGACTTTACGGGCGGATGAGCCCTTGGCGCCGCGGCGCACGCGCGGCGCTGTGGCGCTCCGACGCGTCTCTCCCTTCCCCTTCTTGCCGTTGCGTCGGAGGACCGGCACGAACAGCCTTCGACCGCCGTGTTCGGTGACTGCCGACCCGCGCGCCAGACTATGCAGCACGGTCTGAGACCGGATCGTTGCCTGGCCTTCCTCGGGAACCAGCCGTCGATAGGACCCATCGGGATTCTGCAACCGCGCCTTGACGTTATCGCCGAGGATCGTGGGCAGGATGCGGTCCACGATGCGCGCCTTGAGGGCGGCAGCCTCGACCGGGAACATCACCTCGATCCGCCGGAAGAAGTTGCGCGGCATCCAGTCGGCGCTGGCGAGGAAGACCTCAGGGTCGCCGCCGTTGCTGAAGTAGAACACCCGGCTGTGCTCGAGGAACCGGTCGACGATACTGACGACCCGGATGCGTTCCGACACGGCCGGCAGGCCGGCCCGCAGGCAGCAGGTGCCCCGAATGACGAGATCGATTTCGACGCCGGCCTGGGAGGCGCGGTACAGCGCGTCGATCACCGACACTTCGACGAGCGCGTTCATCTTCACGATGATGCGGGCCGGATGTCCCGCTTCCGCGTGACGCCGCTCGCGGTCGATGAGCGCGATGACGCGCTCGCGCAGCTCCACCGGCGCCACCACGAGCTTGCGCCACCGCCGGGTTTGTGAGTACCCGGTCAGCAGGTTGAACATCTCGCTGACGTCCTCACCGAACGCTGGATCGGCCGTAAACAGTCCGATGTCGGTGTAGATGCGAGCCGTGGTCGGGTTGTAGTTCCCCGTCGAGAGATGGACGTAGCGACGCAGGCCCGAGCGCTCGCGCCGCACGACCAGCGCGGCCTTGCAGTGGGTCTTCAGACCGACGATGCCGTACACGACGTGCACCCCGGCCTGCTCCAGCTCCCGTGCCCAGACGATGTTGTTCTCTTCGTCGTAGCGCGCTTTGAGCTCGACGAGTGCGGTGACCTGTTTGCCGTTCTGCGCGGCCCGCGCGAGTGCGGAAATGATCGGGCTGCCGCCGCTCGTGCGGTACAGGGTCTGCTTGATCGCGAGGACCTGAGGGTCGTCGGCCGCGCGATCGATGAAATCGACCACGGCACCGAACGACTCGTACGGGTGATGCACCAGGACATCCTCCGCCCGTATCACGTCGAACGGGTTCTCCCCGCTCGCAAACGCCGGCGCGGGCCGGGGCACGAGCGCCTCGTCGCGCAGCGTTCGGAACCCCTCACCGCGGTGCAGCGCCATCAACGGCGTCAGGTCCACCGGCCCGTTCACGCGATACACGTCGCTCTCGCGCAGGTCGAGCGCCCCCATCAGCATCTGCGCGAAGCGGGCGTCGCCCGACGCCAGAATCTCGAGCCGCACGGCGTCGCCGAGGATGCGCTGCCGCAGTGTTTCCTCGATCGTCTGGAGCAGGTCTTCGGCATCGTCCTCGTTGATGGCGAGGTCCGTATTTCGGGTCACGCGGAATACGGTGTGCGCCAGCACCTTGAAGCCGCCGAACAGGTCGCCGAGGTGAGCCGCGATGATGTCCTCGAGCAGGACAAACCGCAGCCGCTCCGTCGGGTCGCCGCCCGGCAGCGCCACGACGCGATCCAGCACCGCCGGCACTTGCACCACACCGTACAGCTGCTGGCCTGATTCGGCGTTTTCCGCCAGGAGCACGATGTTCAAGCTCTTGTTGTGCACGTGCGGGAACGGATGGCCGGGATCGATGGCGAGCGGCGTCAGCACGGGATAGATCTCGCGCGCGAACAGTTTGTCGAGATGGTCGCGCTCCGCCGCGTCGAGCGTATCGAGGGCGACCCGCTGAATTCCCCCCGCCGCGAGACCCGGCATGATCTCGGTATCGAGCAGCCGGTGCTGCTCCGCGACGAGCGCGTGGACACGCGTCTCGATGAGCGACAGCTGCTCCGCCGGATCCAACCCGTCGGCGCCGTAGTCTTGCGGCTCGATGCCGGCGTAGAGCTGTTGCTGCAGACCGGCGACACGCACCTCGAAGAACTCGTCGAGGTTGGAGCTGAAGATGGCCGCGAACTTCAGACGCTCCAGCAGCGGGTTCGTCTTGTCCGCCGCTTCTTCTAAGACGCGCGCGTTGAATTCGAGCCAGCTCAGCTCGCGATTGAGGTAGTGATCCGGCGGAAACGCCGGCTGGTAGGGCGTTGCCATGGTTACCCGGCGGCGAGGCGCAGCCGCGGACGCCGCTCAGCGCCACGCACCCACAAAAAGCGTGGCTCCAAATCGAAGGCACGCTGAAACAGTCCCGACTTGCGTTCGGCGTCCCAGATCTCGACTCGGGGATCGGTCCGCGCTTGCAGCGTCAATTCCACGAAGCCGCGATGCGTTCCGCACGTGACAGCGCTGATTCGCTGTGTATGCGTGCGATCGAGCCCGTCCGCAACGCATACAATGCCGGCGAGCGCGCGCACCAGGCGCCGATCGGCCCGCTCGAGCCGGGCGAACGCCGTATGACGCTTTTTCGGAAAGGCCTTGCGATGATAGCGAGCCACGCATGCGACGATCTCGAGCTCGCGCTGTGTGAAGCCCTGCAAGTCGCCGTTGAGAATGAGGTGATAGGCGTGCTTGTGGTGCTTCGCATGATTGATCACGTACCCGATGTCGTGCAGCAGCGCCGCGGCCTCAAGCAGCTCGCGCGCGTCGGCCGGCACTCCGAACCGCTCGGCCAGTCCGTCGAACAGCTGCGTCGCGAGATGGGCGACGTGCTCGCAGTGCCGCTCACTCGAGCGGCATTGCCGCGCGAATGCTCGCGCGGAATCGAGCCGGCTGACCGGCCCTGCCGACTTGCGCGCCTCGGAGGGGAAACGCTCCTCGATCATCGTGAGCAGCAAGCCGTCGCGCAGCCCGCCGCTGTTGACCAGGATTTGCTGCGTGCCGAGGCGCTTGGCGAGACGCGACACCGCCGCGGCGCCGGCCACGATGATGTCGGCCCGGCGCGGGTTGAGCCCCGGCGTCTCGCGCCGTTCCGCGAGCGGCGTCGCGCGCAGGCGATGGAGCAGGTGCACGACTTCGGCGCGCGACATGGGATAACCCTGTACGCTGCGCGCCGAGCCCTCGCGGTCGAACTGCGCCATGGCCGCCAGGTTCGTGAACGTGCCGCCGCTGCCGATCATGATTTCCGGATGGAATGGCGGCTTGCGCAGCTTTTCGTCGAGCGCGCGGTCGATGGCCCGGCGGAATTTGCGCCAGCGCTTGGGCGACAGCGTGCCGTCCGTCCCGTAGCGCTCGGTCAGCCGCACGGCGCCGAGCGGCAGAGTCAGCACCTCGTCCACCACCGATCCGGCCGTGAGAGTGACCTCGACGCTGCCACCGCCGATGTCTACGACGGCGACCGACCGGCCGGCGAGATCGAAATGGTGCAGCGCGCTGCGCAGCGCGAGCTGGGCTTCCTCTTCACCGGAGATGACGTCTACGCGCAGACCGCAGCGCCGCCGGACCTCCTGACAGAATGCGCGGCCATTGGCGGCCTCACGCACGGCGCTGGTCGCCACGACGCGCAGCTCCACGACCTCGAACCCCTTGGCGATGGTGTGTATTTTCGCGAGCGCGGCGAGGGAACGCTCCATCGGCTCGTTGAGCAAGCGACCGCGTGCGAACAATCCGTGCCCGAGCCGGGTCATCTCGCGCTCTTCGTCGAGCACCCGATACCGGCCGTCGGGTTCGACCTCGGCGACCACCAGGCGAATCGAGTTGGTGCCGATGTCGATGGCGCCCAACCGGGTAGCAGTCGTAGTGCGGGAAGTGGCAGGCATAGCGGATCAAAAAGTTACCCCAGAATTCAGCACCGCGTCGGAACGCCGTTTGTCACGAACCGGCTACATTCATGTAACCACGTGGCGATGAGCAGGGTTAGCCAATTGCGAGGGGCGCGCGCGACGGTAGTTTCCCCCCGTCGCGCGGCGCCCTTCCGCGCGGCTACGCTTCAGACGTCAAAGGAGACGACGTGACGACGCGCCCGGTCGCCGATTCATGAATGCCTCCTGAGACCGCGGAACCACACCGCATTCTCGTCGTCGACGACGAGCCCGACATCACGGCGCTCGTCGCGTACCACCTCGCAAAAGAGGGTTACCGCGTCACTACCGCCGGCACGGGCGCCGACGCCTTGCGCTCGGCGCGCGAAGAACGGCCCGATCTGGTGGTCCTGGACCTGATGCTTCCCGGCCACTCGGGCTTCGAGGTGCTCGCGGAGCTACGGCGCCGAGACGAGACGCGCGACGTCGGCGTCCTGCTCCTGACGGCGCGGAAGGATGAGCCCGATCGCATCAAAGGCCTGTCCCTCGGCGCGGACGACTATCTCGCGAAGCCGTTTTCCCCCAAGGAGCTCGTGTTGCGCGTGGGCGCGATCCTGAGACGCCTGGCGGCGCCTCCCGTGGCGGCCGGCGGCCGCCTCGTCGGCGGTCCGATCGTCCTCGATCGTACCGCCCATCGGGTGACCGCGGAGGGGAAGGAAGTCGAGCTCACCGCCACGGAGTTCAAGCTGCTCGAGCGCTTGATCGAGCGCCGTGACCGCGTGCAATCGCGGTCCCAACTCCTCGAATCAGTGTGGCAGGCACAGCCGGACATTCAGACACGCACCGTGGACATGCACGTGCAGCGACTGCGCACCAAACTCGGCGACGCAGGTGACTGGATCGAGACGGTGCGTGCCGTCGGCTATCGGTTCCGTGAGCCGGCTGCCTCTCCAAAGAGACCTACGCCCGCCGCTCGCCGCCGTCGCACATGAAACTCGTCACGCGGCTCTTCGCGAGCATTGGTTTGCTCGTGGCTGCCGCGGTCGCCGGTTCGATCATCGCCGCCGACGTCTTGCTGCGCCGGCACCTCGAACAGGAAATCGCGACGGAGCTGGAGCGAGAGGCGCGGCTCGTGGCGGCGTTCGCGCCGGTCGACTCGACGAAGTGGCCGGAGTTTGCGGCGCTGGCGGGCGCGCGCCTCGGTCGTCGCGTCACGCTCATCGACCCTGACGGCCACGTCCGCGGCGACACCGAGTTCGATCGTGCCTCGCTCACTCAACTCCAGAATCACCGCGACCGCCCCGAAGTGCGCGCGGCGCTCGATTCCGCCCCGGGCGTCGGGATGAACGAACGCCTCAGCGCGTCCACCAACGAACGCCAGATGTACGTCGCGATCCGGGGCGGGCCGCCCGGGCTCGCCGTCGTCCGCGTCTCCGCCACACTCGCGATCGTGGACGCGCAGGTTCATGCCGTCCAGCGCGCCGTCGCCTTAGCGGGATTGGTCATGCTGCTCGCGGCCTGGCTCGTCGCCTGGATGCTCGCGCGCGCCCTGGCCTGGCCGCTGCTCCGCATCGCCGACGCGGCCACGGACATCGCCGCCGGCCGCCCGGCGGAATTCCCCGACGTGCGCGTCCCCGAGCTCGCCCATCAAGTCGACGCGCTCCGCGCGATGCATCACGAGCTCGAGCGGCGCTTCGAAGACCTACGCCGGGAGCGCGAGGAGTCCCGCACCCTGCTCGAAGCGCTGTCGGACGGCGTCCTCGCCGCCGACAAGCGGGGCATCGTCGTCGAGACGAACGCGGCCGCCCGCCGGCTGCTCGGCTACGGAGAAACGGAGCCGTTGCCTCCGCTCGGCGAGCTGTTCCATGACCGCGCCCATCGCGCGTTGATGCGCGAGGTCCTGACCGGCGCGGTGGTCGAGGGACGCGAGCTGGATCTCGGCGACCGCACCGTCGTCTTCTCCGCCCGGCCGCTTGCGGAAGGCGGGACGCTGCTCGTGCTGAGCGATGTCACCGACGTGCGACGACTGGAAACGATCCGGCGCGACTTCGTGGCGAACGTGTCGCACGAGTTGAAGACTCCGCTCACGGCGATCGCCGGGTACGCCGAAACGCTCGCAGCCGAGTCGTCAGACTCCCAGACCACCGGCTTCTCGCGGACGATCGTCGACAATGCCCGCCGCATGCAGCGTCTGGTCGATGATCTCCTGGACTTGTCGCGCATCGAGTCGGGCGGATGGCAGCCGGAACCGCGCAAGATCGCGATCGACGCCGCTGCCCGTGAAGCGTGGCGTCCGTTCGCCGAGCGTGCGTCCACTCGGGACGTGCAGCTCGAAACCGACTCGGGGTCCGTGAACAGCGACCCGGAGGCGCTCCGCCAGATCTTCACCAACTTGTTCGACAACGCGCTGCGGCACACGCCAACCGGCGGTCGTATCTGCGTCTCCGTGCAACGCGTGGGACATGACACTGTCGTGCGAGTCAGCGACACCGGCTCCGGCATCGGGGCGGATCACCTGCCCCGCATCTTCGAGCGCTTCTACCGCGTGGACCCCGGTCGCTCGCGCCAGGAAGGCGGCACAGGGCTCGGTCTCGCCATCGTGAAGCATCTGGTCGAGGCCCATGGCGGCCGCGTGGAGGCCGAGAGCGAGCTCGGCCGCGGCACCACAATCCTTTTGTACTTCCCGACTTAGCCCTTGTTACACAGCCGTAACGCGTACGTCACCGACTGTTGACCGCCCACGCGCAACGTTGGCTCGTGCGAATTGCGCTCGTAACAGACACTTACACCCCGCAGGTCAACGGCGTCACGACCGTGGTCGTCCGGATCGCGAATGTGCTGCGCGAATTCGGCCACGAGGTCGTGGTCGTCGCACCACGGTATCCCGGCCACTCGCCTGTGAACCCGGGTGAGCTTCGCATTCCGTCGGTGTCGTTTCCGCCGTATCCGGCCATCCGGTTGTCGTTGCCGCAGTTCGGGGTCGTGTCGCGGTTCCTCGACTCCTTTGCACCTGACATCGTGCACGTCGCGACGGAAGGACCGCTCGGGCTGACGGGTCGGCGCTACGCGGTGCAACGTCGCATTCCGCTGGTCACGTCGTATCACACGAACTTCCCGCAGTACGCGCGGCATTACGGTGCCGGCTTCATCGAGCCGCTCGTCTGGAAATGGCTGCGTTGGTTCCATCGCCCCGCGGTGTTGACGCAGACGCCGGGCGAGGCGGTGGCGAGTGAGCTGGAACGCCGCGGCATTGGGCGCCCGATCGTTTGGGGACGCGGCGTGGACACCCTGCATTTCAACCCGTCACGACGCAGCGCAGGCTGGCGCCGCTGGCTCGCGGGTGGTGACGACACCGCCATCGTCCTGCATGTCGGCCGGCTGGCTCCCGAGAAAAACATCGATGTGCTCGCCGAGGCTTGGATCGCTGCCCGCGAGCGCGTCGGCCAGCGCGCGACGTTCGTCATTGCCGGTGAGGGGCCTGACAGGCGCCGTCTGCTCACCCACCTGCCATGGATCCGTCACCTCGGCTTCCTCGATCGCGACAAGCTCGCGGACGTCTACGCGAGCGCCGA
>Ga0193755_1000062_pt1 | contig 27465 bp, 23 predicted proteins | sample H1a2metaG_FD_144921 | JGI IMG/M metagenome (GOLD analysis project Ga0193755, IMG submission 144921) | Soil microbial communities from a riparian zone of the East river system, Colorado, United States - H1a2 | ecosystem: Environmental > Terrestrial > Soil > Riparian zone | place: USA: East River...
CTCGTCGAGCGCCTCCGCTCGAGCGATCAACTCCTCGAGCTTCGCGAGCCCGAGTCCCTCCCCTACTGCGTCCGTCTTGTGGGCCCGGAGAAAGTCTCGGACCCGCCCGGCCATTTCTAGCCGCCTTCTCAACTGGGCGTTCATACGCCCTCCTTCGTTGTGACACGGCGTCGGGCTCCGTGCCAGGATCGTGAACCTCTCCCGACGCCCGCGCAGCATTGCGTAAATCGGACCACTCTGAAACGTGCTCGCGCGCGCGGGCTGCTGTCCTCCGCGCAGGACAATTCGCGCGCCGCGCAATGCGCGCACTCCAAAACGCACGTCGTGCCGCGCAAAACGCCGTCCACGCATTTCGACACGCACCGCGGCTTCGGCCGAGCGCGCTGCGTCGTCGCTCGCGCGGGATCGTCACGCGATCGATCGCGGTCACCGCGCGCGCCCGCGCGAACGATCTGACGATCCGCGCAGTGCGCTCCGCGACGCGCGACCTCGATCGTTGGTCACGCGCCGTCAGCTAGTTGTAAGGTGTGGTGCGCTTACGGGCGCGCGAGGTCGATCTCTCACGCCGTTACGTGCGCTCGCGACCGGTCGCACTGCATCGCGAGCGTCGCGCGGTCGTCTCTCAGTCGCGCGCGGTCAGCGCTCGGTCAATCGCGGTGCGCTCGCGCTCCAACGGAGGACACTCATTTCGATGCGAGGACAGCACGCGGCGGCACACAGGCGTCTGGCGATAGCCGTCGGGAGTCCTCGCCGAGCCCCCCGCGGCTACCGGTTGTCTGCCGCGCACCGAAACCCGACATGTGGACCGGCGCCGATATCCGGATGGCTGTCACGGTAGCGCACCCGCAAGTTGACCGCCGCGCCGCCGTAGCTGCCTCCACGAATCACGTGCCGTGCCCTCGACCCTTCCGCGTTCGCTCCCGCCGCGAGTCGTGAGGAGTCCACCGGCCAGACGTCGGCGACGAACTCCCACACGTTGCCGGCCATGTCGTACAGGCCATAGCCATTGGGCGGAAACCGCGCGACTTCGGTGGGTCTTCCGAGTCCCGTGGCCGACCAGTTGGCGCGGGTCGAATCGGGTGGCTCATTTCCCCACGGAAATTCCGGATCCGGCAAACCGCCCCGCGCGGCATACTCCCATTCGGCCTCGGTTGGTAAGCGCTTGCCGAGCCAGCGACAAAACGCCTGTGCCGCTGGCCATGTGACGTAGCTGACGGGGCGCTGCGCCTCGCCCGCGGGGTAGGTGCTGTCGCGCCAATTCAGGAGATACTGGCCGTTGTGCGATTGCGACGGGACCGCGTCCCGCCTCCACTCCGGGTGGGCACGCAGAAACTCCGCGAACCGCGCATCCGTGACCTCGGTGCGATCGATCGCGAACGCCCGAACGCGCACGAGCTTCCGCGGCGTTTCGCCAGCGAACAGATCCATAACAGTGGTGTGGTAGCGGAGCAGGAGGGCCGGAATTTCACTCGAGTCCGTACCCATCCGGTAATCGCCGGCGGGAATCGCGGCCATCGAAGTCGTTTGCGGCTGGGTCGCATGACCGAACGCGACGCAACCGAGGGCACCCAGCAGAACAGCTGGAAGCGAGCGGACAAGGACGCTACAGTGGCTCATGGGCGCGGGACACACCTGAGGCCCGAAGGATCCGGCAGTAACCGGACGCGGCACCGGCCCACGGACTCATCGTGAGCCGATCGACGCGACTTCTCTCGAGGTCTTGAGCCAACCGCTCAGGCGATCGCGGAGCGCGACCGGCATATACCGTGAGCCCAGCAGCCCCTCGAGCCGCGCGACACGTACTGCCATCTCGGCCTTGTGGCCCGCCTTGCCGTCTAACCAGGCGGCGTAGTAGATGGACAGCGCTTCCACCTCGAGATCACCCACCAATGCGGCTTCATTCGCGAGTTGATCCAACGCAGCGGCGGCGCCAACCAGGTTGCCGTTGTAGTAGTGTGCGTTCGCCAGCTTCCAACTCGTCCCGCTGGGAAGGTGCCCCTCGCGGCGAGCAATGTCGGCGGCTCGGGCGTACTCTCCTGCCGCTGCGTCGTAGCGAAGGTGGCTGGTCAACTCATCGCCGCGGCCGATATACAGCTGCACCTCGGCACTGAGTTCACCGGCCGACGCCTCAATGCCGATCAGAACGGCCGGACTGTCCGATTGGGCGCTTGATTGTGTAGCGGAAAGACTGGGTGCGACGAGGATCGTGGCGACTGCAAGAAGTCCGAGAGCCGTCTTCATAGCCCCTCCCGTTGCATGGGTGACGACGGCATTTGGCTTATAGGACGCGCGAAGCCTTGGGAAGGTTGCTAAGCCAGCGGGAAGCGGACAAAACTGTGACGCGCAGCCGCACTACTCCTTCGCGCGATCGGCCCGGCGGCGAGCCTCATCACGCCGAATGAGATGCAGGGCGACCAAGAAGGCGATGAGGCCCAGGACGGCGACCCCACCGAATCCTATAACCAGGTTAATTGTCATGCTTCCTTCTCCTCTCGAGCCACAGCGATCCAGCAAACAGCGCCATACCTATCAGTAAGAAAAATAGTAGGGCGCGACTGGCGCGGCCACTTTCGGCGATCGCCGCGTCTAGCGGCGCGAACGCAATGAGCAAAGTCCCAACTTCTCGCATGGCGTCTTCCAGACGCTCCTGCACACCCTTCATAGCAGCAGTCTACGGGGGGTCCTTCAACCTGCGCTGAACTTGGAGGCCCGCGGCCGTCACGGCCGACGAGCCCTTCAGGGCTCGCGTAGTGGCCGAGCCGGCGTTTCAACGCACGGGAAAGCCCCCGCGAATGCGGGGGCCTGGCAAAACTCAGCGACCGAGCGCGCTAGAATGTGATCAGCGCTGGTCCGCCTAGCCCCGTGTTGCCCCCAAAGATCGTGGCCGTCGGCGTCGCGTTCCCGCTCGCCCCCGCCGCGTAGATCATGATGCTGTTGCCGCCGTTGACGTTGGCGCTGGTGACGTAGATGTTGCCCGCGGCATCGAGGGCGATGCCAACCGGGCTAAACAGTCCGGTGTTGCCGCCCGCGATCGTGGCCGTCGGCGTCGCGTTCCCGCTCGCCCCCGCCGCATAGACCGTGATGCTGTTGCTGAATTGGCTGGCGACGTAGATGTTGCCCGCGCCATCCAGCGCGATGCCACGCGGTTGGATCAGTCCGGCGCTCGTGATCGTGGCCGTCGGCGTCGCGTTCCCGCTCGCCCCCGCCGCGTAGACTGTGATGCTGTTGGTGCCCCAGTTGGTCACGTAGATGTTGCCCGCGCCATCCAGCGCGATGCCAAGCGGGAAGTTCAGTCCGGTGTTGTCGCCCGCGATCGTGGCCACGGGCGTCGCATTCCCGCTCGCCCCCGCCGCGTAGACCGTGATGCTGCCGCCGCTGAAGTTAGGGCCAGGCTTGGTGACGTAGATGTTGCCCGCGCCATCCAGCGCGATGCCATAGAGGTTGGTCACTCCCGGAATGCCGCCCGTTTCGATCGTGGCCGTCGGCGTGGCGTTCCCGCTCGCCCCCGCCGCATAGACCGTGATGATGCCCTGGTCAGCAAGGTTGTTGGTGACGTAGATGTTGCCCGCGCCATCCAGGGCGATGCCGACCGGAACGTTCAGTCCAGTGTTGGCGCCCGCGATCGTAGCCATCGGCGTCGCATTCCCGCTCGCCCCCGCCGCATAGACCGTGATGCTGCCGGATTGGTTGGCAACGTAGAGCGGCTTACCTGCCACGCCCCCCGTGACCGCGACCGTCGCCGTCGCCGAGACGCCGGCGCTCGTCGCCGCCACCACCGCTGTACCGGGCGTCGTACCCGCCGTGAGGAGCGTCGTCGGCCCGCTCGTCGGCTCGAGGCTCGCCACCACGCCCTGGGCCGCCGTCACGGTCCACGCCACCGTAGCGCCGACAAGCGGGGCACCGTGCAGATCCTGCACGGTGGCCGTGAGTAGATCCGTGCCGCCTGTCGGGACGCTTGGAGTCGCGGCGCTCACGCTGACGCTCCCCGCGATGCCGCCCTCGATCCGGAAATGGATCGGCAGCGGCCGCCCGTCCTTCAGCACGATGAGATCGCCGGTCGCGACGTTTTTCACCTGCCCTGGCGTGGTGGTGAGCAACACGTCGGCGAAGCCCAGCTCGCGCCGCGCCCCACTCGCCCCGGCCGTGACGTGCACCCGATAAGTATTGCCGGCGACGAAGCCAGCCGCTCGGGTGTCCCACTTCACCTGATACTGCGAGGTCGTAAGATCGACAGTGATCGCCGGCGTGCTTGTCGTCGTGAACACGATGACAGCAGACGTCCCGCTTGCACCGCCGCAATTGTTATCCGGGCCATTGGTGATATCGCAGATCGCGATCTGTGGGTCGAGCGTCGTGATATCGGCATCGAAGCTGCCGCTGAACGTGGGCTGGGCGACCACTGGCGGGAGGAAGTAGAAACCCGGCGTCCCGCTCCCGTGGGCCCCATCGGAGATCGCGAACTCGGGCCCGAACCGCGGGGCCGTCGGCCGGTCAGCGGATGCGCACGCCCCCGCCCCCGCAATGAGAAGAACGGGTACGAGCGAAGCGAGGCGGCAGCGCCGTGACACAGCCATCTTTCACCCCCAAGAGGTGCAAATTAGATCCGAGAATGTGGGTGCAAGGTGGGCGTGATCCTGCAGGGACGGCTACAGATCAGATGGAAGGAAAAGGGACCGGCTCGTCTAGGTGGGAGGGACCGGACCTATCGGACCGCCGTGCCGCGCGTACGCCGCGATTTGCAGGCGCGTATGTAGGGCGAGCTTCTCCAGGATGTTGTGGACGTGCCCCTTCACCGTGTTGGTGGCGAGGTCGAGGCGCTGCCCGATCTCCTTGTTGCTCAGCCCGTCCGCGATCAGATCGAACACCACCCGCTCCCGCGCGGTCATGCGGATGGCCTCGGCCACCTCTGCCGGTTTGCGGCCGAGCGCGAGCTTCGCGATGTGAGAGAAGAGCGTGCTGGTTAGCGCCGGTGGAAGCACGTCTGTCCCGCCTGCAACCGAGCGAACCGTGCTGACAAAGGCGTCGAGCGTCGCGTCTTTGGCGATGAACCCCGATGCACCCGCATTGACAAAGTCGTGCAGCTCTTCCGGCACCGGTAGCACGTCCATGACGATGATCCGCGCCTCGGGCGCCGCGTGCTTGATCGCTGACACGAGGCGATGACTATCGTGATCTCCCAGGGCAGCGTCGACGAGCACCACCTCCGGCTTTATCTCGCACGCTTTCTCGAGCGCCGCGGGGGGACGGTCCACCGCCGCGACGACCTTCAGGTCCGGCTGCTCGGCCAGCATAGCGATGATCCCATCGCGTACCAGCCGATTGTCCTCGACTACCAAGATCGAGATTCTTTTCGCCACGGCCGACCCTTTGCCGCGAGACTGGCTTAGCAGTCTCAGGTTCGGGGTGGCGTCTGGGAGGCGTCAGAGCGAAGGAGAGACCGAAAGAGAACGAAAAGGAGTATGCGGGCTCACCAACGTGGCGTGCAACTGTTGCAGCATCGCAACGGCGCTACGGTTTCCTCTCCTCCACCGCGGCCTGCAGCTGCCGCAGCACATCCTCGAGCCGCCGCAGCTCCTCCCCGTAACGCGCCCAATCCCCGGCGCGCTGCGCTTCCACCGCCCGGCGGAACGACTCGTTGGCGCGGCGCGCGAGATCGGCGGCGCGGGCCGAAAGCGCCGTGGCGGCACCCGGCGTCTCGGACGCCCGCGCGGGCTCGCGCGTCGCCGCGCCGGAACCGCCGAACAGCTGCGCCAAGCCCGCGTCCAGCGTCTCCTCCATCACGACCCGATTCTGATAGGCCACCACGACGCGCTTGAGCTCGGGAATCCGCCCGCCCTGCGCCCGCAGATAGAGCGGCATCACGTAGATCAGCGACTCCTCGATCGGAATCACCAGGAGATTGCCGCGGATCACCTGTGAGCCGCCCTGATCCCACAACGCGATCTGGCGCGCGATCTCCGTGTCCTGATTGATGCGGTTGACGATCTGCGTGGGCCCGAACACGAGGCTCTGCTTGGGGAAGCGATACACGACCAGCTCGCCGTAATGCGCGCCGTCGTTCCGCGCCACCATCCACGACGCCAGGTTGTCCTTGCCGCGCGGCGTGAACGGCACCATGAGAATGAACTCCGCCTGCTTTTCCTCCGGCAACCGCATCACCATGTGGCGCAGGAACGGATCGGGCCGCTCCGGCGCGATCGAGAGCACCGGCTTCTGCCACTGGTCCTCGCGATGATAGAAAATGTCCGGCTCCGCCATGTGATAGGTGCCGTACAGCTCGGTCTGGATGTGAAACAGATCCTCGGGATAGCGCAAATGCGCCCGCAGATCGGCCGGCATCGAATCGAGCGGGTGGAAGATCCCGGGGAAGATCTTGGCAAAGGTGCGTACCAGCGGATCGGCCGAGTCGGCCTGATAGGCGGTCACGGAGCCGTCGTACGCGTCGATCACGACCTTCACGCTGTTGCGCATGTAGTTCACGCCGTTGCTGAGCGGCTGCGCGTACGGGTAGCGCGTCGTCGCGGTGTAGGCATCGAGGATCCAGCGCAGCCGCCCGCCACCATCGATCACCATGTACGGGTCGGCGTCCCAGATCAAAAACGGCAGCGCCGTATGCGCCCGCTCGCGGATATCGCGGATGTACATCGCCCGGCTCGCGCTCGTGATGTCGCTCGAGAGCAGGACTTTCAGCGAGCGAAAATACGCCGCGAACACCAGGCGGCGCAGCAGCCCGCCGACCCGCACGCCGCCGTTGCCCTTGTAGGTCCCGAAGATGTTCTCATCGCCCGAGGGATAGTCGAACTCCTGCTGTCCGGTGTTGGCGAACACCCAGTTGTCCGACAGCTCGCCGAAGTAGATCTCCGGTCGCTTGACCGCGAGCGACACGGTCGAGGCGGGCGGCAGATCCTTGATGAACAGGACCGGCAGCCCCTCCTCGGTCACCTCGTTGACGGGTCCGAGCGTCAGCCCCATCCCGTGGGTGAACGTGAGCCGCTCGTTGATGAAGGTGCGCGTCGGCAGCGACGCCGAATTGAGCTCGCGCGGCGACAGCATCACCTGGCGGTAGCGGCCGTCGACGATGTAACGGTCGTCGTCCACCGACACGAAGTCGTAGTAGGTGCGGATCTCCTGGAGCTGCCCGAACGTCTGCAGCAGGGGGTCGCGGTCCCACAACCGCACGTTGTCGATGGTGGGGCGATTCGCCTGGATGTCGCGCTCGGTGAGCCGCGCCTCACCGGAGAGATCGCGCACCAGCACGCGATCGAGGCCCCAGGCAAGGCGCGTGGCGTCGATGTGACGGCGCAGCTGCGGCGTCTCTTTCGAGAGCTCGTTGGGCGCGACCACGAACTTCTGCACGATGGCGGGATAGACGACGCCGCCCAGCAGCGAGACCCCGAAGTAGCTCGCGACCGCGAGCAGCACGGTGCGTCCCGAGCGCTTGCTGCGCAACCCGGCGAGCACCAGGATCGCGCCCAGGATCGCGGCCACGCCCGCGATGCGCAGGCCCGCGAGCCTGCCGTGCAGATCGGCGAAGCTCGCGCCGAACAGCGGACCGGTCGTCGAGTACAGCGTGCCCGGCAACCGCACGAAGTAGATCCGCAGCGCGGTGAGCACGAACATCGCGGCGATCAGCAGCCCCAGGTGCAACCGGGCGGACGGCTCGATCGTCACGGTCCGGCGATAGACCACGACGTCGCCGCGCAGCGCGTACAGCGCGCCGCAGGCGAGCAGCGACACCGTGACGAGCACCGTCAGGATCGCGAGCACGCCGGTCACGATGGGCAGCGTGAAGACATAGTAGGCGAGGTCTCGGCCGAATACCGGATCCGTGACGCCGAACGGTGTCTGATGCAGGAACTGCAGCACCGGCATCCAGTCCGTCGAGACGGCGAGGGCGAGGAACAACGCGAACACGAGCGCCGCGGGCAGCGCCAGCCGGCGCACCAGGCGGGTCACGTCGACCGCCGGCGTCTGGGCGCTCGCTTGCATGACCACGGGGTTGGGGACGATGCCCCGCTGGGCGAAGCGCAGATTGGCGTACAGAAACGCAAACGCCACGCCCCCGGCCAACACCCCCAGTGTGAACGATGCCACCAGCCGGGTCGCGAACACGCGCTCGTACCCCAGCGCGCTGAACCACGGCCACTCCGCCAGCAGCCCGACGAGGGGTGAGATAAAGACGATCAGCGCGCCGAGGCCCACGACCAGCCACACCACCACGCGGCGCCGCGGGCCGCGCCGGACAGGAAGTCGGAGCTCAGGCATTAGCGCAAGGTAACATCACCCTCCGGGATTGATAGCTCGCTTGAGCTCCTTGATTCGTTCCAGCTCTTCAGCATCAGCCTTGTCCCGAGTGCGATCGGTCTGTTTGGTCCGAATCAGCGTGTCGATATCGGGGAACGGCACTTCCACACCGTCTACTTCCACCTTCTCGATCTTGGGCGCTGCATCGGCGTAGCGCACGCTCCACGCAAGCGTCAGCAGATCGACACGCGGGTCATCCCCGATAATCGTGAATGGCTTGGCGATCACGTCCTCGGCGTTCAGCTCTCGGGAAATGCCCCACGTGAGTCCTTCGAGTGCCTGCAATGCCCGACTCGCGTTCTCGAGCGTCGGCTCGATGAGAATGTCGACGTCCTTGGTGGCGCGGATATAGCCATGATAGGCGAGCGCAAACCCACCAACCACCACGTAGCGCACGCCGGCGGCATTGAGCAGGCCGCACACCTTGCTGAGACGCGAGCTTGTTAGCGGCGCCGCCACTGCTCATACTCCGCAAACGTGTTGAACGAAGCCGTCCAAGGCTGCGAGGGCTTTTGGCCTCGCGCGAACTCCTGCCAGAGATCCTCCGCCAACGCCACGCGCTCTGCTGGCGACAACGCGAGACCTTCGCACAACGTCTGATCCCGCGCCGCGGTGAACGCGTCCTGGTCTCGTCGCGTCACATACTCGCGAATGGCTTCAGATACGACAAAGCTGCGAGACCGATGCTGACGCTTTGCTTCGGCGTTGAGGATCGCCCGAAGCTTGGGAGGTAGAGAAACCGAAAGGATATCAGCCATGGATGACTCTGTTATTAAGTATTATTAAATATATGAGACGTTCGCGGTCCTCGCAACCTCTTCGGGGTTTCGGCACGACTGAACAAAGTCGCTTCGTTGCAGGAGTGTCTGGGACGTTTGGGACTTAGCGCCGCAATTCGCTGTGCTGCGCGCGAATCGCCGCCATCATGCGATCGATCAATGCCTGCGCCGTCTCCCGCGTCCGCGCCTTCGCGAGAAACTCCGCATAATCCACTGGCGGCCCATACGTCACGGTGATCCGCTTGAAGATTCGCGGGACGGATTTGCCGATCGGTAGCACCTCCCGCATCCCCTCGATCGCCACGGGAATCACCCGCGTCCGGGTCGCCAGAATCAGAAGCCCCGTGCCCGCGTGCCCCCGTCCCACCGAGCCGTCCCGCGTCCGCGTGCCCTCCGGAAACAGCGTCATCACCCCGCGCGGCAGGACCTGAATCATGCGGTGCAGCGCGTGCAGGTCGCGCCGGCCCGGCTGCACCCAAATGCACTTCCAGTTGTCGGCCAGCCACGCCAGAATCGGAGTGCGGTAGAAGTTCTCGGCCGCCGCGGGATTCCACGGCAACAGACGCGGCTGGATCAACGACCGCGGATAGAACGCCGCCAGGCCCACCAAAAAACTGTCGAGCATCGATTGGTGATTGGAGAGCAGGAGGGTGTTTCGCGTGGTGCCGACGTTCTTGCGGCCCTTCACCGTGGTGCTGTTCAGGACGAAGAAGAACACCCAGAATAGCGTGACGGTCAGATTCGTAAGCAGGTAGGACGTCACCGGCCACAGCAGCCGAAATAGCCGTCCGCGGCGTGGAGGGGTGCCGGCGCGTCTAGCCATCACGGGATTATACCGGCAACGTTGAGCGATCGTTATGACGATCCCACAGTTTTTCACTTTGCTACGGAGATCCGCGGTTGCGTGGAATGACGACGACGCCTCCAGCATGGGCGCCGCGCTCGCCTTCTACACGCTCTTCTCCATCGCGCCCCTGCTCATCATGGTCATCGCCGTCCTGAGCCTGATCCTCGGGCGCGATGCCGCCCAGGGGCACATCCTCGACCAGCTGCGCGCCGTTACCGGCGACGCCGGCGCCCAGGCCGTCGAAGACCTCCTGAAGAGCGCGAACAGCCCCGCGAAGAGCGCCTTCACCGCCCTGGTGGGCACCGTCGTCCTGCTGCTCGGCGCGACCACCGTGTTCACCGAGCTCTACGGCAACTTGAACCGCATCTGGCACAGCCCCACCGCCCCCAAAGTCAGCGGCATCTTGCACCTCCTCCGGACTCGGATCCTGACGTTCGGGATGATCCTCGGCATCCAATTCCTGCTGCTCGTCTCGCTGGTGGTGTCGGCCGGCCTCGCGGCGGCCGGCGAGTGGTGGGGCGCCCGCTTCACGGGCTGGCCACTCGTGTACCAGTCGCTCACGTTCATCGTAAGCCTGGCCATCTATACCGCGGTCTTCGCGATGATCTACAAGTACCTGCCCCGCGCCCGCATCGCCTGGCACGACGTCTGGATCGGCGCGACGGTGACCGCCATCCTGTTCGAGATCGGCAGGCTCCTCATCGGACTGGTCGGCATGGCCAGCCTCACGTCGGCGTTCGGCGCGGCGGGCTCGCTCGTGATGTTACTGATTTGGGTCTACTACTCCGCGCAAGTTTTCCTCCTCGGCGCGGAGTTCACCAAGGTCTATGCCTATCGTCGCGGGTCACGCGTGGGAGAGGAGGCGCCCGCGCCGCCGCCGCCGCGCAAAGGCAGGCCCCTCTAGACGCGGTCGAATCTGGCTCCCCTCGAACGACTAATTGGTGACCTCAACCTCGGGGAAGTCATGAAGTTCCTGTGCCTCATCTACGAAGACCCGAAGCAGATGCAGCGGTTGCCAAAAGCTGAGCTGGACAAGGTCATCGCCGACTACATGACCTTTACCAAAGAGATCGAGAAAAGCGGCCACTTCAACACCGGGGACGGACTCGAGCCCGGCCACACGCCCACAACCGTCCGGGTCCGGAACGGCAAGGTTTCCACCAGCGACGGCCCGCAAGAGAAGAGCAAGAACACGATCGGCGGCTTCTACGTCATCCGCGCCAAAGACTTGCGGGAGGCGATCCACCTGGCCTCGCGCATTCCGGGCGCTCGGTTCGGCAGCGTCGAGGTCCGACCGATCCACCAGTACCCACCCTCATGAGGACTAGATCCGAGCCTCCTGCTGGCACTCGCCGCGTTCAGCGCATCGACCGCTGATCGTGCAGGCCGCGCCGCAGGCTTCACGGCAGATCGTCCATCACCTGCGCGATGAAAGCCCAACCCCTCCCGCTCCTCCTGACCACGCGATACCGCGCTAACGGCGCGATCGGAATCCAAAACAGGCAAAACCACTGCGTCGCGACGTAGGAATCCGTCACCTCGTCATAGCGCGCCCGGCCGTACATCCTGGTTCCAATGCCGTTGAACGAGAATAGAGTCGGCGTCGTCTCCATCGGCCGCGAATGCTCGCCGAGGCGGCGGCCCAGCTCCTCAACCACGATGGGGTACTCCGCCTCCGCTGCCTGTTCCTCGCGGCGGTGCTCTGCGAATCGCACGTGATCGATCGCTTCCTTTTGCGGCTCGCATTCGCGGTGAACCGTTCGCCACCATCCGCATGGCTGGCCACACACCTGGCAGAGGTTGGCCATGCGAGCTAGGGACGTCGCCCCGCCGGACGCGACACCGCACTAGGCATTACCATGAGGAGGTTAGAGCTACCGTACGCAGCGATACAGCACAATGCCGACTTGTGCGAAGGCGAAATGAGATACCCCACGCCGTCTTGTCGGCGTCACAAGACGGCTCGTACGTACACCACAATCTCCCACGCGAACGTCCGCACCTTGGACCGCGGCGTGAATCCCAGCCTCGTGAGCAGCTGGTCCATCACCACCGGAGAATGCACGAACGAGCGGAATGGATTGCCAAACAGCCTGCGGAATGCGTTTTCAATGCTCACCACCGCGCGCACCGGCCACCGGTACCGGGGATACGACAACCCATAGAGCCGGCGGCAGCGCTGGGCGGACAGCCGCACCAGCGCCTCCATGTCGGGATAGCAGCAGACCACGCGATCGAGCGTGACGATGTCGGCCGCGGCCACCCGGGGCGCGAGGGTCACGAAGTCGCCGAGCCGGAACTGAATGCGCGCGCTCACGCCGCGCCGCTCCGCCTCCGCGCGCGCCGCCTGCTGATACGCGCTGGACGCGTCGACCGCCGTGACTTCCCGGGCGCCGGCCTCGAGCAAGTCGTACTGAATCGCGCCGATGCCGGCGCCGATATCGAGCAGCGTGCCACCGTCCACACCGGCGCGTCGCAGCAGGTGGATCATCGCGCGCGTGGTCGGGTGCGCGGGGCCATGTGCGCGACAATTCTTCAGCTCACGCGCGGCTCGCTTGCGGTCGAACTGGCTCTCGCAGGCACTCGCGCCACAGCAGGTCATGGGCTTCAAGCTAACGACAGCACGTCAGAACTCGCTCAGAGCCGCCGCCGTTGGGGGTCCACACGCTAAAGGACAAGGGGAACTGGCGCGCGACTGCCAAGGGGGTCACGGCACCACTCTCGCCCCCTCCCTCCACGACAGCACACCAATCGTGCGGTAAATCGCCGCGGGATCATAGATCACGCCGTTCTTCATCACGAGATCGACGCGCTCGATATTCGTCATGTCGGCCACCGGGTCCCCATCCACCAGCAGCAAGTCCGCGAGATACCCGGGACGTATCGCGGCGAGCCGATCGGTGCGTTGCATGACCGTGGCGGCCCCCCAGGTCGCGATCTGCAGCACCCGGGCGTTGGGAATCCCGGCCTTGCTGTACAGCTCGAGCTCGCGCTGCAGGCAGAAGCCCGCCATGCAATCGGTGCCCGCAACGATCGGAATGCCATTGTCCTCCAGCGCTTTCGCAAACGCCAGCATCTTCGCCCAGGACGCACGATAGCGTGTCTGTTCCGCGTCGCTCTGCGCGATGCCGCCCGCGAGAAATCCGCGCCGCACTTCCGCCGGCATGCGGTTGGCGATCCGTAAGCCGCCCTCATCCATCGTCCCCGGCCGGACCGTGTACATCCCCTCGAACGTCGCGAGCGTCAGGTCGATCACCGTGTGGTGATCCTTGAGTAATTGCAGAAATGCGCGCACGCTGTCGGAGTTGAGATCGAGATCGGCGCCGTAGCGGCCCGGCGCGCTGAAGCGCGACGGCGTGCGCGTGTCGATGGAATCGCCCTCGAAATTCAGGAACAGCATGTTGATGTGCTGGATTTCGTCGTACCCGGCCCGCACCGCTTTCGCCGCGGTCATGTGATTGGGAATATGACCCGACAGCCTGAGCCCGAGCGCATGCGTCCGTTCGGCGATCGGCCGCACCAGCGCAGTATCGAGTGAGCTGTAGAGCTTGATCTGCTCGTAACCGAGCGCTTTGTAGCGGTCGACCCAGGCGAGCGCGGAGTCGCGCGTGCTCACGAGCACCTTGGTCGGGCCGGCGAATGGCCCGGGGCCGTCGATGAAGCCCGCCATCATCACGCGCGGCCCGATCGCGCTCCCCGAATCCCACGCCAGGCGCAACCGGCGCAGGTCGTCGATGTCATTCGCCATGTCGCGCACCGACGTCACCCCGCCCGCGATGTGCATCCGGCCGTCGAGCGCACCGTTGTGCGTGTGCATGTCCCAGAGCCCGGGCAGGAGCGTCTTGCCGCGCGCATCGATCACACGCGCCCCGGCGGGCACGCGGACGGCGCTGTCGGGACCGACCGACTCGATGCGATTGCCGCGCACCACCACCGCCTGGTCGCGCACCAGCAGCGCGTTCGGAGCATCGAATACGCTCGCGTGGCGGAACACGACCGCGCCGCTTGGATGATCGGCGAGCGTGCGCGCGACTGTCGCGTCCCGCTGCTTCTCCAGCGAATCCTGCGCGGCCGCGAGCGCATCGCCGATCGATTCCCAACCTGGTCGCAGCACGCGAAACCAGGCGCCCGCGACGAACGCGAACAGGCGGTGGTCGGTATCGACCCAGAAGTCGGTCGGCGTGAAGCCGAGCCCTTCGACTTGGTAGTGCGCGATCCGCGCGGACTGCCCGCCGGCGGACACGGTGCGCTCACCGACCTTCGTGACCCGCGCCCGTCCCGACGGCAGCAGCGCCACCTCGCCGCTCTGCCCGGCCGCGCCGATCAGCAGCGGCAGCGAGCCCACCGGTCCAAAGAACGGGCTATAGAGCGCGGGTGCGTCGAGCCGCCGGCGGCCCTTCTCGAGGCTCGACGACCACTCGGCAGAGTCGCCGCGCAGCGCGAAGCGCTCATCGACGGGCTGCTTCCAATAGTCGTGCCCGGTGATCGCCAGCGTCTGGAACATCCCCGCCGGCGTCAGCGTGATGCGCGTTTCGAGCCTAGGGCCCCGGCCGCGGTCGTTGTATTCCTCAAAGAAGTAGAGCGAGCCGTCAGGCTGGCGCACCGCGAGCTCGGTGCCCGCGGGGTTGCCGGCCTGCAGGATGATGTAGCGGAGTGTGTCGGGCGGAGCAGCCTGGCTCCGCGCCGAGACGAGTAGCGCAACGGTCAAGAGGATTGTAGTCATAGGTGCTTCAGAGATACCTCGCCATCGCAAGCTGGCAACCCAGGGAGGCCTCGATGGGTTTCTTCGTCTCGCTTCACCAATTCAGCGACTTCGCGCTCCTCGCCCTCCGCCTCGCCCTCGGCACCGTCTTCCTCTTCCACGGCTTGCCGAAGAAAGGCCTGTGGAGCGCGCAACCGTCGGACCAGATGCCCGCCGGCCTGCTGACCAGGCTCCGCATCCTCTCGATCGCCGAGCCCGCGGGCGCCCTGGGGCTGATCTTCGGCTTCCTCACGCAGCTCGCCGGCCTGGGCCTAGTCATCGTAATGGTGGGCGCGATCACATTCCTCAGGACCAAAGCCCATCGCAAGTTCAAAGAGGCGAACGCGCCCGGGTGGGAATTCGAGTTCATGTTGCTCGTCGTCGCGCTGGCGCTCGCGATACTCGGCGGCGGGAAGTATGCGCTTGACCGCGTGGTGTTCGGGATCTAGGCAGGGTGAGGACCTAGCGGACGAAAGGCTTCACTGCAGCCGGAATCCCGCCAAGCGGCCACAGCTGCACGGCGAACGTGACGCTCGCGTTCACGGTGTCGCCGCTCAGCGTCGTCTGATCGGTCCAGAGCGCGAGGCGACTCGTCAGTGTGCCGTGAATCTCGCCATAGAACTCGTCCGTCGGCGCGACAAACTGCGTGACCGTCAGCGTCCCGCCGGTCGACAGGGCGAGGCGTGGATCATCGCGATAGAACAGCGCCGTGTAGATCGCCGGCCACATTGCGGGATCGGCGAATTGCGTCGGCGTGATCGGCGCGACGCCAAACGTCCCGACGCTGGGCGCGACAACGCGCAACTCTGCCGAGATGTCGTGCGGAAATGTGTGGACGCTGCCGAAATCGGACGACCACTCCACGAATCGTCCCCCGTGATCGTCGTCGACGGACTCCGCCGTCGAAAACGTAGACGTGCCGATCGCAGGTCCAGCGCCGCTGAGCGTGATTGAGAGGTTGGGAAACAGGTAGTGGTACCAATGCGCCGCGAACGTGGCGTGAACAGTGATCGTCTCGCCCGTCTCCACCGGTGTGCCGCCGGGACCCGTCACCCATCCCACCGCATTGAACGTCAGCGTGCCGCGCAGCACTCCCACGTCGAGACCTGGCCGCGGCGGATAGGTGTCGGCGGTTACTTCCAACGTCCCGCCCGGCAGGCTCGCGAAGAACTTCGCGTCACCGAGGCCCGCGGCCGGACCGTTGAGCAGAACCGACACCACCGGGACGGTCGGAACGACGCCTGGGACGTAACGGCCGATCGCGAAGTGTCCCGTGGCGAGCCGGCCGGGAAACAGCAGCGTGAAGCTCGAATCCCCAGTGGAAGGCTGGAGGTTCTGGCCGATCATCCCCGAGACGTCGCCGACGTCGGTCGCCAGGACGTCGCGAAATTGGCCGTAACTCTGCCACTCGCTCGTGAGCTGCACGGCACCGCTGATTTGCACGCGCATCCGGCCGGGGTCCGCCGGCTCGGGCCCGGCGGTATCCTTGCCACACGCTACGACAACGAAGCAAATGAAGAGGAGCGAGTGCCATTTCATGACCGGGAATGTAGCCACCACCGTCCCTTATGGTCATCGAGGTGTCTAACGTCTACCTATGAAAACAATGCCGTCAGCCGTGAGCCTTCTGCTGGCTCTTGCGACGAGCCTAGCAGCTCAATCACCGACCGACCTTCAGGGCCTTTGGGGCGCGACACTGCGTTCCGGGGCCGACATCCGTGGCCCGCTCCTCATTTATCGCACGGCAGACCGGTGGCGCGCCGATATCGCCGGCTTTTCAGTTCCCGCGCGTCGCGTCGGCCAGTCGTTCGCCTTCGAGCTGCCAGACAACAAAGGCTCGTTTCGCGGCGGCCACTGGATCCAGCCCGACCGCTTTGCGACTCCGGTCACGCTCGAGCCTGACGGCCCGAATCGCTGGCGTGGCACGGTCACTCCACTCGAGGACCGCACCACCTTCTTCATGCCGGTCACGCGCCAACCGGACGGCACGTTGCGGACCTACCTCCGCAACCCCGAGCGCAACTTCGGCAGATTCATCCGCGTCTCACGTCTCGAAGTGAATGGGAAGGACGTGCGTCTCGTTGGCCGTGACACGATCCAGGGCCGCTACGACGAGGGCACGATCACGATGCCGCTCGTGGGCGCCACCTTCACGTTTACCCGCGCCACGGATTCGACCAGCCCCTTCTATCCTAGAGCGTCGAAGCCGGCGCGTTACCAATACACGCCGCCGCTCGCGCTGAGTGACGGCTGGCCCGTCGCCACAGTCGAATCGGTGGGGATCTCACGCGACGCCATCGAGCGCTTGGTCCAAATGCTCATCGACATGCCGATGGATTCCGTGAACACGTTACAGATCCACAGTCTCCTGATCGCTCGCCATGGCCGGCTCGTGGTCGAGGAGTATTTCCACGGTTACCATCGCGACCAGCCGCACGACACACGCTCGGCCTCCAAAAGTTGGACCGCGACGCTAATCGGCGCCGCGATGCAGGCCGGCGTCCCGCTGCACGTCAACACACCTGTCTATCAGACGCTGCTCGACTCTCTTCCCGCCAATCTCGATCCGCACAAGCGCGCGATGACGCTCGAGCACCTGCTGACGATGACCGCGGGCTTCAACTGCGATGAGGATGATCCGACGTCGGCCGATGAGGACCAGATCGCGCAGCAGGACTCGATCCGAGACTGGTATCGCCACACCCTCGACGTGCGGCTTATATCCCAGCCGGGGGAGAAGATCTTCTATTGCAGCGCCGAGCCCAACCTGGCGGCCGGCATGCTGGCAAAAGTCGCCCACGAGCATTTGCCGGAGATGTTCGAGCGGCTCATCGCCCGGCCGTTGAGCATGCACGACTACTACATCGGGCTGACACCGCTCGGCGAAGCGTACGGCGGCGGCGGACACCGCTTCCGGCCACGCGACTTTCTCAAGCTCCCGCAGCTGATGGTGAACGGCGGCAAGTGGAACGGCAAACAGATCGTGGGCAGCGAGTGGGTGCGCCAGTCAACCGCGCCGCTGCGCGATATCTTCCCCGGGCAGCAGTGGGGCTACCTGTGGAACTCGGCCGAGTACGCGTACAACGGCAGGAAGTCCCGAGCGTTCTTCGCGGGCGGCAACGGCGGCCAGGTCTTCATGGGCTTCCCGGAGCTGGATCTGGTGGTCGGCTTCACGGGCGGCAATTACAGCGCTGCCGCGTTCCCCTCGCAGCGCACGTTACTTCAGGAGTATCTGTTGCCCGCAGTGAAATGACTCCGTGCCCTAAAGGGGGCTCTCTCTCGGTTTCGGTATATATTCGGGCAATGGATCTGAACCCGGCCCAGCGCGCCGCCGCCACTGCCCCGCCTTCCCCTCTCCTCATCATCGCCGGCGCGGGCACCGGCAAGACCAACACGCTCGCCCATCGTGTCGCGCACCTCATAAAGGAAGGCGTCGATCCTGGCCGCATTCTTCTCCTGACGTTTACGCGCCGGGCTGCCGAGATCATGACCCGGCGCGCGGAGCGAATTGTGGGGAAGAAGGCGCGCGTGTCGTGGTCGGGGACGTTTCACTCGATTGCAAACCGGCTGCTGCGGCTGCACTCGAATGCGGTGAGCCTTGACCCAAGCTTCACGGTCCTGGATCGCTCCGACTCGGCCGATCTCTTAAACGTCGTCCGGCAGGAGCTGGGGTTCGCCAAGCTCCCGGCGCGCTTTCCCAAGAAGGACACCTGCCTCGCGATCTACTCGCACGTCGTCAACACCGGCGGCGCCTTGGAAACGACGCTCAAGCAATCGTTCCCGGCATATACCGATTGGATCGAGCAGCTCAAGGCTCTGTTTCGGGGGTATGTGGAGGCCAAGCAGAAGCGGGCTGTGCTCGATTACGATGACCTGCTGCTCTATTGGCGCTTTCTCATGGATGCTGCACCGGTGGGGCGGCGATTCGATCACGTGCTCGTCGATGAGTATCAGGACACGAATGTGCTGCAAGCCGAGATCGTCTTGAAGCTCGGCAAGTCGATCACCGTGGTCGGCGATGACGCGCAGGCGATCTACGCGTTCCGCGGCGCGACGGTGCGCAACATCCTCGACTTCCCGACGCACTTCGACCCGCCCGCGACAGTCATCAAGCTCGAGCAGAACTATCGCTCGGTGCAACCGATTCTGGATGCTTCCAACGCCATAATAGGTGCCGGGTGTCAGGGGAACGAAAAGAACTTGTTCTCCGAGCGCCGGTCGGAGCAGCGGCCATTTCTCGTGGCCGCGAAGGATGAGCAGGCGCAGGCGGACTATATAGTAGAAAGGGTGCTGGAGCAGCGCGAAGCCGGCACCCCCCTGCACCACATGGCCGTCTTGATGCGCGCGGCCCACCACTCCGATCTCATCGAAATCGAGCTCGGCAAGCGCAACATCCCGTTCGTGAAATACGGCGGCCTCAAGTTTCTGGAGGCGGCGCATGTGAAGGATCTGATTTGCATTCTGCGCTGGGCGGAGAACGCCCGGGACGATATCGCAGGGTTTCGGGTGCTCCAGCTGCTTCCGGGTGTGGGACCGGTTCAGGCGCGCCGGTTTCTGGACGGGGACGAGGGACGGGGGAAGCGGGACGGGGAACTGCAAAGTCTGCGCGATTTGATGGACATGCTTCGAAAGGCGACGCAATGGCACGGTCAGCTCGGGATGGTGCGCAAATGGTATGAGCCACAGCTGGAGCGTTTGCACGGAGGAGCGTCGGTGCGCATCGCAGACCTCGAGACTCTCGAGAGCCTCGGCAGGAATCATTCTTCTCGAGAGAGCTTTCTCAGCGACCTAACTCTCGATCCACCCGAAGCCTTGGGTGATCTCGCAGCCGATCCCCTGATCGACGAAGAATATCTGATCCTCTCAACGATCCATTCGGCGAAGGGTCAGGAGTGGGACGCGGTCTTCATCCTGAATGTCGTCGATGGCTGCATTCCGTCGGACATGGCGACGGGGAGCAAAGAGGAGATCGAAGAAGAGCGGCGGCTGCTCTACGTCGCGATGACCCGCGCGCGGGATCAGCTGTATTTGATGCAGCCACATCGGTTCTACACGGGGACAAGTCGCAGGAATGGCGACCGGCACATCTATGCGCCGAGGACGAGGTTTGTGCCGGAAGATCTCCTGGCGCTGTTCGAGCCTGCGAAAGCCGGCAACCTCCAGAACCTCGACAACCTCCACCAACCTTCACCAACTTCCGCTCGGGTCGACATCGCCGCCAAGCTCAGAGGGATGTGGGCTTAGAGCGTTGACCCTTCAAACTGGCAGATGCAGCGCTGTGAACTTGACATTTCCCCACCGCAAACCGCGCCCCATCTGCGCAGCTTCGTAAGCAGCCCGCGCATCGGCGCGATATCGCACGTGCAACGGGTTCAGTTGGCCGAGATGGCGCGCCTGGCGGTACTGAAAGGAACGCGACAACGCGTGATCGAGCCGGCGCGCGAGCGCTTCGGGATCCACGGCCGCCGCCGAGTGATCGGTGATGCAGCAGTAGCCAGGGGGGGGCGGATTGGTGATCGGCGTGAGATAGCTGCAGTGTCCGTCCGGACCAAGCTCGGCCGCGAGCACCGCGCGCGCCAGTGCTTCGTCGAGCTTCTCGCCGGCGAGATCGCTGCTGCAACCGGCGCGGCCGAGAAACTTGAGGCAGGGCGTGCGATCCACACGTCCCGCCACCTGGACGCGATCGCCCATGCGGTAACGCAAGAACCCGCCCGTCTGCGAGACGATGATGCCGTACTCCGCTCCTTCCTCCAACTCGTGCAGCCGTCTCACGCTGCCTTCATTCGATTCGAACTCGAGAAAGACTTCGTCGACGAGCGGCACGGGCGCTGGGACACTGAAGAGCGGGACCGTCAGCGCCGCTTCGGTGGCGAGCAGTCCCTTTCCTTGAATGAGTGCCTGAGGGAAAGCGTGCCGCAGCGCGGGCACAAACGTGCCTGCGCCGGCCTCGGTCCAGCATGACACGAGCTTCAACTGAGGCCACAGTCGATCCCAACGGATCGGATCGTCAGCGAGCAGCGACGCCCGCGCGGCGCCGCTCGGGGGCAGCTCGATCTCGCCACATGGACCGGTGCGTCCTGCCCGCAGATCGGCAATGATCTCGCCGCGCCGCGTGGTGATGCTATCGAGAATGGCCAGCAGGTATGTCGGGCTCCACACCGACACGATCTCGAGCTCCGGCTCGGCCACCAGCACGGCGGCCAGCGCGCGGCGATACGCCTCGCCATCCGTGATGCGCTTGAGCCCTGTTGGTACGACCAGCAGGCGCGCGAGCAGCCGCTGATAGTGCGGCGCGAGATAGCCGGCGTCATCCGCTAACGAGATGGGCGTCCCGTGCGTGGTACGCCCACCCGTCTCGATCGCCGGCGAGACGCCCCAGAACATGCGTGCAGTCTCGAGGCGCGGTCCGTGCCTCAGCACATCGCTCGCCCAGATGACGAAGCAGGCATTGAATGATTCGAGCAGGCTCCGCGTGTACGGCACGAGCTTGCTTTTCCCTGACGATCCCGAAGTTTGTTCGAACAGCTCCGCGGGCTCGCTCGACAGCTGCGGTACGCCAGTCGCGGCTTCCCGATCGATCCAGGGCCGGAGATCCTCGTACTCCACGATCGGCACGCGCGCTGCGAACGTGTCGTACGAGACATCCGCGCCGATGCCGTGGGAGCGAGCGTACGGCGAGCCGGCGATTATGCGCATGATGCGCCCCAGCGTCTCGGCCTGCCCGCGCTGCGGATCGCGCAGCGCATCCCTGAACCGGCGCGCCCGCTGCATCATGCTAGGCTCGCGCCGGTACAGCGACCCGCGCGCTGTGGCGACGCAACGCCTTGCGCAGCCACTTGGCCGCCATGCTGAGCACGGCCGCGCCGTCCACCCGCGCGATCATCGCCAGCTCGTCGCCCTGCCGGTATCCAGGATTCCGAGCCACAAAGAACGCTACTTCAGGCAACGCCAGCACGTCGGGTGTAATTGGCGCGACCGCGCTCTTCAGCACCGGCTGCTCGCCGCCGAACGACACCACGCCCCGCTCTGGGTGCCAGGCCGAGTGGTAGCGGGCTCGGCAAATCGAATCGATGAGGCCGCGCTCCCACGACGGGCAAGCATTCTCGTGATGCGGCCAGTGCGAAGGAAAGTTGCGGACCAGCGTCAGGTAGGTCCGGAAACCCGAGCAGATGAGATGCCAGTACAGTGGCTCGAGCGGGTGCCGTACCTTCCACCTGAGCAGCTGCTTCGTCACCGCGCGGTGAAACGCGGTCTGACCCCAGTAGCGCGGCCGGAAGATCGTGTCGCCCGAGAAGTAGACGCCCACACGCCTGCCGCGGTAGCGGTGGTGGTAGAACAGTGCGGTGGAGAATCCCACGAGCTCGCCCGATCCGGCGTCCGTGCCGACGAACACGAGCGGCTTTTCCCCCAGATCACGCAGGAACGTCTCGTACGTCACGTGATCATAGAAATCGACATACAGCTGCCACATCGCGGACACCGCTGCACGAGACATCTCACGGGTCCGAACGGCGCGGACGCGCAACACTCCGGTCGCGTTCATGGCTCCTCCTTTAGAGCTTGTAAACGACGTCACGACGTCGCAGCGGCGCGTTGACGTCACGGCCCCCGCGGTAGGCGCGGTGCATCCAGGTCGCGGCGAGATCGGCGGAGACCGCGCGGAAGTCGCGCGCCCCGAAGCGCCGAATGCGCTCCGCCTGGCTGTTCAGGATCGCCACGTCCTGCGCCACGACGCGACGCGCCAGCCAGCGCAGATACAGCGCCGCGAGGGGGGTGAACCGGCCGTAGCGGACGCCGGTGCGGTTGTAGACACGCGTGCGACCGTCCCCTTCGGGCGTGCACACGAGAATCGTGGCCACGTGGGTCGTGTCGCCGATCCAGTAGTCCACGAGTAGGGTGTGCGGCAACACGACCTCGTCGACATGGCGCATCGCCTTGCGACGCCCGAACATCGAGCGCGCATCGTTCGCGCCGGTCGTGTCTTCGCCCAGCGTTTCGGCGCGCACGCCGGTAGGCGTCTCTTCGATCCGGGCGGTGACGAGCTGCTTCGGCGCGCCGCGGAACAGCCCCTCATGCGCAAACCCGGTGTGGCTGCAATCGAGGCCGTTCTCGAGAATCAGATCGACCGGCGCATCGACCACGTACTGCAGCTCGAACCAGCGATGGTCCGATAGGCGCGGATAGCGCGGTGGCTGTGTGGTGATGGAATCGGGAGCGGGAGTCCCGAGGTTGACCCAGATCCAGCCATCCCGCTCGATCGCGCGGAACGAAGGCACCCGGCAATAGGGCAGGCCCTCGTCGGGCGAGCGGCACGGAACGTCGACGACGCGCCCCGCGGCGTCGAACCGCCAGCCGTGATAGCGACACTGCAGCGTGTCGCCCTGCACGCGCCCGATCGACAGCGCCACGTTCTTGTGCGGGCAGCGGTCCTCGAGCGCCACTGCGCGCCCGGCACTATCGCGATACAGCACGAGCGGCACGCCGTTCACGACGCGCGCCAGCGGTCCCGCGCCTTGGAGCTCTTCAGTTTGCGCGGCGATCAGCCAGACGTCGCATGGAAATACGGCGGCATCGTTCTCCGATAGACGGGCTTCGAGGGTGGCGGTCATAGAATCCTCCTAGACGAGCGCGGTTTCGAAATGCAGCGGCCGCTCGCCCAAATCGGGCCCGCGATACAAGCCCGCGGGCGTGGTGACGTACGCATGCAGAGTTGTCGGAATCGCCATCAGACCATTGAGCGCGCGTGAGAGTGGATCGCGCACGTCGAGCCCGATCGTGATCAGGACGTACTTGGAGCGGCGATACTCGGCGTACGCGTGATCGAGCAGTGCGCGGAGCGCAGCCGGCTCGCTCGCTGGCGCGGCAACCTGGAACGCCGCCAGCTGACGCAGCGGCGTGCCCCCCACCCCCCCCGCGCCTGGCGGGGGAAGCCGCGGTGCCGCGAACAACGGTGCCGCAACGTTGAGCAGCCGCCGGAGCGCGCCGAGTCGCGCGCCGTAGCGCAGCACGTGCGTGCGCTTGAAGCAGTGCTGGTCCCAGAGCGCGACGAATGCGGCCAGCCGGCCAGTCCCGGAGCGGTGCGCCAACCAGTAGTCCTCGATAGCGAGACCGGGGGCATGGAGGTCGGCCACGTCCTGGACGGGCGCGAACTGGCGTTCGCGCGCCACGGAACGCCACAGGCACGCCATCTCCTCGACATCCGCCGCGTTCGCGCGGCGCACCCGGTACTGATCGGGCCGCGGCGCGCGGCGCGGCAGGAAGAGCGGGATCGCATAGCTCCGCACGGTGGCAAAGGGGCGCAGTTCGGGTAGCCCACGCGGCCCACTTAGACGCCGCTCCACACCTCGATTGCCGGCCAGCGCGGTAACGAGACAAGGCACGTCGTCGCCGCCGATCCCGCGGCAGATTTCGCGCGCGTAGCGAGACAACTCGTCCGCCACGCCGCGCCCGCGATATGCTGGATGGACTTTGAGATCGCCGATGTAGGCCGTGCGTTTCGCCACACCGCTCACGAACGCCAGCCGCTCCGCCACGCCAATGCAGCCCACGATCCCGGTGGAAGGCGCGGGCCCGTCGACCACTCCCACGTCCCAGCGATCTCCCTCGAGCCGGTTGAGCGAGAAGAAGTCGGGCTCACGCCGCACGCAGATCGTGAGTCCGGCTTCCATGGGACTGGAGGCCGCGAGCGCGACCAGCCCGGCGTTGTCTGCGGGCCCGGCCGCCCGCGTCGCGTATCCACGAGTCGTTGCGATCATGGCGCCGAGTCTCGCCTGGGCGAGTCAAGTCAGCGTCAAGCCGCTTGACGGGTGCTTGCGGCAGCCGGGCGATGCTCCTACATGCCCCACATCGCGGAGACTCTGATCCGGCAGCGCCGCTGGGTCGTGCTGGGCTGGGTCCTGGTCACGGCGGCGCTCGTCCCTGGGGCGCTACGTATCGAGCGCACGCTCGAAGCCGCGGCGCACGTCCCGGGCAGCGAGTCGGAATCAGTGGAGCACGACCTCGCGTCGCGCTTTGGCTCCCCGTACGCGCAGTTCGCCGTGCTCGTCGTAAGCGACGTGTCTGCGGAGTCGCGCCGGCAACTGGTGGACTCACTCGTAAAGCTCGTGTCGCGCGTGGATGGCGTGACGCGTGTCCGGGCGTGGCGCGATTCGGGCGATACCCTCTTTGTCGCCGACTCGGGGCGCACGACCTTCCTGCTCGCCGGGATCGATGCCACCCGCTATGCGCCGGGTGATGTCGTGGACGGGTTGCGAGCAGCAACTCGCGGGTTCGCCGGACCGACGCTGCGGTGGACCGGCGAAGCGGCGTTGAACGCCGACATGCGGCAAGTCAGCGCGCGTGATGCGGCGGCGGCGGAGCATCGTGTGATGCCACTCGCGGCCGTTCTGCTCGTCGTGGCTTTCGGCACCCTGGTCGCTGCACTGCTGCCGCTCGTCACTGGCGCGCTGACCATCGTCGTCGCCCTGGGAGCGGCCGCGCTGATTGCAACGCACTGGCCGCTCTCGATCGTGCTGCAAACGTTCGTCACGATGATTGGGCTGGGGCTCGGCATCGACTACGCGCTGCTCGTGGTCAGCCGGTTCCGAGAGCTGCTCGCGGCCGGCGCGACACCCGCCGAAGGGGCCGCGCAAGCCGCGCGACGCGCCGGCCACACGATCATCCTGTCCGGCGCGTCCGTGGGCATCGGCTTCTGTGGACTCTTGGCGGCACCGGTGAGCGACCTGCGCTCACTCGCCGTCGGCGGCGTGCTCGTGGTATCAGCCGCGGTGCTCGTCGCGACGACGCTGCTGCCCGCGCTGCTCGCACAGATCGGCGGGCGCGTGAACGCGGGACGGCTGTGGCCGAACCGCAGCACATCGGGCACGGGCGGGGGATGGCGCCGCTGGGGTGAGTGGGTCGTGCGGCGGCCGGGCCTAGCGTTGCTGGCCGGCGCCATTCCGCTGGTCGTGTTGGCGTGGCCGGCGCGTCGCATGGTCGCCGGAACGCCGCAAGGCACAAGCTGGCTGCCTCCGACCCTCGAAGCGGTGGCCGGCTGGCACGAGCTCGAGCGGGTAAATCGCGGGAGCATGTTGCAGGTGATCCGCGTGGTGGTCGACCTGCCGGCCCAGCACGACCTCGGCACCGCCTCTGGTTGGGCGGCGTTGCGCAGGCTCCGAGCACGCTTGGCGGAGGACCCACGCGTCGCGCTGGTGCTCGCTCCCACGAGCCGGCTCACGTTCGCCACACTGCCCGACAGCGCGCGTCGCATGGTAGTGACGGCGGACCGCCGCAGCGTCCTGGTGGAGGTGGTCCCGCAACCCGCATTGCGCGCTGAACAGGCGATCGAGCTGGCGCGCGCTCTCCGGCGGCTCGATGTCGCGAGCGTGACCGGCGTGTCCGGCGCCGCGATCCGAGTCGGCGGCCTTCCGGCGCTGCGTGCCGACTACCTCGACACCGTCCGCCGGGGCTTCCCGCTCGCCGTGGCGTTGATCGTGAGCGCGACGCTGATCGCTCTCGCGATTGGCTTTCGGTCGATCCTGATCCCGGTGAAAGCGGTCGCGCTGAACCTGCTCTCCGTCGCAGCCGGCTTCGGTGCGGTGGTGCTGGTGTTCCAGGATGGGGTGGGTGCCGGGCTGTTGGGTGTCACGCGGTTGGACCAAGTGTTCGCCACGGTGCCGACGCTCGTGTTCTGCACGGTCTTTGGCCTGAGCATGGATTACGAAGTGTTCCTCGTCTCACGCGTCGCCGAGGCGCGTCGCGCTGGGCTCGCGGAGCGCGCGGCGATCGTGGAGGGGCTGGCGCGTACGGGTCGCGTGATCACGAGCGCCGCGCTGATCATGGTCGCGGTGTTCGGGGCGTTCATCGCGGCGGATTTCGTGTTGATCAAGATGCTGGGGCTCGCGCTCACCATCGCCGTGCTCGCGGACGCCACGCTGGTGCGCATCGTGATCGGCCCGGCGTTGCTGGCGCTGGCCGGGCGCTGGAACTGGTGGCCAGGCGACGTCCGATGACGTACTTCTCGCAACCCTATGGCCTGCGCGACGCGGCCGCGTGGCTGCTCCACAATGTCGCGGGCCCCTCGCGTCGCCACGCCGACCTGACGTCTGGTGTGCCGAGCGGTGTGATTGCCAATCCCATTCGCCCCGCGCTCACCATCGCCTTCGTCGGTGACGTCCTCCCGTTTCGTGGCGCCGCGTACCGAGTGAGCGACGCGCTGCGCGAGTTTCTCGAGGCCGCAGATTACCTGGTCGCCAACTTCGAGGGAACGATCGTGGAGGGGCGGCGGCCGCGGCCGCCGCGCGTTTTCATGGGGCAAGCTCACTCGATGCAGGTGATCGACTTCCTCGCCGACCTGTTTCCGCCCGAGCGCACCGTGCTGACGTGCGCCAACAATCACGCCCCGGACTATGGTCGTGAGCTGTTCGACCGATCGCGAGCGCTGCTTGAAGCTCGCGGCTTTGTTACGATCGGAAGCGTGGAGGATTCGGCCGTTCTGATCGACGACGTCGTCGCGGTGGCCACCGGTACCGACTGGTTGAATCGCCCGACCGACTATGTGCAGCGTCTCGACCCCGCTCCACTCCTGCAGGCGGACGCCGCGTTCCGGGTGCTGTGCCCGCATTGGGGCTACGAGCTGGAGTCATTTCCGCGACCGGCTCAAGTGCGACGTGCGACTCTATTGCTCGAGGGCTGCGACATGATCGTGGGTCACCATTCGCACTGCCCGCAGCCGATCACCCTGCACGACGGAGGGGGGCCCGCGGCCAGGCGGCTCGTCGCGTACTCGCTCGGTAACTTCACGTTTGGGTACAACC
>Ga0193755_1000063_pt1 | contig 27066 bp, 28 predicted proteins | sample H1a2metaG_FD_144921 | JGI IMG/M metagenome (GOLD analysis project Ga0193755, IMG submission 144921) | Soil microbial communities from a riparian zone of the East river system, Colorado, United States - H1a2 | ecosystem: Environmental > Terrestrial > Soil > Riparian zone | place: USA: East River...
CGTTATAGACATGGGCTTGCTGAACAACTCATTGTTGATTCGGGGCTCTCGGTGGCTCGAAAAGCTTTTGTATGCGCGCGCGACTCACCTGTTGGTCAACTCGCCGGCTTACGTGGAATACCTGATCCGGAAGGGCGTGCCGGCGGGCAAGATCACTCTGCTGCCCAACGGCGTAGACCCGTCGATGTTCGATCCCTCGTCTGATGGCGACGGCATTCGTAAGAGACTGAAGCTGGAAGGCAAGTTTGTTGTCGTGTACGCTGGAGCCATCGGACTTGCGAACGATCTGGGCTTGCTGCTTGAAGCGGCGGAAGAGTTGAAGACAGACCCGAACATTTGCTTCTTAATCGTCGGTGATGGCAAAGAGCGAAAACGCCTCGAAGGCGTTGCCGAGTCGCGACGGCTGGAGAACCTGGTGTTTGCCGGTGCTCAGCCAAAGAGCGAGATGCGAAGGTTTTTGGCGAGCGCCGACGCCTGCGTTGCCGTCTTGCAGAACATCCCGATGTTCCGGATGACCTATCCGAATAAGGTTTTTGATTACATGGCAGCCGGGCGGCCGGTTTTACTGGCGATTGACGGTGTGATTCGCCAAGTCGTCGAAGCAGCCGGTGCGGGTTTATACGTTCCGCCCGGCGATGCGAAGGCCCTGGCAGAAGCCGTGCGCTATCTAGCCGACAATATGCATGAGGCGGAAGCAATGAGCCGGCGTGGGCGGGCTTACGTGGAGAGGCACTTCAATCGCGCAGACCAGAGCCTCCAGTTCACAGACTTGCTCCGGACGATTGCTGCGTATGGGTGATCCCTATCAGCTATGATCAACTCTGAGTTTCAAGCGACCAACGAGATTATCGAAGTGACTCAAGCTCGAAGAATCCGCATCGCGTCAATGCCATTGTGGCGAAAGGCTCAGCTCGTCTGGGGCTTGGTCCGTGGAGCGCTCGTCTATCGTCAGGCTGGGCTCAAGCGATTCCCGATCATTCATCGGGGGGTCAAGGTGCTGACGGCTAACGGCGCCATTCGCATTGGTCATTTTAGCGAAATTCACGAACGGGTCGCCCTGTCCGCGATCGCTGAGCCCGGTCAACCACAAGCGAGGCTTTCAATTGGAGACTACACCAGCATCTGGTATGGAACGGTTGTAAGCGCGCGCCACCAGATCACAATTGGCAGTCAGTGCGCGATCTCCTGGAACTGCACGATCATAGACAATGATATGCACGAGATCATCTACCCTGGTGACCTCGAGCCGGTGCGACATAGTCCGGCTGTCAGAATAGATAACCATGTTTGGATAGGCGCTTCTGCCATCGTGCTGAAGGGCGTGACAATCGGAGAAAATTCGGTGGTGGCCGCGGGTGCGATTGTGACCAGGGATGTACCGCCGAATACGCTGGTTGCGGGCGCTCCTGCGAGGCCGATGCGTGCTATTGCGGGCTGGCGTTGAATAACGTCGTGTCATGAATCGAATTCATCGACAGAGCAGACAGGATCATTCTTCCGGAGTCTATGTGCGGGGAGGCAAGCGAGTCTTCGACCTTTTATTGGTTCTCGCGTCTCTGCCGGTCGCACTGCCGCTGGTCGGAGTGGTCGCGCTTGTAGTCCGCTTTCGCCTTGGCGCTCCGGTGTTGTTCCGGCAGGAACGGCTTGGCTTGGAGGGCCGGCAGTTTTTGATTACGAAGTTTCGCACGATGACCGATGCGCGGGACAACGACGGAAATCTCTTGCCCGATTCACAGCGACTTACCGCAACAGGGCGCTTTTTGAGAGCGACAAGTCTGGACGAGCTTCCCGAGTTGATCGACGTGCTCCGGGGTGAGATGAGCCTTGTTGGTCCGCGCCCTCTCTTTACTGATTACCGCGACCGCTACACGGCTGAACAGTTTCGACGTCACAAAGTCAGGCCAGGGATCACCGGATGGGCTCAGGTCAACGGCCGCAACCTGTCAAGCTGGGAACAAAGATTTGAACTCGATGTCTGGTACGCAGACAACTATTCGTTGCTGGTTGATTTGAAGATTCTCGTACTAACCCTGTGGAAGGTGCTGCGGCAGGAGGGCATCAGCGAGGAAGGTCATGCGACGAAGAGCAGCTTTATCGGGACCAAAGAGATTGTTGAAAGCAAGAAAGAGCACCTGCCGTACTGATTTGTCTAACTATAGAAGGGGAGTTTGAATGATAACAATCGGTCTCGGTCATGACCTTTTTATTTCCTCCGCGGCTGTTGTTAGAGATGGCAAGGTCGTAGCTGCCATTGCTGAAGAACGTCTCAACCGCCAAAAGCAATACAAAGGGTTTCCGGCTTTGGCTCTCAAAGAATGCCTTCGAATGGCCGGTGTTACCCTCAAGGATGTTTCCGCGGTCGCGCTCGGGTGGAACCCGACTCGTCATACGGAATTTCCAAATTACCGTCGCTCTAATAACGCGCGTTTTCGGGGTGAATACCTTTACGCTGTCCCCAACATGCTAATGGGCCACCTGGGACAGAAATCCGGCGAGTGGATCGAGCAAATGATCGATGGGCTCGAGACTCGCATTCAGTACTTCGACCATCAGCTCGCTCACGCAGCTAATGCCTTCTATCTTAGCGGCTACGACCGAGCGGCTACGTTTAGCGCGGATGGTCGCGGCGAACGCGAAACCGCGTATTTTGGGTGGGCTGACCGCAGCGGTCTTCATAAGCTTGGGCAGGTTTACTTCCCTCACTCTCTCGGGCTCGTGTATGGAACTGTGACGCAATATCTTGGCTTCCGACCCGACAGCGATGAGTGGAAGGTGATGGCGCTTGCTTCTTACGGCAAGCCGGCCAATCGATACTATTCGCTGATGCGTCCGTTGATCGAGGTAGATTCGGAAACGGGCCTGTTTTATGTCGACCAGAAATACTTCAGCTTTGCCGAGCCCGAGACGCACGGCGGGCGTTTCTACACGCCCGAGTTTGTCGACCGGTTCGGACCGTCGCGGCTTCGAGATGGAGAGATTGAGGAGCGGCACCAGGACATTGCATGGGCCTTACAAAGGGTTTTCGAAGAAACGATGACGGTCGCGCTAACCGCTCTGCAACGGCAAACCGGTGAGAAGCGTTTGGTTGCGGCGGGTGGTTGTTTGATGAACTCCGTGTACAACGGAAAAGTGACTGAGAGCACGCCTTTTAAAGAGCTGTTTGTGTCCTCCTGTCCTGATGACAGCGGCATTTCGATAGGAGCTGCGCTGCTTGCTTATCATCGAGCGGCAGACGCCCCTGAAGTTGTCGATCACCTACATAATTATTGGGGGCCGTCGTATGACGATGAAATATTAGATACGCTTCGTCGATCCAAGATCAATTTTACTCAATTGGAGAATCCATCCCATACCGCGGCGCGCTTACTGGCGGATGGAATGCTGATCGGCTGGTTTCAAGGAGCGATGGAGTTTGGGCAACGAGCGTTGGGGAATCGTTCTATACTGGCTGATCCGCGAAGGAGTGAGGCGAAAGACCTCGTCAATGCCGCTGTGAAATATCGTGAGAGTTTTCGGCCGTTTGCCCCAGCCATACTGGCCGAGCGCGTTCACGATTACTTCCATGCGGAGCCGGCGGGCCACGTGCGTTTTATGGAGAGGGTCTATCAGTTCCGTGAAGAGGTTCGTCACAAGGTTCCCGCGGTCGTCCATGTCGATGGGTCCGGACGGCTGCAGTCAGTGGAAAGAGAGCAGAATGCGCGGTTCTACGATCTGATCAAAGAATTCGACGGATTGACCGGCGTCCCAATGGTGCTGAACACCTCGTTCAACCTGAACGGCGAGCCGATAGTTTGCACACCTGCCGATGCAATACGCACCTTTTTCAGTTGTGGACTGGACGCGCTTGTGATCGGCGACTATCTAATACTCAAGCAGCCCTGAATGGACCGAAACCGCATAGTTACGTCCGTCGGAATGCGGACTGATGATGAGGTGCCATTGATTTTCCCAGTTGCGATCGTCGACGTTTCTCACAAGGAAGGAGCAGTGCCCGTCGTCGGCTTGTAGCACGTGCTAAGATCGTCCCTACCCGAGAAGGAGCGAATGAACAACCAACCAGCCATACTGGATAACGACCCAATCTTCAAAACAAAGGTCCCGATAGTGCGGCCTGTCTTGCCGGCCTTTGCCGACCTGGCGACGGACGCCGAGGAGCTGCTCTCAACCGGCATGGTCACCAAGGGGCGGCACCTCCTCGACTTTGAAGAGGCAGTGGCCGAGCATCTCGGAGTAAAGCACGCGGTCGCCGTCTCGAGCTGCACCACCGGCTTGATGCTGACCTACAAGTGCCTCGGGCTAACCGGGGAGGTGGTGATTCCCAGCTTTACTTTTATGGCTACTGCGAGCGCCCTGGTGTGGGCAGGCCTCAAACCAGTGTTTGCCGACGTGGATTTTCACACCACGAATATTGACCCGGCTGCTGCTGAGGCGGCGATCACCCCAGACACGTGCGCCATCGTTGCGGTGCACAACTTCGGCAACCCGGCTGATCTGGATGATCTCCAGTCACTGGCCGATCGAAAGGGCGTGAAGCTGATCTGCGACGCGGCGCATGGATTCGGGGCGCTGTACAAAGGGGCCCCGCTCGGTGTGCAAGGCGACGCGCACGTCTTCAGCCTCAGTCCGACCAAGCTCGTCATTGCCGGCGAAGGCGGAATCGTGGCAACGAACGACGGCGAGTTGGCCGAACGAGTCCGCATGGGACGCGAGTACGGGAACAACGGAAAGTACGACAGCGCGTTTCCCGGGATCAATGCTCGCTTACCCGAGTTCAACGCTTTGATGGGGCTGCACAGCTTGCGTAAGCTCGATGCCGCGGCTCAGAGACGCAATGCGGTAGCTTCGCTCTATCACGAAGCGCTCAGCGCTGTTCCGGGAATCGCGTTTCAGCAAGTGCGTGAGACCAACAGGCATTCCTACAAAGATTTTTCCGTCACAGTGGACGAGCAGGCGTTCGGTTTAAGCCGCGACGGACTGGCTCGAGCACTGGACGCCGAAAACATTGACACGCGCAAATACTACGATCCACCGGTTCATCGACAGACTGCATACGCACGCTTTGCCTCGGCGTCCGAATTGTTGGATAATACCGATCTGCTTGCGGCCCGCAGCCTGAGCTTGCCGATGTGGTCGGAGATGAGCGACGAGACCGTGTTGGATATTTGCCGGGCGATCGGGCGCATTCACGAGTTCGCGGATCAGATAGCAGCCTCCGCCGTGTAGATACAATGCCTACTCTCCGTTTTGTCCAGTTGACACCGCAGGTGCTGTTGCGCGTCGTTGCGGATGTTCTGCTTATCAACTCCAGCGCTTTGGCAGCCCTCGCGCTAAGATTCCTTTACCTTGTAGCTTTCGAGCCCCCGCCGGTCGATATCAGCTACAACCACCTCTTCTGGGCCATTGTCAGCAATTATCTTCACGTTGCCTGGCTGCTGACCGCAATTTGTTTGTCCGTGTTTTCTCTCAGCGGGTTCTACACGCGCGGCCGCGCCTATCAGGGCCGTTACAAGGCGCTGGTCGTCACACAGGCGGTTAGCCTTGCGTACTTGCTATTCGGGTTCATCGCCTATTTCCTGGGCGGTGCTCTCGATATGCCGCGCGCGGCGCTTTTGCTGGCATGGGCTGTAAGCGTTGGCGCCCTCGTGCTCTCGCGAGTGTGGGCGGTGCTTTGGTCTAACCTGGTGCGCGCCGAGATCAGTCTCGAGAAGCCTCCGGCGAAGGGGGTGGCGCGCGTGCTGGTCATCGGAGGCGCGGGCTACATCGGGTCGGCTCTCTTACCAAAGCTGCTTGCCAAGGGCTACCGTGTGCGATTGCTCGACCTGTTGATCTACGGCGCGGAGCCTATCGAAGAGATCATCAATCATCCCAACCTCGAAATCATGCAAGCCGACTTTCGCCAGGTCGACAAAGTTGTGGAGGCGATGCGCAACGTGGACGCGGTCGTTCACCTCGGTGCGATCGTCGGCGATCCTGCGTGCGCTCTGGATGAAGAGCTCACTATCGAAGTCAACTTGATGGCGACGCGGATGATCGCCGAAGTGGCAAAAGGCAGCAACGTCAGCCGGTTCATCTTTGCCAGCACCTGCTCGGTATACGGCGCCAACCCTGCCACGCTCGACGAGCGGTCGGCATTGAACCCGGTTTCGATCTATGCTCGCAGCAAGATCGCCTCCGAGCGAGTGCTGACAAGCATGGCGGACTCCGGCTTCGGGCCGACGTTACTGCGTTTCGGAACGATCTATGGTCTTTCGGGACGCACCCGTTTTGATTTGGTCATCAACCTGCTAACCGCGAAAGCGCTGACTGACCACCGGATGACTATCTTCGGCGGCAATCAGTGGCGCCCGTTTGTTCACGTGGATGACGCCGCCGAAGCCGCACTCAGCACGCTCGAAGCGCCGCTCTCTCTTGTCGGTAACCAGGTCTTCAATGTTGGTTCGGATGAGCAGAACTACACGATTCTTCAAATTGGCGAGATCATCGTGCGGCTGGTGCCGGGCACGGAACTCGTGAGCGAAGGATCAGACACCGACACACGCGACTACAGGGTGAGCTTCGCCAAGCTGGTAAGGACCGTGGGGTTCACTCCTCGGTGGACCGTCGAGCAAGGCATAAGACAGGTCATTGAAGCGATGGAAACCGGGGCGGTAAGGGACTACCGCGACTCGAAACACAGCAACGTCAAGTTCCTCGGTGATGAAGGCGCATCGCGGCTGGTGCGGCGGCAGACAGATTGGGCTCACGAGCTAATCAATGAATCTTCCTCGGATATCGCGGTTGGCGTCGCAGAGTAAAGAGCGAGTCGTTCAAGACTGATGGAGACGACGACGGATGTGGTTATCGTCGGCGCCGGCATTGTTGGATTGGCCACCGCCTTCGCGTTGCAGCAAGCATACCCCGGCAAGACTATCGTGGTTCTCGACAAGGAGGATCGCGTCGCTTTTCATCAGTCCGGACGCAACTCCGGAGTTCTGCATTCAGGCATCTACTACAAACCAGGCTCGCTGAAGGCACTGACTTGCCGCGCAGGGAAGCGAGCGATGGAGGAGTTCTGCGAACGCGAAGCGGTACCTTACGAGATTTGTGGCAAGGTGATCGTAGCGGTAACCGAAGCCGAGCGTGACGCACTCAAGACCCTTTACGTGCGTGGCAAAGCTAACGGCGTTCGATGTGAGTTAATCGATCGTGCGCGGCTGCTCGAGCTTGAGCCTTACACGGCAGGCATCGCCGCGCTTCACGTTCCCGAAACCGGGATCGTGGACTACGCGAAGGTCTGCGAGCGACTTGCAGCTAGACTCGCCGAGCAGGGCAACCGCGTACTGACCGGCGCGAAACTCTTGAAGTTGAACGAAAACTCAAGCCAGGTGTCATTGGAAACGAGCGTCGGGAATCTGGAAGCGAGGTTCGTTGTGAACTGCGCTGGTCTTCAATCGGATCGAGTCACGTCGCTTGGAGGAAGCCGTTCGCCTGCGAGGATAGTCCCGTTTCGGGGCGAATACTTCAAGCTTGCGCCAGAGGCTGCTCACCTCTGCCGGAGTCTGATTTATCCGGTGCCGGATCCGAGATTCCCGTTTCTGGGTGTCCATTTCACTCGCACGATTTCCGGCGACGTAGAGTGCGGACCAAACGCCGTGCTGGCGCTTGCGCGAGAAGCTTATCGGAAGACCGACGTCAACATCTCGGATCTGGTCGAGACACTGACTTATTCTGGTTTCAGAAGACTGGCGGCCCGGCACTGGCGCGCCGGCACCGCCGAGATCTGGAGGTCGATGAGCAAGACGGCTTTCGTGAAAGCGCTTAAGCGGTTGGTTCCAAAGATCACCGCGAGCGCCTTATCGCCTGCTCTGGCGGGGATCCGCGCCCAGGCGGTTGCGCCGGACGGTTCTCTTGTGGACGATTTTTCATTCCTCGAGACCGCGCGGATTGTGAACGTGATCAACGCTCCGTCTCCCGCCGCGACTGCTTCGCTTGCAGTGGGCGGGTTGATCGTTGAGAAACTAGCGCGGCGATTCTGATTGGAAGACGGCTTATGAAACGAATCGAGACCTCTCTGCCTGGGGCGTGTCTTATCGAGCCAACAGTGTTCCGCGATGAGCGCGGCTTCTTTTTCGAAAGTTATCACGAAGCAAAGTATGCGGAGCATGGAATACACTGCCGGTTTGTTCAAGACAACCACGCCAGCTCGGGACGCGGCACTCTGCGAGGATTGCACTACCAGATCAATCTCCCACAAGCCAAGCTTTGCCGTGTGATTGCGGGCGAAGTGCTGGACGTAATAGTCGACGTTCGCCGCGGGTCACCCTATTTCGGGCGCCACGAGAGCGCCGTTCTCTCCGCCGAAAACAAGCGTCAATTGTATGTACCGCCGGGGTTCGCGCACGGTTACCTGGTCTTATCCGATACCGCTGAGTTCCTCTACAAGTGCAGCGAGTTATATGTCCCTGAGTGGGATCGCGGCATCGCCTGGAACGATCCGCAGATCGCGATCAAATGGGGCATCGAGAATCCCGTTCTTTCGGCTAAAGACCGAGGCCATCCGAACCTATCGGAGGTCTCGGGAGCAGACTTACCCTCGTTTGACTAACTCGCCGCGAGGACCTTCGGGAAGAGCCTATTGTTGTCGAGAAAGCTGTTGACTTTTGGCGGCTTATCTCATATTCTGGGGCAGCCTAAACAGAAAGCGCGTTCGCGCGGTCATCAAATGGAGGAGCTAATGAAACTGCCGACGAGTTATCTCAAAGCATTTCTGAGCCTTGTGCTTGCCGTCACTGTCACCAGCGTTTTTTCTCTGCGGTCTTTTGCCGCTATCGAAACCAGGGACAGTATGGTTGGGCCGGTGGTCCAGGATTGCTCTGGCACGCTGACAGTCAAGGGCGGCAGCGTCACGATAAACGGCAATCCCGCGCAAACGGGTGCTACCGTCATGACCGGCAGTGTAGTCGCCACGGGCTCCGGCGGTGCTGTGGTGGATCTCGGTCCGGCCGGTCGAGTCGAACTGGGCGATCACACCGCGGCTACTATCATTTGTGTTGGTGGCTCGGTGGAGATCAGGACGAATTGCAACAAGACCAAGGTTGAGGTCAAACGCGGTCAGGTAGATGTGAAGACGCCGAAGGTTGAGACGCTTGCGGCAGGCAAGTCCGAATCCTACGATGGCGCGTTTGACGCGACAGCGGCGGCCGGCGTCGATGTGAAAGTCGAGTGCGTCGGCAAGAAGCGCGGAGGAGCGTTTGCTGGCGCCGGACTGATCGGACTTCTCGCGCTGCTCGGTGTGGGGGCGGCCATTGCGATTGGGGTAGCAGTTAATGAGAGTGACTCGCGATCCAGCAGTCCGGCAGTACCATAGCCGAATCGCTTTATTCCCGAATTCTGAGTTGAAGTTTCAAAACGCCTCGGCGGTTGACGCCGAGGCGTTCTGCTTCTGGAAACACTTGTGTCTTAGGAATATCTAACAGATATGTGTCCGAAGTGCGGGGGACCAGTTCACAGATCTCGGACCCGTGGATTAGGTGAGAAGCTGGTAAAGCTGCTGACAGCAAACCGGACTTACCGCTGTTTTGAATGTGGTTGGCGGGGTTGGCTCCAGGCAGCCGACATCTCGCAGCTCCGTGAGCCGAGGCGTCGCCAGCTTGTGCGAACGATTATCAGCGTGCTGTTGACAATAATCATCACTGCGCTGATCGCGCTTTATCTGGTGAGAAACTCTCACGCGTGCGTTTTTGCCCTTACCCAGCAGTGGCGTCCCTGGGGAGTGCGACTTTGATCGGGACGAAGAGTCTTCAGACGGTCGAGCGTTAGACAGGTTTGGCTTTAGCCTTGATTCGCGCTGGTATGTTTTGCAAGAATAGACGTCCAGGCAGGTTCTTCGAGTAAAGATGCTCCCGCGAGGCTCATTCGTTGTTGCTGAGGAGGCAAGCTTGAAAGTTCTCAGACCAATCGGGGTTTTGGTGTTGTGTGTGGCATCCGCTTCCATAGCTCGCGGCCAGTCTCCTATCACCTCTATGTCGCTCGGGCCCGATTCGATAGGTAAGGTACGGACTGCATTAGGGATCACTACCAGAATTAGCTTTCCGGAGCCGGTCTTGGAGATCGTCTGCGGGGATTTGTACGATCCCGGGAGCGGCAAAGGCACTTTTGTGGCTCAGCCAAGCGGCACAAAAGACGATCCAGGCAATGATGTCTTTGTGAAACCGGTCGCCGCCAAGGGCCTCAGCAACATGTTTGTGACAACCGGCAAGGGTAAGAAGCATACCTATAATTTTGATCTCGAAGTCGTGCCAGTCGCACAGGCGCACCGAATTGTAACTGTCCTGGACTCTCGGCCGCTTGCGACGCCGCCGGACTCCAATGGCGGGTCGACAGGATCGCCGGCAAACGGCGAAGATCCGGCGGCTGCGCTCGAACGAATGAAATCCGAAGCAGAGCAGCAGACCCGTCAGAAGGCCGCTGACATTCTTCGCAGCGCACAGCAGCAGGCGGACCGCAAAATTGCCGAGGCGGAAGCGCGAGCCGTCGACGTGGACCGCGAAGCCGCCGCGCGCGCCGGACAAACCATCGAGAAACGGTTCCTGCAGGCGTTGATGCTCGGGCTTCGCGAGGTCAAGATAAGCAAACCCAGCCTCACGCAAAAGAAACTCATAGTAAAACTCGACCCGCCCAGCGTGCTGCTGTTCGACGAAAAAGGCTATCTTCGTTACACGATTCAGAATACCGGCGAAGGCGAATTCGTGTTCGGATCCGTCAGCCTCGAAATACCGGCGTCATCGTCTTCGATCCCAAGCAGGTGGGGAAGGATAGATTGACTTTCGTCTTGCGGGGCGAAGACCAGACCGAGATCGGGCGCATTGCCATTCAGTAAATCATGCTAAAGAAGATCGCAACACTTTTGATCCTATTCTCGGCGCCTCTGGTGAGCCTGGCCCAGCAGCGCCCGCTTTCACCGCCTGAACGTTCGCCCGTGCCACTCACCAGCGCGGACCTGGAGAAGGCGCGCGCAGAGGAGCTCGCTAAAAAGCAGCCGCAAGCTCCCGCCAGCAATCCGGGCGCGATGATCATCAAAGTTCCCGCGGCCGTTCTGGGTCATCACATATCGTCGGGCAACGCAGCGCTTGACGCGATGGTCTATGAAGCTGCAGCGCGAAACGGTCTTGACCCATGCCTGATCCTGTCGGTTATGAGAGCCGAGTCCGGTTTCAGGGGAACGGCGGTATCACCCAAAGGCGCGTCGGGGCTGATGCAATTGATGCCTGAGACCGCGGCTCGATTTGGTGTGAAGAATATTTTCGATGCTCGAGAGAATGTTCTGGGCGGCTCGCTCTACCTGCGTTGGTTGCTGGACAGGTTTAACGGCGATGTGCGGCTGGCGCTGGCAGGCTACAACGCCGGTGAGGGCGCAGTCGAGTTTTACGGGCTTCGAATTCCGCCGTTCGCTGAGACTCAGAACTACGTTCGCACGATTTACACCCGGTACAGCAGCATTCACAGCGGGGCGGGGCTAACCACAATGGCGACTCAAGCGCCGAAATCTCCCGAACAACCCTCCGGGCAGAATCCCACATACAATCAGATCATTCGTTCCACGTCTTCTTCCGGTGACGGCAAGACTGGCAGATAAGTTCACTTATCCGGCAGTGAAGTGAACTCGTTCGCCGGTCTTCACGGATCGATAACATGCGTCTACGAGTTCGACTGCTCTGAAGCCATCAAGCGCCGTCACAGCCGGCGGCCCGCCTTCGACAATCGCGTCCACGAAAGCGCGATCCTCCTGCACGTATCCCCACTTCTCTTCCTTTGGGAGCTGTTGCATAGACGTGGTCGTGTGTCTGCCATCCAGACCGTCGCTAACGGCGATGCTCTCCATCTCGCGAGTCGTAAGCGTCCGGTGATGGCAGAAGACTTCTACACGCTCGAATGGGAACAGCCAACCGGCGTCGGCAGACGATGCGAGCGTTGCGTGCATTCCGCTGTTAAATGTGATGAGCGCCGAAAAGTCATCCAGCTCGGGATACTCGTGAACTGAGGCCACCGCGTCCATTTGTTTTACGTCGCCGAACAGAAACCTAAGCATATCGAACATATGGATCGTCGTCTCGTAAAGAAAGCCGCCGGTTATCTCTGGATCCGCGACCCACGGCGGATTGATCAACTCGCCCCGGTTCATCTTGACGTGAGCCGAATGAGGTTTTGTTGCGACGATCATCTGCTTCAGTGTTGCGTAGACTGGAGCAAATCGGCGATTGTGACCAACCTGAAAGACTCGCGAGCTCGCCGAAGCCCGATCGAGAAGAGCCCTCGCGTTCTCAGGACTCGTAGCCATTGGTTTCTCGCAGAAGACGTGCCGGCCTGCGGTGATGGCTGCAAGCGCCAGCTCACTGTGTTTCGTGTTTGGAGTTGTTATGTATACGGCATCGACGTTTCCGATTAAGTGCTCCGCATCATCTGAGACCGTAGCCCCGCTTGATCTGGCAAGCCTTTCAGCACGCTCTCGCTCGACGTCGTGTACTGCTGAGACGATCACGCGTTCGTCCCGCGCGAGCACGCTCGCATGCACGCCGCCGATGTAACCCGCCCCGATGATACCGACCTTTACTCGATCCATTCAGTCATTCCTTGCGCCGCTGAGTCAGGGTCGCGGCTTTCATGCGTTGATCGCCCGTTCAGCCGCCGCCCGTGCTGCGCGGGCCAATTCGAACGGGTCGCGTTCCCAGTACTCCGGGCGGAAAATCTCGACGCTCGCAACCCGATCGTAGCCGATGCCTTTGAGTGCCCGGACGATGTCGGTCAGCGGCAGAATTCCCAATCCCGGAAGCAACCGATGCTTGTCCTCCAGTTTCTCGCGCGGGCGGTTCTCCGCGTCGTTGATGTGAAAGATGAAAAGGTGATCGGGATCGAGCGCGGCTATCGAGTCGATGGTCGACCCGCCCGCGTAAAAATGAAAGCTGTCGATGACCAGCCCGACATTCTCGCGATTGACTCGTTGGACGATTTCATCAGCGAGCGCCAGTGTCTGTACGCTGCAATCGGTCTGTCCCAGAAACTCGAACGCCAGACCGATTCCGCACTCTTCCGCGATACTGCCAAGCTGGCTCAGCACTCGCGCCGACTCCTCGATAACCTCGCGCCGACTAGTATCGGCGGGCAGCGGTGATGGCACGACGACAATGTACTGACAGCGAATATCCGCAGCCGTGCGACACAAGTCTTCACATTGAGCGAGCAAGGCCTCATGCCCGGCGGCATCCCTGAACGTTATGCGCTCAATCGAGTTTATGCTGTAGGGTTCCAGACCATCGGCGGCGAATAGATTGTTGAGGTCGGCGGCGCTGTGCGACTCAAGAAACACGCGAAGCTTTGAAGCCCATATCTCCAGGCAGTCGAATCCAGCTTCGCTTGCAGCCCGAATGTCCGTCTCGAGATCCGCGTTCATCGTCGTCGCGCCATTGAGCGCCAGTTTCATTTAGTCTTTCCTCTCAAGAACGTTCGTAGTCCCGCCTTCAGGCGGAAGTTCGTAGCCGCTTCGGCTATGACTCACCAACGAAACTTCCGCATGAACGCGGGACTACCAAACTCACGTTTGCTGTGCATTCGCTCAGCAGGTATATTACGCCGAGCCTCTATAGAAGACGAATCGGCCAACTCAATATTCGTCGGCTGCAATGATAACGAGGACTAGATGAAAGCAATCGAAATTCAAAACAAGTTCGGACTGGATTCGCTAACGTCAGTCGACCGGCCAGACCCGGTTGCGTCGCCGTTTCACGCTGTCGTGAAGATTCGCGCGGTGTCACTGAACTATCGCGACCTGCTTACCGTCGAGGGCAAATACAACCCGCGGTTGGCGCTGCCGCTCATTCCGGTGTCGGACGGCGCCGGCGAAGTGGTTGAAGTCGGCGAGAGCGTTACCCGCGTCAAGGTCGGCGACCGTGTTGCCGCGAACTTTTCGCAGAAGTGGCTAGCCGGCGAACCAGCGCGCGCAAAGCTTGGAGCTTCACTGGGCGGCCCGCTGGATGGAATGCTCGCCGAGTATCGAGCGCTCCACGAAGAAGGTCTCGTGCATGTGCCATCCCACTTGTCCGACGAAGAAGCTGCCACGCTTCCGTGCGCGGCGGTCACCGCATGGAATTCTCTGATCAAGATGGGTGGGCTGATTGCCGGTGAGACGGTGCTGGTGCAAGGCACTGGCGGCGTGTCGATCTTCGCTTTGCAATTTGCCGAGCTCGCCGGCGCCCAGGTGATTGTCACTTCCAGCAGCGACGAAAAGTTGGAGCGCGCGAAGAAGCTTGGAGCGGCCTTCGGGATCAATTACAAGACGACGCCCGACTGGGACAAGCGAGCGAAGGAGTTGACCGGAGGAGTTGGCGTCGATCATATCATCGAGGTCGGTGGCGCAGGCACCTTTGGGAAGTCGCTTCGAGCCATAAAGATTGGCGGGCACATCGGCTTGATCGGGAACTTGTCGGGGAATACGACCGAGGTGAATCTGGTTCAGATACTGATGCAAAACGTTCGCATACAGGGGGTTCTGGTCGGGAGCCGCGATACGTTTGAAGCGATGAATCGAATGATTACGCTTCACGAAATACATCCGGTGATCGACCGCGTGTTCGCGTTTGAGGAAGCTCGAAAGGCGTTCGAGTACATGGCAGGCGGCTCCCACTTCGGAAAGATCTGCATCAAGTTCTGATCCGCGAAGGATCCCCGCTGTCTGGTCCGCGAATAACGCGAATCTTCGCAAAGGACTCGCTCGCGGATACAAAGAGTTTCAGTGACAGAGGGGTTCTGATTGGCGAAGATTCGCGCTATTCGTGGATAGTTATTCGCGGATCGCTTCGCCGGTGATCGGATCGAAGAACAGCGCTTTCTCCACATCGAGCTTGATCCACACCCGGCTTTCCATCTCCGCCCGGAACTCCGCCGGCGCGCGCGCGATGATCTTCTCGGCGCCGAGCCTCAGAAACACGAAAGTCTCATTCCCCATCAGCTCCGTGACATAGACCTCCGCCGTATGCCATCCGGCAACCGTCTCGCTCGAGACATGGATGTACTCGGGCCTGATGCCGAGCGTAACACGCTGCTGGCGACTCAGGGCCGCGCTATAAGAACGAGGCAGAACAATTGATTGCCCGCTCGCTTCCAGCAGCATTTGGGTTTCGTGAATCGTCGTGTCGAGGAAGTTCATGCTCGGGCTCCCGACGAACTCGGCAACGAAGCGATTCGCCGGGCGGTTGTATATGTTCATTGGCGTGTCGAACTGCTGGAGCTTGCCCGCGCGCATCACTGCAACCCGGTGCGCCAGCGTCATCGCTTCAGCCTGGTCGTGAGTGACATAGATCGTCGTCGTGCCCAGGTCGTGCTGAAGCCGCTTCAACTCGCCGCGCATCTGAACTCGGAGTTTGGCGTCGAGGTTTGAAAGCGGCTCATCCATCAGATAGACACGTGGCTCGCGCACGATGGCGCGGGCAAGCGCCACGCGTTGGCGCTCGCCGCCGGATAGCTCGCGCGGCTTGCGCTTCAACAACTCCCCAATCTCCAGCATCTCGGCCGCGCGGCCAACGCGGGATGCGATTTGGGCGACGGGCGTCTTTCGCACCACCAGCGGGTAAGCGATGTTGTCGGCGACAGTCATGTGCGGATAAAGCGCGTAGCTTTGAAAGACCATCGCCACGTCCCGGTACCGGGTCGGGATATCGTTCACTCGCTCCTCGCCGATGAAAATGTCACCCGATGTGGTGTCTTCAAGTCCGGCAAGCATCCTTAGCGTGGTTGTCTTACCGCATCCGGAAGGCCCGAGCAAAACGACGAACTCACCTTCCAACACACCAAGGTCGAGGTGATCGACGACCTTCGACTCGCCGAACGACTTAGTTACATTCTGGAACCGGACATTCATCCGCTAGCCCGCTATCCCTTCACCGCGCCCAGCGAAAGCCCTCTCACCAGGTAGCGCTGTACCGCAAGCGCGAACACGAGAATCGGCACCATCGCGACGACGCCTGCCGCGCTCATCACTCCCCATTTGATCTCGTATTGCGTCACGCGGCCCGCGATTCCGACCGGCAGTGTCATCGCTGCGTCGGTCTGAGTCAGCACCAACGCAAGCAGGAACTCGTTCCACGAAACTATCAAACAGAAGACTGCGGTCGCCGCCAGCCCGGGCGTTACCAGCGGCAATATCACTCTTACAAGCGCGCCAAGCCGCGAGTCGCCGTCCACCATCGCCGCCTCTTCCAGCTCGCGCGGCAACTCCTTGAAAAACCCACGCATCATCCACACCACGAATGGAAGGTTCAGCGCCGTGTAAACGATCACCAGCGAGCTGATCGTGTTGATCAGTCGCAAGTCGCGCATCATCAAAAACAACGGAACGGCGGTGACGATCGGAGGAAACATCCGCGTCGACAGTATCCACAGCGAGAGTCTTCGGTCGAGCTGTCCGCGCAAGCGAAATCGCGACAGCCCGTACGCCGCCATCGTGCCCAGCGAGTTGAAAACGCATCACGATAATGCGCGAGCGTCGGAGTGAACGTGAACCATTTAGGAGGCGAGGCGAATTGGTCAACCTCGCTCTTGAGAGAAATCGTCAGCATCCAGTAGACCGGCACGACCGCTGCAATGACTGCCGCAATCAGAAGCGCATACCTTGCCGATCTTGCCAGCGTTCGCCTCTGAGTTGCGCGGCGTTCCCGATTGTTCATGCCGCCTCCTGGCTCTGAAGGAGCTTGATGTAACCAATGCTGATGACGTTGGTCAGCAACAGCAGTACAAACGACATCGCCGCCGCGTAGCCGAAATCAAAGAACCGAAACGCTGCCCGGTAGATGTACAAACTCACCGTCTCGGTCGCGAAGCCCGGGCCTCCCTCAGTCAGGATAAATATCTGATCGAAGACCCGCAGCAGGTCCATCGTGCGCAACAACAGCGCGACCAGCATTGCAGGCCGTAGCAGCGGAAGCGTCACGTGTCGAAAGGTCTGCCATGCGCTTGCGCCGTCGATCATCGCCGCTTCGTAGGGTTCTTGTGGGATGGCTTGAAGGCCGGCCAGCAGCACCAGGAACATGAACGGAGTCCATTGCCAGATATCGACCGCGATGACCGACGCAAGTGCGAGCTTCGGCGAGGCAGTCCAGGTCAAGGCGTCGGTGTTTACTGCCAGTCTCCTGAGCGTGCCGTTGATCGCGCCGAAGTCCGCATTGAGCATCAATCGCCACACTACGCCCACGACGACTGGCGGGATCATCATCGGTATGAGGAGCACCGCTCGAAAAACCGCGCGACCTCGCAGAGAGCGGTCGAGCAGCACAGCGAGTCCAAGCCCGAGCAAAAACTCAAACGTAAGCGCGACCGCCGCGTATATGAGCGTGTGGACGAGCGCTGAAAGGAAGAACCCGTCAGTTGCAAGACGAGAAAAATTCGAAAGCGACCAGTGCACGGCTTCGCCCGAGCCGGTCTGAAAGCCGACTTTGATTGAATACAGCAGAGGATAAATCGACAGTGCGAGCAAAACCGCGACGGTTGGCGCGATGAGCAGATAAGGCAGCGCTCGGTCTCGCGACACAGCTGAAGGCCTATGCGCCTTCCGATTCGCAAAGGTTGAACGAACCTTTTGGTTCACCTGTCGACGACGTAGCATAGCCTTTAGCCTGTGCAGTTTTTCTTTTTGGATCGGTCGAGAACGCTGCCAACCGCGAGCACTTGCACAGACTGAAGTCTATGCTACTTCGCGCGGGCGACGATCTTTGCGATCTCATCGTTCGCCTGATTCATCGCCTCCTCCGCCGTCAGCTCCCCGCCGTTTGCTCGAGACAGGAAAATGCCAAACACGTTTTCGATCTCGTTCCAAATCGGAGTTCGAGGTCTCGGCCTCGACGTTTCAAGCGAACGCAACTGCGCTGGGTAGGCCGGAAATCGCGCGAGCAAATCCGCGTCGGTGAATACCGATCTCCGGGTAGGGGGATTGCCGGCGAGCGCGGATTTCTTCATCTGCTCCACCGCCGTCGCCCAGAGCAAGAAGTCCATTGCAGCGTCGACGTTTTTCGAGGCTCGCGGGATCGCGATCAACCAATTGCCGATCTCGGCCTGGCCCGGACGCTTTTCTCCGGGCATGGTTGTAAAAGCCATCTTGCCGACGACTCGTGATTTCGCGGGGTCACTGAATGCGCCAATCCACGCCGGCCAGTTGATCGACATCGCCGCCGTTCCTTGAAGCAGATGCGCTGAGACTTCGGTTGCGTTAAAGCTGGCGTAACCCGGCGGCGAGTGCTTCCCAAGCTCGAGCATGAATCTCAACGCGCTGATTCCTTCGGCGCTGTTCACTGTCGGGCGGCCATTTGCGTCAAACATCTCAGCGCCGAACGCCCAGAAAATTGGCATGAAATCGGCGACCGCCGAGTTGCCTCGCGCCGCGCGCATAACGTAGCCGTGAACCGCTCCACCGCCCGGCGCGCCGTCTTTCTCGCGCTCATCAATCGTCTTTGCGGCATTCAACACATCGTCCCACGTGGCGGGCTCCGTGAGATCGTGCTTCTTGAACAGATCGACGCGATAGAAGAACAACTGCGAATTGCCGACATACGGAAGCGCGAGCAAAGTACCCGTCTCGTACGGGTGCCGGCACAAGGCGATCGATGATCCGACGAAGTCCGCGTTGGGCCCGTTCTGCCCTCGTTTCTGAAGGAGCGGAGCGAGATCGGTGAGAAGGTCTTCAGTGGCAAAACGCGGGAACCACGGGTCGTCCAGCATTATCAAATCGTACGCGCCGGTTGCGGCTTTCAAATCGATCAGTTCTTTTGAGAACAAATCGTCGTAAGGGAACTCCGAGATGTTGACGCGGACCCCGGTTTGAGCTTCGTAGTCATGGGCGGCTTGTTTGAGTGCGTCGCCCTCAACGCCGGCGTTGACCGCCAGGCTTAGCTGCGAGGAGCCCGCCGGTCCCGAGTTCTTGCAAGCCGAAAGCAATGCGCCGGCAAACGCCGAGATAACGAGTATTAGGACTATGCTTGAAGGCTTTGGGAGATTCGTTCGCAAATGAGGCTTCATGACCGGACGCATTGTACAGGCACGCGAAGGAAGCGAGCAATCAGTGTCACGCGCAGGCTTTTAGTTGCGAATCAAGACGAAGCAGTTGTCTGAATCGGCGCGCTCAGATCGAGTGTTTCTTTGGCTCCACGGTCGAATCTGTTCGACAGCAGTCCCAGCAAGAGGAAGAAATACAGATTAAGGTCCGAGTACAAACCGCTCGTAAGGGTGAGCCCGGTTATCCAGTAAGCAACTACAAGGGAAAGAAAGCAGACCGCTGCCGCTCGTTGGGTGGTGGTCTGGGCTCGCTTCAAGCCGCGCCAGCCCATCAGCGCCAGACAGACGTTTGCGATCAGGTAGACCGCGAAAGCTACCCATCCAAGCTCGGCGGCGATCCACAAGAGGTTTGAGTGGGGGCTTGGAAGCGCGCTGGTGTTCATTACTTCTTCGACCGACTCGTCCTCCCAACTGTACTTCGCTCTGAAGTAGTCCTCGTAGTTCGCAAGGCCGATGCCGGACAGCGGATATTCGAAGGCGATCTCGGCTGCCGCTTGCCAGGTGGCAACGCGGCTAAAGGCGTTACTTGGGTCCGCCAGCCGTCGCGCAAATAATGCCGGGGCTACGGCTGCGCCCAGCGCCACAAGCGCGATCAAAGCAGCGATCAGCCATCGACCTGCAAGCGGTTTCTCTGCTTTCAACGCGCGCTTATTTCCACCGCCGAGTTCCAGGATCGCCCAGCATGCCACGAGTGCTATTGCGACCGTGCGAAACATCGGCAGCAGCGACGCGATCAGCGCTGCTCCAAGGACTAGTTCATAAAGCGTGCGCGACGTCTTGTCGAACCGGATGCTCAGAGCCTCAGGCGCAGCTCGCAAAAACAGAAAGAGCATCAAACAAATGATCGAGTACGACGAGTCAGCGGCGAACGGGCCGTTAACCCGCCGCTCACCTGCGCGAACAAGCTCTGAACCTTTGTAGGGAAACAAGTCCGCGCCGGTCGCCAGCTCGTATGCGCCGGTCGCGAACAGAAAGAGAGCCAGCACGATGGCCGAAAGCGTCAGCCACCGCAAATGAGAGCGGGCCGAAAAACCATGACGCGCAAGCCAAAATGCAAACAGAGGCAAGCAGAACGAGTCAAATGCGATCTTGCCGGCATAGCCGACGTCGTGCGACTTCAGAAGCGCGCTGGCCAGCGCCGCTACTGACAGCGCTGCCCAGGCAACCTCGAAGCGGGTTGCTTTGCAATGCGCGAAAACGCTCTCGCGCAACGACCTCACGCCCTTGGCCGTTGAGTCGCCGCGACCGGTCAGGGTCCTGATCAGCAGCAGTCCGGCGATGAGTGCGAAGACCAACCGGTTAAACGTGATGACCGACTTGTCGTAAGGGAAGCGGATAAAGAACGAGGCGACCGGCGACGCGACAAACCAGACAACCAGGATCGAGGAGACCGAGATTCCCGCGAAAGCGACGAACCCAAGAGCGAGCACTAGGAGCGCGGCGCCTGCAGCTTCGCGGTATCTTCCAGCGGCGCACAATCCAGCTGCAATCAAAACACTGGCAGAGGCGGTAAGAGTGAGGTAGGACTGAGGACTGAGAAGGAAGGCTTGAGGACTGAGGACTGAGGACTGAGGACTGGTTCTTGTGGTACCGGGTTCTTTCCTCATCCTCTCGACCTCACGCGCATGAATGGGCGGCCCTTCGTGGCCGCCCCTCAATGCGGATCCTCTAACGTGGCTTTATCGAGGGGCGGCCACGGAGGGCCGCCGCTACAGGAATAAGTCCTCGGTCCTCAGCCCCGGGTTTGCTCTTCGATCGCGTCCACGATGCGTTGCGCGGTCTTTCCGTCCCACAGCTCGGGCACACGAGGTGTGGGCGCGGGATGATCGAGCGCGTCGAGCGCCTCGTGTTTGATACGCTCGGGGTCGTTGCCCACAATTCGGTTTGTTCCTTCGGTTACCGTGATCGGGCGCTCGGTGTTCTCCCGGAGCGTCAAACATGGAATCCCGAGAACGGTTGTCTCTTCCTGGACGCCGCCGCTGTCGGTGAGAACTAATCGACTGTTGCTGTAGAGCTGAAGGAAGTCGAGATACCCGAGCGGTTCGGTGAGCACCAATCGTGGCTGGCTCGCTAACCTGGCGTCGAGGCCGAACTCAGTGATCCGGGCGCGTGTGCGAGGATGGACCGCGAAGACTACCGGCAGTCGCTCGGCGATCTCGGCCGTCGCGTCGAGTATTCCTTCGAGCGTTTGTTTGTCGTCGACGTTCGAAGGCCTGTGAAGTGTCATCACACAAAAACTCTTTTCCTCGACGGCGAGGCGATCCAGCACGTTTGACTTCCGCGAACGCTCCAGGTTTCGCCGCATCGTGTCAATCATAACGTTGCCGACGAATCGAATCTTCTCGGGCGCGATGCCTTCTCGCAGAAGGTTCCGGTCAGCGTCGCGCGACGGCGTCAGAAGCAAATCTGCAAGCGCATCCGTAATGACTCGGTTGATCTCTTCAGGCATCGTGCGGTCGCGGCTGCGAAGGCCCGCCTCGACGTGGGCGACTCGGACAAGCATTTTCGATGCGACGATCGTTGCAGCCATCGTCGAGTTCACATCTCCGACAACGATCACCCAGTCCGGCCGAAAGTCCTGGAGCACCGGTTCCAGGGCGAGCATTATTCGCGCGGTCTGTTCTGCATGAGAAGCCGAACCGACTCCGAGGTTGATGTCTGGCCGGGGTATCTCCAGATCGTCGAAGAACGACTCACTCATTGAGTCGTCGTAGTGTTGGCCGGTGTGGACGAGAAGCGGCTCGAAGCGGTCCGCTCGCCGCCGCATCTCGTCGACGATCGGAGCTATTTTCATGAAGTTGGGTCGCGCGCCGACGACGTTAACCAGGCGAAGCATTTTTCTCTTTTGTGTCTACCCACCGCCGGATCTGGCTGGTGGTTTGATGTGGACGGTCATCGCCGAGGCAAGGATAAGGCGACGGCGGCGATAAGGGCTGCGGCGGCGGTGTTCCGCAAGAAACCGGGTTTGGCTGCTGCCTCTGCGGATATGCCCTCGACCAGACGGGTTTTCTCGGTCACATTGGAGTCGGCGAGCGAGTTGTTCAGCTTGACCTCGTCAAGATCGTTTTCCACCTTGATCAGCAGTTCGCGCGCCGCCGGTTGAGCCAGCAACTCTTTGCGGCGTTCCTCCAGGCGGCGCTCTTGCTCGAGGTGCGGCTTGATCGCTTCGTTGAAGATCTCTTCGTGACGCGCGATGACGGCGTCCACGGCAGCTTGAGCGAAACGAACCGAGTCATCGGCATTGTCCGTGGTAGCGGCAATGCTCAAGAGGATCGGATATCGCGAGCGGCGAGGGCCGGCGATAACCGTCTCGGCCTTGATGCTGCGCTTTAGCTGATGCGGGCCGGCGCCGATTTGCGCGCCGGCTTCTTTGAGGAAGCCGCCGCTGTTTACGATGCGCTCAGTTATGTATGGGTCTTCGAGCGGTTGCTTCCAGACGCGGCCGATCTTGAGATGGGCGACGGCGCGGTGTTGTGTGGGCTCGCGGGCCGACAACAACGCGGCGATGGCTGCCGCGGCGATCACTCCGATCAAGATCAGCCACTTTGCCCGCCAGACAGCCGCGGCGTATCTGTCCAGACTCAGCTCGTCCTGGTTCACTTCAGTGTTTGATGAGGCCATAGAGAATGAAACTGAGCAGGAAGTCTACCGGGCGGCGAGACCTTCGCACAAGTAAGCGAAGCCGGTAAGAGACAGTCTGGGAAAAAGGCTAGCTCGAACTGTGTTCTGCGAAAACCTCGGTGTACGCGGCGTCAAGGCTGTGAGGTCGCTTTGGAGAAGATCGCGACGCTTAGGGCACAGATGCTGGCAGAGGAGGGAGCTTGGTGCAGATGGAGATGAGTCGATACGAGTCAGTCCGAGGTTTGTAAGGGGGGAGGCCACTGAGGGCCTCCCGTACAAGCGTGCTTCTACTATCGACGGCCACGATGACGCAGCAAATAGTAGGCTGCGCCGCCTCCGCCTCCAAGCAGCGCTCCAACTCCCGCGCCCTTGCCGCCTCCAACGATTGCGCCGACTCCTGCGCCTAACGCTGCCGGGGCTCCGATGTTCAAAAGTGCCCGTCCTGTGGAGCCGAAGCCATCTCGGCTGCGATCGTTGTAGTAGCGATCGTTGTAGTAGCGCTCCCCAGCTACCCCGCCGTAGCGATAAGGGCTGTAGTACCTCTGCCCCACGACTGGGCCGCGTCTGCCCCTTCGATTCCTGTCACAGGCCAATGCCTCGGGAGCTACAGCGAGCGACAGGAAGACTACGGCTAAGACAATTGCCGCGGTTCTCTTGAGCATGTTCTCCTCCTGGATCAAATGATTGTTCGGCTGGTTCGCGGATTGGCGAGCAACTGGCATTCCCGCGTTGCGGATCGCCCGCCGTCGTTGTCAAGTTTGGGCGAACGCGGGTTTTTGGCGGCTGCACGTTCGCGACGCGGCAAGCTCTGGATTGGAAGTTGCGCGCTCGATTGCCTCATATCGTATGGCCATTGTCTGATATGCTCACCGGCTCATCCGGTTCACGGTCGGTGAAAGCATTGACCGCCAGGCCGGCGAACCATAGAATTGCTCCGCCAGTGGGAGTCGCGCTTGTTTAAGCTCCAACAAACGTCCCGCGCGCTCGTGAGCAATGTTCATCCGGAGGAGTAGCCAATGAGATTAACCCGTCTCGTCGCATTCGCTGCATTGCTATGTTTTGGAGCCGCGTTGATCTGCTCGTCGGGCGTACTGGCCAGCAACCCGGCAACGCTGACATTCAACAAGGATGTCGCGCCCATCTTCTACAAGAACTGCATAAGCTGTCACCGGCCCGGCGAGATCGCACCGATGTCGTTGATCAACTTCAAAGAAGTTCGTCCGTGGGCCAAGGCAATACGCGAAAAGGTCGCGACTCGCGAGATGCCGCCGTGGCACGCAGATCAGAACTACGGCAAGTGGGAGAACGATCGGCGTCTGACGCAGAAGGAGATCGATACGGTGGTCGCGTGGATCGACGGCGGAGCGGTGGAAGGGAATGCGAAGGACCTGCCACCCACGCCGAAGCTTGCCAGCGGGTGGCAAATCGGCGAGCCCGACATGATCTTCGAAATGCCCACACAGTTCACCGTGCCGGCTGAAGGGAGCGTGCCTTATCAGTACTTCACGGTGCCGACGAATTTCAAGGAGGACCGCTACATCCAGGCTCTCGAAGCACGCGCGGGGAATCTGTCGGTCGTCCATCACATCGTGATGTACGTGCGTGAACCGGGAGAGCAAACTCGCCAGCGCGGCCGCGGACAGCAATTCAACATAGCCGACGGAATACTCGGAGCGCTCTCACCGGGCCAGACTCCATTCATCGCCAAGCCGGGACAGGCAAAGCTTATCAAGGCGGGATCGCAACTGGTCTTTCAGATGCACTACACGCCGAACGGAAAGGAAGCGAAGGACCGCTCGATTGTAGGCCTGATTTTCGCGAAGGGACCCGTCGACAAGATCGTGAACAGCAAGGCCGCGTTCGAGATGAAGTTTGTGATTCCGCCGGGCGCTACCAATCACGAGATAAAGGCTGTGTACGAGTTCGAGCAGGACTCGCACATCGTCAGCTTGATGCCTCACATGCACGTGCGCGGTAAGGATATAACCTATCGAGCGATCTACCCGGACGGAAGGTCAGAGATCCTGCTGGCGGTGCCGCGATACAACTTCGACTGGCAGGTCTATTACTATCCGGTTCAGCCGCTGGCGGTGGTTAAGGGAACGAGGATCGAGGCGGTTGCTCATTACGACAACTCGACCAGGAACCCTCGCAACCCTGATCCAACGAAAGAAGTGAGATTCGGAGAGCAGACCTGGGATGAGATGATGAATGCGTTCTTCGACTTCACGGTGGACAATCAGAAACTTGGCGGGGACCGCGCTGCGACCGGTTCTCAGAGATAAGCCGCCGCTGATACTCGCGTGAACGAAGAAGGCTGCTCAAAATGAGCAGCCTTCTTCAGTTAATACGACCGTCAGTTCGACAGTGCGGTCTTACTTCACGTCGAACGCGCCCGTCAGAATGTCGGTTCCCCACTGGACTTTGAAACCAGCCTTACCCTTCGCATCTGCGAGCGTGATCGTCACCTGATCGACGGAGTCCTTGGCCTTTTCGAGCTTGAGAGGTGTTTGGGCGATGAAACCGGCCGTTTGGGGAGGCGCGCCCCATAAATGCCGGCCGTTCGGGCCTTCCGTTTTCGGATGAAACGCAAGCACCCACGTGCTGTCACCGGTTCGCTTGACCCAGAGCGTGTAGGTCCCGGCCTTAACCGTATCGGCTCCGACGCCGAGGTCGGCGGCCGTCTCGATCCTGGTGGCTTCATTCATTCCTAATCGCCATACGCCTCCGACCGGTAGCTCGGAAACCTTGTGGCTCCCGAGTGGCGGCCGGCCGTAGTCGATCGTGATTTTCTTTCCTTTTATCGTCGCTTCAGCTGTGCCACGAGCGGCACCTTGAGCAACCGCAACGGCGACGAGCGCGCAGAGGGTCGCTGCACAGAGAACGAGCTTCTTGAAATTCATTCTTGAGTATTCCTTTCGGCAGAGTTTACTTGGCACTTAACCCATGTTATCCGGCAACGTCGGCGTCGGGCAAGCGCGCAGCTAACCTTCGTTATCGGCGGCGGCCCTTCCGGCGGTTCTGGTTTGGCGAAAGGTTCACATTGGTCGTCAGACGGAGCACCTGATCCGTCATCCGCTGGCAAGGCTGGAACTCGATAACATTGTTTGCAGTCTCGCCCGCACTTTGCAGCGTCGGGCGCACTGCCGGGTCCCACGCACGCGGGCGAGTCGCATCATCACTGGATTCGTCTTCCTCGGCAGAGATAGCCAGCATCCAGTACCGTCCCGGCTGAATACTGGTTAGCTCGAAAGCTCCGTCAGCCTGGGCCGAAGCTTCAAAGAAACGAAGCACTTCGTCGGTTTGTTCTTTCTCAACCGGAATAAGGTGAACGCGAACGCGCTTAGGCAAATTCGCGCCTTGCTTTTCAGCGACAACGCGGCCTCGAAGCGTAGCCGCGCCTTCGGCGAACGTTATCGTCAAGCCGGTCACTTGCTGGTCAGGCCTGATCGCGAGACCGTCGCGCGCAGCATCGATGGGAGGCTTGCCTTTGGCTGGACCAGGAAGAGTCATCGAGCGAACAAACCACTGTTCGCCAGCGGGTCGCGCCAGGATGTGGTAGAGGCCGGGATCGATGTCGTCCATCTTGAAGTCACCCTTCTCGCCAGGCGCGCCGACTGGGTCTTCAAACAAGGTAGGCGTCGGCGGCTTGCTCTCGTTCTCGCGGCGGGCGAAAACGAGCGACTCTTCGACCGGGGGGATACGCCTGGATTCACACTTCGACTTCCGTTGGTCGTCGGTCAGCCGTTGAAGCTGAATGTTTCCCGCGATCGACCCCGTCGGGCGCAGCGCAAGCTCGAGCCCCGCAACATCCGAGCCCTTGACTCTCACAATAAGCGGGAGCGACGCAGCGCCATTCTTACCCTGATAAGCCGCGCGGCGTGCTTGCAAGAAGTACTCGCCATCCGGCACGCCATGAAAAGAGAAGGAGCGAGATCCGGGCCGTCCGCCGGAATAGGTCTCGGCTGCCAGCGAACCCGTTGGCGAGTTGAACAAATAGAGGCTCGTAAACATGCGTTGTCCCTCCGGCAGCGCCACTGATCCACTCACCGTATGACCCGGCTCCGCGCGATATCTAATATCGATGCCGCCCACTTCCTGTCCGGCTTGCAGGGTCACCTCTTCGGCGCCGTCGCGGGTTGCTGAAGGATGATAAGTGGGAGCATCGTCCTGATAAGCCCGGCTTCCCCAATCCGTGGCCCCACCGGCTCTAATGAGATATGTTCCGGGAGGCAGCCCATATAGTCGGTAGACTCCTCGATCATCTGTCCATCTCTGGCCGGGAAATCGCTCGCGACGTCGCGCCGGGCGGCCCTCTATGTCTCTAACGCGAACCGCTGTCACCATGACACTGATCACCGGCTCGCCCGTCGC
>Ga0193755_1000064_pt1 | contig 27052 bp, 25 predicted proteins | sample H1a2metaG_FD_144921 | JGI IMG/M metagenome (GOLD analysis project Ga0193755, IMG submission 144921) | Soil microbial communities from a riparian zone of the East river system, Colorado, United States - H1a2 | ecosystem: Environmental > Terrestrial > Soil > Riparian zone | place: USA: East River...
GTTTTCGATGGCGCGCACCGAGTGCTCGAGCGTCGCAAGGCCCGAATCGGACAATCCGTGGCCGCTGTCGAACACCTTGCGCATGACATGGTTCAGCGGCTCGGTAATTCGAATGCCATGGCGTGCTTCCGCCATCTTCGAGCTGCCGCTCAACGTGTGAATCGCCCGGTACACCGTCTCGGGCAGCTCGTGCGGCGCCGGCTGATCAGCGCGTTTGCGCAGGTATTCGCGGATATCGGCCAGGTGGCTCGAAGTTTCCTTGCTGTAGATCTCATGCAACGCCGGATCCATCGACGGCTTCTGAGCCGCGAGCGTCACCCCGCCCCAGCTCGTCGCCGCGCTGTTGGCATCGGATCCGGTCCGGTCCTCGGGCGCGACATCGGCTTTTGCCTGTTCCGGATCGCGGCCATCGGCGAAGGCGAAAGCGCGGCTCATCAGCGCCTCAATGGGCGCGGTGCCTTGGCGGCCCGTCTCCATCTGCTCGACCAATTGGGGCAGCGCAGCCACCGAGCTGCGCAACAATCCCATCATTCCCGGCGTGCGCGACAGGGTCTTGTCGATGATTCGATTCAGCAAATTCTCGATCGACCACGCGAACTCCGCAATCGAACGGGCGCCGACCATGCGTCCGCTGCCCTTCAAGGTATGAAAGCTGCGGCGCATGGAGGACAAGGATTCGAAGTCCATGGGATTTTGATCCCACAACGGAAAAGTCTTTTGCACCGAGGCGATCTCTTCCTTGGCTTCCTCGATGAATAGTTCGACGAATTGCGGGTCGACCGCCTCCGGCTCAGGCACCACGATCAGCGGATTGGTCGCCGCGTGCGCGCGTTTGGTGCGCTCCATGGCTATCGTTTCGGCCGGATCCAGCTTCATGGTCTTCGCCGCTTCGCTGCTGGTGAGACTCAAGTTCGGCAGGCGCGACAGCGCCTCATCATCCGCCAGTGTCTTGAGACACATCTCGGCGTTGTCCAACATGTACCAGGGATCGGTGCGGCCGTTCTGCACGGTCTCCATGTAGTACTCGATGCTGACGATCGCATCGGCCACTCGCTCGAGACGGACCGGATCGGGCGGCGACGCGCCCGGCTCGATGAGCTTGCGCACTTGTGCGCCGACGGCATCCATCAGTTCCACCGCGCGGCCCTTGCCCAGCATGAGCAGGCCTGCGGTTATACCGCGCAACAGCTGCGGTACATTATCCAGGCCTTGCGGCGAAAATTCGTTCGGCTTTTGCACGGCGGTGGAAACCGCCTCTTTGATGCGCGCCAAATTGACGATGCATTCGCGCAGTACGGCCTCGCTGACCTGTCTGAATTCATGGTCCAGATCCTGCGGAATATCGGCGCCGGCGGCGGCGGTCGGCGCCGGCAGGATCAGCCGCACCAGTTGCTCGTCGAGGCTGTCTTCGACCGACAACAAAACGCCGGCGACCCGTACCAAGGACTCCTCGGTCGGCGGTTTGCCGTCCGCGACGATTTGCGACAGCGCCAAAATTTCATCTTGTACCCGCTGGCGAAGCTCTCCCAAGCCCAGCACGCCCAAGGTATCGCTGATTTTTTTCAACAGCTCGAGCTGCGGCTGCAGTTCGGCGCTTTGGCCGCCGCCGCGGCGCACGAAAATGTCCAGTACGTCCTTCACCTTCGACAGGTCTTCCTTGATGGCAGCCGCTACGGTGCGCATCAACTTGACGCTGGGCGCCGAAAGGCTCTCTCGCTCCTGCTCGATCGTGTCGTCGACCGGGAGAAGTTCGGAAAGCTTGAAAGAAGCGCGCACGGCGCCGATCCGGCCGCCGCTGGTCGTCGCGCGGGCGACGTAGTAGAGCAGATTGTTCAACAGGTCGATCGGCGGGTCTTCGCAGTAGCGGCCTTCGCCGAGTTCGTACAGCGCTTTGATCTGCCGATCCGCCTGGCCGAGCAGGCGCTTCAAGGTCGCGCTGCCTTCGAGCCCGTTGGCTCGAACCGCTTCGAGGATGGCGCCGGTGACCCACCACAATTGAAACACGGGTTGCGTCGTCGCGACCTGCTCCAATTTTTCAGTCACCTTCGCCAAAATCTCCAGATTCTGCACGGTCCGTTCGCCGCGGATGTATCCCAGCAGGCCGATCTGGAATCGAGGCCGCAGCCGGCGCGCCCACTGCGCGACTGAAATCGATTGCTCGCCCTGGGTCAGTTGCGGCTTGGCGTTCTGATCGGACTTGAGGTTGAGCAGCAATAGCGTGCCTTCGGACAGCAACGGGCTGCCGCGCACGGATCGCAAATCGTTGAGCAACGGCAGCAACACCAGCGCCAGATCGCGCCCGCCCGACAAGACGCGTTCAAGGTAAGTCGGCAGTTGCACCATGGCGCGCATCAGGGCATCCAGGCCGTCGACCTGCCGCTTCTGGTCGTTGCCGGAACTCAGCAGGTAGCGCGTGACGTGTTCCATCTCCTCGGCGAGCAACGCCGCGCCGTAGACCTCGACCAAGCGCAGGACGCCATGCGCTGAGTGCAATTGGTCGGCGCACTTCCCGAGCTGCGCGAGCTGGTCAGGGCGCTCGGCGTATGCCTCGAGCGAGGCGCGCGCATCGTTCAAGGTCGCCGTAAGTTCCTTGGCGACGATGTGCAGGGTTTGAGAACTGATATCGGTCATGCCGGAAACGTCGGGAGCCTAAGCTCCGAAGCCGCTCGCCTTGCGCATTTTTGCGGGACTGGCCGGCTTTGCGGGACTGGCCGGCGGTGCAGGTTCGCTCAATGCCGGCAGCTTGCCCGATGTCGCGCCGGTGCCGAAGTCGGGAAGCCGGAATCCCGCCACCGACTTTCTCAGCTGTGCCGACAGCGCCGCCAGTTTGGCGATCGAGGTGGAGGTCGCCGTCGAGCCTTCCGCGGTCTGCGATGAAATCTCGCGCACGACCTGCATGTTTTTCGAAATATTGCCGGATACCGCGGCTTGCTGCCGTGCGCTCGCGGAAATGTTCTGCACCAAGCTGGCGATCTGATTGGAAACCTGCTCGATCTCCTCGAGCGCGGCGCCGGCGTTTTCGGCCAGCAGCGCGCCGCCGACGACGTCCGTGGTGCTGCGCTCCATCGACACGACGGCCTCATTGGTATCCGTTTGGATGGTGCGCACCAGAACTTCGATTTGCTTGGTGGCATTGGCTGCGCGCTCGGCCAGTCTCTGCACCTCATCGGCAACGACGGCAAAGCCGCGGCCCGCCTCACCGGCCATCGACGCCTGGATCGAGGCGTTCAGCGCCAGAATATTGGTCTGTTCGGCGATATCGTTGATCAGCTCGACGATGTTGCCGATTTCCTGAGAACTCTCGCCGAGGCGCTTGATGCGTTTGCTGGTCTCTTGAATCGTCTCGCGTATCGCGTTCATGCCGTCAATGGTGCGCCGTACTGCATCGCCGCCCTTGTGCGCCACATCGACGGAGTGCCGCGCAACATCGGAGCAACGCTCGGAATTTCCCGACACTTCCTCGATCGAGGCCGCCATGTCGGCCATGGATTCGCTGGCCGAAGAGATCTGCCGCGACTGCGCACTGCTGGCTTTCGCCATGTGCGCCGCAGCCCCTTGAGTCTGCTTGGCGGCGCCGTCCAATTGAATGGCGCTGTCGTTGATGGTCGTGACCAGTTCGCGCAGCGCCTCGATGGCATAGTTGATCGAATCGGCAATCGCACCCGTGATGTCTTCGGTGACCGTCGCCTGTACCGTCAGATCACCGTCGGCAAGGCTCGACAACTCATCCAGCAGCCGCATGATGGCTTCTTGGTTGCGCTCGTTTTCGCGCACGCGCAGCTCGTTGATGCGGCGCATGTTGGCGGTCCTTGAATAGGCCCAGGCGAGCGCCCCCAACAGCAGCGCCGCCAGCGCCAAAAATGAGAGTATCCAGACCTTGTAGCTGCCGCCGCTCTCCGCGCGCGGCGCGCCGCTTGCCAATTCAGCCGTGAGGGCCGCTGCCAGCGAGGGCAGCGCGCGTGCCGCGGTCTGGGCCTTCGACAGCGCATCGGCAGCGCCAATCGCCTTGCGCACGCTGCTGTTGTATTGCTGGTTGCGCTGCACCACCATTTTCAATCGTTGTTCGGGATCCGCGCCGGTCACCTTTTGGATGGCGATGCCGGACTCTTCTCCGGACAGGCCGCGGATCACTTGATTTAGGAATTCCAGGCTGTCCGCCAGGCGCTGCGCGCTCGGTCCCGCATCGCTGACCCCGGATCCCAAACCATTCAAATCCTGCTGAATGCGCTGCACGGTGAGTTCGAAGCGCTCCAGATACCGGCTCATGCCTTCGAGCTTTTGCACGCCCACCGAACTGCCGAGATCGCCCAGTTCGGACAACAATTTTGGCGCGAGCTCACGAACCCCTTGATTGGCCGCTTGGATCGCTTCGACGGCCGGACGAGCCTCCGCGACCGCCGTCACGCCGGCGTTCAGTTTGCTCCAGGTTGCATCTGCAGTACCTGGGATGGCAGCGCGCAGACTCTTGAGCCGTGCCGCGCTCTTGGCGAGGGCATCGAAGGAGCTGGCATCGCCTCGCAGGGCGTTCTGCGCCTCGAAGGGCATGCGCTGGACCACCAGCGACAATTGCTCGCTGGGTGCCGCGACCGGCGCGGAGTTGCGCGTCAGCGCCGTCAGGATGCCGGCGATGACGAGACACAGCGCGACAAGCCCTGCCAAAATCGGCAGAAGATTGATAGTGGGTGCTGTTTCTGTTCGCCGTGTCGTCATCTTTATCTTCCAAACATCTAACTTGCTGCCTGCAAGAAACTCTGGCTCTCAACCAAGCTTTTCAAGCTCAAGACCGGCCAGACTTCGCCGCCGCGGCGAAAAGCGCCGGCCAGGTAGCTATCGCAGCGAATCACGGTCGGCGGAGCTTCCGCATTGAATTCCGATTCCGCAAAACGCCGAAACCCCAAGACCTCATCGACCATCAATCCGGCCGGGATATCCCGGTGATTGACCACCACAATTCGGGTGTTGCGCCCCGACGTCGTCGCGCCGCTGCCCAGGAATTGCCGCAAGTCCAGCATCGGCATCAGGGCCCCGCGAACATTGGCCAAGCCTTTTACCCAGCTCTTGGCGCCGGGAATGCGGGTAACGACCGCCGGATAGCCCAAAACCTCGCGCGTCTCCTCGCGGGCAACCAGGAAAGTCTCGCCACCCATGCGAAAAGCAACTCCCACCCACTCTTGCCCCGCCTCCGCTTCGGCAACACTGTTCGCCGCCACCGTGCGGCTGCGCTTCTCCAGTTCCTTGAGCAACTCGAATGGCCGGTCGCGCAAGCTGCGCAGGCTGGTGTCGGACCCGCTAGTCGTACTCGTCATGTGGCCAGTGCGGCCTGCGCCTTCTCGACCAAAGCTTGCGCGGACACCGGCTTGACCAAGTAATCTACGGCGCCTTGGCGCAATCCCCAGACGCGATCCGTCTCCTGACCCTTGGTGGTCACCATGATGATGGGAATCAAACTGGTCTCGGGGTCGTTGATGAGCATCCGCGTGGCTTGATAGCCGTTGACGCCCGGCATCACGATATCCATGAAAATCAGATCCGGCTTCATTTCCCGCGCCTTGCGCACGCCCTCGGCGCCATTCTCCGCGGCGGCGGTTTTGAAGCCGTGCTTCTCCAGCGCCTTTTGCATGACGAATACCTCGGTGGGTGAATCGTCAACAATTAGAATCAGTGGCATCGCGTATTCTCCGTCATTTCCCGACGTGAGCTTCGATCGCTCCCAACAATTCGTCTTTGGTGAACGGCTTGGTCAAGTAATGTTCCGATCCTACGATGCGGCCGCGAGCCCGATCGAACAAACCATCCTTGCTGGACAGCATGATCACCGGAATTTGCTTGAAGACCTTGTTGTGCTTGATCAGCGAACAGGTCTGGTATCCATCCAAGCGAGGCATCATGATGTCCACGAACACGATGTCCGGCTGATGATCGGCGATCTTGGACAGGGCATCGAAACCATCGACTGCCGTGAACACTTCACAGCCTTCTTTGGTGAGAAGTGTTTCAGCGGTCCGGCGAATGGTCTTGCTGTCGTCGATCACGAGAACCTTGAGGCCCGTGAGTTTAGGCTTGCCGCTGGTGATCATGCTCTCCCATGAGTTGCGTAGGTGCTGGAATCTTGTGGCTTTTTAACATATCCAGCCCTCGCAAGCCACGGTACGGGGTCGACATTTCGAGGCATGCGGGCCCAAACAACGGTGGCCTGGTTCACAGTTTTCCCAAGAGAGCCGGCGCCGCCGCTTGCGCTAGACTGGAGGAATGAGAAAGTCGTCTCCAGTGCGCCTCGTCGTGGTCATGGACCCCATCGGCGAGATCAAGCCCGCGAAGGACAGCACCTTGAGGATACTGCTTGCGGCGCAGGCGCGAGGTTGGGAGCTGTTTTACGCCGAACTGAAAGATCTGTGGCTGCGCGATGGGATCGCCTGGGGCCGGCTCGCGCCGCTCAAGGTCATGGATGACTCCTCGAACTGGTTCTCGCTGGGCCGGTCCGCGAGCAGCAAACTCGGCGATTTCGACGTGATTTTGATGCGCAAAGATCCGCCGTTCGACACCGAGTATGTCTACAGCACCTATATCCTCGATCGGGCGCAATTGCAGGGCGCGCTGGTTTGCAACCGGCCTCAAGGGTTGCGGGACATGAATGAAAAGGTCTACACCGCCTGGTTTCCCGAATGCTGCGCCCCCACGCTGATCACGCGCGATATGCACGACATGGGAGAATTCCTGAGCGAGCACGGCAAAGCGGTGTGCAAGCCTCTCGACGGCATGGGGGGCAAATCCATATTCGTTCTCGAGCAGGGCGACAAGAACCGCAATGTGGTGTTCGAAACCCTGACCGACTACGGCACCCGCTACGCGATCGTGCAGCGATACCTGCCGGAAATCGTCACGGCAGGCGACTGCCGGATCATTCTGGTCGATGGAGAGCCGGTTCCATTCGCGCTGCAGCGCATCCCGCTACCCGATGACAACCGCGGCAATCTCGCGGCAGGCGCCCGCGCCGAGAGCCGGGCGCTCAACGAGCGCGATCGATGGCTGTGCGCGCAGATTGGACCTAAAATGCGCGCCGCCGGGATGATATTCGTCGGTCTGGATGTGATCGGCGACTACGTCACTGAAATCAACGTCACCAGCCCGACCGGCATCCGCGAACTCAACCAGAAACATGCCATCGACATCGGTGCGATGCTGGTGGACGCGATCGGCAAGACCCTGGACGCCGCGTGATCTCCGACACCCTGCAAGCGAGCGACTCTCTGGAAGGCGGCGACATGCTTCGCACCGGGCTGCCGCCCGCCAATGATCGCATGCTGACCACGTGCTTTCTCGCGGCGCTGTTGCACGGAATCATCATCCTGGGCGTGAGCTTCAGCTCGACCAGCAGCAGTTCGGGGGACGAGGGGGCGCCAGGACTCGAGGTCGTGCTTGTGAACGATCGCGTGCCCAGCGTCGCGAACAACCCGAATGCCCGCTATTTGTCCCAGCGCAGCCAGTTGGGCTCGGGCAATACGCTGAAGCGCGAGCGAAGTCTGATTCCCAAGTCATCGTTGATGCCCGTCGATCGGTTGGGTGTCCCCAGCGGTGAGGGGCTGGACGCACAGCAGTCCGGTGCCGACACGGGCGCCGAGGAACTGGTCGCGACGAATAGTCCCTCGCAGAAGATTTTCTACTTCGCCTCTGCTGCTGCGGTCAAGGACACCGCGGAGCTGCCGCTGTTGCTCGAGAAGCGGCCGGATCTTGCGATGACGCCGAACGATGACGGCATCGAGCTGCGTTTGCGCGGCGAAGCGAAACACGAACTCTGGATTGCGGCCGACACGCGCGAATCCGACGTCGCGGTGTACTTGGATAGCTGGCGCCGCAAAATCGAGCGCGTCGGCACCATGAATTTCCCGGATGTCGCGCGGCGTGAAAAGCTCTCCGGCACCCCGGTCATCGAGGTGACCATCGGCGCCGACGGCAAGCTGCTGCAAATCATCGTCCGGCGCAGCAGCGGGCACGTGGAAATCGATGAGGCCGCCATGAGAATCTTGAAGTTGGCCGCGCCGTTTGATCCATTCCCAAGCGATTTGTCCTCGAAACATGACCAGATACGCATTGCGTACGAGTGGCAATTCTTGGGCGGAGCCTCGCAGGGCGGCGCCGTGTTCTATTCAGAGCCGAACAAGCCCTGACGAACGCCGGACATACATGACCGATTCAGGCTACTTGACCAACCAACTGCTGATTGCCATGCCGAACATGGGCGACCCGAACTTTGCGCATACCGTGGCCCTGATATGCGATCACAGTTCCCGCGGCGCCTTGGCGCTGATCCTCAACAAGCCCCTGCCGATGCGCATGGGCGAAATCTTCGAGCAGCTGGAAATCGCGCTGGACCAAGGGCCCTTGCGGGAACGCCAGGTATTGCGCGGCGGCCCCATGCAAACCGATCGCGGCTTCGTGGTGCACCGGGCTTTCGGCGAATGGGATTCGACCCTGAAGGTTTCCGATGCGCTCCATGTAACGACGTCGCGGGATATTCTGGCGGCAATGGCCCGCGGCCAGGGTCCGGACGAGGCCGTGATCGCCTTGGGTTATGCCGGCTGGGATGGCGGCCAGTTGGAAGAAGAAATTCGCGCCAACGCGTGGCTCAGCGCCCCGGTGGACTTGGGATTGATCTTCGAATTGCCGTTCGAATCGCGCTGGCTTGCCGCCGGGCGGCTTCTCGGCGTGGAACTGTCGCGAATCAGTCCCATCGGCGGAAATGCCTGAGCCTTCGCGACCGAAGATCGTTCTGGCTTTCGATTTTGGCCTGCGCAGGATCGGCGTTGCCTGCGGCGACACCGTCAGCCGCACCGCGTCGGCCCTGGAGGCAGTACTCGTGAACTCGAAGGGTCCTCGCTGGGAAGCCATCGACGCGCTGATGCGCGATTGGCAACCGGACATGGCGGTGGTCGGCCTGCCGTATAATGTGGACGGTTCCGATAGCAGCATGACCGGCGCCGCGCGAGGCTTCGCGGCTGAACTGGCAGGCCGCTACACGATGGAAGTTGCTCTGGTCGACGAACGTTACTCGTCGCTCGAAGCCGAATCTCGGTTGAAATCGGCGCGCGAGTCGGGGCTGCGGCGGCGGCGCGTAGCGAAGGCCGATGTCGACGCGGCGGCGGCCTGCGTGATCTTGGAACGTTGGTTCAGCGAAAAAACATGAGGCGCAGATGCGATCACAACAAGACGGCGCGGGGGGCTTGCGCCACCTCATCACGCTTGACGGCCTGACGCGCGACGCGTTGACGTCGATCCTGGATCGGGCGGAACGATACCGCCGCTTGCCCGGGCAGCCCGCCTACGAGGGCCGCGAATTGGCCGGCGTGACCCTGGCGAACTTGTTTTTCGAACCCAGCACGCGCACGCGCGCATCGTTCGATCTTGCCAGCCGGCGCCTGGGGGCGCATGTCCTCAATTTGGACCTGCACTCCAGTTCGCGCGCCAAGGGCGAGAGCATGCTGGACACGATCTACACGCTGGAGGCGATGAACACCGATGTGTTCGTCATTCGCGATTCCGAAGCGGGCATGCCGGAATTCCTGATCGATCATGTGGCGCCGCATGTATCGGTCATCAGCGCGGGTGAAGCGCACCTGTCGCATCCGACGCAAGGGCTGCTCGATGCGCTGACGATTCGTACCCACAAGCGCCGTTTCACGGGTCTCAAGGTTGCGATCGTGGGCGACGTCAAACATTCGCGGGTGGCGCGTTCGGCGGCAACGGCCCTCGGCACCTTGGGAACGACGGATCTGCGCCTGGTGGCGCCGCTGGCGTTGCTGCCGGAAGAAAGCGAGTTTCGCGGCGCTCAGCGCTTCACGCGCATCGAGGATGGCATCGCCGGCGCCGACGTGGTGATGATGCTGCGGATTCAAAAAGAACGCATGGCGCAGGCCGCCGCGCTCGATGATGCCGCGTATTTCCGGGATTTCGGGCTGACGCCGCAGCGCTTGAAATTGGCGGCGCCCAGCGTGCTGGTCATGCATCCGGGACCCATGAACCGAGGCGTTGAAATTGCATCCGAGGTGGCCGACGGGCCGCGTTCGGTCATTCGCGAGCAGGTCAATAACGGCGTCGCGGTGAGAATGGCGGTCCTGGCCGCGATTGCCGCCACGCTGACCCGGCATCGTCGGCCGCTATAGACCCAATGCGAGCGCTCTTTGCGATGTCAGGGCAGCCGAACTTCGGCGATGCCTGCCTGCTCCAGCGTGCGGGCGGCGGCGAGGCACAGGTCCTCGCGCCAGGGCGCACCGATGAGCTGCACACCCACGGGCATGGCACGCTCAGCGGGTGACTCGCCTTCGCCGGGCCAGACGGGGACGGTGCATACCGGCAGGCCGATGCATGAAATAGGCTGGGTGAGCACGCCGAGTCCTGCCTTGGTGGGAATGCTGCGACCGTTGATCAGCAGTGATTCCTGGCCCACTCGCGGCGCGACCGCCGGAGCTGCCGCGGCAATCAAGAGATCAAAGCGCTCAAACAAATCCATCGCTTGCGCGTAGGCGTGCCGCCGCACTCGCTGTGCCTGGATCACCCAGGATGCTGGAATCAATCCGCCCGCAACCAAGCGCGCCCGCGAAGAGGGTCCGAAATCCTCGTACTGCTCGATCAAGCGCGGCCGATGCAGCGCGCCGCCCTCCGCGCCCGTAATGATGTAGGCCGCCGCGCGCGCGACCTCCGCGCTCTCGAGGAGCGCCCACTCGGTTGCGCCGAGCGCCGCCGCCGCCAATTGCACGGAACGCCGTGCGGCCGGATCCGCCCACTCATGGAACCAGCCTCCCAAAATGCCGATGCGAATTCCCCGCGGCAGCGAAAGCGACCCGCCGGCCGGCTCGACCGGGCGCTGCGCGCAAGCGGGATCATCAGGATCCGGTCCCTGCATGGCGTCGTACGCAAGCGCCAAGCCGAGGACGCTGTTTGCAAACGGCCCCACGTGATCGAGGCTGTTCACGAAGGGATACGTGCCCCTGCGCGACAATCGTCCATAGGTGGGCTTCAAGCCAAAGACACCGCACAGCGATGCCGGCACGCGAATCGAGCCGCTCGTGTCGGACCCCAGCGTGATCGGCAATATTCCGGCACCGACCGCCGCCGCCGAGCCTCCCGACGAACCGCCGGCGCCGCGCGTGCGATCGTGCGGGTTGCGCGTGGTGCCGTAGTGATGATTTTCAGTGAGGAAGCCGTAAGCCAGTTCTTCCATGTTGAGCGCGCCCACCAGGATCGCGCCCGCGCGGCTCATTCGCGCCACGATGGCGGCATCGGCCGCGGCCGGCGCATTGCCGGCGTTTATCTTCGCGCCGGCGAGCGTCACCATGCCTTCGACATCGAACAAGTTCTTCACGGCATAGGGGACGCCGGCCAGCGGTGGGAGCGGCTTCCCTTGCGCCTGCAGAGCATCGATCGCCGCGGCCTCGCGCTCCGCGCGCTCGAAGGTCTTTGCCGTGAAGCAATTTAAATCGGGATCCTTGGCTTCAATCAGCGCTTTGCATTCCGCGAGGACTGCCGCGGCGCGGCGCGTGCCCTTGGCGATCTGCTGCACGATGTCGCCGGCCGATCCCATCACGGGCGAAACACCGGCGCCGGTTCAGAAGCAAAAGGCAGCGGCCAATCGAGGACCGTCCGCGCGATGGCTTCGAGGCGCGCGAATTGCGCGGCGATTTCCGCAATTTCGGCATCTTCAAAGGTGTATCCCTGCAGCGCCAATGCCGCGCGCACGTACGGCTCGAGCGGGTTGTCGTGAGCTTCCGTCATAACTCCATCATGGCATATTGGCCGCTCGTCATGCCTCAAGTCCCGCTTATCCCAGGTTCGTTGCGATGGTTGAACACCTCCCCCACGCTGGCGCCCGACACGCAATGGGAGGCCTTATGACCGCGCAGAATTTGTTCAGAGAAAACCTGGGGACACGCCGCTACGACCTCGATTGGGTCAGGATCGGCGCGTTCATGCTGCTCATCCTGTATCACGTCGGCATGTACTACGTGACCTGGGATTGGCACGTGAAGAGTCCTCATGCCTCGCACGACATCGAGCCCTTGATGATGCTGACGTCGCCGTGGCGGCTATCGCTGCTGTTCTTGGTCTCCGGCGTCGCCACCGGCTACTTGCTGGCGCGCCAAGGCGCGGGACACTTCCTGGGTCAGCGCTCCACTCGGCTGCTCATTCCGCTTGCGTTCGGCATGCTGGCGATCGTACCGCCGCAGTCCTACCTCGAGGTGGTGGAAAGGGCCGGCTACGCCGGCAGCTTCGCCGAGTTCTGGCGCCTCTACATCACCGGCTTTCATGGATTCTGCCGCGGCACTGATTGTCTGATCATGCCCACCTGGAATCACTTGTGGTTCGTCGCCTACCTGTGGGTTTACACGGCGCTGCTCTATGCCGCGGTTCGCCTCGCGCCGCCCGTGATTCCCTGGTTGCGCCGTATTGCCGAGAAACGCTTGTCGGGCTTGGGCGTGCTGCTCTGGCCGATCGCCTATCTTGTCGCAATCCGCTTAAGTTTAGCGCCGCGCTTTCCCGCCACGCATGCCCTGGTCGGTGATTGGTACAACCACGCCATGTACTTCGGCGTGTTCCTGCTCGGCTTTTCGCTGGCCGGCGTGCGCACTGCTTGGGGCGCGCTGGAGCGCACGCGTTGGTTGACGCTGGGACTCGCCGTGGTCGGCTGGGCGTTCCTAGTCGCCTATTTCGGCGCGTACAGCGACGATGCCGCCATTCCGCCCATGGCGCTGCGCTTATTCCAACGGGGTGTTTACGGCGCCGAGCAGTGGCTGGCCATTGCCGCCGTCGTGGGATTTGCGCATCGCCATCTGACTCACGACAGCGCGGCGCGCCGCTATCTGACCACCGCGATATTCCCGGTGTATATACTTCATCAGACGGTCATCGTCGTGGTGGCGCATGCCCTGAAGCCATCGAATTTGTATCCGCCGGTCGAGGGAGTGGTGCTGGTGCTGGTCACAGTGGCAACGTGTTTCCTGGGATATGAGGCGATACGCCGCGTGCGGCTGCTGCGTCCCTTGTTCGGTCTCGAGCGAGGTTCGCGGAGCGCCGTTCCAGAGCGCACGGCGCGCCGCGCTGCGCCGGCGGTCCAACGCCTTGGCGCTGAACTCAGCGTTCCGCAGGACATCAACTGATGCAGGACTTCAACTAATGCGGGACATCGACTAAATGGCCGCGATCCCCGGCGACGGCCCTTTTCGCCCCACTCGTTCCGGGTGGGTGCTGTACGCCATCCTGGCATTGCTGTTCGGCGTGTATCTGGGCATCAATCAGATCGTGGATCTGCGCGGCAGACTGGACATCGCAGCCTGGAAGCCGCTGGTCTGGGAGGTCAGCAGCGTCATCGTCATCTTCGCGCTCGTGCCATTCATCGTGCGCTTCGAACGCCGCTTTCGCTTGGATGCCCATCCGCGATGGCGCGCTTTCGTTCCGCACGCCGCCGCGGCCGTGGTTTTTTCGGCGTTGCACATTGCGGGGATGTTGGCATTGCGTGAAGTGGCTTATGGCATTGCAGGCCAGCACTATGATTACGGCAATCTGCCGGTCCGCGCTTTCTACGAGCTGCAGAAGGACCTCATCACCTACATCATCATCCTGGTGGTGATCTTTGCAAACCGCGAATTCAAAATCAGACGCACCGGCGAGTTGCGCGCAGCGGAACTCGCCGCCGAACTCAGTCAAGCCCGATTGAAACACCTGACCGCGCAGATCGAACCGCATTTCCTCTTCAATGCACTCAATGCCATCTCCAATCGCATGCACGAGGACGTCGATGCTGCGGACCGCATGATCAGTGACTTGGGCGGCCTGCTGCGCGCCGCGTATGATTCGGACAGCCACGTGCTGGTGCCGTTGGGGCGTGAATTGGAGTGGCTGCGAGGCTATGCCTCGATGATGGCCGAGCGCTTTCGCGGACAGTTGTCGTTCGAACTCAAGGCGGCGCCGGGCCTCGAATCGGTGGAGGTTCCGCGCCTCTTGCTGCAACCCCTGGTGGAAAACGCGCTGAAGCACGGTCTTGCGGCGGGCCGGGGCAATTTGTCGGTGGATGTATCCCGGCAGGGGCAAATGCTTCACTACACCATCAGCGACGATGGCGTCGGCGTTGATGACACGACGATCAAGGCCGGAACCGGGCTCTCCAATGTGCGGCGGCGACTGGAGTTGCTGTTTCCCGGGACGCACACCTTCACGTTGGCCGCGCGTGAGCCCACGGGAACCGTGGTGAAATTGAGCTTTCCGGTCGCGAATTGACGCATTCCGTCGTCATCGTTGACGATGAACCGCCGGCGCGCGCCAAGCTGCTGCGCTTTCTCGCGCCTCTGCCGGAATTTCAAGTGGTCGCGCAAGCCGATACGGTTGAAACCGCCGTGGCGGAGATCACCGCCCACCGTCCTGATATCGTCTATCTGGACATTCAGTTGGGCGATCGCAGCGGCTTCGATGTGATCGAGGCTATCCGCGGAGCCGAGTCGCCGCACATCGTGTTCACGACCGCCTATTCCGAATACGCCGTTCGGGCATTCGACGTGCAAGCGCTCGATTACCTGCTCAAGCCCTTCGACCGCGAACGATTTTTACGCAGCGTCGAGCGCGTAAAGGTCGAACTGGCGGATCCCGATCAGGGTGATTTTGAGGAGCGCGTGCGGCGCGTGCTGGCCAACCTGCCGGGGCAGCCGGCGCCCATCAAGCAAATTCTGGTCCGCGATCGCGCCCGCGCCTATTTTATCGCGGTCGATGACATCGACCGGCTCATGGCCGCGGGTAATTACGTCGAGATTCACGTGGGCGGCAAGGTGCACTTGATGCGCGAACCGCTTGCCAAACTGATTGCGCAACTGGACGCCGGCGAGTTCATCCGGGTGCATCGCGCGCACGTCGTGAAGCTGAGCTTCATTGCCGAACTGCAGCCCCTATTTCACGGCGACTATGAATTGATATTGAAAAACGGCGAGCGCCTGCCGCTCAGCCGCCGATACAAGGCATTGCTCCCGGCCTCGATTCGCGAACGATTGTAAGCCGAATACTCTTACCGATTAACATCACGATGCCAATGCCAGCGACGGTGTTGGGCTCGTCCTCCCGCACCGTGACGTTGAGCGGTCCAATGTAAAGGACTAGGCCATGCGCACCGGCCAACCTCACGGTGTGCCGAGGTCTAGACCAGCGGCGCGCCGCGCTTGGCCCGCACCACCACGGTTCCGGCGATTTTGTCGTGCCAGGCTTGATGGTTGTAGTCGAAGGCAATCCATATAAAGCCCAGGAACACGACGAACAAGGACAGGAAACAGCCGAGCGCGCGCACGATCGCGGTTTCCCAGTCGAGCGGGCGGCCGTCCAGCCGAACCACGTGCAAATCGCACACGATGCCGCCGACCGTGGTGCCCCGAAGTTTCCACATCACTGCGCCATAGATGGCCAGCACCATGATGTGAAAGTTGCCAAACGGGTGCAGCAAGCTCATGACGAAGCCGACCAAGAGAACATCGAGCAGCAGTGCCGCCATGCGTATCCAAAAGCCGGCGCGCGGCATCGCCGCCGTGATCTGCGACGGCAGGGGACCGGACGGAATGGCGCCCGCGGGTGCGGACTGCGGCGGCGCGGCGGGCTGCACCGGCTCAGCGGCAGCACTCGATTGCGGCGCGGCTGCGGCTGCGGTCGCCGGGCCGGCTGTCCATCCCGCGCCCGCCATCGTTGCCGAGTTTGAAGGATCTGCGGCGCTCGCCCCAGCGAATGCGGAGGATGCAGGTGCTGGGGGCGGACCGGCGGCGGTTCGGCGCGCGCGGGCGTGCAAGACCAAGGTATAGACCACCGCGCCAAACCCGAAGAAACCCAGCAATTTATAAACCAGGAATCCCACCACCGGCACGACGTACAGCGCCAGAACCACCGCGCCGCCAATCAGTACCGCGACGGCTGGATGGTTGGCGACGCCCGGCCGCCTGCCCGAGATGCGGCCTCCGAGCCAGGCCAGCATGACGGCCTTGCCGAACAGCGATATACAGAATAGCGCGGCCACGACAAACGGCACTGCCGCGATGCCGATCAGGGTGACGCACAACAACACCAGAAGCACCGGCGTCAGCAGTATGCCGATCAGCGCGGCCAACGCCGTGTGCCCGGGCTCGGTCTCGAGCGTATGCACGCACTGCTCTACGCCGGAACGGAACATCAGCGCAACTAAGGCGTAAAACGCCAAAAGGCCCAGAGCGAGCGTCCAGGCCCAGCCAAGTCCGTGCACCAGGGCCAACGGCCTGCCGTACAACAGGCAATGGCTGATCCACGTATTCAGCCAGGCAAAGCCGCCGAAGCCGCCGGCGTCGAAGTTGAGAATTCTTTGTACTGAACCGTGAAGGATTGCCCCGGGATCGCGCTCCATCGTGCCCAGCACCGCCACCACGTCGCCGCCGACTTCAGCGTTGGGTCCGAGCGTTACATTTCCCAGGACCGCGACCACGTCGCCGTCGACTTTGCTGTCGACGTAGGCATTGCCCAATACCGCGACGGCGCTTTCGTGCACCGGACCCGTGACGCGCGTATTGCCGAACACCGAGACCACGTCTATAGCCTCGCCGTCGCTGGTGGAGGATCCGAAAACCGAAACCACGGCATCGGCCTTTTCTCCGCTCTGCAAATGGCTGGAGTGCCCGATGCTCACGATGTTGTTGTCGTCATGACCAAGCCGCTGGCGGCGATGGCGCGATTCGATGCGGCTGCGCCAATCGAGGCGGTCGTGACGGTCCACCGATTCCGGCTCATCGTTGAAGTCGTCCGTGTCGGCGGCGGCAGGTGCCGTCGCTGCGGAGTGATCGTCCGAGGTAGCCGTGGAAGCTGCGTCTGTCGTCACGGCGGCTGCCGGCGCCGTCTTGGGCGTTGTGGTTTTGGACAGCGCGGCCCCGGGGTGACCGGCCACGGCTGTCACGCACAGCAGCGCAAATAGGAACCCTAAGCGCCGCAACAGATACATGTTCATAAATCGTCACCTGCCGATGAGGGCCGAAGATACAGCGTGCGATAGGCCGCAGCACCCAGCCCGAATAAGGCCACGTACAGCATGATTCCGAGGGCCAGCCCGCCGTACAACCACAGCGGGGGTATCACCCGCACCAGCAGCGTCGCCACTCCGCCTGCCGATGACATGACCGCCAGGAAGGGTTGCACCCAGGAGAGAACCAGCGCCGCGGCTTGGTCGAAGGAGCGATCTCCCGCAAAGGCAAAGACGCCTCCCAAAATCGTCGCCGCAACGAGAGCGATACAAACAGCGACGAACGCCACGCGCGGCGCCGCCGGCCAATGCGTGAAACTGACACGCCACCAGGGAAGCGCGGCACGCCGTTCCAATTCATCGACCACGCGCAACTCCAGCGTGCTCGGCGCGCGGCGCAAGGGCAGACCCTCGAGTGCCTGGGTCAACGCCCTCTCGAGTTTTTGCTCTGAATCGATGTGCTTGCTCATGATGCTTTCAGCCGTCCAGCGTGTCGCGCGCGGCGCCGCCGTTCTGCAGCAGGGGCAGCAGCGCGGCGCGGGCGCGGCGTATGTCGGTTTTGATCTTCGTCAGCGAAACATTCAGCTTGATGGCAATCTCCTGATACGACAGGTCCTCGAAGTGATACAGCACCAACGGCAGCCGCTGATGATCCGGCAGCTGCCGCAACGCTGCATCAACGATGGCGCATCGCTGTTCGGCGCTCAAGTCAGCAAGTATCGTGTCGGGAATCTCCCAATCCATTTCCGGAGCTTCCGATTCACTGTCCTCGGTAGCCGGCCGCATCTCCGAGAAGAAGCGCCAGCGCTTGCGATATCGATTCAAATAATTGAGCGTCAAGTTGGTGGTGACGGTTTTGAGCCAGCCGCCGGCGGTCACGCTGCTGCGCAGATCCGAGAAATGTTCATAGGCGCGGATGAACACCTCTTGGGCAATGTCCTCCGCCTGCGTGTCGTTGCCCGCCAAGCGGGCGGCAGTCGAAAAAACCATGTCCTGATAGGCACGCATGAATGTCGTAAACTCGGCCGTAGTTTGCGTTTGCACTGGAATGTGTGTTCGTTTAGAAACAAAACACCGCTGGCCTGGAAAAGTTGCTGTTTTAGCCGATTTGCAGCAGGGGCTGCCCCATCCGTACGCGGGCTCCTTCGACCACCCCCTCGGCCGGGCCGACACCCGGCGGAGCCAGCACTATGATAGTGGAGCCGTGCTCGAACCACCCCATTTCTTCGCCGCGCCGCAACGTTGCGTCGCAGGGGATCACGTTGGGGCCTCGGTAGCGCAAGTGGAGGCGCACATCGAGGAATCGCAGGCGGATGCTGGCGACCAAAATGGCTGCGACCGGCACCAGCGTCAGCAGCGCGCCGGAGCCGATCCGACAACGGATTACCGCGCGCTCGTTCTTGCAGAAGAGTCTGGCGACGCGCTTCAGTGCGATGGGGTTGACGTTCCAGGTATCGCCTGAAATGTAGTTCACTTGCTCGACCCGGCAATCGGCAGGCGCGTGGAACCGGTGGTACATGCTCGAGGTCAGCCGCAATGTCGCGTAGTAGCCGCCCTCGTACTGCGCCGCCAACTCGGCATCGGCCGCAAGCTCGGTGAGCGAGTAGGGAGAACCCTTTGCCTGCAGCATCGTCCCGCGCGTAATCGGCCCGCAGGCGCCGATCAAGCCGTCACAGGGACTGACGAGATGAGCGGCGTGCGTATCGATGGGCCGCGCACCCTCTTTGAGTTCGCGAGTGAAGCAATCGTGCATGCTTTTGAAGTGCGTGGTTTTTGCCTCGCTCAAATCCAGGTCGGAGAACAGGCGCCACAGGGCGATGCTGCCGCGGCAGACCCAGGGATGTTCAATGCGGCTCCACCAGCCCATGAAACGCGTCACCAGACGCCGCGGGATGCGATTGCTGAACAGGAAGTTAATGCTCTCCTGCTGCGTCAGCCGGCCGATCAAAGACTTAGCGTTCATTGTATTGTCATTCGCCTGCAATACAGTCCGCCCCTTAAGGCGTGTGCAAGGAATCGACCATTACTACCATCGGCTATGTCTTGACGGGGCTCGTTCTGGCGTTTTTGCTGCGCAAAGTATTCGTACGGCTGCAGCTTTCTTTGGCGAAACACCGCTCGCTCGCGGGCCATGCGCGCATGTCGCGGCGCTTCGCCTCGTGGGTGCCTTTCTACGAATACGGCGAATCCAGCTTCTTTGGCGTCGATTCCGCGCCTGCGGAGATCATCGCGGCACGGCGCGCCGGGTTCATGAGGCTTGCGGCTCTGTTCGCGCAGCGTTTCAAGAATACCGCCGAACAGACCGCGGCGCTCGCGGACAGCGTATCCGATCTCGAATTCACTTCGCGGTATCGCGTGCCCTTCCAATTCAGCCGCTACGTGCGCGAACACCTGAAGTCCGGCTCGTTCCTCAAGTCCTCGTCGGGCGTCACCGTCACCGATCTTGACGGCAACCGCTTCTACGATGTCACCGGTTCTTACGGCGTGAATGTCTTTGGCTACGATTTTTACAAGGAATGCATCGACCGCGGTGCCGACCGCGCGCGCGAGTTGGGGCCGGTACTGGGCGCGTATCACCCGGTCACGGCGTACAACGTCCGGCGGCTGCTCGAGATTTCGGGACTCGATGAGGTTTCCTTTCACATGTCCGGCACCGAAGCGGTCATGCAGGCCGTGCGGCTTGCGCGCTACCACACGCAACGCTCGCATCTGGTGCGCTTCTGCGGCGCATACCATGGCTGGTGGGGCGACGTGCAGCCGGGTGTCGGCAATCCGGTGGCGGCTCGCGAGACCTACACCCTGAAGGACATGGACCCCGCGGCGCTTCGAGTGCTGCGCACCCGCCGTGATATCGCCTGCGTACTGGTCAATCCGTTGCAGGCCCTGCATCCCAATGCCGGGGCCCCCGGCGATTCGACCCTGGTCGATAGTGCGCGCAAGGCGCATTTCGACCGCCAGGCCTACTCGGCTTGGCTGAAGGAATTGCGCCAGGTGTGCACCGATCGGGGCATCGCCTTGATCTTCGACGAAGTGTTCGTGGGTTTCCGTCTGGCCCCCGGCGGCGCGCAGGAGTACTTCGGCGTGCGCGCCGACATGGTCACGTATGGCAAGACCGTGGCCGGGGGATTGCCGGTCGGCGTGGTTTGCGGCAAGCACGAGCTGATGAAAAGATTTCGCGATGATCGTCCGGCGGATATTTGTTTCGCCCGCGGCACGTTCAATTCGCACCCCTATGTCATGGGCGCCATGTACGAATTCTTCGCCAAGCTCGACACGGAGCCGGTACGCGCGTTGTATCGCGGCTTCGACGAGGTTTGGAACGGCCGCGCACGCAGGTTGAACGATCGGCTGGCGGCCGCGCATCTGCCGGTACGCGTGGCCAACCTGTCCACGATTTGGACCATTTATTACCCGCAAGCGTCGGGCTACAACTGGATGCTTCAATACTATTTGCGCGCCGCGGGCCTTGCCTTGAGCTGGGTCGGCACCGGACGCCTGATTTTCAGTTTGAACTATACGGAAGAGGATTTCTCCGCGGTCGCCGACCGAATCGTGTCGGCGGCCGAGGAAATGCAACGCGACGGTTGGTGGTGGTCCGATTCCCGGCTGACCAATAAAGCCATCAAACGCCGCGTGCTCAAGGAGATGATTCAGGCGCGATGGGCTTCGGGCTCGACCTCGCCCATCGGGTCGATCAGTTCGCCGCGCATCAAGTAAAGCGGCGCCTTGGCGTAGATGATGGCGTCATTGAAAGGATCGGTGAGGATCTTGGTGGCCCATACCAGCCCGGTTTGCACGCCCTTGAGGAAGAACAACTGAATCATCCTGAAGAGCAGCGCACCGGCGCCAACGAACAGCCAAATCGCGCCCACGTGGCGCACGAAGCCCCAACCGTCGGAGTGCACGGGGAATACGCCGAAGAAAGTCGGGTCCAGCCACAGCACCAGGGGCACCAGCGCCCAGACGGCGTGCAGAATCACTTTACGGCGCAAGTTGTATCCGACTTTGATTTCCTCTTTATGTTCATGCGTCGTGTGGTTGACCCGGTCATACCCCTTGGGCTCAAAGAAAAAATGGCCGGACTGGCGGCTGACCATCGAGACCAGCCAGCCGATCAACGCCGACTTCACGGGATCGAAAAACATGGTGATATACGCGATGATGAAGCTGATTGCACTCAAAAGGTGCAGGGATTGATTGATCCGGCTGTGATGGTAGTAGCGATGATCGTCCCAGCGTTGAGTCTTGAGTTCCGCCAAAAAGCTTTGCATGTTGGATTCCTTGGGAAATGAATCTGCCCATGAAGCAAATATAGGATTTTCGTTACAGGGCTATGACATAGCTTGGTGATGCGAGTCGTCATCCTATCGTCATCCTTGGGTGCCATTGTGATGCATCATGAGAATCATGATCGTCACCGATGCCTGGTTTCCGCAAACCAACGGTGTGGTCAGCACCCTGGCGCAAACCGCCGCGTGGTTGGGCCGCTTCGGTCACGAGGTCAGAGTGGTGGCGCCGCAAGATTTTCGCAGCGTCGCCTGCCCGACCTATCCGGAAATTCGCTTAGCGCTCTTTCCGTACAAAAAAATCGCCGGCGACATTCTGGCGTTCGCGCCCCAAGCCCTGCATATCGCCACCGAAGGCCCGTTGGGCATGAGCGCGCGGCGCTTCTGCATCAAGTGGGGCGTAAGCTTCACCACCTCGTATCACACGCAATTTCCGCAATATTTACGGGCGCGCTTTCCCATACCCTTGAAAGTGTCCTATGGCGCGTTGCGGCGCTTCCATGCGGCCGGCGCGCGCTGCATGGTGAGCACCGCCTCGATGCGCACGGAACTCGCAGCACACGGCTTCGGCAATCTGGCGTGCTGGCAGCGCGGCGTGGATACCGGGAAATTCAAGCCCGGACGCAAGGACTTTCTCGATCTGCCGCGGCCCATCGCCGCCTATGTCGGACGCGTCGCAATCGAGAAGAACGTCGACGCGTTCCTGAGCATGCCTTGGTCCGGCAGCAAGATCGTCGTCGGCGACGGGCCTGAGCGCGCCAGGCTGCAGCGCCAATATCCAAATGCGGCCTTCGCCGGATATCAGTTCGGCGAGAACCTCGCGAATCATTTGGCGGCTGCGGATGTCATGGTGTTCCCGAGCCGCACCGACACCTTTGGCCTCGTCAATCTGGAGGCGATGGCCTGCGGTGTGCCGGTCGCAGCCTATCCGGTCACCGGCCCCATCGATGTCATCGAGGACGGAGTCACCGGCGCACTGGACGTCGATCTCGCCGCCGCCGCGTTGCGCGCGCTCAAAGTCGATCCCGCGGCGTGCCGAGCGCGCGCGCTGAAATCGGGCTGGGACATGTCGAGCCGCGAGTTCGAGAACAATCTGGTGCCCTGTCGCGGCGCAGCCCTCGGTTTTCGTCTCCAACGCCCGCCGGTAGCATCGGCATCGTGATGTTGACCGGTTCGAGCACCCCGTCAGGAGGGGCAAGTAGCCACGAGGGAACTGCCTCTTCGTTCCCTCGAGGCTACTTACCCTTCATGGCGAGCGCCACTCCAACCGTTCAAAATCACGGGGCCGAACTGCTACCCGAAGTTGATCTTGGCCTCGAGATTGGTGCGCGAGTCGGCGCTCGACAAGGCTTCTTCCAGTTCGACGCGGCCCTCGCGCACGAGGTTGTAGAGCGCGCTGTCGAAACTCAGCATGCCGCGTTCCGTGCCGGTGCGGATCGCCTCCTTCACGCCGATCACATCGCCCTTCTTGATGAGTTCCGAGATGTGCGGCGTATTGACCATGACCTCGGATGCGGCAACCCGTGTGCCGGTCTTCGCGAACACCAGGCGTTGCGACAGAATGGCGCGCAGGTACTGCGAGAGATCCAAAAAAATCTGGTTGTGCTGATCGCGCGGAAACATGTTGATGATGCGATCCAAGGTCTCGGCGCAATTGTTGGCGTGCAGGGTCGCGATGCAAAGGTGACCCGTTCCCGCCAGTGCAATGGCCGCTTCCATCGTTTCGCGATCGCGAATTTCGCCGACCAGGATCACGTCCGGCGCCGCGCGCACCGCGCTGCGCAATGCCCGCGCAAATGTCTTGGTATCCAGGCCCACTTCGCGTTGATTCACGATGGATTTCTTGTTGGTATGCAGGAATTCGATCGGATCCTCGATGGTCAAAATATGATCGGATGAGGTTTCGTTGCGGTAATTGATCATCGCCGCAAGAGTGGTCGATTTGCCCGCGCCGGCCGCGCCGACCATGAGGATCAGGCCGCGCTTGAGCATCACCAATTCTTTGTATATGTCGGGCATGCCGAGATCTTCGAGCTTGGGCATTTCGGCGGTGATGTAGCGCAGCACCATGGCCGGATAGCCGCGCTGATAGAACACATTGACGCGAAAGCGGCCCAGGCCGGTCTCGGAAATCGCGAAATCGATCTCCAGATCTTCGTTGAAATGCTCGATCTGATCCTGCGTCATCAGGCCCAATGCCGCTTGCCGCACGGTTTCAGGGGTCAATATCTGCTTGTTGACCGGGAAGATCTTGCCCTCGATCTTGATCTTGACCGGAGCGTTGCAGGTGAAGAAGAGATCCGATGCCTTTTTCTCGACCATCAGTTTGAACAGCGGCTTGGTGTTCATCACCTGAGCCGGCAGGTCGGCGGGTACGCTCATGTACTAGAACACCTGTCCTTGCACTAGAACACCTGTCCTTCTTCTTCCTCGAGGATCTGCAGTGCCTGGCCTTCCGCCTCCGGACTCTTCATCTCGCGCTTGCTTTCCAACTTCACGCGCAGGCGCAGTTCGTTCTTCGAGTCGGCGTTGCGCAACGCATCCTCGTAGGAAATCAATCCCGCTTCATACAACTCGAACAGCGCCTGGTCGAAGGTCTTCATGCCGAGGCGGTTGGAGCGCGACATCACTTCCTTGATCTTGGTGACCTCGCCCTTGAAGATCAGGTCGGAAATCAGCGGGGATGCCAGCATGATTTCCATGGCCGCGATGCGCCCGGCTCCTGCTTCGCGCGGAATCAAGCGCTGGGAAATGAGCGCGCGAATGTTCAACGACAAGTCCATGAGCAGCTGCTCGCGCCGCTCCTCGGGGAAGAAGTTGATGATGCGGTCGAGCGCTTGATTCGAGCTGTTGGCGTGCAGGGTCGCAAGCACCAAGTGGCCTGTTTCGGCGAACTGAATGCCGTATTCCATGGTCTCGCGGTCGCGAATTTCGCCGATGAGGATCACGTCCGGCGCCTGGCGCAGGGTGTTCTTGAGGGCCAGATGCCAGCTCTCGCAATCGACGCCGACTTCGCGGTGAGTCACCACGCAGCCCTTGTGGGCGTGCACATACTCCACCGGATCTTCGATGGTCACGATATGGCCGCGGGTCTTTTCATTGCGATAACCCACCATCGCCGCGAGCGATGTGGACTTGCCCGAGCCGGTGCCGCCCACCAGGATCACGAAGCCGCGCTTGGACAGCACAACCTCCTTGAGAATCGGCGGCAGTTCGAGCTCTTCGAGGGTAGGAATCTTGGCATTGATGGTACGCAGCACCGCACCGGTGTGCCCCTGTTGAATGAAGGCACTGACGCGGAAGCGCCCGATACCGGGCGGTGCAATGGCGAAATTACATTCCTTGGTTCCATCGAATTCTTTGGTTTGCCGGTCGTTCATGATGGCGCGGACCATTCCGGCACTCTGCTCGGGGCTCAACGAGCGGTCGGACTGGGGCCTGATTTCGCCGTCGATTTTGATCGCGGGCGGGAAGCCGGCCGTAATGAACAGGTCCGAACCCTTCTTCTCGACCATGCGCCGCAGCAGGTCTTGCATCAACCGTATGGCTTGTTCGCGTTCCATAGTTTGTCCTTATCTTACGGCGCGCCAGGCGCGCCGCCACAAATTCGGGGTTCGCGGCTCCTCGCGAACCCCGTTAAAAGGGTGCGCACGGCGCACTAAATAGAGTCCTTGTTCTGCGCCTTGTACTTGGCTTCTTCGCGGCTGACAACACCTTTTGTCACCATTTCCTGCAGGCACTGGTCAAGAGTTTGCATGCCTTGGCCCTGGCCGGTCTGGATGGCCGAATACATTTGGGCGATCTTGCCCTCGCGAATCAGGTTTCGGATGGCGGGCGTGCCGATCATGATTTCGTGCGCCGCAATACGGCCGCCGCCGACGCGCTTCATCAAGGTCTGCGAAATCACCGCCCTCAAGCTCTCCGACATCATGGCCCTGACCATTTCCTTCTCCGCGGCCGGGAACACATCGACGATACGGTCAATGGTCTTCGCCGCGGAGCTCGTGTGCAAGGTTCCGAACACCAGGTGGCCCGTTTCCGCAGCGGTGAGGGCCAAACGAATGGTTTCCAGGTCGCGCATTTCGCCGACCAGCACCACGTCGGGGTCTTCGCGCAGCGCCGACCTGAGCGCCTCGGTGAATCCCAAGGTGTCGCGATGCACTTCGCGTTGATTGACCAGGCAGCGCTTGCTTTCGTGAACGAACTCGATCGGATCCTCGATGGTTATAATGTGGTCCGGACGGTTGTCGTTACAATGGTTGACCATGCCGGCCAGCGTGGTCGACTTGCCGGATCCGGTCGGTCCGGTGACCAGCACCAGACCGCGGGGAAGCATGCATAAATCTTTAAAAGACTTGGGCGCGTTCAATTCGTCCAAAGTAAGAATGGCGGACGGAATATTGCGGAATACCGCCCCGGCGCCGCGATTTTGATTGAAAGCGTTGACGCGAAAGCGCGCCAGCTTGGGGATTTCGAACGAAAAGTCCGTCTCATAGAACTCTTCGAAGGCCTTGCGCTGCTTGTCGTTCATGATGTCGTACACCATGCTGTGCACTTCTTTGTGCACCAGGGCAGGCATGTTGATGCGCTTCATGTCGCCGTCCACGCGAATCATCGGCGGCACTCCCGCCGACAGATGCAAGTCCGACGCATTGTTCTTCACCGCAAAGGCGAGAAGCTGCGCGATATCAACCGCCATTTACGGCTCCTAATTAGACTAGGCGTAAGCCACCAGCAGTATATAAGAGGGTGTTGCCACCCAATATGTTAATTGGTCCGCAGAATTTGACGCTTCATGTGAACCACGTCCGGTCTCGGATACGGAGTGCGGCCATTGCGGCGGGGCGAGACCCCGCTACGGTCGCTTTGGTCGCAGTTACCAAGGCGCAGACTGCCGAAACTGCACGTCTCGCCGCCACCGCCGGCGTCACGGATTTCGGCGAAAATTATTTGAAGGAAGCTCTTGCCAAAATGGACCTGATGGCCGATTTGAGTGTGTGCTGGCACTTCATCGGCGCCATCCAGTCCAACAAGACCCGACCCATTGCCGAGCGCTTCGATTGGGTCCACAGCGTGGATCGCCTGAATGTCGCGCAGCGGCTGTCGGGGCAACGGCCCTTTCACGCCCCGCCGCTCAATGTGTGCATCCAGGTGGCGCTGGTGCCGGAACCAACCAAGGGCGGCGTCTCACCGGATGCCTTGCCTCAGCTGGCGATGTCTGTGGCCGAGCTGCCGCGGTTGCGGCTGCGCGGTCTCATGTGCCTGCCGCCGCCGCAACCCACGCCGAGCGAACAACGCGCGGTGTTCGCGCGCCTGCGAGTCGCGCTCGAGGATCTGAACGCCGGCGGCTTGCAGCTCGATACACTGTCGATGGGCATGAGCGGAGATTTTGAGTCCGCCATCGCCGAGGGAGCCACGCTGGTCCGAATCGGCACGGCGCTTTTCGGGTCCCGTTAGGCGGATCCCGGCAGGCGGATCCCGGTAATCTGACGAAGCTATCGCAAGGGGACAGACGAATGAACAACATAAGAAAGCTGGCGTTCATCGGCGGCGGCAACATGGCCGCCGCGCTGATCAGCGGCCTGATCAAGCGGGGTTTGTCCGCTGAGCGGCTGATCGTATCCGATCCCAGCCAGGATCAGCTCGAGCGGCTGGTTCGCGACTACGCAGTCCGGACCGCGGCGGACAACGTGAGCGCCGTGCAGGGCGCCGAGGTGGTCGTACTTGCCGTCAAACCGCAGCAGATGCGCGCCGTGGCGTTGAGTTTGGC
>Ga0193755_1000066_pt1 | contig 26766 bp, 26 predicted proteins | sample H1a2metaG_FD_144921 | JGI IMG/M metagenome (GOLD analysis project Ga0193755, IMG submission 144921) | Soil microbial communities from a riparian zone of the East river system, Colorado, United States - H1a2 | ecosystem: Environmental > Terrestrial > Soil > Riparian zone | place: USA: East River...
AGCCCAGGGATTTGTTCTTCGCGCCCATCGTCGCGGTGCAGAATCTCATGGCGAAAGCCAAGACGAAAATCGGCGACTACGATCTGATCGAGGCGAACGAGGCATTCGCCGTCCAGGCGATCGCTGACGGGCGCGCCCTCGGCTGGGACTGGGACCGCGTGAACGTGAACGGGGGCGCCATTGCCCTCGGGCACCCGATCGGCGCCTCCGGCGCGCGTATCCTCACGACGCTCCTGTTCGCCCTGACCAACCGGAAACAAACGACCGGCCTCGCCACCCTGTGTCTGGGCGGCGGCAATGCAGTGGCCCTCAGCGTGGAGATGCTCTGATGCAGGCTCAGACCGCCGTCGTATCCGCTCCGTCGCTCACCGGGCGGCGCGCGCTCGCCGTCGTCGCAGGTGTCGCCCTCGTCGCGATCGCGGCCCAGGTCGCGATTCCGCTCCCCGGCACCCCGGTGCCGCTGACGCTGCAGCCGCTGGCCGTGCTGCTCGTGGGGGGCCTGCTCGGGCCCCGGCTCGGCGCCGCCTCGCTGCTCTTGTATCTCGCGCTCGGCGCCACGGGCCTCCCGGTCTTCACGCCGTTCGGCGCGCCCGGAGTCGGCCGGCTGTTCGGTCCGACGGGCGGATACCTGCTCGCCTACCCGATCGCCGCCTACGCCGTCGGCGGACTCGTGGGTGACGGGCGCCGCTGGGCCCGCGTTGCCCTCGCGGTGTTCGTCGGCCTCGCGCTCATCCACCTCGGCGGGCTGGCGCAGCTGCTGATCATTACTCACAGCCTGCACGACGCCGCGCGACTCGGCACGTGGCCGTTCCTGGTCGGCGACCTGGCGAAACTGGTCATCGCAGGCGTCGTCCTGCGGCCCACGGTGAGTCCGCTGCGCGCGCGCCTATGACGGCGCGCGTTTCGTTTGCGGCATGAGCCGTGTGGCGGTGGTCGGCGCCGGCACGATGGGGAACGGCATCGCGCACGTGTTCGCCCAGCACGGCTGGGACACCACGCTGATCGACGTCGCGCCCGGCCCGCTCGAGCGAGTGCTCGCCGTCATTCGCACGAACTTCGAGCGACAGGTAAAGAAAGGGACCGTCACGGCGGAGCAGCGCGACGCGGCGCTGGCCCGGATCCGGACCTCGATGAGCCTCGACGCGGTCGCGGACGCCGAGCTGGTCATCGAAGCCGCGACCGAGCAGCCCGACGTCAAGTTCAGGATTTTCTCGGACCTCGATCGGCTGGCACCGCCTGCCGCCATCCTCGCGAGTAATACGTCGTCCATCTCGATCACCGCGATCGCCGCCCAGACCAAGCGCCCTTCCCAGGTGATCGGGATGCACTTCATGAACCCGGTCCCGGTGATGCCGCTGGTCGAGGTGATTCGCGGGCTCGAGACGCGTGAAGAGACCGTGGGGAATGTCGTGGAGGTCGTGAAGGCGCTGGGGAAGACGCCGGTCGTGGTGAACGACGCGCCCGGGTTCGTGTCGAACCGCGTGCTCATGCCGATGGTCAACGAGGCGATCTTCTGCGTGATGGAGGGCGTCGCGACGCCGGAGGCGATCGACACGGTCATGAAGCTGGGCATGAACCATCCGCTCGGGCCGTTGGCGCTCGCCGATCTGATCGGACTCGACGTGTGTCTCGCGATCCTCGAGGTGCTGCACCGCGACCTGGGGGACGACAAGTACCGGGCGGCGCCGCTGCTGCGGACGATGGTGGCGGCCGGGCGCCTGGGCCGGAAGAGCGGGCGCGGGTTCTATGTCTATCGCGATTGAGCCGCCGGGCCTCTCGGAGACGCAGCGTCAGATCGTCGAGCTGGCGCGGGAATTCGCGCGCACCAAAATCGAGCCGTTCGCGGCGGAGTGGGACCGCCGGGCGCACTTCGACCGCGAGGTGATCGACGAGCTCGGCCGGCTCGGGTTCCTCGGCATGTGCGCGCCCGAAGAATACGACGGGATGGGGTTGGACACCGTCACCTACCTGCTGGCGCTCGAGGAGATCGCCGCCGCGGACGCGAGCGTCGCCGTATCGCTCTCGATCCACAACGCCATTCCGACGACGATGCTCGCGCGCCACGGCAGCCCCGCGCAAAAAAATCGCTGGCTCAAGGCGATGGCGCGCGGCGAGCTGTTAGCCGGCTTCGCACTGTCCGAGCCGGAGTCCGGCTCCGACGCCGCGTCGCTCTCCACGCGGGCGGTGCGCGACGGCGATCGCTGGGTGCTGTCGGGCGCGAAGGCCTGGGCCACCAACGGCGGCACGGCCGACCTGATGATGGTGATGGCCCGCTCCGAGCGCGGGATTAGCGCGTTTATTGTGCCCACCGACGCCGCCGGTTATCGTCCGGGGAAGCCGGAGGATAAAATGGGCCTCCGGGCCTCGAACACCGTGTCGCTCGCCCTCGAGGACGTGCGGCTACCGGCCGACCACCTCTTGGGGGATGAGGGCGAGGGGTTCGGGTACGCAATGGAGGGCCTCGACGCCGGGCGCCTGGGCATCGCGGTTCAGGCGGTCGGGATCGCGCGTCGGGCGCTGGAGCACTCGGTCGCCTATTGCGCCGAGCGACGGCAGTTCGGCCGACCCCTGCGCGAGTTTCAGGGGGTGCAGTTCAAGCTCGCCGACATGGTGACGCGGGTAGAGGCGGCACGCGCGCTGACGCACTCGGTGGCGACGCGCCGGGACCGGGGCGAGGACACCACCATGCAGGCGAGCATGGCCAAGCTGTTCGCCTCCGAGGCCGCGATGTGGGTGACGACCCAGGCCGTGCAGCTGTTCGGCGGCTACGGCTACATGCGCGATTTTCCCGTGGAGAAGCTGTTCCGGGACGCCAAGGTGACGGAGATCTATGAAGGCACCAGCGAAATCCAGCGGATCATCGTCGCCCGCGGTCTCTACCCCCGCGCCTAGCCCTGCTGCTGACCCCGGGCGCAAGCCCGGGGAACGCGAAGGGCTCGAGCTATTCTCCCTGCTCGCCGAACACGAGCACGAACAGGTCAGCGCGTACTACGATCCGTCCACCGGGTACCGCGGCCTCATCGCGATCCACTCGACAGTACTCGGGCCCGCGCTCGGCGGCACGCGCTTCTGGAGCTACCCCAGCGACGCGGCCGCGCTGGTCGACTGCCTCCGCTTGGCGCGCGGTATGACCTACAAGGCCGCGGTGGCGGGGCTCAACCTGGGCGGCGGGAAGAGCGTCATCATCGGGGACAACCGCACCACGCGGCGCGAAGCACTGTTCCGTGCCCACGGGCGCCACGTCGAATCGCTCAAAGGGCGCTACATCACGGCCGAGGACGTCGGGACCAGCACCAGCGACATGGAGTACATCAAGGCCGAGACGAACCACGTCACCGGCCTGGTGGGCACATCGGGGGACCCATCCCCCGTCACCGCCTACGGCGTGTACCGCGGCATCAAGGCCTGCGCGCGCTACCGCTACGGCTCGGATAGCCTGGCCGGGAAGTCGGTCGCTTTGCAGGGATGCGGCTCCGTAGGCTATCATCTGGCGAAGCTGCTCTACGCCGAGGGGGCCGTCATCACCTGCAGCGACATCGACCCGCAGCGCGTGAAGCGCGTGGTGGAGGAGTGCGGAGCCAAGGCGGTGGCGTCGGACGCCATCTACGACGTGCGGGCCAGCATCTTCGCCCCCTGCGCCCTCGGGGCGGTGATCAACGACGACACCGTGCAGCGGCTGCAGGTGGACATCGTGGCCGGCGCGGCGAACAACCAGCTCGCCGAGGACCGGCACGGCGATCTGCTCGAGCGGCGGGGGATCACCTACGCGCCCGACTACGTGATCAACGGCGGCGGCCTGATCAACGTGAACGCCGAGCTGCACGGCTGGGCGCCCGAGCGCGCGCGCTCGAAGGCGGGGGAGATCTACGACACCCTGCTGCGCGTGTTCGAGATCGCGCGGGAAGAGGGGTGTCCCAGCCACCAGGCGGCGGACCGGCTGGCAGAGCAGCGGATTGCGGCGATCGCGAAGGTGCGGCGGAACTTTGTCTGAGAAGATCTACGTGGGCGCGGACCACGCGGGCTTTCAGCTGAAGCAGAAGCTCGTGGACGAGCTGAAGCGGCTGGGCTACGAGCCGGTGGACGCGGGGCCCAAGGCGATGGATCCGGCGGACGACTATCCCGACTTCGGCCGTCCGGTGGCCGAGGCGGTGAGCAAGGGCACTGTGAAGCGCGGCGTGCTGACCTGCGGGACGGGGGCCGGCATGGCGTTCGTGGCCAACCGGTTTCCGCGGGTGCGGGCGGCGGTGGCGTGGAGCCCGGAGATCGCGGAGCTGGCGCGCAAGCACAACGACGCGAACGTGCTCGTGCTGCCGTCGCGGTTCGTGAGCGAGGAGGAAGGGATGGACATCCTGCACAAATGGCTCGACACCGCATTCGAGGGCGGGCGCCACGAGCGGCGCGTCGGGAAGATCGACGCATGATCGATCGGCGCACCCCGCTCGCCAAGGCGGACCCGGTCATCTTCCAGCTGATCCGCCGCGAGGTGGAGCGGCAGGAGCACGGGCTGGAGCTGATCGCGAGCGAGAACTTCGTCTCCGTCGCGGTGCTCGAGGCGATGGGCACCGCGCTCACGAACAAGTATGCCGAAGGGCTGCCGAGGAAGCGGTACTACGGCGGCTGCGAGATCGTGGACGAGGTCGAGCAGCTCGCCATCGATCGGGCCAAGGCGCTGTTCCAGGCGGAGCACGCGAACGTCCAGCCGCATTCCGGGGCGCAGGCGAACATGGCGGCGTACTTCGCGGTGGCGAAGCCGGGCGATACGCTGCTCGGGCTGGCGCTGCCGCACGGCGGCCACCTGACCCACGGCGCGCCCGTGAATTTTTCGGGGACGCTGTTCCGCGCGACGCATTACGGCGTGCGCGAGGACACCGGCCGCATCGACTACGATCAGGTGCGCGACGTCGCGCGCCGCGAGCGTCCGCGCATCCTGATCGGCGGCGGGAGCGCCTACGCGCGCATCATCGATTTCGCGACGCTCAGAGCCATCGCGGACGAGGTCGGCGCGATCTTCATCGTGGATATGGCGCATTTCGCCGGGCTCGTGGCCGCGGGGATCCACCCCTCGCCCGTGCCGCACGCGCACATCGTCACGACCACCACCCACAAGACCCTGCGCGGTCCGCGCGGCGGGTTGATCCTCTGCCAGGAGGCGTTCGGGAAGGACGTCGACAAGCAGGTGTTCCCGGGCATCCAGGGCGGCCCGCTCGAGCACGTGATCGCGGCGAAGGCGGTGGCGTTGGGAGAGGCGCTCGCCCCGGAGTTCAAGGCGTACGCCACGCAGGTCGTGCGGAATGCGCAGGCCCTCGCCGCGGCGCTCGTCGAGCGGGGCTACGCCATCGTGTCGGGTGGGACGGACACGCACCTGATGCTCGTGGATCTGCGGCCCAAGCAGGTGACCGGCAAAGAGGCGCAGGAGCTGCTCGACCGGGCCGGCATCACTGTGAACAAGAACACGATTCCCGGCGATCCCCAGAAGGCATTCGTCACGAGCGGGGTCCGCATCGGCACCCCGGCCGTGACCACGCGAGGTTTCACCGAGGCCGAGATGCTCAAAGTGGCGGAGTTCATCGACACCGTGCTCACGAAAAAAGACGACGCGACCATCGCGCGCGTGAAGGCCGAAGTGCGCGAGCTGGCCGAGCAATTCCCGCTGTACGCGCCGCCGGTGCGCGCGACCGTCGCGGGGGTGCACCATGCGCGATAGCGGCGCGTCCTCGGGCCGGCCCGGCCGCGGCTCGGGCTCCTTCACGGTGCATCCCGCCGAAGAGCTCGAGGTCTACTTCAACGAAGTCGCCCACGGCCGCCCGGTGGGCTTCGTCGCCTCGTCCAAGTGGAAGCCGCCGACGGACATCTACGAGACCGACGACGCGCTGGTGGTCTACATGGACATTTCCGGGATGCGCTCGGAAGACTTCACGGTCGAGTACGTGGACGGCGTCCTGACCATCGCCGGCGAGCGCACCGCCCGGCGCCACGAAGGCAAGCCGCACTATCACGCGATGGAGGTGCAGGTCGGTCCCTTCGAGCGCCGCTTCCGCCTCCCCGTGCCGGTCGACCCCGGGAGCATTCGGGCGAACTACGAGCAGGGCTTCCTCGAGGTCCGGCTGACGAAGCTCCCGGCCCGTCTCTCGGGCCCACAGTCGGTGCGGGTGCAGTAGGTGGATCGCCTCCCCGTCCTGCCGCTCGGCCGGATCGTCGTCTACCCGCACGTCGTGCTGCCCATGGCGCTGACCGATCCGCACGCCGTGCAGCTGATCGACGAGGTGGTGCAGGGCAACAAGCGCCTGCTGCTGGGCGTGGTGCGGCCGCTGGGCGGCACCGAGCCGCCCGAGGGCGCCGTGATGCAGGCCCGCGCCGACGAGCTGTACGAGGTCGGCACGCTCGGCACCGTGGTGCGCATGCTCAAACTGGGCGACGGGTCGGTGCGCGTCATGGTGCAGGGGCTCGAGCGGGCGCGGCTCGTCGAGGTCGCGCCGATGGAGCACTGGCTGGTCGCGGGCTACGAGACACTCCCCAACACCGTGCCCGAGGACGCGCGCACCGAAGCCTTGAAGCGCACCGTGCACGCCCAGTTCTCCCGGGTGATCGACATCGCGCCCTACCTGGGCGAGGAGCTGCACGAGGTCCTGGTCGGCATCACCGAGGGCGGCAAACTGGCCGACTTCGTGGCCGCGAACCTGGACCTGGCCCTCCCGGCCAAGGCCGAGCTGCTGGCGCTCGACGACGTGAACCGACGCCTGGAACGGCTCGCCGAGCTGCTGGGCCAGGAGCTGCAGGTGCTCGAAGTCGGCAGTCAGATCCAGGAGAAGGTGCGTACCCGCCTCGATCAGAATCAGCGGGAGTACGTGCTACGCGAGCAGATGCGGGTGATCCGCCAGGAGCTGGGGGAAGAGGAGGGAGAAGACGAGCTGACCGAGCTGGCCGGCCGGCTCGAGGCCGCCGGGCTCCACGACGAGGCCAAGAAGGTCGTCGACCGGGAGCTCAAGCGGTTACGCCAGATGTCGCCGCAGTCGGCCGAGTACCATGTGGCCCGCACTTACCTCGAGGTCATCGCGACGCTGCCCTGGGGCCGCACGTCGGAGGACCGGCTCGATCTGAAGGCGGCGCGCGACATCCTCGACCGCGACCACTACGACCTGAAGACCGTCAAGGAGCGGATCCTCGAGTACCTCGCGGTCCGCACCCTCAACCCCGCGGCGCGCGGCGGCATCCTGTGCTTCGTGGGCCCGCCGGGCGTCGGCAAGACCTCGCTCGGCCAGAGTATCGCCGAAGCGCTGGGGCGCCGCTTCACCCGCGTCTCGCTCGGCGGCGTGCGCGACGAGGCGGAGGTCCGCGGCCACCGGCGCACCTACGTCGGCGCGCTCCCGGGACGCATCATCCACGCGCTGCAGCGCTGCGAGACGCGTAACCCCCTGCTGATGCTCGACGAAGTGGACAAGATGGGAGCCGACGTGCGCGGCGATCCGACGGCCGCCCTGCTCGAGGTGCTCGACCCCGCGCAGAACGGCACCTTCGTGGACCACTACCTCGAGGTACCGTTCGACCTGTCGGGCGTCATGTTCATCGCCACGGCCAACAGCCTGGCGCCGATCCCCGACCCGCTGCTCGACCGGATGGAAGTGATCACCTTGCCGGGGTACACGCCCGGCGAGAAGCTCGCGATCGCCAAGCGCTTCCTCCTGCCGCGCCAGCTGAAGGAGACGGGGCTCCAGACGGAGCGGGCGAGCATCGCCGACGGGGCGCTCGAGCGGCTGATCGGGGAATACACGCGGGAAGCCGGCGTGCGCCAGCTCGAGCGCGAGATTCAGGGCGTGCTCCGCAAGGTGGCGCTCGAAGTGGTCGAGGGACGGGCGGCGACCATCAAGGTCACCGCGAAGAACCTCGAGAAGTTCGCCGGCCAGCCGAAGGTCCAGAGCGAGGTGGCGGGACGCAGTCCGGAGGTGGGGGTGGCCACCGGGCTCGCATGGACGCCCGTGGGCGGCGACATCATGTTCATCGAAGCGATTCAGATGCCGGGGAAGGGGCAGATCACCCTCACCGGGCAGCTGGGGGACGTAATGAAGGAGTCCGCCCAGGCGGCGTGGAGTCTGCTGCGGGCGCGGGCGGGGCCGCTCGGGATTCCGCTCGACGCGTTCACGCAGACCGACGTGCACCTGCACCTGCCGGCTGGGGCGGTGCCGAAGGACGGTCCGTCGGCCGGGATCGCGATCGCGACCGCGCTGGCGTCGCTGTTGTGCCGCCGTCCGTCGCGCCACGATGTCGCGATGACGGGCGAGCTCACGCTGCGCGGGCGCATCCTCCCGATCGGCGGGCTCAAGGAGAAGCTGACGGCGGCGGCGCGCGCCGGCGTCAAGACCGTGCTGGTGCCGGCGCGCAACCAGAACGACATCGTGGATGTCCCCGACGAGGTGAAACAGCTGCTCGAGATCAAGCCGGTGGAGACGATCGACGAGGTGCTCGAGCTGGCGCTGCTCGAGCCGCACCCGTTGCGGCCCGTTGCGGTACGGGCTCGCCCGTCGGGACAAACGGAGGCGCGGCCGTGAGCGACTTCGCGACGCTCGACGAGGCGTTCCAACGCATCGGGCGGCAGGACGGCCGCTATCACGAGCGCGGCTATCTGTTCGTGCTGGCGGCGCTGGAGTACGCCCAGGGCAAGCTCCCGGTGCGCCGGCACCTGAGCGGCGGGGAGCTGGCCTGGGCGTGCCGGGACTTCGCGCGAGAGCAGTTCGGCTTGCTCGCGCCGAGCGTCCTCGGGCACTGGGGCATCGCCACCACCGAGGACCTGGGACGGATGGTGTTCACGCTGATCGACGTGGGGCTGCTCGCGAGCCAGCCGACCGACAAGCTGGAAGACTTCGAGCGGGTCTACGATTTCGCGGAGGTGTTCCGGGCCGGCTATCCGTGGCCCGGCGTGGAGCGCGGATAGGGGCGTCGGATCGGGGGAAGGGGTGACGCATGGACGACGTGAGGGAATGGCCCGCCTGCAGAAAATGTCAGCAAGGTCTCCTCATTCCGTTGTCGGACTATGGCCGCGACGGGGCGCCGATCACTTACAAGGCCTGGGTCTGCTCGAACCCCGAGTGCGGGTTCAACATCCGGATTGACAACGGGGAGATCTCCTTCGGTCGCGCGATCGGCCAGAGCTTCAAATAAGCTTGGACGCCGTGCGCGCGCCCGCCGTGAGCGGGCGCTTCTACCCGGGAACGAGGGATGAGCTCGAGCGCACGGTGCGGGAGCTGCTCGACGCCGTGGGCGAGGCGCGCCCCGCCCCGGCGCGCGCCGCGGTGGCCCCGCACGCGGGCTACCTCTATTCGGGACTCACCGCGGCGCACGTGTTCGCGCGCCTCGAGATCCCGCCCATCGTCGTGATTTTGGCGCCCAATCACACCGGGGTGAGCCGGGCGCCCGGCGGTGCGTCACTGTGGGAGGCGGGCGCGTTCCGGACGCCACTCGGCGACGTGATCGTGGACGACGGCTTCGCGCGGGCGCTGCTCGAGACGTCGCCGCTGGTGGGCCCCGACCACGCCGCCCATGCCTCCGAGCACGCGGTGGAAGTCGAGCTGCCCTTCCTGCAGTTGAGGCGAGCCGACGTGCGGATCGTGCCGCTCGTCCTGGCGTGGGACGCGTGGGAGGGGTGCCGCGGGTTGGGCGAGACACTGGCCGGGCTGGTGCGGCGCTGGCCCGACCGGGTCCTGCTCTTGGCGTCGAGCGATCTGAACCACTACGAGCCCGCGACCACGTCCGAGCACAAGGACCGGCACGCACTCGAGGCCATCGCAACGCTCGACGGCGCGGAGCTGCTGGCGCGTTGCCGCAGCGAGCGCATCTCGATGTGCGGCCGGGCGCCCGCGGCCACCGTGATGGCCGCCGCCCGCGCGCTCGGCGCGGAGCGCGCCGACGTCGTGCACTACAGCCACTCCGGCATGGTGACGGGGGACGACGACGCCGTGGTGGGATACGGAGGAGTGGTGATCCCGTGAACCCGATCCCCGTGCTGTCCGCGACCGAGGCCGCCGCCTGGGATTCGGCCGCCCGCACGCAATACCGCATTCCCTCCCGCGTGCTCATGGAGACCGCGGGACGCGCGGTCGCGCACCTCATCGTGCGCGACTATCCCGCCGTGCTCGGCCGCGGGGCGCTGGTCGTCGCCGGGGCGGGGAACAACGGGGGAGACGGGTGGGTGGTGGCGCGCGCGCTGCATGCGAGCGGCGTCGCCGTCTGGGTGGCCGCGCTCGACCCCAAGACCGACGACGCCATCGACAACCGCGCGCTCGCCCGCATGGACGGCGCGCGCGAGACGGGCCGGGAAGAGCCGTGGCCCGCCACGGCCGTGGTGATCGACGCGCTGCTCGGCACCGGCGCCGCCGGACCGGCGCGCGGCGACGTGCTGGCGCTGGCCCAGCGGCTGGTCGCGTACGGAGCCCCGGTCGTCGCGATCGACGGCCCCACGGGACTCGACCTGTCGAGCGGCGAGGCACACGGGCCGGTGCGCGCCGAGCTGTCCGTCACATTCGGGGGCCCGCGCCGCGGCCACCTGCTCGCGCGTGAGTGGTGCGGCAAGATCGTGGTCGTCGACATCGGGCTGCCGCCCGCCGATCCCGTATGGCCCGTGCTGGTAACGGACGCGTGGGCGGGGGCGCGGCTGCCGAAGCTCACCCCGACGATGCACAAGGGCGACCGCGGCCGCGTCACGGTGGTCGGCGGCGCCAACGGCATGACGGGCGCCGCGCTGCACGCCGCGCGCGGGGCGCTCGCGGCCGGCGCGGGGCTCGTGAAGCTCGTGGCCGCGAAGGAAACGATCGAGGCGGCGCGCTCGAGCCTCCCCGACGTGCTCACGGTCGAGTCGGCGCTCGGCCCCGAGCTCGAGGCTGAGGCGGCGGAAGCACTCGAGTGGGCCGACGCCCTCGTGATCGGTCCAGGGCTGGGCCGCGAGCCGCCGCGCGCCCAGTTCCTCCATGCTGCGCTGGCGCGCCGCCCGATCCCCACCGTGCTCGACGCCGATGCCCTCACGCTGTTCCGCGGCCCCGCGGAGCGGCCGGTGGTGCTCGCGCCGCACCTGGGCGAGTTCCGCGCCCAGTTCGGCGACGAGCTCGCCGACGCGGCGGCGAACGACCGTTGGGCAGCCGCGGCGAAGGCCGCTCAGAAGGTGAAGGGCACCGTGCTCCTCAAGGGCGTGCCCACCGTCATCGCCGACCTGCGCGGGCCGATTCACGTGGTCGCGAGCGGCAACCCGGGACTCGCCACCGGCGGCTCGGGCGACCTGCTCGCGGGCTTCATCGGCGCCTTCCTCGCGCGCGGCAGCGCGGGGCCCGAGGCCGCCGCGCTGGGCGCCCATGCGCTGGGCCGGGCGGCGGAGCACGGCGCGCGCCAGTGGACGGCTCGCAGCCTGCGTCCCGCCGATGTCCTGGCCGCGCTGCCCGAGATCTGGCGCGCGTGGACCAACACGCAGCCGGTGGGGCCTCCCGTGCTCACGGTCCTGGAGCCGCCGGAGACGGCGTGACGCGCCGGTCACTCCGCCTGGGCTCAGGGGGTGAGTTCGACCGCCTGCGCGCCATTTTCGCGGCGCTCGGCGCCGCGGGCCGCGACCTGGGTGACGATTGCGCGCTGCTCCCCGTCGGCGGCCGGACCATCGCGATCAGTATCGATCTGTCGCTCGAAGCGGTGCACTTCCGCACCGACTGGCTCTCGTTTCGAGAGATCGGCTGGCGCGCGACGGCGGCCGCATTGTCGGATCTCGCCGCGGACGGCGCGACCCCGCTCGGGGTCCTCGTTTCCCTCGGCGTGCCCGGCAACCGGCAACGGCGTCCCGGCAACGCCTCACCCGCCGTTCAGATCATGTCGGGAGTGGGATCCGCCGCCCGCAGCGTCGGAGCCAAGGTGCTCGGGGGCGACATGGCGCGCTCGCCCCGCTACCTCGTGGACGTCTGCGTGCTCGGGCGCGTCGCGCGGCCGGTGCGGCGGAGCGGCGCGCGTCCGGGTGACGGGCTGTGGGTCACGGGGCGGCTTGGTGGTGCGGGGCTCGCGCTCGCCGCGCTCCGGGCGGGCCGTCGCCCAGCGCCGACTGTACGGCGCCGCTTCGCCCGTCCGGTACCGCGCATCGCCGCGGGGCGCTGGCTGGCGCGGCGTGGAGCGCGCGCCATGATCGATATCTCCGACGGGCTGGCGGGGGACGCGGGGCACCTCGCGGCGGCGTCGGGCGTCGGGATTGCGATCGAGCTGGAGCGCGTTCCGTGCTGGCCGGGTGTCACGCCGCGCGCGGCCGCGGCGAGCGGCGAGGAGTACGAGCTGCTGGTCGCCCTGCCGCGCAGCTTCGGAACCGCGGGCGCCCGCGCCTTTCGCCGCGCCACGGGGCTGCCCTTGACGCGCATCGGCGCGTGTACCGCGGGCCGCGGCTTGCGGATCACCCACGAGGGGCGACTGATCACGCCTCCCCGCGGCTTCGATCATTTCCGCGCGCGATGATCCGCACCCTGTGGTTCTACCTGGTCGTCGTGGTCTCGAGCGTCATCCACGCGACGACCGTGATCGTCGCCGCCCTGTTGGGCGTGAAGCGGCGGCCCGGCCGAGGGGACATCTACGACTGGGGAACGAACGACTGGTCCCGCCAGGTGCTCTGGGCGGCCGGGACACCGGTGCGGGCCGAGGGCCTCGACCGCATTCCCGACCGCCCGGTCGTGTACGCCTCGAACCACTCGTCCATGTTCGACATCTGGGCCCTCGCGGCCACGCTGCCGGGGTCGGTGCGAATGGTGGCGAAGCAGGAGCTCGCCAGGATCCCGCTGCTGGGCCGCGCGATGGTCACGGCCGGCCACCTGACGATCGATCGTGCGCATCCGGCGCGGGCCCTGGAGGCCTACGGGCGCGCCGCCGAGGTGATCCGGGGTGGCACCTCGGCATTGCTGTTTCCCGAGGGGACGCGCAGCCGCACAGGAGCGCTGCTGCCGTTCAAGAACGCGCCCTTCGGGCTCGCCATCGCGGCGCAGGTGCCCGTGGTGCCGGTGTACGTCGGCAACACGTTCGAGATCATGCCCAAGGGCCGGTTCTTCCTGCGGCCGCGGCCGATCAGGATCGTGATCGGCGATCCGATCTCCACGACGGGGATGACGGTCGAGCGGCGCCAGGAGCTGCGCGACCGGGTGCACGCGGCGATCCTCGCCCTGAAGGCGCGCGTTGACGCAGAGGGCGCCGCCCGCTAGGGTAGGGGCCATCATGAGCACGATCATTTCGGTACGCGCGCGCGAGATTCTCGACAGCCGGGGCAACCCGACCATCGAGGCGGACGTCACCCTCTCGAGCGGCGCGGCCGGACGGGCGGCCGTGCCGAGCGGCGCCTCCACCGGCGAGCACGAAGCGGTCGAGCTGCGCGACGGCGATCAGAAGCGGTTCGGCGGCAAGGGCGTGCTCGAGGCGGTGAAGAACGTGAACGAGGTGATCGGTCCGCGGCTCGAGGGCATGTCGGCCGAGGAGCAGATCGCGGTGGACTACGCGATGCTCGACCTCGACGGCACCCCCAACAAGAGTCATCTCGGCGCCAACGCCATTCTATCGGTGTCGATGGCCGTGGCGCGGGCTGCCGCCCAGGACGCCGGCCTCACGCTGTACCGCTACCTCGGGGGGCCGGTCACCAACGTGCTGCCCGTGCCGATGATGAACATCCTCAACGGCGGCGCGCACGCGGCCAATACCGTGGACTTCCAGGAGTACATGATCGTGCCGATCGGCGCCGAGAGCTTTCCCGAGGGCCTGCGGATCGGGGTCGAGGTGTTCCACGCGCTCAAGAAGGTGCTGTCCAAGCGCAATCTGTCCACTGCGGTGGGGGACGAGGGGGGATTCGCGCCCAATCTCACGAGCGACGAGGCGGCGCTCGAGGCCGTGATGGCGGCGATCGAAGCCGCTGGGCTCGAGCCCGGGAAGGACGTCGCGATCGCGCTCGACCCCGCGGCATCCGAGCTCTACCAGGAAGGGAATTACGTCTTCAAGAAGAGCGGCGCCGGCACCAAGTCGTCGGACGAGATGATCGCGCTGTACAAGAGCTGGATCGACCGCTACCCGATCGTATCGATCGAGGATGGGCTGGCCGAGGACGACTGGGCGGGATGGGCGAAGCTCACCGCGGCGCTGTCCGCCCGCGTCCAGCTCGTGGGAGACGATCTGTTTTGCACCAACATCGAGCGGTTGGATCGCGGGATCGAGGAAAGCGTGGCGAACGCGATCCTCATCAAGCTGAACCAGATCGGATCGCTCACCGAGACGCTGCAGTGCATCGCGCACGCGCGCTCCAACGGATACGGCGCCGTGATCTCGCACCGCTCCGGCGAGACGGAAGACACCTTCATCGCCGACCTCGCGGTGGCGACCGGCGTGGGGCAGATCAAGACCGGGAGCGCCTCGCGCACCGACCGCGTCGCGAAGTACAACCAGTTGCTGCGCATCGCCGAGGAGCTGGGCGACACGGCGTACTACCCCGGCCGGCATCTGTACGGATTGTGACGCGCGCCCGGCTGATCGGGATCGCCGCGGTGGTGGTGCTCGCGGGATTGGCCGTTCAGGCGGGGGAGTATGGCATGCTCGACTGGCTCAAGCTACGGAGCCAGCTCGCCGAGGAACGCCGGGCCGTGCGGGAGCTCGAGCACCAGCTCGACTCGCTACAGCGCCTGGCGCACGCGTTGGAGACCGACCCCGCCGCTCAGGAGCGTGCGGCGCGCGAGCAGTTCGGGATGATCCGGAAAGGCGAGCTGCTGTATCGGCTGGTGCCGAAAGTTGACGCCGGGAGCGAGGACTCCGCACCCACCCCGCGGTGAGTGCTATCGTGCTCCCACGATGATGGCCAGGCTGATCGCTTCCAGCGTCTCGCTTCCGCTGCCGCCTCTCCCTACCGCCGCGTCGTCCATGCGATAGGCGAGGCGCAGCGAGAACGGTCGCTGCGGCGGTCGGTACACCACGCCCGCCTCACCGCCCTGCACCCGGCCGGCTCCCGCCACCAGATTCACCTGCGAGGACAACGCTCGCCACAGCTCGACGTAGCTCGTCAGGCTCGCCGTCACGATCGGCGCATCCACGCGGGCCCGGGCCTGCCAGAAGACCCACCGCTCGGTGACGGAGTCCGTGACGTAGGCCCGCACGAAGGGACCGACACTCATTTCGAGCCAGGGGAGCGGCCGCGCGGAGACGACCAACCGGCCTTCGATCAGATCGCGTTTCACGGCCTGATCCGCCGTCTGCAGCGTGCCGCTCGAGAGGCCCAGTCCCACAGCGAACCCGTTGAACACGAGTCGGCCCTCTCCGCCGAGCACCGGCCCGCGCAATCGAACGGGACCGGCGGCCCCGGCCGCCGCCGAATCGCTCCGCATCCACACAAAGCCGGCGTCCCCGCGGAACGCCAGGGTCGGCCGACCCTGCGAGCGAGCGACGGCCGTCGTGGCGATGGCCAGGATTCCGATCAGCCCGAGGGTCCTCATGGGGATCCTCGCTCCGCGATGGTCTCGGGTCCGGCGCGGACGACCAGGCGCACCGTGCGCAGGCGGGCGGCGTTCTCCGCCCTTACCGCATCGAGCTTTTGCTTCCAGGTATCGCGCAGCGATGCGTTCGCGCGAACGTTGGCGTCGAGCGGGCGCGGCTTCCGTGCGAAAAAGCCGACGAATCCGGCGACGCCCACCGTCGCGCCGACGGCAAAGCGTGCCCCGGTCGCGTCCTTGCCCGGCGCCAAAATCGACGGCAGCGCGACGGCGGCGGCTCCGGCGACGAGCCCCGCGGCGAGCGACCGGAAGGCCGGACCGCTCGACATCCGCTCGGGCAAAAACGGCGGCTCTGGGGGCCAGGCGAGCGTATCGGGCAGCTCCCGCTTGACCTCGAGCACGACCTGGCGCGCGCGCGGCCCATCTGCCGTGGGGGTCTGCGGCGTTACCCGCAGGACGTAGCGGCCATTATCGGCAGGCGCCCCCGCCGCCGTGAGGCCGTCCCATGCCACGACCTGGCTGTCGGCCACCGGACCGCTGTACAGCTGGCGCACCGGTGTGCCGTCCTCCTGCGCGAGCGTCACCGTCACGTCCGCGAGCGAGCTCGCGAGCACGCGGGCGGTGAACTGCTCGAGCCGGGTCCGCAGCTCGGTGACGGGCGGTACCGCGACCGCGATCGCCCTGGTCGCCCGGCGAACTTCCTGAAACAGATTCGTGACCTGCGGTGGAAAGATCAGCTCGTCCGGCCGATAGCGCGGGTTGAGCAGGACCAGCTGGCGGAACGCGGCGACGGCGGAGTCGCGCTGTCCCCCGAACAGCTCCGTCGCCGCGAGGTACGTGAGCGCCCGCGCCCGCAGCGAGTCGGCCAGCCCCGCGGCCAAATCGCGTCCCAGGCTCCGCTCGAGCAGGGCCGCTGCCGCATCGTAGTCCAACGCCTGATAGGCTCGCACGCCCGCTCCCAGGAGATCGCTCGCCGACTGGGCACGCAACGCCCGCGCTCCGCTCAGCGGCAGCGACAAGGCGAGAACGAGGGTGGCGCGCGTCACGGGCTAGCGCTCCACCAGCGTGATGTCGGTGATGCGGAGCCGCTGCCCTGACGCCACGTCGATCACGCGGTCGTACGGCCGGTAGCCCTCGCGCTCCACCCGCAGCCGGTGCCGGCCGGGCGCGACCGTGCGATCGGACTGTGGCGTGTTCCCGATGCGCTGATCATCGAGGTACACGCTGCCCCAGGGGACGGCGTTCACGGAGAGGAGACCGGGTTCCAGGCGGGGCCGCTCCACCCGCGCCGGGGGACGGGGGGAAGGCGGCGCCGGTCGCTTCGCGACCGGGGCACGCGGCGCGACGGTGGGACGGGTCGTGCGCGCCGGCGGTGATGTCGCAGATGGAGGCGACCCGGGATCCAGCCTGGACGGCACGAACGTGTCGCTCCTCGCACTCGCGGGCGCGCTGGCGACCGGTTCTCGACTGGCCGGGGACGCGGGAATCGAGGAACTGCCTAGCCACACTGCGCCGCCAGCGAGCGCGACCAGGAGGCCCACGGCGACGGCAGCGACCCGCCCGCGGAGGCGATTCGTCGCTGGGTCCGCGTCGAAGTCGATGAGTACGACCGGTGGGCCCGGCCCTTGGTCGGGGCAGCCCATCAGGGTCCCCCGACGTTGAAAGGCGCACTCTCGGTGCCATCCAGCGGGGAGCTGCGCGCCACCAGGGTGTAATCGCTGATCCCCGACTGGTCGATGCTCAGGTCTGCGAACAGTGCTCTCATGGCCTGCTCATCGAGCCTGCAAGCGTCGCACCGCGTCGGTGCCGGTTCGCGAGGCCGGTTGGGGCGGATCTCGAGGGTCGGCAGGCGCCACGTGTTGGATCGGTGCAACGGGTGTTTCGGGCGCCCAACGGTCTGGGGGCCTTTGTTGCATTCTGCGGGCGCCAGCTAGGCCGCCACTCCCGCCGTCGCGGCGGTCCCGCTAGGTTCTTCCCCTGCAGCTCGGCGGCGTAGCTCAGCTGGTTAGAGCAGCGGAATCATAATCCGCGGGTCGTCGGTTCGAGTCCGACCGCCGCTACTGAGTAGCACTAAGGAGCCCATGTCGCGTCGCTTCTTGTGGCCCTGCGGGCTCTTCGTACTACTCCACCTCCTCGTTGCCTCGTGCCGCTCTCCCCAGGCGCCGGCCTGGTTGGTCGAGCGAGCCCGCCAGGAAGCCGAGCTGGCCGCGCGCTCACAGGTGGCTCACGACTTCCGGTTCACGGATCGGAGACAGGCTAGCGGCATCACGTTCGAGAACCGGGTCGTCGACGACGCGGGCAAGGACTACAAGCTGGTTCACTACGACCACGGAAGCGGACTGTGCGCCGCGGACGTCGATGCCGATGGTCTCCCCGATCTCTACTTCGTCACACAACTCGGCACCAACGAGCTCTGGAAGAACCTGGGTGGCGGTCGGTTCGTGAATGCCACTGCCGGGGCGGGGCTAGAGTGGCCCGACGCGATCGCGGTGGGATGCGCGTTCGCCGACATCGACAACGACGGCGATCCCGACCTGTTCGTCACGACGGTGCGCCATGGCAATCGGTTGTACGAGAACCTCGGCGGCGGGACGTTTCGCGATATCACCGCACAGGCGGGCGTGGGATACGTCGGCCACTCCTCCGGCGCCGTGTTTTTCGATTATGACGGCGACGGCCTGCTCGATCTGTTCGTGACCAATGTGGGTGTGTACACCAGCAACGCGCGGGGTCCGGGCGGCTACTACGTCGGTCTGAGTGACGCGTTCATGGGCCACCTCCACCCCGAGCGCGCCGAAGCGAGCATTCTCTACCACAATTTGGGCGGCAACCGCTTCAAGGACGTCACGCGCGAAGTCGGGCTGGTGGATCTGAGCTGGAGCGGCGATGCCACGGCGCTCGACATCAACGATGATGGGTTCCCCGACCTCTACATCCTGGACATGCAGGGAGGGGATCACCTCTGGCTGAACGAGGGCGGGAAGCATTTCCGCGACGCGACCACGACATACTTTCCGAAAACCGCCTGGGGCTCGATGGGGGTGAAGGCGTTCGACTTCGATGGCGATGGCCGGCTCGACCTCTTCGTCACCAGCATGCACCCGGACATGTGGGTCAACATCGCGCCGGGCGACTGGAAGGCCGAGGGTCGCAAGGCCGACTCCTCGACCGTGGCCGCCGGGATGATTCCCGAAGGGAAGGCGCGCTTCATCTTCGGCAACGAGCTGTTCGCAAACCGCGGCGGCCGATTCGCGGAGGTGTCAGACTCGGTCGGCGTCGAAACGTATTGGCCGTGGGGGCCGAGCGTGGACGACCTCAACGCCGACGGATGGGACGACATTTTCATCGCCGCGGGTATGAACTTCCCGTACCGCTATGGCATCAACTCCCTCCTGCTCAACCAGGGAGGTCACCACTTCCTGCCGAGCGAATTCGTGCTGGGGGTCGAGCCGCGAGCGAACGGCGCTACGCAGCAGGTCTGGTTCACCATCGATTGCAACGGCGCGGGACTGCTCGATCGTTGGTGTGAGGCGTGTTCCAAACCGACGGCGATTGCCGTGGGGTGTCGACTCGATACCGCACGCCGCCTGACCATGATGGGCTCGCTCGGTACGCGCGCCGCGGTCGCGCTCGACCTGGATGGTGACGGTGATCTCGACATCGTGACCAACGAGTTCAACGCCGGTCCCCAGGTGCTGGTGAGCGATCTCGCGCAGCGACATCGCATCCACTTCCTCAAGGTCCGCCTCAGGGGCACGCGCTCGAACCGCGAGGGGATGGGTGCGCAGGTCACCGTCGTGCTACCCGACGGGCGTCGGTTGCTGAAGGTCGTCGACGGAAAGTCGGGATACCTGTCCCAGAGCGACCTGCCGCTCTACTTCGGTCTTGCGGACGCCGACCACGCCGGATCGATCGAAGTGCGTTGGCCTTCGGGTCGACGCCAGAGCGTGGTCGGCCCCCTCAAGGCCGGTCAGACCATCGAGGTGATCGAGCCGTGAGGGTTCCGCCCCCAGGTCCTTGACCCCTGCTTGACCAGCCGAAACCAGATTGGCACGGCACGTTGACTCTTCTCATGGCTCTCAAACGCGGGTGTCGATATGCTCCGCACCGTTGCTGTCTGCTCGATCGCGCTGTTCGCACAAGGCATGGCGGCTGCCCAACGACTGGCGCCGCCCGTTGGCACGAGGATTCGCGTTACTCCTGTCGACGCCAGCGCACCGTATCTGATCGGGACCGTAGTCGGACAGACGGGCGACACTCTCGTAGTCCTTTCCGAGCCACGCGACACGGTACGTGTTACGCTCGCGACTCTCGATTTTCTCGAAGTGAGCGGAGGTCGGCACGGACACGTCGGGAGAGGAATGGGATTCGGGTTCCTTGTGGGAGCCGCAGGAGGTGCCGCGATTGGCGCCGCCGCGATCGATTCGGAGTGGCGTGGGGTCGGGGCGCTTCTCGGTGCCGGGGTCGGAGGATTGGGCGGTCTGCTGGTCGGGGCGGCGGTCGGAAGCGCCGTTCGGACGGAGCGCTGGGATGCCGCTCCCGGGTGGGACCTGGGGGTTTCGGTCTTGAGGGGCGGGGCTGGGTTCAAGGTGGCGATTCGGTTCTAGGCTTCAGGTTGGCCGGAGGCAAGTGAGCCCCCGGCCAGCCAACCTTCAACCAAACTCCTTTCGCAATCACTCGCGGTCCTGTAATCCCCTCCACACCACCGGCCGAATGTCGCCCGAGCGCTCCGCGGCGTACGCCTGCGCGGCGTGGAGCAGCGCTTCGTACTCGGCCCGCCACTCCGGCGGCATGTTCGCGCGGAAGTGAGTGGCGGTCATCACCGAACCCGTCGCGCCGCGGGCGGCGCCGTGACCCACGGCCACCACGTCGCCCAGGAAGCAGGTGGAGCTCCCCGTATCCATCACGTTCGCCACGCGGCACTCGAAGTGCGCGTAGCAGTCGTCGAGCACCGGCACGCCCAGCGCGCCCGGCCGGTGCGGGACGTCGGCGAGCTTGTCGCGCGCGCGCCCGCTCGCGAACCCGAGGCGGTGGATCAGCTCGAACTGGTCGTCGCGCAAGAGATGCAGCACGAAGCGGCCGGTCTCGAAGATCAGGTCGTGGCTGTAGTTGAACTTGTGGATGTAGACCGACACGCGCGGGATCGCGGGCACGATCGACGCGCGAACCGCGCTGTCGGCGATCATGCCGTTGCGCTTCCCACCGCGCTCGGACGTGATCGCCACGACCGGGGAGGTCAAGTTGCGCAACAGCTGGTAGATCTGGTCGGGCTGCAGGATTGGCATGGCCCATATTTACGACTGCGCCGGAGCGGCGGGCAAGGCGCGCGGCCGCACCCGCCCCGCCAATCATTTATACTACAGCATGACGTCGCTGCTGTCGCGCCTCCGCGACCACCTCGAACGCACCCGCCTCCTCGGGGAGCCCGGGATCGCCGTGCTGGCGGTGTCAGGGGGCGCCGACTCCGTAGCGTTGCTCGACCTGCTTCACGGCCTTGCTCCCGAGCTTGGCCTGTCGCTCGTCGTCGCGCACGTCGATCACGGTATTCGACCGGACAGCGGGGCGGTCGCACGGGCGGTCGCTCAGCTGGCCGAGCGCTACGAGGTGCCGTTCGAGGTCGGGGAGCTGAGTCTCGGTCCTGACGCCACGGAGACCGTCGCGCGCCGGGCGCGCTATGGGTGGCTCGGCGCGGTCCAGCGCCGGCACGGCGCGCGCTACCTGCTGACCGCGCATCACCGGGACGACCAGGTCGAGACGATTCTGCTCCGGCTCCTGAAAGGGAGCGCGCCGGCGGGCCTCGCCGGCATCCCGGCGCGCGGGCGCGGCGGGCTCGTGCGGCCGCTACTCCCGTTCGCGAAAGCGCGGCTCCTGGCGCATGTCGCCGAGCTCGGCCTCCCCGTTCACGATGATCCCGCGAATCGCGACCCGCGACACCTGCGCAGCTGGGTGCGCGGCGAGCTCCTGCCGCTCGTCGCGGAGCGGCTGGGGGCGCGCGCGAGCGACGACGTGCTGCGCGCCGGGCGGGCGGCGGCGCGCGAGCGGCGCGCCTGGGACAGCGTCCTCGACCACCTGCCCGATCTCGGACTGCGCGTCGAGCCGCACCGCATCGAAGTTGCCCGGGGGGGATTGGCCCGCTATGATGACGTCCTGTCCGCGGCGCTGTTGCGGGCCGCGGCGCGGCGTACCGGCCTGGTGCTGGGCGTGCGTCGCGCCCGGCAGCTGGTCGAGTTGGCGCGCCGCCCGTCCGGGCGGCGGCTGTCGCTGCCGGACGGCTGGATGGCGGAGGTGGCGTTCGATCGCCTGCGCGTGACCCGCGCGGTTCAGGACGCCGCCGTCGAAGTCGTTCCGACCGGTGAGCGGGGCAGTGCGGTGTTCGGCGAGTTTCGCGTGGCCTGGACGCCCGATCCGGCGCCGGCGCGGCTGCCGCGGACGGACTGGACGACGTGGATTGCGGGAGCGAACTGGGAAGTGCGGTCGCCCCGTTCGGGCGACCGGCTGGTTCCGCTCGGCGGCATCGGGCGGCGGCCGCTGCGCCGGATGCTGATGGAAGCGCGAGTGCCGCGGAGCGACCGGTCGGGCTATCCGGTCGTGGCCCGCGGCGAAACCATTCTGTGGGTGCCGGGCATCTGCCGGAGTGCTGCCGATCTCCCGCGGCCCGGAACCCGGGCGGTACGGGTGGATGTTACCAAGCACAGCGGGTCTCAAGCAGACGGGCGGGCGTGAGCTCAAGCGGATCGTCTTCGACGAGGAGACGATCGCGCGGCGGGTCCGCGAGCTCGGCCAGGAAATCACCGCGGCGTACCCGGACGGCGAGCTGCTGGTGCTCGGTCTCCTCAAGGGAAGCTTCATTTTCCTGAGCGATCTCGTGCGCCGCATCGAGCGGCCGCTCCAGGTGGACTTCCTGGTGGCGGCGAGCTACGGCGCCGATACGATCTCGAGTGGGAATGTCCGGCTGCTGTACGACCCGGAAACAGAGCTGCGGGGTAAGCACATCCTTCTGGTCGAGGATATCGTCGATACGGGAAAAACCCTCAACCGACTGGTGGCGCTCCTGCGCGAGCGCGCGCCACGGAGCCTGGAAATCTGTGCCTTGTTGCACAAGCACCTGGCCGAGCATCTCGAGCTCGAGCCGGCGTTCGTCGGGTTCGACGCTCCGCGGGTGTTCCTCGTGGGGTACGGGCTCGATCACGCCGAAAACTTCCGGCACCTGCCGTACGTGGCGAGCCTGACCTGATGGCCAACCGCGTCCCGCCGCCGCGCGAATTCAGCTGGGCCCGCACGGTCCGCACGCTCTCGTTCTGGGCGCTCTTGATCGTGGGCTCCATCGCGCTCGTGCAGTTCGCTGCGAACCGGCGGCAGGAGACGGTGGACATCTCCTACTCGCAGTTCACCGAGCAGCTCGACAAGGGTAACGTCGACACCGTCGAAATCACCGAGCGGCAGCAGGTAAAGGGGAGCTTCAAGACCCCGGTGCCGGTCCGCGGACGCAACTTCGACCACTTCACGTCGCTCTTGCCGTTCGAGTCGAGCGACGCCTGGGTCACCACGCTGCGCGCCAAGGGCGTCGACGTGCGGGCGCGCGAGGAGAAGCAGTCGTTCGGCGTCTTCCTCTTCAGCTTCCTGCCGTATCTGCTGATTTTCGGCCTGCTGATCTTCATGCTGCGCCAGATGCAGCAGGGCGGGAACCGGGCCTTTGCGTTCGGCAAGTCGAAGGCGAAGCTGCTGGCGGGCGACACGCCCAAGGTGACGTTCGCCGACGTCGCCGGCGCGGACGAAGCGAAGCAGGAGCTCGAGGAGATCATCGACTTCCTGAAGGATCCCCAGAAGTTCCAGCGGCTGGGCGGACGGCTGCCCAAGGGCGCCCTGCTCGTCGGCCCGCCGGGAACGGGCAAGACGCTGCTCGCCAAGGCGGTCGCGGGCGAGGCGGGCCGGCCGTTCTTCTCGATGTCGGGGTCGGACTTCGTGGAGATGTTCGTGGGGGTGGGCGCCTCGCGCGTGCGCGACCTGTTCGAGCAGGGCAAGGCGCACGCGCCCTGCATCATCTTCATCGACGAGATCGACGCCGTCGGCCGGCACCGCGGCGCCGGGCTCGGCGGGGGGCACGACGAGCGCGAGCAGACGCTCAACCAGCTGCTGGTCGAGATGGACGGCTTCGAGTCGAACGACGGGGTCATCCTGCTCGCGGCCACCAACCGGCCCGACATCCTCGACCCGGCGCTGCTGCGGCCGGGGCGGTTCGACCGCCAGATCGTGGTCGACATGCCGGACGTGAAGGGGCGGGAACAGATCCTGCGCGTGCACACCCGCAAGATTCCGCTCGGCGCAAACGTGAACCTGGAGCGCATCGCGCGGGGCACGCCCGGCCTGGCCGGCGCCGAGCTCGCCAACGTGGTGAACGAAGCCGCGCTGCTCGCCGCCCGCCGCAATAAGTCCGTCGTCGACATGCAGGACTTCGAGGACGCGAAGGACAAGGTGATGCTCGGCCTCGAGCGGCGCAGTCGGGTGTTGTCGGACGAGGAGCGTCGTCTCATCGCGTACCACGAGTCCGGCCACGCGCTGGTGTCGCTCACCCTTCCCGGCTCGGACCCGCTGCACAAGGTGACGATCATTCCACGCGGCCGGGCGCTCGGCATCACGGCCTATCTGCCGGAGGAGGAGCTCCACAAGTACACCAAGCAATCCATCCAGGCGCGCCTCGCGATGGCGTACGGCGGGCGGGTTGCGGAGGAGCTCGTATTCGGCCCCGAAAAGGTCACGACCGGTGCGGCGCAAGACATTCAGCACGCGACCGACATCGCGCGCCGCATGGTGACGCAATACGGCATGAGCGACACCATCGGGCCGATCGCGGTGGGCGACCGCGAGGCCGAGATCTTCCTGGGCCGCGAGGTGGTGCAGCGGCGGGAGATCTCCGAGCGCACCGCGGAGCTGGTCGACACGGAAGTGAAGCGCATCCTGGGTGACGCCTTCGAGCGCGCCAAGACCGTGCTGATCGACCGCCGCGACGCACTCGACCGCCTCGCGGCCGCGCTGCTCGAGCGCGAGACACTCGACCGCGAAGAGGTCGAACTGGTTGTGGCCGGCAAGCCATTGCCGCCGGTGCCGCCGCCCCCGCCTGCACCCGCCGCACCCTCGGCCGAGGGGACGGTGCGCGAGAAGACGCCGGCCGCGCGGGGCCCCGTGCTGGGCAGCCCGCCCCCCGAGCCCGCGGGCGCGTGAGCCACAGCGCCGCTCCCAGAGCAAGAAAATCGCACAGTTGCCGTAGGTGTTAGGATTGAGGGCCATGGAAGCGAAGAACGCGGACCTCACGGCACTGCGCATCAACCGCTCACCCGAGCCCGCCGAGGCGGCGTCGTCCGGCCGCGCCCGGCGGTGGCTCACGATGGGACTGCCCGGCGCCACCATCCTGGTACTCGCGGCGGTCCTGCTGGTCCGCGGCGGCGCCCTTGGCTCCTCGCTCCCGGTGCACCTGACGCCCGCGACCATGGTATCGCCGATCCGCTCCGGCGCCGTCCTGGTCGCGAGCGGCTACGTCGTGGCCCAGCGCAAAGCCGCGGTCGCCTCCAAGGGCACGGGCCGGCTCGTCTATCTCGGCGTCGTCGAAGGGAACCGGGTACGGGCCGGCCAGGTGATCGCCCGCATCGAGGACGCCGACGTCAAAGCCCAACTCGCCCAGGCCCAGGCCAACGTCCAGCTCAGCCGTGCCGAGCTGCACGACGCCGAGCGGTCGTTGGCGCGGGAGCGCGTCCTCGGTGACAGCGGGGCCTCGTCGCAGGCGAGCTTCGACGCGGCGGAGTTCCGCTATCAGCGCGTGAAGGCCGGCATCGCGGCCGCGGAGGCGGCCGTGGATGCCGCGCAGGTGGCGCTCGAGAATACCGTGATCCGCGCGCCCTTCGATGGCACAGTGCTGACCAAGAACGCGGACGTCGGCGAGGTGGTGGCGCCGCTCGCCGCGAGCGCATTCTCCAAGAGCGCCGTGGTCACGATCGCCGACCTGCGCTCGCTCCAGGTCGAAGCCGACGTCGCCGAGTCGAACCTCGAGGCGGTCAGCCCCGGCCAGCCGTGCGAGATCGTGCTCGACGCGTATCCCGACGCGCGCTATCCGGGTTCCGTCGCGATGATCGTGCCCACGGCGGACCGCGCGAAGGCCACGGTGCAGGTGAAGGTGGCGTTCCGCTCCTATGACGCCCGGGTACTGCCGGAGATGAGCGCCAAGGTCCACTTCCTGCCGCGCCCGTCGCGCGTGGCCGTGGACACGCAGCTGGTGCTGGTCGTCCCGAGCACCGCGGTAGCCGAGCGAAACGGCCGCAGCGTCGTGTTCGTCGTAGAGAGGAACCGGGCGGTGGAGCTGCCGGTGGTCGTGGGCCGGCAGGTAGGGGCGTCCGTGGCCATCCGCGAAGGATTGCGTCCCGGCGTTCAGGTGGTCGACAGCGTCGGCGCCCGCCTGCGTGGCGGCGTCAAAGTCACCGTGCAGTAGAGGAGCTCATGCCCAATCCGATCGTCCAGGTTCGCAGCGTCTCGAAGTCCTACCACCGCGACAGCATGGCGATTCCCGTGCTGCACGACATCTCGCTCGACGTTCCGGAGGGAGAATTTCTCGGCCTGATGGGCCCCTCGGGGTCGGGGAAGACCACGCTGCTGAACCTGATCGCGGGCATCGATCGCCCGGACGCGGGGGCGGTCACGGTCGCCGGCACCGACGTCACGAAGCTGAGCGAATCGGAGCTGGCCCGTTGGCGGGCCCGCCACATCGGGTTCGTGTTTCAGTTCTACAACCTGATTCCAGTGCTCACGGCCTACGAGAACGTCGAGCTGCCGCTGTTGCTTACCTCGCTCTCCAAGGCCGAGCGGCGCAAGCATGTCGAAACGGCGCTCGCGCTGGTCGGCCTGCAGGACCGGGTACACCATTATCCGCGGCAGCTCTCGGGCGGCCAGGAGCAGCGCGTGGCCATCGCGCGCGCCCTCGCGACCGACCCCACCATCCTCGTGGCGGACGAGCCGACGGGCGACCTCGATCGTAAGTCGGCCGAAGAGGTGCTCACGCTGCTCGAGCGGCTGAACAAGGAGTTCAAGAAGACCATCGTGATGGTGACGCACGATCCGCACGCGGCCGAGCGAGCGCACATCGTGCGCCACCTCGACAAAGGCGAGCTGCAATGATGGGGCGAGCGTGAAACTGCTCAAAATCGTTCTCAAGAACCTGTTCCGGCACCGGCTGCGCACGATCCTCACGATGCTGGGGATTGCCACGGCGGTGATGGCGTTCGGCCTGATCCGCACGATCGTGGGCGCGTGGAACGCCGGCGTTGCC
>Ga0193755_1000068_pt1 | contig 26363 bp, 22 predicted proteins | sample H1a2metaG_FD_144921 | JGI IMG/M metagenome (GOLD analysis project Ga0193755, IMG submission 144921) | Soil microbial communities from a riparian zone of the East river system, Colorado, United States - H1a2 | ecosystem: Environmental > Terrestrial > Soil > Riparian zone | place: USA: East River...
CTCTGCGGCGATCAGCATGTCCGCCATCTTGTGCTTCAGTGCTTGAAACGTGCCGATCGCCACGCCAAATTGCTTGCGGGTTTTCAAGTAGTTCAAGGTCGCTAGATTCAACGCGTTGATGATGCCGACGGCCTCCGCGCACAGCGCCGCAATGGCCCGGTCCACCGCCCGTTCGATGACCGGCAATGCACGCGACGGCGCCCCAAGCGAGGCCTCGGCCTCCACGGTCACATTTTCCAGCAGCAGATCGGCAGCGCGCGCGCCGGACTGGGTCGGATACGCGGCGACCGTAAGGCCTTTCGCATCGCGCGGCACTAGAAAAAGCGAAATGCCGTCGCGATCGCTGATCCCGCCGCTGCTGCGCGCCGAGACTAAAAAATAATCGGCGGACGGGCCGTCGAGGACCACGGTCTTGCGGCCCGATAGGCGCCAGCTGCCGCCGCTCTCCTGAGCGGTACAGGCGACGTAGGACAGATCATACCGGCCTGCCGCCTCGTAGGCCGCCAATGCAATCTTCACGGCGCCGGCGGCGATCTGCGGCAGCAATTTTTGCTTCATCGGTTCCGATGCGGCATCGCGAATCAAACCGCCGCAAGTCACGACAGTGCTCAGGTAGGGCTCCAGCAGCAGCCCCTGACCAAACTGTTCCATGACCAGCATGATATCGACGGCATTGCCGCCAAGACCGCCGAAATCTTCCGGAAACGGCAGCGCCAGCAACCCCAGTTCCGCGAACTGGCTCCAAGCTTCCGCGGAATACCCCAGGCTCGATGCAGAGAATTTGCGGCGTCTGTCGAAATCGTAGTCGCGTGAAATAAAGCGCTGCAAGGTGTCCTGCAGCGCCAATTGCTCTTCGCTGTAATTGAATTCCATGTGTGCTCTTTAGAGGCCCAAAATCATCTGCGAGATGATGTTCTTTTGGATTTCGGTGGATCCGGCGTAAATCGTGGTCTTGCGCTGGTTGAAGTATTGCCCGGAAATCGGCGGTGCGTAGGAACGGTAATGAGCGCTCAGCAGCGGATTGCCGACCCACGCCATGTCGAGCGCCTCACGCACATAGGGCAGCGCGTCGTGCCCGAGCGCATGCATTTTGAGCTCGGCGAGCTGCTGAATAATCTCCGACCCCTTGATCTTGAGAACCGATACTTCGGGCCCCAGCGCCCCCTTTTCCTTCGCGCTCGCTGAGAGCACCCGCAGATTGGTGATCTCCAGCGCCATCAATTCCATTTCGACTTGCGCGATGCGGTCGCGAAATCGCGAGTCTTCGATGAGCGGCCGGCCGTTGGACGTCTGCTCGCCCGCGATCTCCTTGAGTTTCTTCAGCGCGCGTTTGCAGGCGCCGATGCCGGCATTGCCGCTGCGTTCGTGAGTGAGCAGGAATTTTGCGTAGGTCCAACCCTTGTTCTCTTCTCCGATCAAGTTTTGCACCGGCACTTTCACATTGTCGAAGAATATGTCGTTTATCTCGTGCTCGCCGTCGAGCATGATGATCGGCCGGACCGTGATGCCCGGGCTCTTCATGTCGATCAGCAAAAACGAAATGCCCTGTTGCTGGCGCCCTTCGCTGCTGGTGCGGACCAGGCAGAAAATCCAGTCCGCGTACTGACCCATGGTGTTCCATGTCTTCTGGCCATTGACGATGTAGTGATCGCCCTGGCGTACGGCACTGGTGCGCAGCGAGGCGAGATCGGAGCCTGAGCCGGGTTCGGAATATCCCTGGCACCACCAATCCTCGCCTGAAAGTATCCGCGGCAGGAAGTACTCCTGCTGCGCGGCATTGCCGAACGTCTGCATCACCGGCGCGAGCATTTTCAGTGAAAACGGATTTTGCGGGGGTGCGCAGGCGTCCGCGCGCTCCTCCTCGAAAATGTGCTGCTGCACGATGTCCCAACCGGTGCCGCCGAAACGCGTCGGCCAATTTACGGCACCCCAGCCTTTGCGGAACAGGATCTTCTGCCAACGCACCATGTCGTCCTTGGAAATCCGTCTTCCCAGCTGCAACTTGGTGCGAATGTCCGTGGGCAATTCGGCATCGAAAAAAGCGCGCACCCCGGTGCGAAATTTCTCTTCTTCCGGACTGTAGTTGAGATCCATGGTTGTTTCCTTCAATCCACCGTTACGACGATCTTGCCGCGCGCGGCGCGCGAACCGAGTCTGCCGATCGCTTCACCACCGCGGGACAGGGGAAATCGCTCGGTCACGGCAGGCTTTATTTTACCATCCAGATACAGCGCCATCAGTGCGGCCACATTGGCGGCGTGCACCTTGGGCAAGCGCTGGGTGAACTCGCCCCAGAACACGCCGACGATTTCGCAGCCCTTGAGCAACGCTAGATTGAGCGGCAGCTTCGGAATGCCGGCGGTGAAGCCCACGACCAGGTGGCGCCCCTGCCAGGCGATGGCGCGCAGCGCCGCTTCGGTGTAGTCACCGCCGATTCCGTCATAGATCACGTTGGCTCCGTCCTTGCCGCAGGCCGCCTTGAAGGCGTCGGTCAAGGTGCGAGCAGCCGTCTTGTCCAGCGGACCCAAAGGGTACTGAACGCCGTCGTCGGCGCCATGCTCGCGAGCCAGCGCCAGCTTGTCCGCGCTCGAGGCGGCCGCGATGACGCGGGCGCCCATCGCCTTGCCCAATTCCACCGCGGCCAAGCCGACGCCGCCGCCGGCCCCGAGGACCAGCAGGGTCTCGCCGGAACGCAGTTGGGCACGGTCCTTCAACGCGTGCTGCGACGTGCCGTAGGTCAGCAGCAGCGCCGCCGCTTCGTCAAACGGCATGCTGTCGGGAATCTTCCAGCAATTGCCGGCAGCTGCGACGGCCTTCTCTGCCATGGCGCTGCGCACCGGACTCACCAAAACGCGGTCGCCGGCTTTGAGGTTCGTTACGCCATCGCCCAACGCCTCGACTACACCGGAAAGTTCGCCGCCGGGCGCAAAGGGCCTGGGCGGTTTGATTTGATACAGATCCTGGATTATCAGCAGATCCGGAAAATTGACTCCCACGGCGCGCACCTTGATGCGCACTTCGCCGCGTCCCGGCACAGGCTCCGCAATCTCCTCCAGCACGAGGGTTTCGGGGCCGCCCGCTTGACGGCTGAGTAATGCTTTCATGATTGCGCCGCCATTTGAGAGCTTGCTTTAGCGTTCTCGCGTTCCTGCAGCTCGCGCCACATGATCTTGCCGGCGCCCGACTTGGGCAGCGCGTCGGCGAATTCAATGACACGCGGCACTTTATAGGCCGCCATATTTTCCCGGCACCAGTCGATGATGGGCTGCGCTTCGATTTTGCCGCGCCATTCGGCACGCAGCACGATCACGGCTTTGACCGTCTCGCCGCGATGCGCATCCTTGGTGCCGATAACGCAGGCTTCCTGGACCGCCGGATGTTGGTACATGAGCGACTCGATTTCGGTCGGCCACACCTTGTATCCCGAAGCATTGATCATGCGTTTCAATCGGTCGACGATGAAGAAGTAGCCCTCTTCGTCCATCTTGCCCAGATCGCCGCTGCGAAAGAACTGTTTGCCGTCGAGTTCCATGAACACTTGTGCCGTGTCCTCGGGCTTTTTCCAGTAACCCAGGAACACTTGCGGGCCGTGCATGATGATTTCGCCCACCTCGCCCGGCGGCAGTTCCTGCAACGTGGCCGGATCGATGATGCGCGAATCCACATCGTGGATCGGAATACCCAGGCACTGCTGCTTCGAGTGGTCGGCCGGGTTGATGTGCGTGGCGCCGATGGTTTCGGTCAGGCCATACCCCTCGACATAGGTGATCCCGACGTTGGCGAGCCGCTGCGCAACCGCGGCCGGCATCGCGGCGCCGCCGCCGCTCAAGCGCTGAATCGACGACAGATCATATTTGCCGATATTCGGATTCAAGAAAAAATCCTGAATCATGGTCGGAATCGCCGTCCAACTCGCGACCTTGTAACGCTCGACGCATTGCGCCGCAACTTCACGGTCCCACCGCGGCAGAAGAACCATGGTGTTGCCGACGAACAGAGGCCCATTCATGCCGCCTTGCATGCCGGTCACATGAAACATCGGCGCGACGGCCAGCAGCGTCATCTCGGGCTGCAGCGCGAACCACTGCGCGCCGGCAACGGCCGTATGCATGACGGTGCGGTGGCTGTGCATGCAGCCTTTAGGCTGTCCCGTCGTGCCGGAGGTGTACGGCATCACGCACAGATCGTCCGGGCCCGCGGTCAGGGGACCGGGCTTAAGATCGGCGGCGAGCACATCCTTCCAAAGCGCCAAGCCCTGCGAATGGTGATCGACGCGGGGCGCGCTGATGAAGTCCGGTACGGCCAGGGTGGTCGGTTCCTTCAGGTAATCGGAGTACGCCGCAACAATGACATGCTCGAGATCCCGGCTCTTGAGCAGCGGCTCGACGCGCGGGTACAGCTCCTGCGACACCAGCATGGTCGCGGCGCCGGCATCTTTGGCGTAGCGCAGTACTTCCTGCGTCAAATTCATCGGATTCAACGGCACGACCACCGCGTTCGCGCGCAGGATGCCGTAGTAGCCGATGATGAACTGCGGGCTGTTCTGCATGAGCAGCAGCACGCGATCGCCCTTTTGAACCCCGCACACCTGCTCGAGATATCCGGCAATGCGCTCGGCCTCGTTGTGAAACGCGGCGAAGCTCACCTGCGTGTCGTAGTACACCAGAAAAGGCTTATCGGGATAGCGCCGCGCCGACACCTCAGCGTTGTAAAACAAATTCGTGGCAGGTGCGATCAGGTGGTGCATGGCGTGCGCCGGCCAAAATTTGAAGTGCGCGTTCGACACGGATTACGCCTTCGGCCGGTAGCGCGACAGTTCCAGTTTGGCGACCTGCTCGCGATGCACTTCGTCGGGGCCATCCGCCAGGCGCAAGGTGCGCGCCCCGGCCCACAAGGCCGCCAGTGGGAAGTCATCGCTCACGCCGCCTGCGCCATGCATCTGAATGGCCCAGTCGAGAACCTGCAGCGTCATCGCGGGCGCCGCAACCTTGATCATGGCGATTTCGGCCTTGGCGGCGCGATTGCCCACCGTATCCATCATGTAGGCCGCATTCAGCACCAGCCAGCGCACCTGATCGATCATGATGCGCGACTGCGCAATGCGCTCGAGCGTGACGCCCTGCTCCGACAGCCGCTTGCCGAATGCGACGCGCGTTTGCGAGCGTTTGCACATGAGTTCCAAAGCGCGCTCGGCCACGCCGATGGTGCGCATGCAGTGATGAATCCGGCCCGGGCCCAAGCGGCCCTGCGCGATTTCAAAGCCGCGCCCTTCGCCCAGCAGCAGATTTGCCGCCGGCACGCGCACGTCCACAAAGTCGACTTCCGCATGCCCGTGCGGCGCGTGATCGTAGCCAAATACCGTCAAGGTGCGCAGTACTTTGACGCCGGGCGTCTTCATCGGCACCAGAATCATGGATTGTTGGCTGTGCCGGCCCGCCTCCGGATTGGTCTTACCCATGAAAATCAAGATCTCGCAGCGCGGGTCGCCGGCGCCGGAGGTCCACCATTTGCGGCCGTTGATCACGTAGCTGTCGCCGTCGCGCACGATGGAAGACTGAATATTGGTGGCGTCGCTCGACGCGACGTTCGGCTCCGTCATGGCGAACGCCGAGCGGATCTTGCCGTCGAGCAGCGGCGCGAGCCAACGCTGCTGCTGCTCCTTGGTGGCGTAGCGCGCCAACACTTCCATGTTGCCGGTATCCGGCGCCGAGCAGTTGAACGCCTCGGGTGCAATATGCGAGCGCCCCATGATTTCGCACAGCGGCGCGTACTCGAGGTTGGTCAGCCCGGCGCCGTGCTCGGAGTGCGGAAGAAACAAATTCCAGAGATTCTCGGATCGCGCCCTGTTCTTCAGGTCCTCGACGACTTTGGTCACTTTCCAAGGATTGCCCGCGCGCCGGTTTTCTTCGAGCTCTTGGTGATAGAGCGGCTCGGCGGGATAAACGTGGTTATCCATGAACTGGCTGACCCGCTCCTGCAGATCGCGAACTTTGTCACTGTGCGAAAAATCCATGGGAATCCTTTGATTTATTTCAAACGTCGAAAGATTGCTGCACGAGCTTCCAGCCCAGCTCGGCGAGGGGTCGGGTTCTGCGGCCCGCTTGCAGCGCCGTGTCGCTCGAGGCGTTGCCCTGCAGTGCGCGCGCCAGCACACCTTGCAGAATGGCGGCCATCCGAAACATGCAGAAAGCCGAGTAGTAGGCCCAATCCTTGGGCGCCACCGGAGCGATGCCGCGCAAGCTGCAGTATTCGGCCACGCATTCTGCTTCGGAAGGAATCAGGTAGGTTTTCGGATCCACGCCGCCGAGGCCGCGAAACTCCGCCACCGGGAGGTGATAGCGCATGCAGTAGTAGGCCAGATCGACCAAAGGGTGACCGAGCGTCGACAGTTCCCAATCGAGAACCGCCAATATTCGCGGCTCGGTGGGATGAAAAATCGTGTTATCGAGGCGGAAATCGCCGTGCACGATGGAAGTCTGTTCGTCGGCGGGTATGTGCTCCGGCAGCCATTCGATCAAGCGTTCGATCCCCTCGATCTTTTCAGTTTCCGACGCTCGATATTGTTGTGTCCAGCGTGCGACCTGACGCTCGACATAGCGGCTCGGTTTGCCGAAGTCGCTCAAGCCCACCGCGGCATAATCGACCGAATGCAATGCGGCCAGCACGCGCACCATTTCGCGATAAACATCGCGGCGCCCCGGCGCCGCCACTTCCGGCAGCAATGCGTCCCAAAAAATGCGGCCTTCGACGTAGTCCATGACGTAGAACGCGCTGCCGATCACCTCACTGTCTTCGCACAAGGCGTGAACATGCGCCACCGGTACGCCGGTACCTTCCAGCGCTGCGAGCACGCGAAACTCGCGGTCGACGGCGTGCGCCGATGGCAGGAGCTTGCCCGGCGGCTTGCGCCGCAGCACATAGCGGCGTGTCGGCGACTGCACCAAAAACGTCGGGTTGGACTGACCGCCGGCGAACTGCTGCACGTCGATGGGACCGGAAAACCCAGCGATGTGAATTTGCATCCACGCAGCGAGCCGCGCCGTGTCGACGCTGTGCCGCGTCGGGGTCTGCCGCAGGCCCGCCGCTGGGATGTTCGTCGTCATGTACTAGAGGCGCCGCCATCCACGGCGATGTACTGCCCCGTGACGTGCCGCGAGGCCTCTGAGGCCAAATAGACCGCCGCGCCCTGCAGATCCGTGTCGCCGCCGATTCGCCCCAGCGGCGTTCTTGCAATCACATCGGCCATCATGGAATCCAATAGTCCGCTGGCCATTTTCGACGGGAAAAAGCCCGGGCAGATCGCATTGACGCGAATGTTGTACTGGCCCCATTCGCCCGCGAGCGCGCGCGTCAGATGCAACGCCGCCGCTTTCGAGGAATAGTAGGCTACCGCCTTCATTTGCATACCCGCGCGCAGTGCGGCAGTGGATGCAATGACAATGATGTTGCCCGAGCGCTGCGGAATGAAGCAGCGATTCGCCACCGCCTGGCTCAACGCGAACACGCTCGACGCATTCAGCGTCATGACCTTGTTCCAGGCTTCCAGAGGATGCTCCTCCGCCTTGGCGCCCCAAGTCGCGCCGGCATTATTCACCAGGATGTTGATGCCGCCGTAGTGCTTGACCACTGCATCGACCAGCACCGGCACCTGATCCGGCTTTGACAGATCATTGGTGACCGTGAAAGCGTCAATCCCATGCTTCTTTAAATCCGCCTTCGCTTCTTCAAGCTCAGCCGCTTTACGCGCGCTGATGGCAATCTTCGCGCCCATTTCGCCCAGGCCTTTCGCGATTTGCAGTCCCAAGCCGCGCGAGCCGCCGGTGACCAGCGCCACCTTGCCGCCCAGCTCGAATAAGTCGCGCAAACCCATTAGACGACCTCGAACAAGCCTGCCGCCCCCTGGCCGCCGCCGATGCACATGGTGACCACCACGAGCTTGGCGCCGCGGCGCTTGCCTTCGATCAGCGCGTGGCCGGTCAGCCGCGCACCGCTGACGCCGTAGGGATGACCCACGGCGATGGCGCCGCCATTGACGTTCAAGCGCTCGTCGGGAATGCCCAGCTTGTCGCGGCAGTAGAGAACCTGGCAGGCAAACGCTTCATTCAGTTCCCACAAATCGATGTCGCTGATCTTGACGCCGGCGCGCTTGAGCAGTCGCGGCACCGCATAGATCGGGCCGATGCCCATTTCATCGGGCTCGCACCCGGCCACCGCGAAGCCGCGGAAAATGCCCAGAGGCTTGATGCCGCGCTTCTCAGCAAGCTTGGCGTCCATCACCACGCAGGCGCTGCTGCCGTCGGAGAATTGACTGGCGTTGCCGGCCGTGATCACACCGCCCGGCATGGCGGAACGGATCTTCGAGACACCCTCGAGCGTGGTATCCGGACGGATGCCCTCGTCGCTGGAAATGGTGACCTCGCGAGTCGAGATGGCGCCGGTATTCTTGTCGATCACGCCCATGGTCGTGGTCATCGGGGCAATCTCGTCCTTGAACTTGCCGGCAGCTTGGCCGGCGGCGGCGCGCAGCTGGCTGCGAACGCCGTATTCGTCCTGAGCTTCCTTGGAGATGTTGTAGCGCTTCGCCACTGTTTCGGCCGTTTGCAGCATGCTCCAATACAGTGTCGGCTTATGCTCATCGATCCATGGATCTCTGCGCATGTGCGTGTTGGCTTCATTCTGCACGCAGGAAATGCTTTCAAGGCCGCCGGCGACAATGACCTCAGCGCCCTCCGTCATGACTCGCTGCGCCGCCAACGCGATCGACTGCAATCCTGAACTACAGAAGCGATTGATGCTCAGGCCCGCGGTGGTGATCGGCAATCCGGCCCGCAGCGCAATTTGCCGCGCAATGTTGCCGCCCGTGGTCCCCTCGCCGAAAGTTGACCCCATGATCACGTCCTCGACCTCTGCCGGGTCGATGCCGGCGCGCGCCACCGCGTGCTGAACGGAGTGCGCGCCCAGGGTGGCGCCATAGGTCATGTTGAATGCGCCCTTCCAGCTCTTGCCGAGCCCGGTGCGTGCGGTGGATACGATGACGGCTTCGGTCACTTGTCTGATCCTTTATGTGCGCTGAATGTCTTACCATCCTGGGCGAGGCGCGCCAGCAGCGGCGCCGGAGTCCAGAATGCCTTGTCGGCCGCTTGCGCGGCAATGTGCCGCAACCCGCGTGCCACTTCGCTCAATCCAACCTGATCGGCGTAGAACATCGGGCCTCCTCGCCAGGCGGGAAAGCCGTAGCCGTTGAGATAGACGATATCGATATCGGAGCTTCGCTGCGCGATACCATCCTCGACGATGCGCGCTCCTTCGTTGATCAGCGCATAGATGCAGCGCTCGACGATTTCTTCGTTGGAGACCTTGCGCGGCGTGATGCCCTTTTGCTTGCGATACTTCTCGATGATGGCGGTGACGGTGGGATCCGGGATGGCGTTTCGCGAACCGGCTTCATAGCGATACCACCCGGCGCCGGTTTTCTGCCCGAATCTGCCGGCTTCGCACAAATCGTCCGCAACATTCGAAAGATCCCGGTCCGGAAATTCAGCAGCGCGGCGCTTGCGCGCGGCCCAACCAATATCCAAACCCGCCAAGTCGCTCATGCGGAACGGCCCCATCGCCATGCCGAAATCTTCGAGCGCCTTGTCCACCTGGGCCGGCAGTGCGCCTGCCATGATGAGATCGTGGGCGGCGGCGCCGTATCGAGCCACCATGCGATTGCCGATGAATCCGTCGCAGACGCCGGAGATGACGGCGACCTTGCCGATTTTTTTGGCCAACTGCATGGCCGTGGCCAAAACGTCCTTCGCCGTCTTGGCGCCGCGGACGATTTCCAGCAGACGCATGACATTCGCCGGGCTGAAAAAATGCAGCCCGATGACATCCTGAGGACGCTTGGTGAACCTGGCGATCTCATCGAGATTCAAGGCGGACGTGTTGGAGGCCAGGATGGCGCCCTGCTGAACGGCTTGGTCCAGCTTCTCAAACACCTGCTTCTTGACTTCCATGCTCTCGAACACCGCTTCGATGATCAAATCGCAATCCGCCAGCTGCGCGTAGTCCAGCGTCGGCGTCACCAGGGCCATGCGCTGATCGAGAGCGGCTTCAGTCAAGGTTCCCTTCTTGAGCGCGCCGCCGTAGTTGCGGCGCATGGTCGCGAGGCCCTTATCAAGTGCTTCCTGCTTCATCTCCAGGAGGACAACTGGGATTGCCGCATTGATGAGGCTCATGCTGATGCCGCCGCCCATCGTGCCCGCGCCGATCACGCCGACTTTGCGAATCGGCCGCACCGGCGTGTCGGCCGGCACGTCGAGGATGTGCGAGGCTGCGCGCTCAGCTTGGAATAAGTGGCGCAGTGCCGCGGATTCCGGCGACAACATCAGGGTCGCGAAAAGTTCGCGCTCACGTTTTATGCCCGCATCGAAGGGTCTGTCAAAAGCGCCTGCGACCGCTTCCACGCACGCCAGCGGCGCGGGATAGCGGCCGCCCAGCGCCTTGGCGCTGTTGCGCGCGAACTGGAAAAAGGCCTCATGGTTCGGCATGTTGACCTTCAAATCACGCACGCGTTTCACACCCAATTTCTCGGTGATCACGCGGCGCGCAAACGCCGCGGCGGCTTCCGGCAAATCACCTTCGGCGAAGGCATCGAACAAGGGTGTGCCGCGAAGCTTTTCGGACGGTACGGTCGCCCCCGAAACGATCATGTTCAGTGCTGCCTCTGCGCCGATCAGCCGGGGCAAGCGCTGTGTGCCGCCCGCACCCGGCAAGAGACCCAGCTTCACCTCAGGTAAAGCGATCTTAGCGCCCGGTGCAGCGACTCGGTAATGACAACCCAGTGCGAGTTCCAAGCCTCCACCCATGCACACGCCGCCGATCGCTGCGATCACCGGTTTGGCGCTGCCTTCGACGGTGCTGATAACCGTCATCAAGTGCGGCTGAGTCGACGCCTTGGGAGTGCCGAATTCGCGAATATCCGCGCCTCCCGAAAAACCGGCGCCTGAGCCGATCAAAACAATGGCCTCGACAGCGGCATCGGCATTGGCGCGTTCGATAGCGTCGACAATGGCCTGCCGCAATTCGAGGCCCAAACTATTCACCGGCGGATTGTCGAATTTTATGACGGCGATGCCGTTCTTGACCTCGAAGCCAGCCTTACTCGTACTCATTCTTTATTCCACTCTGCAGAACTAGGTTCCGTCGTTTTGGCCGGCTAATGTAACAGCGCGCAGTGCCCTTTGAGAAGTTAAAGGACACCGTCAAAAACACGACGAACTGCAGAAGACGCGGCTCTTATTATGTCCGGCGGCCGCTTCTGATTTACACAGCGGCGCGCTTGTATAGCGCGGTCAGTTCACCCCACGCACGTTCCGCTCCGGCTTCGTTGTATAGCGGCTTGCCATCCGGGCCCATGGGCATGTCCTTGACGCACCAGCCGTGCTGGCAGCCATCATAGACCTCTTGCTTCTCCGGCAAATTAACCGCTTTGAAGGCTTCGGCCAGCTTGGTCTTCGCATCCGGCTGGCGCTGGTCATCATTCATCGCAATGGCGATGTAAAACTGCGCCTTCATCTGCGGTACTTTGAGATGCGGGCTGTCGGGCTTGTCAGTGACCAACCCTCCGCCGTGGAAGGAAGCCCCGGCGCCTATTCGGGACGGATTTGCAGCAGCCGCCTGCATGGTCATCGGGCCGCCCATGCAATAGCCGAACACGCCCATCCTGGCTTTCTTGTGGACCATTGCCTGTGAGTCGAGGAATTTTACATAGGCGGTCGAATCCGACATGACCGCACGATCGGTCAAGGGATCGCGCACCTTGGCGATCTTGGCACGGTCATCCGCACTGCTGAAGTCGAGCGTTCCCGGCAACCCGGGTGCCTTGGTAGTACGGTAGTAGGGATTTGGCACCAGCACGGTGTAGCCGTCCGCCGCCAAGCGCTTCGCCATGTCACGCATGGTCGGCCGAAGGCCGAATATATCGACGAATAGAATGACGCCCGGCCACGGACCCTTCCCTTTGGGATGAATCAATGCAGCATCGCAACTGCCGTCGGCAGTCGTTACCACGACGTCTGTGTCCACCATGTCGGCAGCCGCGGCAGCGGAAGCGCCGGCGGCTGCGCTGACGCCGGCCGCCAGCGACAGCGCCGTAAACTCTCGGCGAGAAATCTTGTTGGAGTCGTCGGTCATTTGAGTACCCTCAAGAGCGAAAATTTGTTGTGAAGTGCGGGATCAGTATAGGCACAACACTGGCGGCTTGAAACACGCGGCGGCGCCGCGCGGCGGTCACGGTTCGCGGCTGCTTTGTTGCCACTGATAAACCATGCGGCGATACTGCGCAGCATGAACATATTAAAAGACAAGTCCGCGATCGTGACCGGCGCGGCAAGCGGCATCGGTCGGGCCAGCGCCATGTTGTTCGCCGCTGAAGGGGCCGCGGTGGTGGCGCTGGATCGCGCGGCGGAAGTCGAGTCCACGGCGGCGGCGATTCGCTCGGCCGGAGGCCGCGCCATCGCCTTGGTCAGGGATTCCTCCGCGGAGGAGGATGTTGCCGGCGCGGTGGCCACAGCGCTCAAAGAATTCGGCGGCCTCGATGTGTGCTATGCGAATGCCGGCATCAGCGGCGGCCTCGTGCCTTTCTTTGAGGAAACCACCGAACGCTGGACGGAAGTACTCAAGATCAATTTGATCGGCACGTTTCTCTTGGCCAAGTATGCTGCGATGGAGATGGTCAAGCAAAAGCGCGGTTCGATCATCTGCACGGCGTCGGTTGCGGGCCTGCGCTCCGGCGCCGGCGGCGTTCCCTATAGCGCCAGCAAAGCCGGCGTCATCAGCATGGTGCAAACGATCGCAAACCAGTTGACCGGCACCGGCGTTCGCATCAACGCCATCTGCCCGGGCCTGATTGAAACCGGCATGACGCGCCCGATATTCGAACGCGCACGCGAGCGCGGCACTGCAGCTAAAATCGGGCAGCTGAATCCTCTGCAGCGCTACGGCATGCCGCAAGAAATCGCGCAGACCGCCTTGTTTTTAGCGTCCGATGCGGCCTCCTACGTCAACGGTCAAGCCATTGCCGTGGACGGTGGCCTGTCCTCCTCGCACCCGATCGTCGCCGCACGGCATTGACGCGCAAAAAAATGCCGCGACCCATTTTTTTGGGCGCGGCATTTTTTTGAATCGCTTGATGATTTACTGTTTCTTGGTTCCGTTCGCCGCGGGAGTTGCTGCGGCAGTCTTGTTGGCAGCGGCTGCCTTGGCTTTCTCCGCCGCCGCGGCCTCGTCAGCGCGGGCACCGGAAAGAATGCCTTCAAGCGCGTAGTTGCCTTCATGGCAGGCGTATTCGAAGATCCGGCCCTTCGACGAACTGAACTCGTATTCGCCGCTCCACGGTCTGTCCCACACCGTCGGATCCTCGGCCTTGAACTGGTACAGGATGCGATGCGGGCCGACGCGGGTAAAGCGCTCGGTGACCTTCAATTCTTTCCAAGCACTGCGAAGCGCGGTCGCCTCCGGGAAGTTGGTGGTTTCAACCACCAAGGTCGGCCCTTCGTACCAGCCGATGGAGTCGCCCATCCAGGGCCGCGCGCCGTCGGTGCGATGCTTGGCGCCGATGTGGATGATGCGCACGTCGTGAACCATTTCAACAACAATGGCCACCGTATCCTTGCTCTGCGCAATCTCGTAGTTATTGTTGTAGAGCAACGGCAGCATGACCGGGCCGGCGCTGTAGCCGAACGAGGTTAGGCAGCGTTCAGCAAGCGTCTGGTTCTCCGGATTCTCGCCGTAGTGCGCGCGCACATACATGCTTGTCTGGACGACGCCGGGCTTGTAAGGCGGCAAGTGCCCGTCCGCAGGATCGGTAATAAACGAGGTGCGCGGCTCGCCGTTGACACGCATGACCGTTGAACCGGGATCGATCCACGCCGAGTTGTAGCCGCAGCCCGCACCGCTGAATCCGCGGCCGCAGTCGTGCGGCAGATCGGTGGTCTTGACCTTCGGGTCGGTGGGTTTGTTGCCGTCAGCCATGAGCTTTGCATCATCGCCTTCGACCTTCTTGACCTCTTCGCCGGTCATCGCCCTGCGGTTGCCGTACTCTTTCGGCCGTTCGAGCACCGTTAGCGACGCGTTGGTCCACGTGCCTTCGAGATCCGGCTGACCATGGGCGTTCAACGGCGCTTTGTAGGCACCCGCTGCCGGCGAGGCAGCAGCCGCGAGTGCGGCGGAGACGGCCAACGCTGACATTGCCGCGCCGGCCAGGAGGGCAGTAAATTTCTTCGTGCTCACTTGAGGGGCTCCTTACGCAAGTCGCCATACATGAGTTCTTCGACGAACTCGACACATTTGAACTGCTGCAATCGAGCATCGTCGCCGAGACGGCGATAGATGAGCATGCTCATCTTCCACGGCCTGGTGAACGTGCCCGGGTCCGTTATCTCAGCTTCGTAGTGAATCGTGTTCTCGTTCATCAGGGTCCAGCGCTCGACCACTTTCATATCTCCCGAATGAAAGTTGCCCGCGCGGTCGAACCAAGTACTGTCGTTTTGTCCGGTGACCGTAACCACCAGAGTATCGCCTTCCCATTTCCCAACCGATTGGCCCATCCAGCTATCGATCGGCGCCGGACCCGGGTCGTTGAAAAGAATGTCGCGCACCGCGCCGTCGTACTCGTAGGAGAACAGCATTGTCTTTGCGGACTGTACGATCTGGAACGGCATGGACATGTAGTTGGCGCGCGGCACGCCGGGCAGGTTGCACCTCACCTCCGGATCGCGGTCCAAATAGTGCTTTTGATTGTCCTGCTTTTTGGCAAGCGCTTCGGGCGTGTAAGGAATCTTTCCGCCTTCAACCACGCCCATGCCGGCGGGCACCGAGCCCACAGCGCCAAGAGCAACGATCGCCTTGGCGGGCACAGGAACCACCGGACCTGCACGCAACTCCAGTGCGGCATTGGCCAGGTGCGGTTCGATATCCCAATTGGCCGTGTTCATCACCGACCAGACACCGCTGAAATTGGGGTGTCCGGCAACGCGGTCAATTGCACCGCCGGCCGGTGTCTTGCGAGGCGATGCACCGGGCGCCGCAGCGGGCGCCGCATAGCTCTGGGTCAGTGCCGCCACCGATCCCGTCAAGGTCACCAGAGCCAATACTTTGATCTTCTTATTCAGAACTTCCCCCTGGGTCAAAGACATTAGATGTTCGCTGCGGGCTTTTATTTCTCGTTCGGATCCGCGCCATCTTTCGGCGCACCCGTGCCGCTCGAGCCCATGAATACTTTGCGACCATCCAAGAACGTGACGTCGCGGCCGTTCGCTTTGCAGGCGGGACGGCAGCGCGCATCCTTCGCCCGGTAGCCGCGGACAATGATTTCTTCGCCCGCCTTCAGCGAGTCGCGCGTGAGCCCCTCGCGCAGCAGCGTATTCGGCGTGCCTGCTTCAATCATCCATTCTTGAGGTACGCCGTTGCTGACAACGTCCATATGCACCCAGGTATGCGGATTGATCCACTCGACCTTGGTGACTTTGCCCTGGAGCATGATCGGCTGGTTGCCGTCGAACTCAGCCTGAAACGCGTGATGCGCCAATGCAGGTGCGCCGATGGCGGCCATTGCGATCAACACAACGGCAAGACCCGCCGCCTTATCAGTGCGAAAATTCATTTGAGATTTCCTCCAGCCGGCAACATATCGAAGTAGACCCTGTACATAATCAAAATCTTGCTTTCGACGCCGAGCATTGCTGGACGGCGTGAAACGGGCCCGTATAATCGACGCCTATAATCGCTTTAGATCGCTGTTTTGGCAATACAATTTCCGTTGCGTCCTTAAGATTGTTCGAGTAATCAAAGGGTAGCCGGGACTGAAATATAGCAAGCGGGGAATCAATGCTCGAGGGACTGGTCACCAAATTGGCGGATACGCCCTGGAGCATCGGACTGCACGAATCGCTGTACATGTACGCGATTACGGAATCCGCGCACGTTATGTCCATCATGTTGTTTGTCGGCACCATCGCCATGGTGGACCTTCGCTTGTTAGGTATTTCCTATACTAATGTTCCGGTGTCGCAGATGCTCTCGAAGATGCTGCCCTGGACCGTGGCGGGCTTCGTGCTGCTGGTGATCACCGGCGCGATGTTGTTTCTGGCCATCCCGATCCGCACTTATCACAGCCTTTGGTTCAGACTGAAGTGCCTCATGATTCTCATCGCGGCCGTCAACATCGCCATTTTTACCTTCAAAGTGGAACGCGACAAAGCGGCGTGGGATTTGGGCCCGGTGCCGCGAAAGTCGAAGATCTGTGCCGTCATTTCCTTGGGGGCCTGGGGCTGCGTCATCGTTTTCGGCCGGCTCATTGCCTACAACTGGTTCGACTGCGACAGCATCACCTCTCCGACCATGGCGGAGCTCACGGGCTGTCCGTTGGATCCGGGCTAAGCCATGACGCTGTATCACACCGCGCAAAACATCGAGGCCTCGGCGCTCGGCCAGGCCATTCGAGAATCCACGTGGTTGTTTCCCGCGATAGAGTCGGCTCATCTGCTGGCGCTGGCGCTGCTCGGGGGCTCCGTACTGATCATTTCCCTGGCGGTATTGGGGATAGGCTTGAAGACTCCGCCGGCTGAAATTTACAAGAGCGCGCATCGCTATATGAATGGCGCGGTCATCGCGCTGCTGATCACGGGCATATTGCTGGGAATTTCCGAGCCGGTGAAGCTCTACGGGCGGCAAGCCTTCTGGGTGAAAATGATTTCGCTGGCCGCTGCGCTGCTGCTCACCTATCTGGCTTTCAATCCTCTGGTCAAGCGCGGCGCTTCAGGCGCCGGCATCCGCAGCGTGACGGCATTGACGTTGGCGGCGTGGCTGATGGTCGCCATGGCCGGGCGCTGGATTGGATTTTCCTAAATAGAATTCGGATTTCCCCGGGGAGTTGGTTTCCATGAGCAATAGTCGGACCTTGATCGGCGCGTGCGCCGTGACATTCGTGCTGGGCGTGGGAGCACTTACGGCCCAGGAGACCGCAACTCAACCAGCGAATGGCGAGTCCGTATTCAACACTCGCTGCAAGAGTTGCCACGAGCCGGCGATGGAACGGGCGCCCACCCGGGCGGAACTGGCCTTTCGCACCCCCGCAGACATCGTCACCGCATTGACGACAGGCGTGATGGCTCCCATGGCGAAAGGCTTGTCGCGGCCGGAAATCGAAGCGGTCGCGCTGTTCCTGGCGCCCGGCCAACAATTGGGTGCGGCGGGCGCCGATAAAATGTGCGCGGCCAACGGGCCCATCCAAGCCGGCGCCTCGGATTGGCCCGCCTTGGGACCCGATGAAAATTCCACTCGCTTTCAGCCCAATCCTGGGATTCGCGCGGCCGACGTGCCTCGCTTAAAAGTGAAGTGGGCTTTTTCCATGCCGGGCGGCGGTCAACCCATCGTGGTCGGCGATTGGCTATTCATTACCAACCGCGGCGGCAAGTTCTATGCCTTGGATGCCAAGTCCGGTTGTGTGCATTGGGCCATCGAGGATGCCTCCTCACGAACGACACCCATGATCATCCGCTCGTCGATTTCGCCCAGCGGCTGGGCAACCTTTGTCGGCGTCGGCAAGCGCGTGGTGCGCGCGTTCGATGCGCAAACCGGCAAGGAAATATGGCACAGCGAATCGCTGGAGGATCACATGGCTTCGAACATCACCGGCACGCCGGTGGTGTCGGGAGACCAGATATTCGTGCCGCTCTCCTCCGGCGAGGAAGTCGCTGCCATGCAACCGAATTATTCCTGCTGCACGTTTCGAGGAAGTCTGGCCGCATTGGATCTTAAGACCGGCCGCAAGCAGTGGCAGACTTCCATGATCACGGAGCCGTTGGCGCCCACTCGCAAGAATGCCAACGGCGTACTGATGCAAGGCCCTGCAGGCGCGCCCGTCTGGGCATCGCCGACGGTCGATGCGAAGCGCGGCCTGGTTTATGTGGTCACGGGGGACAGCTACACGGACGCAGCCACCGAGGGCGCCGATGCCATCGTCGCCTTGGAAATGCAGACCGGCAAGGTGCGCTGGAAAAACCAGGTTACCACTCACGACAATTTCATCGTGGGCTGCAGCGGTCCTGTAAAGGTGGCCAACTGTCCAACGCCGACGGGTCCTGACTTCGACTTTGGCGCCACGCCCATTTTATTCAAGCACGGCGCCAAGCAAATCCTCCTGGCCGGCCAGAAGTCCGGCATCGTCTACGGCGTCGATCCCGACAGCGGGCGCACGCTTTGGAAAACCGCGGTCGGCGCGGGCTCGCCGCTCGGCGGCGTGGAATGGGGCATCGGCGCGGACGGCCGCTACGTCTTCGTTCCGAATTCCGACATCGGCCAGGTCTTCAACGAGATCGCCGCGGCGGCGGGCGCACCGCCCTCTGCCGAGTACAAAATGCCCGGCAAGCCGGGCTTAAATGCACTTGACCCCTTCAGCGGCAAGATCATCTGGAGCACTCCGGCACCAATCGCCCCTTGCCATTATGCGGGCGACCGATCCAAGGATTACGCCAAGGGCGCATGCGTGCGCGCGCAATCCGCTGCACCGGCCGTCATGCCGGGCCTTGTGTTCTCGGGGACCTTGGATGGATGGCTGCGAGCCTACGATGCATCCAACGGGAAGATCGTGTGGGAATTCAGCACCACCGCCCAGACCTATAGCACCGTCAACGGCAACCAGGCGCAGCCCGGCGGCGGGATAGACGGGATGGGACCGACCGTCGCCGGCGGCATGCTATACACCATGTCCGGATTCAACGGTGCAGCGCGGACCGGCAGCAACGGCATCAACGTTCTGCTGGCGTTCTCGGTCGACGGGAAGTAGGCAGCGCGGCTCTCGCCGCGCAATGAATTACTCGAGGCAGACCACCAGTTTGGCGGAATGCGTGCGCCAGTTGATGGGAATCACGAAGGATCGCGGGTGCGGCGTCGTCACCTTCTCCAAGTCGTGCGCGATGACGATCGGCACGGATATGACGAAATTCTTGCCGAAGTCCCGGCGCGCGTTTCCGGAAATGGTGTTGGCCACTTCGCCGACAAGATCCTTGATATTTTCGTCGCTGGTGTCGGTTTCCTGCATGCGCATCAGCAATACCGTCAGCATGCCGCGCGGCGCCGTGAAATAAACGATGCCCTTGCGCGCGCCGGTGATGCCGATGACTCCCGTGTATTCATAGGCGCCTGGCTTGCCGTCGGTGACCAGGTAGGGTGAACCGACAGTCGCCGACTGTTGCGCAGAGGTTTCGAAATAGCTGGTCGTTCCCTCGATGAATGTGCGGATTTCTGCTTCTTTGAACATCTCAAGCCTCCGACAGCAGCTCTGCCAACGCATCGTTGAGCTGACGATCGGTAAACGGCTTGCACAGAAATCCGTTCGCTCCTTTTTCGATCGCTTCCACCGCTGTCGCCTTGTCGGCAAGCGCCGAAACGACCAAAATCAATACGTTGGAATTGATCGCAATCAGTTCCTCGACGCATTCTATGCCGTCCATTTCCGGCATGGTCAAATCCATGGTGACGACGTCAGGCTGCGTGCGGCGGAACATTTCGACGGCGGCACGGCCGTTGCTGGCGGCGCCGACGACCTCCAAGCGGGCGATTTGCTGAGAGCGTTCGATGCGCCTCCGAATGATGTTGGAATCATCGACGATCATGAGCTTCAGGGAACCCTTCGGACCAACCGCATTGCCCATTACGCCGCTTCCGTATTACCCGCGCGCTTAGCCGGCGGGAGGCTCAATGTAAGTCGCGTAAATTTCCCGGGCACCGTGGCCACGGAAACTTTCCCGCCGATCTGCTGCATGAGTCCGGCCATCAAATTCATGCCCACGCCGCGCCCTGCATCCTTGGTGGCATTTTCGACGGTGGAGAATCCCGATTGGAAAAGCAGGGAAAATACCTGTTTGGCATCCAGGGCCGCCGCCTTTTCAGGCGTAATGAACCCTTTTTTCAGCGCAGCGTGCTTGATCTTTTCGGTCGACAAGCCTTGCCCGTCATCTTCGGCGATGAGCTTGTAGCCGGCGTCGCCGAGTTCCTGGAATATCAGCTTGAGCTGGCCCTGCGTGGGCTTTCCGGCGCCAAGCCGGTCGCTCGCCGACTCAATGCCGTGCACGATCGAGTTTCGCACCGCCTGGACCGCGATGTCTTTGACAATGCGCCGGTACTCATCGGGTACGGTATCGAACCCCATACATTGCAACGCCGCCTCTTTGTTGTTTTCACTGGCCACTCGCGTCGTCAGCTGCTGCAGCATCGAGGTCACGCTGCCTTCTGACTTGGCAATGACATCCGCGCCGCCATGCTCGATGACCGCTGTATCGGTGTGAGATTCGGGCTCGTCGCCCGTGGTCGCCGCCACGTGCAGGCGCGCCAGGCGCGACACCAAGTCGCCCACCGATTGCAAGTGCGTCAACAGGTCGTCCAGCTTGATGACCAGCGGAAGAAAGTCGTTGCCGGAAAGGTCCGATTTCTCGCGCAGGTTCTTCAAGTCATCCTCGAAGGAATGCGCACGGCTTTCGATGGAGGACAACCCCAGCGCCGCGGCCTCGCCCTTGACAGAGTGCACTTGCCGGAAAAGGGTATCCAGCTTCTTGCGGAACGCGCTTTCCTCGCGAGCCGGCTCACGCAGCACCGCATTGATCATTTTCATGGCGGCGTTGGAGTCGTTCAAGAATGAGGCGAGCTGCGCCGGATCGACATGCAAGATTCCAAGCAAGGTATCGACCTGCGCCTGCGCCTGCGTTTGAGAGGACTGCAGTTCACGGGCAAGATCCACCCGCGCGCTGACATCCGATACCGACACCAGTACGTGGGTGATTTTCCCGTCAACGCGCACGCGATGAAATTCAAACTGCAGGTAGCGTGTGGAGACCTTGCCCTGTCCGGAGTCAAAGTTGACTTCAACCTCGCCGAGAGGGTTGATCGTTTTTACCAGGTTCTCTTTGGTGCGCTCCGACCACAGCACGCCGACGAACTTCAATGCGGTCGACAGCGTCTTTTCAGAGACTATGTTTTGCAGCAATTTCTCGAACGGCAGCCCGGCGAAGTCGCTGCGCTGAAACAATGACTCGAGCGCGCTCGAGTACGACGCGCCGATCACGAGATTCTCGTCGAGCAGGAACAAGCCGTCCTTGACGGTGCGCAGGATATCGGCTGTCTGCTGACGCGCCTCGCGCAGCGATGCATCCTGGCGCTTGCGCGCGAGCAGCAAAGTCGTCACCAGCGCCGCCAGCACGATCGCGATGAAAAGGCCGGTCAGCATGACGAGCCGCAACTGCGTGGCGGATCGCGCGTTGCCCGCCTGCAAGTCGGCGGCGATCGCAGTCAGCTCGCCGTCGAGCAGCGGCAAGACGCGCTTGCCGGCGCGGATGGAAGCGGCGATATCCCGTTCCAATTGCTTGCCGCTCTCATTGAGCGCGGTGCCGGTTGATTCGTTGTCCTGGTAGGGTACACCTTTGAACCTCAAAATCGGTTCCAGCGATTCCTGTTCTTTGGCCCACAGTTCGCGCAGGGCCGGCGCATGTTTGCCCGCCATCGGTTCGCCCTTGGCGGAATCGCCCGACAGCGCGAACCAACCGGCAGCCCGCGGGGCGTTCATTTCATGCAGCCCGGTGTCGAGCTTGGCAGCCGCATCCCGCAGCTGGTCCAGAGACTCTTGGATATAGCCATGAGTGGTCAATCGGTCGTGCATCGAATCGAGCGAGGCGCGGATGAGCGCTGGATTGCGCTGTTGTTGTCCGACGAATTTCAGCGCCACGGTGCTGTCGGCCAACTCACTGGCGAGTTCCAGGCCTGGTATCAGAACGATTGCAACAAAGCTGAACGCAAGAATGACAACCAGCACGACGAGGCCGCCGCCGGACAGACGGGGAACTAAAGCTCTGGCAAAACGAAGGTTCATGAATCAAGCGCTCCGCTGTGGTTTGCTGGGTTTGCGAGTCATCAATTCCGCACGCAAGGCGTCCAAGGCATCGAGAAAGTCGGCGGCCGAGGCATACCGGTCTTTCGGATCTTTTGCGAGCAAGCGATCGATGAGCGGCTGGTAGAGCGCCAAGTGCGCGGGCAACCGCGGCACGGTGGCAGAGCGATGTGCCGCCAGGATGTCCGCAAGAGTTTTTCCCATGAATGGCAACGTGCCGGAGAGCATTTCGTAGAGCACCACACCGAGGCTGTAGAGATCGCCTCGCGCGTCGGGATCACGATCATCGATCTGCTCCGGGCAGACGTAGTACGGCGTGCCCGTGCAATCGCCGGATTTCGTCAGGTCGCTCGGCATGAACTGTGTTCTGGCAGAGCCGAAGTCGATCAGAACCAGGCGATTTTCGTTCGTCAGCATGAGATTGGACGGTTTCAGATCGCGATGCACCACGCGCGCGGCGTGAACGATTTGCAGCGCTTCGCCGATCTGATGCGCATAGTTGACGGCGTCCGCTTCGCTCACCGGATGTTTTAGGCGCTCGCGCAAGCTGCCGCAGGGAAAGTATTCCAGCGCGAGATACAAATAGTCATCGGTCGTGCCGAAATCAAGGACATTGGCGATGGAGCGGTGATTCAACTTCGAGAGAATCTCGCACTCCTTGGTGAAGCGCTCGCGATCGGCGTCCGATACGACGTGCTCTCCGGTGATTGCCTCGACCTTCAAGGCGACTGGCTGCGGGAACTCATCATTGCGCGCCAGATAGACGCTGGCCGCCGTGGACTGCGCAATCTTTTTCATCATGGTATAGCCGGCCACTTCCGGCTGGCGCCATCGATCTGCCGCCGCATTCGTTGCGCCGGCAGCCGCTGCAGAGCGATCGAGCAACGGCTGCAGTGCGCCGCAAAGTTCGCCGACAATCACGGAGTGAATGGGCCAGTAGTCGCTTGCCCCGAGTTTCATGGCGCGTGCCGCGCTGCGCTCGTTGCCGCCGCGCGCAAACACGAAAATGGGCAGATTCGGCGCCTGCTCATGCAGGCGCTGCAAAGAGGCCAGCGATCCCGCCGCCGCATCCGGCGGGCTGAACTCGACGATGAACATTACAGCCACATAGGCGCGAAGACGCTCGATCGATATGGCATCGAAGCCTGCACGCGTAACCGTGTCGGCATCAATTTTCGGCATCGCGCGACGCACCAGGCCCGCCAGCCGCAGTCTCAATTCCAACTCATCGTGAACAATGAGGCAAAGAACCGTTCCACGGCTGCGTTCGGCGGCGGCCGGCGGAACGAGTGCCGGGGTCATTGCGGTCGTCGACGGCGTCGATGCGGTTTGAGTGTTCATTGCGTTATCACGACTTCGGAACGCGGTAGACGATGCGCACCTGTGTGGCGACTGCGATCGCCTTGCCGCCTTGCACCACCGGCTGGTAGCGCAAGTGGCTCACCGCTCTGCTGGCGGACGCCTCAAACACCCTGGGAGGCACCGCATTGAGAACCTTCACGTTCGTTACCGCGCCGTCGGGTCCCACGGTATAGCCGAGTTCCACCCATCCCTCGACAATGGTCTGCAGCGCCCGCACGGGATATTGGACATCGAGTTTGTTCAGGCGCGTCAAGGACGATTCCGGCATTTGCAGAACATCACTGCGGGCCGCCTTCTTTTGGCGAATTCGATCGTTCAGCGCGTCGAGATCCGACGAGGCCCCGAGGCCGCCCGCCAACAGCGCCAATGCCTCGGACTTCTCCGTGTCGCCGGCGTCAAGCGACACGCGCGCCCGCTCGAGAATCTGCGCCTGCACAGCGCCGCTGATCTGCGCCAGTCCACCGTTCTTGGGGTCGGCCGTGCGCAGTTGATTGACATAAAACAAGGCGCTGTCATTGTCGGGCTCGGTCAACTTGCCCTGGGCCAAGCGCGATTGCGCAAGCTCCAGGTACTGCGGCAGATCCGGTTTTTGCGCCGCCGGCTGGCTGTGGGCTGCGTTGAGTTCGCGCTGCAAGGTCGCAATCGTCGCTTGCGGCGCGCCCATGCCGTGCATTTCCGTCAGGATTCGATCAGCGTCATTGAAGTTTCGCTGCTGGACTGCGGTGTGCCCTAATTGCACCAGGCGCTTGAGCAAGTCCTGAGCTTGCCCCTGCAGCGCCGCGCCACCGGCGCCCGCTTGCTTTGCCTGATCCAGATAATAAACCGCACTATCGTTGTGCGGATCGATCACATGATCCTGTTGCATGCGCGCGTCGACGAGCTTGAGCAGCCGCGCAACTTCAAAGTCATCGCGTCGGCGGCGGACCTCATCGCGCAGCTGCGCGAGTTTTGCCGGCGGCAGAGCTTTGGCGCGCGCCGCCTCATCAATGAGCTGCGTCGCGCGGTCGAAATTCTGCGCATTCAGCGCCGCGAGAATCTGGGCCGGACCCAGTTCGGCACGCAGGCTTGCGATTTTTTCATCGAGGGCGGAGAGCCGTCTATCGCCGGCATCGATGCTTCGCGCCGTTTCCAGGAACTGCAATGCGGCATCGAACTTGCGGTCATCGAGTGCCGACTGCACTCGCGCAATGAGTATCTCAAAAAGACGCTGCAGGCCTTGCCGCGCCTCGCCGTTGTCGGAGTTGATGATCAACACTTCTCGATACAGGGAAAGCGCACTGCCGGCCGCCGGATCGATGAAATGCCGATCAAGCATGGCTTGCTGGGCTTTCTCGATGAGTGCATCCACTTTCTCATCGGCTTCAGCCGGTGACTTGACGGCAGCAGCAGCGGGCGCCGGCGCACTCTTGTTGGCCGCGGATACCGCCGCGGGCGCCGGCTTGACGTCGGTCGGCCCCTGGCGCGTAAGAATAAATGCAAGCCCGGCGGCAATCACCACGCCGCCGATCACGGCCGGCACCAGCCACGGTTTCTTCGGAGAATCGGATATCGCGGCCGGCGGCACCGCGCCGTCGCCGTCGCCCAACAGCGCCAATCTCGAATTCACTTCTTCGTGCGCGCTATCGAGGGCGCTGGTCAAGACACTGCCGACGATCGGCAGTCCCACATGGGCGACGATCTGCCGGTGTTGAATGGGAAGCGTCCACGCATCACCACTCGCTTCAGCGTCCAACGCGACGATGGCAAAGCGCGATGAGTGCAAATGCAGTCGCGACAGGATGGCGGCAGGGTCTGGGTGATTGCGCGCATCCCACAAGACGATGCTGGCTTGGCCGGATGGCGTGGAGCTGATCAGCTCGTCGACTGAATCGAGCTGCTTGAGAACCAGACCGCCATTCAAGTCTGCGCCGACTTGCGGCCACAAGGAGTCATCGGCGGTGACCAAAAGCACCGTGAGCTTTTGCTTTTTTACCGACTGGGGCGGCGGATGCTCCGCGGGCTGTGTCGGGGCAAGCTCATGTTTTCTCAGACTTTTCGGCATCGTTATAGTCCCATATCGCGATCGCCGTATAAGCGGCCTTGTTGCACTGCGATCACATTCGTGCACCACGGATGTGAGGTGTTTTGCTTAACGCAATAAGGTTCCGGCAAATGAAGGGTTTACGACATGCCCTAGGTCACATTTGGGTACGCCGGAGCAGCCTGAATGGCCGTCACGGTCAGGGCAAACTTGAAAGATGAGAACTACTTCGCAAAGGCGGCAAGCGGGCTGCGAGAACTCGCGGTGCCGGAGCGCAATGGACCGCCGATTCGGGAAAACGGGCTACTGGCGAGGCTATTTCATCGACTCGAGGAGGAGCGATCTCCCCCTTGGGAGTGCTGCGGCAGCGGCTACTGTTTCTTGCCGGTAAAAGTTCCCTCGCCCAATTGTCCGAGCGACACCTTGCCGCTCATCGTCTTACCATCGGTTGTCTTGCCTGAATACTTCACCGCGAGGGTTTGACCCTGTCCTTCGACTTTGTATTCAATCGTCACGTCATCGCCCTTGACCGTGCCGGTCACTTGCGCCTCACCCAGTTGACCTTTGTAGCTGCCGGAAAGTGCTTCGCCTTTCTGAACCAGGATAAATGTCGGTGAGCCGCTGCCCGCGCTGGTCTCGACCGCCATGATCCAAGTGCCCGTGACGTCTGCTGCGCTCGCCAATTGCGCGACCGAGAATGCGGCGATCGCCAGCAACGCACCCAAGCCTGTTCTTATTTTCATCGTCATTGCCATCCCCCGTGTATTTGCCGGATCGACGCATCATGCGCCCGCCATATTATTGGCGAGAACATGATACGCGATCGTCTTAGGCGTTCTACAGGGAATTCAAGAAGGCAACGAGCTGGAGTTTTTGTTCATCAGTCAGATTCATCGCGAATCGCTGATTGTAAAAATTCACCGCTTGCAACAGGGTGGCCGCGGCGCCGTTGTGGAAGTAAGGCGCCCGTGCCGCCAAGCCGCGCAGGATGGGGCCTTTCAGTCGATTCAAATCGCTGCACAAGCCTGTGATCATCCCCTTGCCCAAGTCAGTGGT
>Ga0193755_1000069_pt1 | contig 26191 bp, 28 predicted proteins | sample H1a2metaG_FD_144921 | JGI IMG/M metagenome (GOLD analysis project Ga0193755, IMG submission 144921) | Soil microbial communities from a riparian zone of the East river system, Colorado, United States - H1a2 | ecosystem: Environmental > Terrestrial > Soil > Riparian zone | place: USA: East River...
AATACGCCTGGATCACACCGTGGCGGCAGCCTGACGAGAAACCGTCCCCGCAGGCGGCAAACGTACCGACGATATCGGTGGACGTGCCGTACGCTTCGATCCCGAGGCCGTGCGCGAACTCGTGCGCGTGCTCGGCGACATCGGGGTCGGTCGCGGCCAGGGCATCGAGGGTCGCGACCGCGTCGGCGACGCCGTGCTTATTGAGACGCTCCGACAGGAGCTGCGAATAGCACGTGCGGCGCGCCTCGGCGACGAAACGCCGGCACGCGTCGCCCGGAGCACCCGCCCACGCCGGGGCGAAGCGGTTCGCGGCGATACCGGTAACCGCGACGATGCCGAGGGCGATCAAGACCTTTTGCAGAACAGTAATGTGCTTGCGTGCGTGGTTCCAGCTTCCTAAGCTTGGGCCGTGTCGCCCCCCCCCCAGAATAAACCCTCTCGCGTGATCGTCGTCGCGGACGCGCACCTGGGTCAGGTGCCGCCCGCCGTCGCCAAGGCGTTCCACGCGTTTCTCGAGGAGATCCCCCGGCCCGGGGATCACCTCATTCTCACGGGCGATCTCTTCGATTTTTGGTTCGAGTATCCGAGCGTCATCCCCCGCAAACATTTCGCCACCGTCGCCAAGCTGCAGGAGGTCCGCGCTCGCGGCGTCCCCATCACGTTCGTGGGGGGCAACCATGATCGCTGGGGCGGGTCGTTCTTCACGCAGGATCTGGGCATCGAATTCTTTGGCGGCGAGGCGGAGCTCGAGTTGGGTGGGCGGCGCGCCTTCGTCACGCACGGCGACGGCCTTACCGAGCAGCACTGGACTGGGGCGCTGATGCATCGCGTCCTCCGTCACCGCGTGACCGTCGCCGTGTTTCGCGTGCTCCATCCCACGATCGGATTCTGGATCGCCGACCTGTTTTCGCGACATCTCGCCGACAATACAAAGGATAGAGCGGTGCTCGATCGTGCTGCGGCGGCGCAGCGGCGCTGGGCCGCCGACTTCCTGGCCCGCCGTCCCGACGTGGAACTCGTGATCATGGCCCACACGCATCGCCCGATCGTGGACCGACTGCCGGACGGCCGTGCCTATTTGAATCCGGGAGCATTTCTGGATGGCGGGCGCTATGCCGTGATCACGCCCGATGCCGTGGAGCTCAAGCAGTTCACAGTGGAGCGACTTCCACCTGCTTGAGCTTCTCACCTAAGAACAACGCACCCACCTTCCGAAAGTGCGGCTCGTCGTCCGACACGACGAAGCGATGCTCGTGACTCCCGCCGTTCGACAATAGACCCAGCCGCTCCAGCTCGCGCGACACCACGGTCGCCGTCTCTTCCGCCGAGTCGACCAGCTTCACATCCGGGCCCATGACGCGCGCGATGAGCGGCTTGAGCAACGGATAGTGCGTGCAGCCGAGTACGAGCACGTCAACCTTCGCCCGCTTCAGCGGCTCCAGGTACTCGCGCGCGATGAGCTCGGCGGCGGGGTGCTCGAACCATCCCTCCTCAACGAGCGGCACGAAGAGCGGGCAGGGCTGGCTGTGGACGCGCGCGTCGGCGCGCAACGTCTTGATCGCGCGCTCGTAGGCACCGCTCGCAATCGTGCCCGCCGTACCGATGACGCCGATCGTCCCGGTTCGGGTCGCCGCCACGGCCGCGCGCGCCCCGGGCTCGATCACGCCGACCACCGGCACCGGCGAGCGCTCCTGCAGAAAGCCGAGGGCGTGCGCGGTGCTCGTGTTGCATGCGACGACCACCGCTTTGACGCCGCGCTGCAACAGATAGGCGAGGATCTCGCCGCTGTAGCGCCGCACGGTATCGGGAGATTTCGGTCCGTAGGGCACGCGGGCGGTGTCGCCGAAATAGATGACCGACTCCTGCGGCAGGCGCTCGAACAAGGCGCGCGCGACGGTCAGTCCCCCGATTCCCGAATCGAACACACCGAGCGGCGCTTTATTCATGGATCGGAATGCTGACGCCGATGCCGCCCGGAAACGCGCGGACCTTGAGATCCGGTGGGAAGTCGCGCAGGTGCGCGGAGACGTACGCCTCGGCGCCCGAAAAAAGATGATTGAAAACCCACAGGACGAGCCAGTCCTGCACTTCCTGCCGCTTGAGGCGGAGGTTCGCGGAATGAATCGCCTTGAAGTAGTTCGCTTCCTGCTGCGCCTTGAGGGTCATCATCGCGGTCACGCCTTCCCACGCCACGAACACCGCTCCGGTCATCGGCCGGTCGGTCGCCGCCTGGCCCCAGCCAGGAAGAAGGAAGGAGCGCAGAAAGGCACCCATGGGCCTGACACCCTGATGCATGGTGTCGGCGGGGAGGACGATGTGGGTGGTGTCTTGAGCGGCCAGACGGCCTGACGGCCTGACGGCCAACAGGGCAAGGACCGTCAAGATCACGGCCGTCCGGCCGGCCGGCCGTCGGGCCGTCATCCGCGTGCGACCAACACGTTTAGCCTGCCCCGCTCCAGCTCCACCGTGCATTCGTTGACTCCCGGCTCGCGCAGCTCTCCGTCAGTGTGCAGCATCAGCGGCTCTTCCGGCGAGCGAATCACGAGCTTCGCGGTCTTGATGAGCGCCACCTCGCGCATGGTGACGTGGGTGCCGCGCATGACGCGCGGAATCGCGAGGAGAAAACGCGGCAGTGACACGCGCCGGATCAAACAGACATCCAGTTTACCGTCCGCCGGATCGGCGTCGGGCGCGAACCGATAACTGCCGCCCGCCGTCGTGCCGTTGCATACCTCGACCATCATCATGTACCCCCGCTCCCGAAATCCGGGCGCGGCTACATCGAAGAGCGGCGGCTCGAACTTGAAAAACGTCTTCACGATCGGCACGAGATACGAGAGGAAGCCGCGCAGGTGGTGCATCGTGTTCCGTGTCTTCACCACCGCGGGGCCGAACCCGAACCCGACGCTGTTCACGAACCACTCGTCGAGGACCAGCCCCGCGTCGAACCGGTGCGGCCGGGCGGTGACCAGCCGCGCGACCGCGCGGGCCGGATCGTAGCCAAACTGCCCGACCAGCTTCGCAAAGTCGTTGCCGGATCCGATCGGTACGACGCCGAGGGCGGCATCGGTGTCGCTGCGCAGCAACCCGTTCGCCACCTCATGGACGGTGCCATCTCCGCCGACCGCGACGATGTGTTTCCCGCCCTGCCGCACCGCCTCAGCCGCCAGCGCCTGACCGTGACCGGGGCCTTCGGTGCGGACGACATCCACTGCCCACCCCTGCGCCCGGAACGCGCGGGCGACCACGGACTCGGCGCGTCGTGCGGCGCCTCGCCCCGCAACAGGATTGAGGATGACATGGGCATGAAGCACGCGGCAGACAAGATACAATCTCGTCTGCCGCGAAAGGACCTGCCGAGTTGGAAGCCGGAGTTACTGGATCAGATAGCGCTCTTCCCAGTCGACGGCGAATTCGACGCTACAGCGGCCGCACATCATGCGGCTGGGCTTGCCACGCAGCGGGACGCGGTCGCGGCAGGAGGGGCACACCGCATAGTGCTCCCCGATATCCACGGAACGCGGCACGTTGCGGGGCCGCGCCACCACGGTCCATTTCCGAGGCGGTGAACTCGACATCTGCAGGAAGGCACGGACAACCGCGACGGGTGTCCCTTTCACATCGACTACGGCGGCGAGGCCCTGCGCTTTGATGAGCCGGTACCAGGCGCCGCGACGCAAGCTGCAATTCACATCGGCTTGAAGACGAGCCCACACCATCATTCACGCTCTGGCATCGAGGGACGACAAGAGTAACGTGCCCAGACCGACTTGGAAGTGACCGCTGTCACCCGGCATGTTTGACGCCGTTCCCTTCCTCCCAATTGATCTCAAACTCCTGCCGGCAGCGAGCACACTCCAGCGTGCGAACGGTTGTTTTCTTCGGCAGCGGCGCCCGTGCGCGACAGTTCGGACACACGCCGTAGGTTCCCCGAAGATGCGGTGGAGCTTTCTTGTTTTCCGCGGACCCGTGCACGACGCTCCAGCGTTGCGGCGGGCGCTGCTGAATCTCGAGCCAGGCGCGCAGCACACCGACCTTGCGGTGATTGACTTCGATAACTGCCTGGAGATCCGTGAGTTGGATCACGCGGTACCATGCACCGCGGCGCATCTTGAGGGGGACGTCAGCCTGCAGGCGGGCAAATAAGATCGCCATCACGGCTCCTGGTGAAGGGAGACGAGAATGGGCGCGGGCACAATATAGTGATCAGCGCAAGCGCTATGACATCAGGAATTGTCCCAGCCGATGTCGAAATAGCCGTTGCACTTGGGACAGCGCATGCTGGCCGTGCGCTCTTCCAGCCGGGCGCGCTCGCGGCAGTTGGGACAGACGCCGTAGCGCGCGCCCCAGGTCATCGGGAGCCGCGCGGAACGGGCGGGCCGCGGCACGACGGTCCAGCGTGTAGGCCGTGTGGGCAGGATTTCGAGTGCCGGGCGCGGGAATGCGGTCGGGGTGCCGTTGACGTCGAGCACCGCTTCGAGGGGTGTCAGGCGCACGACGCGGTACCACGCGCCCCGGCGCAGGTGGCCGGCTTCCGCAGGGCGCAGGCGCGCCCATTGTGCCGTGCTCATATCATACGAATGTGACCGGCGAAGGAAAAAGTCAACTCTGCGGTGGCGGGAGCGTGTGGGAATCGAACCCACCGAGCCCCTTGCGGGGCCCAAACAGTTTTGAAGACTGGTCAGGCCACCAGACCCAATCCGCTCCCGCGAGTGCCGCGCGCTATTGTGTGAGCGCGATCACGTCGATCTCGACGCGCGCGCCCTTGGGTAGTCCCGCCGCCTGCACCGTCGAGCGTGCAGGCTTGTGCGCGCCGAAATGCTTCGCGTACACCTCATTCATCTGCGCGAAATCGGCCATCTCCGCCAGATAGACGGTCGTCTTTACGACTTGTGCGAGGGACGCTCCAGCCGCGGACAGCACGGCTGTGAGATTCGCGAACACCTGTTCCGTCTGTTCCGCCGTTGTCCGGCCGATGAGCTCCCCGCTTTTGGGATCGAGCGCGACCTGTCCCGCGGTGAACACGAGGCGGTCGGACGCGACCGCCTGACTGTAGGGGCCAATGGCCTTGGGGGCGGCGTCGGTGGCGATGATACGCATCAGAACAGTCCCTCGATCGTGCCGTCAGGAAGAAGCCGGATCCGCTCGGCCGCCGGGTTTTTGCCAAGGCCCGGCATCGTCATGATGTCCCCCGCCAGCGCCACGACGAACCCGGCGCCGGCGGCGGGGAGAATGTCGCGCACGTGCAGCGTGAATCCCGTGGGGGCACCCAGCTGCGTGGCGTCGTCGGAGAAGGAGTACTGCGTCTTGGCCATGCACACGGGCGTCTCGCCCAGCCCGAGCTTCGGCAACAGCTCGAGCGCGCGCTCGGCAACCGGCGCGAATCCGACGCCCGACGCGCCGTAGATCTCCCGCGCAATCGTCTCGATCTTCTCGCGGATCGGGCGGCGCTCATCGTACAGCGGTTTGAACGTCGCCTTGCTCGTCTTGAGCAGACCGAGCAACGACTCCGCCACCGCGATCCCGCCCTCCCCGCCCTTCTCCCAGACGTCGCAGCGCACGACGTCGACGCCCTCGGCCGTGCCAACCGCGCGGACAGCTTCGACTTCTTCATCGGCATCGGTGATGAAGCGGTTGAGCGCGACCATGAGGGGGACGCCGAACCTCTTCACGTTGCGGATGTGACGGCGCAGGTTCTCGGAGCCGCGCTGCACCGCGGCGGGGTCCGCCGTGGCCAACCGGTCTTTCTTAACACCCCCGTGCATCTTCAGCGCCCGAACCGTCGCGACGATGATCGCCGCTTCCGGCTTGAGCCCTGCGAACCGGCACTTGATGTCGAAAAACTTTTCGGCGCCGAGGTCGGCGCCGAAGCCTGCTTCCGTCAGCACGATATCCGAGAGCGCGAGCCCAAGCTGCGTCGCCACGACCGAATTGCAGCCGTGCGCGATGTTGCCGAAGGGGCCGCAATGCACGAGCGCGGGCCCACCCTCGAGCGTCTGCACGAGGTTTGGGTTGATCGCGTCCTTGAGCAGCAGCGTCATCGCGCCCTGCGCTTTGAGATCGCTGGTTCGCACGGCCGTCTTGTCGCCGCGCAATCCGACGATGACGCGTGACAGCCTCGCCTCGAGGTCTTCGATCCCTGTCGCCAGGGCCAGAATCGCCATGATTTCCGAGCCGGGGATGATCACGAAGCGCTCTTCGCGCATCGGACCGGCGGTCACGCCGCCCAGCCCCACGATGATGCTGCGCAGGGCGCGGTCGTTCATGTCGATCGTGCGCGGCCAGATCACGCGGCGCGTGTCCATGCCGAGGGCGTTGCCGTGATGCAGATGCGCGTCGAGCATGGCCGAGAGCAGGTTGTGCGCGCTCGCAATCGCGTGGAAATCGCCCGTGAAATGCAGGTTGATGTCTTCCATCGGCACGACCTGCGAATACCCGCCGCCGGCCGCGCCGCCCTTCACACCGAACACGGGACCGAGCGACGGCTCGCGCATGGCCAGAATTGCATTCTTGCCGAGGCGCCGCAGCGCCTGGGTGATCCCCACGGTGACGGTGGACTTGCCTTCGCCGGCCGGCGTGGGATTGATCCCGGTGACGAGGACGAGCCGCCCCTTGGGTGCGCGCTGACGCAGCGCGCGCAGCGAGATCTTCGCCTTGTACTTGCCGTACAGCTCGAGCTCATCGTCGGACACGCCGAGCTCGGCCGCGACGTCGCGAATCGGCCGCAGTTTCGCGGCCTGGGCGATGGCGATGTCGGAAGGGACTTTGGTAGCGGCGGTAGCAGTCATAGCGAGGAATCGATCCGGGAGCCGAAACAGCGGCGGGCGTTTGCCGTGGTGCGCCGCGTCAGCTCGTCGAAGCTCTCGCCGCGCAGAGCGGCCGCGCGCACGGCCACGTCGCGGACGAAGCCCGGTTCGTTGCGTTTGCCGCGATGGGGTACCGGAGCGAGATAGGGTGCGTCCGTCTCGACCAACAGTCGGTCAGTCGGCCTGTAAGACCCCAATTCTTGAAGGTGATCATCCCACTGAAAGAGAAATATGCGTTAATCGCCATGCCGGCTTCCCAGACGGCGTCTCCGGAAGCGAAGCTGTGGAGCACCACGACCGGAGCAGTGGGCGCGAGCGAGCGGAGGATCGCGGCCATGTCGTCGTCGGCGTCGCGGGCGTGCACGATCACCGGCTTGCCGAGCTCCTGCCCGAGCTGCAGGTGCGCCTCGAACGCGCGACGCTGGGCTTCTCGCGGAGAGTGCAGGTAGTGGTAATCGAGCCCCGTCTCACCCACAGCCACGACTTCCGGCGCGGCGAGCAGCGCGCGCACGCGCTGTCGCGCATCATCAGACCACGTGCTCGCTTCGTGCGGATGCACGCCTGCGGTCGCCGAACGTCCGGCGGCGTCTCGAGCGAGCGCGGCCGCACGCTCGCTGCCGGCCAATGACTCACCGATCACCACCACGTGGGTGACTCCCGCCGCCTTCGCGTTGGCGAGCACGGCGTCGCGATCGGCGTCGAACGCGGCATCGCCGAGGTGGCAGTGCGTGTCGACTAGCGTGCGGGCTGCGGGGTGCGGGCAGACGGAGACGACGGCGCCGCCGGCGGTGCGGACACCGGCGGGGTCGCCGCCGGGCGCGAGCCGAACGCCCGCGCGCCGCGTGCATCCTCACCGGGCCAGCGCTTCTCGATCCAGAGCAACACGGGCGCGGCGATATAGATCGACGAGAACGTGCCCGTGAAGATTCCGAACGACATGACCCAGGCGAACGGCCGGATCACCTCGCCGCCGAGGATCAGGAGTGAGAGTGTCGTGGCGATCGTCGTGCCGTGCGTCAGCACCGACCGCGGCAACGTCTCGTTGATCGAGAGGTTCAGGATCTCGTAGAGATTCTGGCGGCGGTACTTGCGCAGGTTTTCGCGCACGCGGTCGAAGATGATGATGGTGTCGTTCAGGGAGTAGCCGACCACGGTGAGCACCGCGCCCACGACGATCAGGCTCACCTCGAGGCGCATCACGCTGAGGAACGCGATGGTCGCGACGACGTCGTGCGCGGTCGCGACGACCGCAGCGAGACCGAATCGCCACTCGAACCGAACGGCCAGATAGATCAGGGTGACGACGAAGCTCAGCAGGATGGCCATCAGCGCCTTGCTCTGGAGCTCCCGTCCCACCTTCGGTCCCACCGACTCTGTGCGGACGACCGTGTACTGCCCCGCCCCCACGCTCTGATCGAGCGCGCGCCCTACGGCCGCGCCGACAGCCTGGCTGTCGGCGGCAGCCTGACCGGTGGGCGCCTCGGCCGCGCCGGCGGCACGCGCCATCCGCGCCCGAATCACGTACGACGTATCCGAGCCGAACGTCTGAATCTCCGCCCCGTTGAGGCCGACCCGGTCGAGCGACGCCCGGAGCTCCTCCGTCGGCACGCGCTTGTGCAACTCGACCTGCATCAGCGTGCCGCCCGTAAACTCGATGCTGTAGTTGAGGCCGCGCGCCACCAGGTCGATGGCACCCACGAGCATGATGAGCCCCGTGACCGAAAACGCTACGCGGCGCCATTTGATGAAATCGTACTTGGCGTTTGCAAAGAGTCTGATCATCAGATGCTCAGGGTGACCATGTCAGGCCGCCGGTTCAGCCAGATGAGGAACAGCGTCTTCACGACGAAGATCGCCGAGATCATCGAGGCGGCGATACCGATGATCAGCGTGATGGCGAAGCCCTGTACCGGGCCGGTGCCGACCGCGTAGAGAATCAGCGCGGTGAGGACAGTACTCACGTTGGAGTCCACGATGGCGTTCATCGCGTGCAGGAACCCGTCATCCACGGCGAGCCGCAACGACTTGCCGTGGACCAGCTCTTCACGGATTCGCTCGAAGATCAGCACGTTCGCGTCCACGGCGATACCGATCGACAGCACGAACCCCGCCATACCGGGCAGCGTCAGCGTAAACCCGAACAGGGCGAGCCCGGCCAGGGTGAACAGGCAGTAGAGGGTGAGCGCCGCGACCGCCAGGGCGCCCGCCATCCGGTAGTAGCCGACCATAATCAGAATCACGAGCGCCACGCCGACCGCGCCGGCGCGGATGCCGTCGTGGATGGAGTCGGCGCCGAGGGACGGGCCGATCGTGCGCTCTTCGACGATCGTGAGCGGTGCGGGCAGCGCCCCGGCGCGCAGCACGAGCGCCAGATCGCTCGCTTCCTGCAGCGGCTTGCTGCCGAGCTCGATCTGGCCGTTCGCGCCGATCTGGCTGCGAATCACCGGCGGTTGTCCCTGCACCCGGCTGTCCAGGATGATCGCCATGTAGTCGCCGATGTGCCGCGCCGTTTCATCCGAGAACTTCCGGGCGCCGCGATGGCTGAGCTGGAACGTGACGACCGACCCGTTGGTGACGGGGTCGCGGCGCGCGGCGGCTTTGACGAGCTCTTCCCCCGTAATGATCGGGCGCGATTCCACTGCGTAGAGCGCCCGATAGGCGCGTGCGCCGCGCGACTCAGTCTGGGCACCCCATCTCAGCTCGAGACCCCGAGGAATCGCCGTGCGCACGTCAGGCCGGTTGATCAGGCTGTCCACCAGCGGCCATTTCTGTTCCTCCACGAGGAATTCGCCGGGCAACTGGCCCTGAAACAGCAGCGCCGACAGCACACCGGGGGTGTTCGCCTCGGCCGCCGAATCGCGCGCCGCCTTGGTGGTGTCCCCGCCGAACAGCTGCGCGACGGCCGAAGGAGCGGCAGCACCGGTCGACTTGACGCCCGCTTTGCGCAACGCCGCGTCGATCTGCGGCAGCGCATCCTTGAACTGGCCCTTCATGTCGGTGATGCGGAATTCGAGGAACGCGGTCCGCTGAATCACGCTCTTGGCGCGCGCGGGGTCCTTCTCGCCCGCGAGCTCCACGATCAGGCGGCACCGGCCCTGGATCTGCACGACCGGCTCCGTCGTCCCGAACTCGTCGATGCGGGTGCGCACGACACGCTCAGCGCGCTGGATCGCGTCGGCGCAATCCGGGACAGGCCCCTTGGTCTGATCGACTTCGAGCGCCAGGTGAATGCCCCCCTGGAGATCGAGTCCCAGGTTTATCGGCAGCCGCCGCACGGTCGTGTCCTTCATACGGCCGGTTTGCGGATCGATGACCCGCTGCTTCGTGTTGCGAGGCACCAGCGACACGATGCTGAGTCCGACCAATCCAGCGATGATCCAGAGCCGATTGCGAATGCGCTTGTCCATCACGTCTCTCTATCGGTTGAGGGTCGCCCGCGCCGCCTGGCGGTCGCGCTCGAGCTGCGCCACCAGCGCATCGCGGGACGGGAACGCCTGCACGTCGCGCAGGCGACGGACCCATTCCACGTCTACGGTTTCTCCGTACAGCTCGCCCTCGAAATCGAACAGATGGACTTCGAGCGTGCGCGCCTGATCACCAAATGTCGGCCGGGGGCCCTGATTCATCATGCCCCCTAGGAGCCTGGAGCCAGGATCTAGGATCCTAACGCGCACGGCATACACGCCATCGGGCGGCAATAACTTGCGCGCATCCGGGGACTCGAGATTGATCGTCGGAATCCCGATCGTCCGCCCCCGTCCCGCACCACGAACAACTGTCCCACGTATCGCATATGGCCGCCCCAACCAGCGCGCCGCGGAATCCAAATCCCCGTGAGCGACGCCCGAACGAATCAACGTCGACGAAATCGGCTGTCCGTTATCGCGGACCGCGTCCACGACCGCCATCCGAAAATCGCGCTGTCGCGCCAACCGCTCTACGAGCTCGACGTCGCCGGCTCGCCCGCGGCCGAACCCGTGATCGTACCCCATCACGAGCTCGTGCATGCCGTACTCGTCGCACAGCCGTCCGACAAACGCTTCCGCGTCGAGCTGCGCCACCGCCGGCGTGAACGGCATCAGCACGAACCGGTCGATGCCCTGCGCCTGCACCAGCGCTTCTTTTTCCGCGGGCAGCGTCAGCAGCTTCGGCGCCGCCGCCGGATTCACCACCGCCAGCGGATGCGGCTCGAACGTGACCAGCACGCTCGCGAGTTTTCCGTCTCGCGCCCGGCGCGTCACCTCCGCGAGCACCGCCTGATGGCCGCGATGCACGCCATCGAAGGTACCCATGGTGACGACCGCGGGTTGCGCCATCAGTCGTCCGCCACCACCACACGCGGCTTCAGAAGGTCGCCTACTTGCTCGGCTACCGCCACCAACTCCTCGCCGGCGAAGATAGTGATCTGCCGTCTGCCGTCAGCCGTCTCGCCGCTCGGTATCGGGCGACCGTGCACCACCGCGTCGCGTTCCTTCTTATCTACCTGACGGCGCGGCAGGTGTGCGACCAGGACCGCCGCATCCTGCAACGCCGCCTTCGTGACCGCCTCGGGCGCCACCGCATCGGCGAGGAGCAGCGGCCCGACCGCGGTGCGCCGCAGCGCGGTGAGATGGGCGCCGCAGCCCAGCTTCGCGCCGATGTCGCGCGCCAGCGAGCGCACGTAGGTGCCCGCGCTCACCGTCGCCCGAAACTGCAGATCGGGCACGGCCGCTTCCACGATCTCCAGCTCGCGGATCTCGACGGGCCGCGGCTCGGGCGTGACGACTTCACCGCGGCGCGCGCGCCGGTACGCCCGCTCCCCCTCGATCTTCACCGCCGAGTACGCCGGCGGCCGCTGTTCGTACGCGCCGCGGAAACTCCCGATCACGTCCGCGAGCTGCGCGGGTGTGATGTCCGTCCAGGGCGCGGTGGCCACGACGGCGCCGGTCAGGTCGTCGGTGTCGGTCGAGACGCCGAGCCGAATCACTCCTTCGTACGTCTTCGGCCACTCCGCCGCGAACGGCGCCAGCCGCGTCGCCCGCCCGACGACCAGCACCAGCAGCCCTTTGGCGAACGGGTCCAGCGTGCCCAGATGTCCCACGCGCTGTTCGCCGAGCGCGCGGCGGACGATGTCCACGACATCATGCGACGTGGGGCCGGCCGGCTTGGCGACCAGGACCAGCCCACCGTTGGTCAGTCGTCCGTCTCCTTCAGCTTCTTCAAGACGCGATCGATGTGCTGCGCGTGCTCGAGTCCGCGGTCCAGATGGAAGTGCAGCTCGGGACTCGTCCGCAGGCGCAGTTCCTTCGAGAGCTGCGCCCGCAGAAAGCGCGCGGCGCTCGCCAACCCCTCGAGCGACGTCGCCTTCTCCTCGTCGGAGCCCATGACGCTCACGCGCACGTTGGCGTGCGACAGATCGGGCGAGACCTCGACGCCGGTGACCGTGACGAACCCGATCCTGGGATCGCGCACGTCGGCCGTGAGGAACACGCCCACGGCGTGGCGGATCACTTCGCTCACGCGTTCGGGACGATGACTGCGACGCTTCATCTCAGAGATAACTCGTGCTCGTGTCCACGATGCGCGCGCCGTCCGCGCCGGCCACCAGCTGGTCCGCTTCGCGCAGCACGCTCTCGGCGTGACGGCGGTCGGTGCTCACCACGGCAGCCGTCAGCTCGGCACGCTGCCACAGATCGTGATGCCCCGTCTCGGCGACGGACACGTTGAAGCGGTTGTGCATCCGGTCCTTCAGGCTCTTCACGATCGTGCGTTTGTCTTTCAGCGACTGGCACGCCGGAAGATGCAGCTCCCACACCATCACACCCACGATCACGACTCAGCGGCGCTGAGGGAGCGCGCGACCTCCTCGATGCGGTATGACTCGATCAAGTCGCTCACTTTGACGTCGTTGAAATTCTCGATGCCGATGCCGCACTCGAAGCCCTCGCGGACCTCGCGGACGTCATCCTTGAACCGTTTCAATGACGCCAACGTCCCGTCGTAGACCTCGACGCCGTTGCGGATGACCCGCACCCGGCCCGTCCGCGGAATCACGCCGCTCCGCACGAAGCAGCCGGCGATCGTGCCGATCTTCGCAATCTTGAAAATCTGCCGCACTTCCGCCTCGCCGAGCACCACTTCCTTCTTTTCAGGGGCGAGCAGGCCTTCCATGGCCAGCTTCACCTCTTCCACCGCCTCGTAAATGATCCGGTAGGTGCGGATCTCCACGCGCTCGCGATCCGCCGCGGCGCGCGCATTGGAATCGGGCCGCACGTGGAACCCAACAATGATCGCGCCGGAGGCGCGCGCGAGCAGCACGTCGGATTCGGTGATCGCCCCGACGCCGCGGTGCACCACTTCGACCTTCACCTCGGCAGTCGAGAGCTGCGCCAATGCGTCGGCGAGCGCCTCGGCGGGACCGCCCTGGTCGGCCTTGATGATGATCCGCAGGGTCGCCACGCCGCCCGCGGCCGCTTCGGCCATGAAGTCTTCCAGCGTCTTCACCCGGCCCGAGCGGCGATGCTGCGCCTCGCGCTCCAGCCGCTGCCGCTTCTGCGCGATGTCGCGCGCCGCGGCGGCATCGTCCATCGCCAGGAAGCTGTCGCCAGCTTCGGGCACACCCTCGAACCCGAGGATCTGTACCGGCGTCGACGGCCCGGCGTCGGCTTCTGTACCGCCGCGCTCGTCGTACATCGCGCGGACGCGGCCCGAGTATTGGCCGCAGATGAAGTCGTCACTCACCCGCAACGTGCCGTTCTGCACGAGGATCGTGGCGAGGGCGCCCTTGCCCGGGTCGAGCTGCGCTTCGAGCACCGTTCCGTGCGCCTTGCGCTCGGGATTGGCCTTGAGGTCGAGCAGCTCCGCCTGGAGCAGAATCTGATCCAGCAGGGCGTCGACGTTGGTGCCCTTCTTGGCGGAGATCGGCGTCATCAACGTGGTGCCGCCGAATTCTTCGAGGACGACGCCGTGCGACAACAGGTCCTGCTTCACTTTCTGCACGTTCGCCGTCGGCAGGTCGATCTTGTTGATCGCCACGACGAGGGGCACACCGGCGTTCTTGGCGTGCGAAATGGCCTCGATTGTCTGCGGCATGATCGCGTCGTCCGCGGCGACGACCAGCACGACGATGTCCGTGACCTGCGCGCCGCGGGCACGCATGGCGGTGAAAGCCTCGTGGCCCGGCGTGTCGAGGAACGTGATCCTGCGGCCGTCCTTCAGCGTGACCTGGTAGGCGCCGATGTGCTGGGTGATGCCGCCCGCTTCGCCCGCGACCACATTCGCTTTGCGGACATAGTCGAGCAGCGACGTCTTGCCGTGGTCGACGTGACCCATGATCGTCACGACCGGCGGCCGGGGCCTCAGCGTCTCATCGGCGTCCTTCGTTTCTTCGGTCTGGGTGCTGGCGTACTCCTCTTCCTTCACCGCCTGGAAGCCGAAGGCCGACGCGATCAGCTCGATCATGTCGAAGTCGAGCCGCTGATTGATCGTCACCATCTGGCCCAGCTCTTTGAACGCGAACGTCACGATCTGGGTCGGCGGAACCTTGAGGGTGTTGGCGAGCTCGGAAACGGTAATGAACTCCGTCACCCGGACCAGCGTCTTTTCGCGCTCGCGCTCCTCGCGCCGCCGCTCTTCCTGCACCTCACGGAACGTCGGACCCTCTTCGCGGCGATGCACGCCCTTCTTGCCGACCGGCGCCTTCAGCGTGGCGAGGGTGCGCGAAATGTTCTGCGCGACCGCTTCCTGATCGACCAGGGACTTCTTGCCTTTCTTGCGCTTCTTGCCCTTCTCCCGCCGGCGCTCGTCGAGCGGCGGCGCGCCTGGTGCGGCGGACGCGACGGGGCGCGGCGGCACCGTCGGGCCTCCCCCCGGGCCGGACGGCGTGCCGCGCGCGACTGGGCGCGGGCGGACCGGCGTCGGGATGAACGGACGAGGCGGTGGTGACGAAGCCGGCGGTGAAAAACTCGGCGGCGATGGGGCGGCGGATGGCAGCGGAGGCGCAAACGTCAAACTCGCCGCTGGCGCTGCCGGCTCGGCAGCTTCGGCTGGCGCGAGGTCCTTGAAGAGCGCAGCCGCACGCTCCTCGAGCGACGCGGCGGGACGTTCTTCTTCCTGTTCGCGGGCGGCGGTCTCGAGCGCGAGGCGCGCGATCTCGGCCTCGGCGGCTTCGGCAGCCGCGGCTTCGGCGGCCGCGGCATCGGCGGCGGCGACTTCCGCAGCGGTGCGGCGGCGGCGCATCGGACGCCCCTCGGCAACTGGCGGAGCCGGTGGCGCCTCGACCGCCTTGGCCGTGCGGCGCCGTTTGGGCGGCACGCTCGGCTGTTTCTGTTTGCGCTTGTCGCGCTCCCAGCGCGCGCGCATCAGCGATACCTGCTCGTCCTTGAGCGGCGTCAGATGACTGCGCACGAAGATGTCCATCTCCTTGAGCATGCCCATCAGCTGCTCGCTGGAGATCCCGAATTCCGCTGCTAGATCATGAATCCGCGTCGTTGCCACTCTCACTCCTCCACTAAATCCGCCGTCAGCCATCTGCCATCAGCCCTCGCGCAAGCGCGGGATCGGTAACGCCCACGGCCTGCACCGGCGGCTTGCCGAGTCCTGCCCCTAACTCTGTTGCGCCCGGCCCGCGCAGTACTGGGATTTGTCGGGCTTCCGCGAGCCGCGCCACTTTCTCGATCGTGCGCTGGCCGGCGTCCTCCGCCAGCACCACGCACGCCAACTTTCCGCGCTGCAATCCTGCCCTGACCCCCGCCACTCCAACGACGACATTCCCCGCGCGCAGCCCCAGGCCGAGCAAGCGGGTGATGCGCGTGCTCACGCCGCGGTCGGCGCTCCGGCGCCGGGAGTCGCCGGCCCCGGCTCTTCCTCTTCTCCACCCTCCTCGGTCATTTCATTGAGGAAGGCCATCATCTTCTCGGCGAGATCGGGCGTCATGCCGGGGATTCGGTCAACATCCTCGCGTTCCAGATCGAGAATGTCCTGGAGCGTCTTCTTGCCCGCCTGCTCGAGCACCGCAACCAGCTCGGGCGAGAGCCCCTTCATTTCCGTGAGCGCCACCTGCGTCACCGACTGATCGGCCGGTGGCAATGGGGCGAACAACGGACCCTCCCCACCGCGCTCCAACCACTCCCGGCTCGAGTAGAGATCGACCTTCCACCCGGTCAGCTCGGAGGCGAGACGCACGTTCTGGCCATTGCGGCCAATCGCCAGCGACAGCTGGTCCTCGTCGACGATGGCCTGAATCGTTTTCGACTCGGGATCGGAGAAGACGCGGGCGACGCGGGCCGGCGCGAGCGACAGCTTGGCGAACCGCTCCGGATCGGACGACCACGGCACGATGTCGATGCGCTCACCGTTGAGCTCGTTCACGACTGCCTGGACGCGCGAGCCCTTGAGCCCGACGCAGGCGCCGACCGGATCGATGCCGTCGTCGCGCGACCAGACCGCGATCTTGGTGCGGCTGCCCGCTTCGCGCGCCGTGGCGCGGATCTCGACGATCTGCTGCTGAATCTCGGGGACTTCCAGCTTGAACAGCGCCTTGACGAACAGCGGGTCCGCGCGCGACAGAATGAGGCGCGGCCCTTTGGGTGTTTCCTCGATCCGCTTCAGGACCGCGCGGATCGTATCACCCTGATGGAAGTGCTCGCGATGATTCTGGTCGCGATAGGGGATGATCGCCTCGGCCTCACGGAATTTGTTGAGCATGACGACGATCTTGCCGCGCTCGATCTGCTGGACTTCGCCCGACAGCAGCTCGCCCACCTTCCCGGAGAATTCCTCGCGGATGCGGCTGCGCTCGCCTTCGCGGACGCGCTGGATGATGCGCTGCTTCGCGGCCTGGACCGCGGAGCGCCCGAACTGCTCGAACGGCACCTCTTCCTCCAACACGTCGCCGGGTTGGAAGTCGGGGTCCTCGAACCGGGCTTCCTCGAGCGTGACCTGGGTGCCGGGGTCCTCGACGACCTCGACGACCGTCTTCAGCACGACGATGCGGATCGACCCCTTCATCTCGTCGATCCCGATCTCGGCGCGGACGTTGGGCCCGTACCGCTTCACGAGGGCGGCGTGCAGGCCGTCCTTGAGCAGGTCGATCAGCTCGCCGCGTTCGAGCTGCTTCGTGCTGGTCAGTTCTCGGATCGCCGAGACGACGTCAGTTGCATTGGCCATCAGTGTCCTCAGTCCTCAGTCTTCAGTGTCGCTGGTCAGGCGGGCATCACGAATCTCATCGAACCGATAGGCCCGCTCCGGGCCGCCTTGCGGCGCGAGAACCACCGTTTCCTGATCCGGCACCGCCACGATCCGGGCCCGTATGCGGCCCAGTCCGGCGATCTTCACGTTCACGTCGCGGCCGACGAACTGGACCCAATGGCGGTGCCAGCGCACGGGCCGCTCGATCCCCGGGCTCGACACCTCCAAGACATACCGATTGCCCAGGGGACCGCTCTCATCGAGCCATTGTTCGAGCGCCCGGCTGACCCGGCTGCAGTCTTCGACCGTGACGTTCCGAGGCGGACAGTCAATGCGGACTTGGACGAGCGGTCGGTTCGGCGTACCGCCGATGCGCAGGTCGGCCAAATCGAACCCCATTGCTTCCAGCCGGGTCCGGAAGGCCTCGACAAGACTCTCAGTGAGCATGAAAAAAAAGCGCGGGCCGAACTTCGCCCGCTGCAGGATGAGAATGTAGCCGGGGTCGCCCCTATGTCAACCGAGCGCTCGACCGATGTAGGCCACCATCCGTCCATCCCGCCCGCGGGACGCTCGGTGCGAGAAAAAGCGGTCGCGATCCTCGGCACTGCACCAGGGGGACACCGAGATGTCGTCTATGCCGAGCTGGCGCGCATGCTGGGTCAGGATCGCGCGGAGATCGAGCATTACCGTACCGGTCAATCCGAACCGGACCGCAACCTCAGAACCCACTTCATAGCAGTTGCCACAAATGCCTACGCCGCAATGCATTACAATGTCGCTGGCTTTCGCAAAGCCGCGCCACTTTAGGAGCTCGACGCATTGCTCGAGGATCCCGTCGGCTGTGCCGCGCCAGCCCGCGTGCACGAGCGCGATCGCGCCTTTTTTCGGGACCGTGAGGTACACCGGAATACAGTCGGCGACGGTGACGGTGAGCAGGACGCCGCGTTCGGCGGTTGCATGCCCGTCGGTACCGTCGAGGATGAGCCAGCCGTCCGGCAGCGAATCGTGCCAGCGCACGTCCGTGCCGTGGACCTGATGCGCCAGCACCATCGCGGGAAAGCGGCCGCCGAGCGCGGCGCGGAACGCGCGCCAGCGGCCGATCACCTGTCCGACCGGCTCGTCACTCCAGAGCCCGAGACTGAGCGGCCGCGTCGTGATGCCCGCGACGACGCCGTACCGCTGGGCCCACTCCGCCAGCTCGAGACGCGGGACGGCGGCATCGCCGGCTGGCATTTCTGCCAGTGAATTTAGGGGCGTAGCATGCTGCGCCCCTACGCCATGCGCCCCTACCCTAGGATCGACGCTCAATCTGCGCCCCCAGCGCTCGCAACCGGTCGTCGATGTGCTCGTAGCCCCGCTCGATCTGCCCGATGTTCTGGATCACCGAATCGCCCTGCGCCGCGAGCGCGGCCAGCAACATCGCCATGCCGGCGCGGATGTCGGGACTCTCGACCTGCTGCCCGCGCAACGCCGAGGGCCCCGCGATCACGGCGCGATGCGGATCGCACAAAACGATACGCGCACCCATGCCGATCAGCTTGTCGACGAAGAACAGCCGCGACTCGAACAGCTTTTCGAATATGAGCAGCAGCCCTTCGCACTGGGTCGCCACGACGATGGCGATGGACATGAGGTCCGCCGGAAACGCGGGCCACGGTCCGTCCTCGAGCTTCGGGACGTGGCCGCCCAGATCGGGACGGATGCGGCGCTCCTGGTCGGCATCGACGATGAGTTTGGCGCCGTCGAGCCGCGGCCGGACGCCGAGGCGCTCGAACGCGAGCAAGGTGGACCGCAGGTCGTCACCGCGGACGCCGTCGATCGTGATCGCACCGCCCGTGACGGCCGCGAGTCCGATGAAGGAGCCGATCTCGATGTGATCGGGGCCGACGGTGTACGGGGGGGGCGCCGCCGTGAGCGACGGGCGACCCTCGATCGTGAGGGTGTTGGTGCCGATGCCATCGATGGCGGCACCGAGGGACACGAGAAAGCGTGCGAGGTCCTGGACGTGCGGCTCCGACGCGGCGTTGCGCAAGACGGTGGTGCCGGTTGCCCGCACCGCGGCCATCAGGGCGTTTTCGGTGCCGGTGACGCTGGGCTCATCGAGGAAAATGTCGGCGCCCTTGAGTTTCCCTTCGAGCTTGTACGCGTCGCCGACGCTGACGTCCGCGCCGAGCCGTTCGAGCGCCAGGAAGTGCGTGTCGACGCGCCGGCGACCGATGACGTCGCCTCCGGGCGGGGGAAGCGTGACGCGGCCGAACCGCGCCAGCATCGGGCCCGCGAGCAGAATCGACGCGCGGATTTCCTTGCACAGCGCGGGATCGAGCGCTTTCGGCTCGGTCCGGCTGGTATCCACTTCGACGGTGTTTGTCCCGTGCCACTGCACCGACGCACCGACGTGCTGGAGCAAGGCGAGCAGGGTTTCGACGTCGCGAATGCGCGGCACGTTGTCGATGCGGCACGGGCCGTCGGCGAGGAGAGTGGCCGCGAGAATGGGGAGGGCCGCGTTTTTGTTGCCGGCGGGCCGGATCGTGCCCGAGAGGGCGCGCCCCCCCGTGACACGGAACGACGGTGGCATAGGTCCGCCCAAGCTACGGGGGCGCTTGCGCCTGAGTCAAGCGTTCGCGAACGTTGGCCCTCGTGCATCCCGTGCTAGCGCTGGCGCTCGTCATTCTCGCCGGCATCGGTGTCACGCGACTGTCGCGGCCCTCCTTCCGCCACCCCAAGCTGCTGGACGATCTCGTCGCGACGGGCGTGCCCTTCTTGTTGCTCGGCCTGCTGCTGGGACCGGGACTCGGCGTCGTCGATGCCGCGGGACTGCGCATGCTGCAGCCACTCGTCGCGCTCGCGATCGGATGGATCGGCGGCTTGTTCGGCGCGCGCCTCGAATGGCGGATGGTGCGCCGCATCTCGACTCGTACCTGGCTGATCGGAACGACGCTCGCCCTTCCGATCCTGCTCGTGACGACCGTGATGGCGTGGACGTTGGCGCACGCCCTGCCGCCGCTCGGCGAAGCGTGGGCGGGGGAGGGGCGCCCGTTATTCCCGGCTGTACTCGTGCTCGGCGGCGCGCTGACGACTGCCGCCAGCCAGCGCGGCCCGCGACTCGGCCGCCGCAATGCACTGCTCGATACGGCATTCGGCGCGGCCGCCGTAACGGTCGGCGTCGCGCTTTATCACCCCCACGCGGCCTTGCGGAGCCTCGCGCTGACGCTGGTCGCGGGAATGGCCCTCGGCGGCCTGTTCGTTGCGCTGGCACGCGGCGGCTTGTTGTCGGAGCCCCGCGACGCCGGCATCGCGGCGTTCGCCGTGATCCTGTGCGGCGCCGGTTTCAGCTATGTCGCCGGTCTCTCACCGTTCGTCGTGTGCGGACTGGAGGCAGCTGTCCTGATGAGCTTCTCGCCCGCCGCCGTACGCCACGCGGTCGCCGGATTGTTGAGCCGCTGGGAGGTACCGCTGTACGCTGCTTTCCTTATAGTCGCCGGTACCCTGCTCCGCCCGCTCACGGCCTGGCTGTTGCTGCCAGCCCTGGTTCTGGCCCTGATCCGCGTGCTCGTGCGCTGGGTGACGGTGCGATTCGGTCTCGACCAGGTGGATCCCGTCTGGCGGTCACTGCCGTTCGCGCCGCCCCCGGAATTCGCCCATTCCGTCATTCGTCAGGGTGCCACGGCAGTCGCACTCGCCGCCGGGTTTGACCTCGCGCGTGGCTCCCCCGGCGCAATGCTGGCCACGGTGCTGCTGAGTGTCATGGCAGCGGAGGCCCTCGCGTTGGTGACCCCGTTGACAGCACGCCCGAGACCGGCAGAGGTTTCGTGATGCTGCCAACCTGGGTCGGCGTCGTGTCGGCGATCAGTCTCGCCATCATCGCCGTCGCTGCCCTGGTGGCCGCCGTCGGGATCGGTGCCGCCGCGCTCGGCGTCCGGGCGACGGTCAAGGCGCTCAAAGTGTTTGCGGGGCCCGCGATCGCAGATGTGCGCCAACTGATTGGCTCGATCAAGACCGAAGCCGATGCCCTGGTCGGAACGTCGCGCGACGTCCGGCACCGTATTGTCAGCGCGGTGGATAAAGCCGAGGAACGACTCACCGATCTCGATGCGCTGGCCGAGGTCATGCAGCAAGAGATCGAGGAAACGGCCCTTGATGCAGCGGCGGCGATGCGGAACGTACGCCGCGGCCTGTCTGTCTGGCGCTGGAGTCGCAAGCTGCTGAAGGGCAAGAAGCGACGGTGAGGCGATTGGGAGCGGCCGCCCTCCTCGCCGCCGTCGCGTTGGTGCTCTTTCCGGGAGTCGCGCACGCGTGGACGCCCGGCACCCACATCTTCCTGGGTGAGTCGGTGCTGGCGAATCTGCACCAGCTGCCCACCATCGTCGCCGATCTACTGCGCGCCTTCCCCTACGATTTCCTCTACGGCAACATCGCGGCCGACACCTCGATGGCGAAGAAGTACGCCCCGGTCGGCCGGCATTGCCATGCGTGGCACGTGGGTCAGGAGATTCTCGATCTGGCGCCGAGCGATCCGCTGCGAGCCTTTGGCCTCGGCTACCTGTCGCACCTCGCCGCCGACACAATCGCGCACAACTTCTTCGTGCCGCGGCAGCTCGTGCTCACGTCGAGCACGGTCGCGTTAGGCCATTCGTACTGGGAGAGCCGCTTCGAGACGCATCTGGGCGACGCCTACGCGCGTGAAGCCCGCGACGTCATCCTGAAAGACCACGCCGCGAGCGATGCGCATCTCGATGAAATCCTGTCGCCCACGCTCTTCAGCGTGCGAACCAACCGCCGGCTGTTCCGCGGCATGGTGCATCTCACCGAGAGCCAGAGTTGGCAGTGGGTGTTCCAGGTGATCGCGGGCACGAGCCGGTGGGACCTCGCCGATTCAGATATCGAAAAGCACATGGCGGTCGCGTTCGAGTACGTGATGGAAACGCTTGGCGCCGACGCGAGCGACGCGGCCGCGCGCCGGTTGGATCCCGCGGGCGAGAAGGCGCTGGGACTGGCGAAGCGGATGCGGCGTCAGGCACTGCGCGAAGGCGGCCGGCACGAGCCCGAGCGCGTAGAAGAAACCGCGCAACAGCATTTCGGATTGCCGACGCCGGCGCTCGACTACTGGAAACAGTCGCGCGCGCAGCGTCCCTGGCGGGAGAGCTAGGGGGCGAGCTTCTCTTCGAGCACGCGCTGCGCCAGCTTGGGATCGGCTTTGCCTTTCGATGCGCGCATCACCTGCCCCACGAAGAACGCCATCAGCTTCGTTTCACCGTTCTTGTAGCGCCCCACTTCCGGCGCGTGCGCGCCGAGAACGTCCGTCACCCACCCCGCGACGACGTTCGTATCCGCCACCTGGATCACGCTTAGGGACTCGGCGACCGAGCGTGGATCCCCGCCTTTCGCAGCGACCTCGGCAAAGACGCGCTTCGCCGCCTGGTGACTGAGGGTACCGCCTTTGACCAGCCCAATGATCTGCGAGAGCGCGCCAGGCGATACGCGCAGCTCATCGTTGTGGTCTTTCGCGTCGGCGAGCGCCTCTGTCATCACCCAGTTGGCGGCCGCCTGGTGCTCGGCGCTCGTCTTGGCGACGGTCTCGAAATAGTCCGCCACCGCCCGCGTAGCCGTGACGACCGTGGCGTGCTCGCGATTCGATGAGCGCGATTTGTCGGTCCCGCTCCACGGTCAGCGCCTTCTCGACGAATGCGAACGAGTTGATGTTCTTCACCTCGGTGCGCGTGTTGAGCGCCGTCTCACCCGTCCGGCGCACGGAGACGTTCGCGTCGACCCGCAGGCTGCCCTTCTCCATATCGCAATCGGAGATCCCGATGTACTCGAGTAGCTGCTTCAGGGTCTGCAGGTAGGCGCGCGCTTCCGCGGGCGAGCGGAGATCGGGACCGCCGACGATCTCGATGAGCGGTACGCCCGCGCGATTGAGGTCTACCGCCGTCGCCTTGGGGAAACGATCGTGAATCGACTTGCCCGCGTCCTCCTCGAGGTGCAGCCGCACGACGCCCGCGTTCACCACGCCGCGCTCGGACGAGAGGAACGACAATGTGCCGTTCGTCGCCAGCGGCTGATCGAATTGCGAGATCTGATATCCCTTGGGCAGATCGGGATAGAAGTAGTTCTTGCGCGCGAAGACGCTCTTGGGGTGCACCGTGCACCCGAGCGCCAGCGCGCCGCGGACGGCGAGACCGATGGCGGCGCCGTTGGCGGCCGGCAGCGCTCCCGGCAGTCCCAGGCAAACGGGACAGACCTGCGTGTTTGGCGGCGCGCCGAACGCCGTCGAGCAGCCGCAGAACATCTTGGAGCGCGTGCGCAGCTGCACGTGCGTCTCGAGTCCGATGATCGTTTCCCAGGCGGGGCTCATCACGCTTCGTCCGTCGCGGGGACCACGCGCTCGAGCGCGTATGCGGCCTCGATCATCTCATCCTCGAGGAACGCCTGCCCGATCAATTGGCCACCGATCGGTAGCCCCTTCACCCGACCGATGGGCAACGACATCGCCGGCAGGCCGGCGAGGTTCGCGGTTACGGTGAAGATGTCGGACATGTACATCGCAATCGGATCGGCGAGCTTTTCCCCCGCCTTGAATGCCGGAGTGGGAACGGTCGGCGTAAACAGCAAGTCTACGCCGCGATCGAAGACGTTCCGGAAGTCCTGGGCGATCAACGCCCGCATCTGCTGGGCACGCCGGTAGTAGGCGTCGTAGTAACCCGACGACAGGACGTAGGTACCCACCAGAATGCGACGGCGCACTTCCGGTCCGAAGCCTTGCCCGCGCGTCGAGCGATACAGGGTGCGGAGATCCGCGGCCCCGTTGAACCGTGGCCCATACCGGACCCCGTCGTAGCGGGCCAGGTTGGACGAGGCCTCGGCCGGCGCGATGACGTAGTAGGTCGGCACGGCGTACGGCGTATGCGGTAGGGAGACTTCGCGGACGGCGGCTCCCAGCTCTTTCATCATTCTGATAGCCCGCTCGCACGCGCGCCGCACCGCCGGATCGAGCTCGGGCGGGAAGTACTCCTTCGGCAGGCCGACCACGAAGCCCTGCAGCGACTCAGGCACCGTTGGCAGCCGCAGCGGGTCGCGGTCCTCGCACGTCGAGTCCCTGGGATCGCGTCCGCTGATCACCGACAGCACGCGCGCGGCATCGTGCACGCTGCGTCCGAACACGCCGATTTGATCGAGCGACGATCCGAAGGCAACGAGGCCGTAGCGGCTGACGCGGCCATAGGTCGGCTTGATGCCGACGATGCCGCAGAAAGCGGCCGGCTGCCGCACCGAGCCGCCCGTCTCCGAGCCGAGCGCCGCGGGTACGGCGCCCGCGCCGACGAGCGCCGCCGATCCGCCGGACGAGCCGCCGGGCACGCGCGTCTTGTCGAGTGGGTGCAAGACACGGCCGTAGGCCGAATGCTCGGTCGACGAGCCCATCGCAAATTCGTCGCAGTTGGTCTTGCCCGCGATCAGCGCGCCGGCCGCTTTCAACTTGGCGACGGCGGTGGCTTCATACGGCGAGCGATACCCTTCGAGAATGCGCGAGCCGCAGGTCGTCGTGAATTCCAGCGTGCAGATGTTGTCTTTCACGGCGACCGGCATGCCGTAGAGCACGCCGGTCGGACGCGCCGCGGCGATCTGCGTATTGAGCGATTTGCGGAGCTCTTTGGGAGGGGTGAGCAGCGCGTTGAGGCGCTTCGCTTTCACCAGGCGGTCGGCGACCGCTTTTGCGTCACTCACTCGAATTGGCCAAGCTTCGGCACGACGAAGAAGCCCTCCTTGAAGTCTGGTGCGAACTCCTCGGGACCAAACGCGAGCCTGGACGGAGTGACCTCGTCAAAGCGGAATCGGATCGCGTCAGGACCGGGCACGAAGATTTTGACTGTTCCGTTCGCCGGCACCGCGCTCAGCTGCGCCGCGTAATCGAGGATGCGTGACATCTGCTCGGCAAGCGTCGGCAACGCCTCTTCTTCCACGTCGAGCTCGGCCAGCTGGGCGATGCGGAGGACGTCCTCTCGCGACACACTCATGCCCCTTCTCCTTCCCAATCGCGCTCGAGGCCCGCATAGGCGACGAGCAGTTGCTTGGTCCCGATGTCCGGATCGTCGAAGTCCACGCTCACGCGCAGGTCGCGGCCTTCGCCCGACACCGCGCGCACGATACCACCGCCGAATTTGCGGTGGCGTACCCGCTCACCTTTTACGTAGCGCGGCGCGTCCTGCGACGCTTCTTCGGGAAATCCGATGTCCGGCGGCAGCCGCCGCGCCGCCGCGCCACGCGGCCGTGACGGCCGTGGCGGCATCGCACCCGAAGACCGCAGCGGCCGCCAGGAGGGCGTCGTACTCCGCTCCTCCACGACATGCGGCGGCAGCGCGTCGAGAAAACGAGACGGCTCCGCGAGCTCCAGCCGGCCGTTGCGATAGCGAGTGCGTGCCCATGAGAGATACAACCTTTCGCGCGCGCGCGTGAGACCCACGTAACACAATCGTCGCTCCTCTTCGACGCCGCCCGGCTGCTCGGTCGAACGACCGAGTGGGAAGAGTCCATCCTCCAGACCCGCGAGCGCGACGATCGGCCACTCGAGTCCCTTGGCCATGTGTGCGGTGAGCAGCGTGACGCCCGGCTCGTTCTTGTCCTCGTCGACGGGCGTGATGAGCGCAGCCTGGGTGAGGTAGCGCTCGACAGGAGTGCCGGTGCCTTCCGCCGCGTCCGGGTCCTGGACCTCCGCCCACGCGGCGGCGCCGGCGACCAGCTCGCGTACGTTCTCGATCCGCTCCATCCCCTCGGCACCCTCCTCGGCCAGGTACTGCTCGTAGCCGGTGGTCGCGAGGATCGTTTCGAGCGCGGTTGCGGGGTCCGCCCGCCCCACCGCCTCGCCGAGCCGGTCAAGCAGCGCCGCCACGCCACTGAGCGCCTCACGCACGTTCGGGCGCAGGTCATTCACGCTGCCGGCACGGCGCGCCGCGTCGAGCAGCGGCTTCTGCCACCCCGCCGCCGCCTTGCCGAGCACCGCGAGGGAGGCGTCGCCGATACCGCGGCGGGGGACGTTGACCACCCTGAGGAAGGCCTCGTCGTCGGCCGGATTGGCGATCAGCCGCAGGTAGGCGAGGAGGTCTTTGACTTCGCGCCGATCGTAGAAGCTGATCGCGCCGATCAACCGGTAGGGAATGCCGCGGAATCGAAACGCCTCTTCGAGCGGACGGGACTGCGCGTTGGTGCGGTACAGGATCGCCATGCCC